>Ga0187892_10001494_pt1 | contig 53179 bp, 44 predicted proteins | sample MA1701073metaG_FD_139345 | JGI IMG/M metagenome (GOLD analysis project Ga0187892, IMG submission 139345) | Bio-ooze microbial communities from a basaltic lava cave in the Kipuka Kanohina Cave System on the Island of Hawaii, USA - MA170107-3 metaG ...
ATCGGGGATCGTGCCGGACTCGAGCGCAGGCTGCACGCGCTTCGCGATGGTCTTGCCGAGCTCGACGCCCCACTGATCGAAGCTGTTGACGCCCCAGAGCCGTCCCTGCGCATGGACCTTGTGCTCGTACAGCGCGAGCAGCATGCCGAACGTCTCCGGGTTCAACGCGTCGAGCAGGATCACGTCGTGCGGACGATCGCCCGGCAGGGTGCGCTGCGCGCGCAGGCCGGCGTCGCGCTCGTCCGGCGCGTCGGTGCCGCCGAGGAACGCCGCGCTTTGCGCGACGAAGTTCGCGAGCAGCGCGCTGTGGCTCGCGGCGAGCGCATGATCGGGACGCACGACGCCGACGAGATCGAGCGGCACCGTGTCGACGCCCTGGTGCAGCGACTGGAAGAACGCGTGCTGCGCGTTCGTGCCGACGGAGCCCCAGATCACCGGCGCCGCGGCGCGCGCGATCGGTCGTCCGAGATCGTCGACACGCTTGCCGTTCGATTCCATGTCGAGCTGCTGCAGATACGCGGGAAGCTCCGCGAGCCGGTCGTCGTAGGGAATCACCGCGAGCGACGCGTGGCCGAGTACGCTGCGGTTCCAGACCCCCGCGAGCGCGAGCAGCACCGGCAGGTTGCGCTCGAGCGGCGCGGTCCGGTAGTGCTCGTCGAGCGTGCGCGCGCCGTCGCGCATGCGGCGAAACGCCTCGTTGCCGTACGCCGCGGCGATCGGGAAGCCGACCGCTGACCAGACCGAGTAGCGGCCACCGACCCAGTCCCACATCGGCAGCACGCGCGACGGCTCGATGCCGAAACGCTTCGCCGCCTCGACGTTCGCCGATACCGCGACGGTCGTCGCGGCGAAACGGTCGGCGCCGAGGAACTCGCGCAGCACCTCGGCGTTGAGCAGCGTCTCCTGTGTCGTGAAGCTTTTCGAGACGAGCGAGACGCGCGTGGTCGCGGGATCGAGCGTGCGCACCAGCCGGTCGACCGCCGTGCCGTCGACGTTGGCGACGAAGTGCACGCGCGGACCGATGCGGGGCTGCGACGACAGCGCGGCGTACGCGAGCCGCGGCCCGAGGTCCGAGCCGCCGATCCCGACGTGGACGAGATCGGTGACGCCCGCGGCGCGAAGCTCGTCGGCGAGCGCATCGACGCGGGCGTGAGTCTCGTGCGCGACGCGAACGGCGTCGCGCCACGCCGGCGTGCCGGTCGCATCGCGCACGTCGGCGCGCAGCGCGGCGTGGAGCACCGGTCGCCGTTCGGAGCGGTTGACGGTCTCGCCCGCGAACATCGCCTCGATCGCCGCGGGCAGCTCGCACGCCCGCGCGAGCTCGACCAGCGCGTCGAATGCCGCGGCGTCGAACGCCTGGCGCGTGAGGTCGAGCCACAAGGGACCGAGGCGGTGCGAGAGCCGTGCGGCTCGATCGTGCTCCCGCTCGATCAGGGTCGCGATGCGCGTATCGGCGAGCCGGATGCGATGCCGCTCGAGTCGGGCGAACGCCTCTTCGCGCGCGGCATCGGTCGCGCCACGCGGTACGTCGGCGGAGTGTCCGGGGTTAGCGGGCGTCATCGGCGATCTCGCGCGGCGCGGCGCGCGAGTATACGCGGGAGGCGTAACTGCCGGATTACGGACAAAAAAAAACCCTCGTCTCATGCGAGCGAGGGTAGAATCGGAGTGACGATTACCTTGAACAATGCGCCCTGCTACCAGCCGGGATCGCTGTGAAAGCGGTCAACCGGCAGCGAGGCGAACTGTATCACGCGTTTCGGCAAAAAGCTACAGGTGTGGTGGCCGCGCCGACGAAAGAACGCGACGCGTTGCGAAACTGCAACAGTCATAGTGCGAAAGGCCCGTCGATCAACAGGTTGTCGATGAGGCGCGTGGTGCCGAGTCGGGCCGCGATCAGCGCCACGCGTGGCGCTGATGTGGCGGGCGAGAGATCGCGCGCGTGGCGCACGACCGCGTAATCCGGCGTAAGCCCCGCTGCTTCGAGCGCACGTCGCGCGGCCGCTTCGACCTCGACGACTAGGTCCCCCGCGCGCGTTCGCTTCGCCATCGTCTCGAGCGTGGCGTGGATCACGCCGGCACGCTCGCGCTCCCCCGTCGTGAGGTACTGGTTGCGTGAGCTGCGCGCGAGCCCGTTCGCTTCGCGCACGGTCGGCGCCGGCACGATCTCGATCGGCATCGCGAGATCGCGTGTCATCCGCTGGATCACGAGCAGCTGCTGGTAGTCCTTCTGCCCGAACACGGCGACGTCCGGCGCGACCATGTTGAAGAGCCGCGTCACGATCGTCGCGACACCGTCGAAGTGCCCCGGCCGCACGGAGCCTTCGAGGATGCCCGAGAGCGACGGCACCCGGACCGCGACGGCGTCCTGCGCGCCGAGCGGGTACATCTCGTCGACCGAGGGCGCGAACAGCAGGTCGCAGCCGCGCTGCGCGAGCGCAGCGGCATCGGCCTCGAGCGTGCGCGGGTAGCGGTGGAAGTCCTCGTTCGGGCCGAACTGCGTCGGGTTCACGAACACGCTCGCGACCACGCGCTCGCAGCGAGCGCGCGCCGCGTCGATCAACGAGTGATGGCCTTCGTGCAGATTCCCCATGGTCGGCACGAAGCCGATCCGTGCACCTTCGCGCCGCCACGCGGCGATCGTCGCGCGCAGCTGCGCAACCGTGTCCGCGCGCAGCATCAGTACGACTGCTCGGCGCTGGGGTACGTGCGCGCTCGCACCGCGTCCGCGTACGCGCGCACCGCGCCGGCGAGCGAGTCGCGGCCGGCGAGGAAGTTCAGCGCGAAGCGCGGACGCTTGCCGGGCGTGAGCCCGATCATGTCGTAGCAGACGAGGATCTGGCCGTCGCACTCGACCCCCGCGCCGATGCCGATCGTCGGCACGGTCAGCGACTTCGTGATCTCGCCGGCGAGCGCGGCGGGCACCATCTCGAACAGCACGATACCCGCGCCCGCCTCCTGGCACGCGAGCGCATCGGCGCGCAGCTTCTCGGCCGCGGCCGGCTCGCGCCCCTGCACCTTGTAGCCTCCGATCGCGTGCACCGACTGCGGCGTGAGGCCGAGGTGCGCGCAGACCGGGATGTCGCGCTCGCGCAGATAGTGGATCACCTCGAGTACGTGGCCGGCGCCCTCGAGCTTCACGATCGCGGCGCCGGCCTGCATGAGGCGCGCGGCGTTGTCGAACGCCGTCACCGGATCGCGGTACGACGCGAACGGCAGGTCGACCGCGAGCATCGCGCGGCGCACGCCGCGCGCGACCGCCTTGCAGTGGTAGACCATGTCGTCGACCGTGACCGGCAGCGTGGTCGGCAAGCCCTGCACGACGTTGCCGAGCGAGTCGCCGACCAGCACGAAGTCGACGCCGTTCGCATCGAGCAGCGCGCCGAAGCTCGCGTCGTAGGCGGTCAACGCGACGATCTTCTCGCCAGCTGTCTTGCGCGACTGCAGCGTGCGCAGCGTGACCGGTGTCGGCTGATCGGACGATCCCGCGTACATGCGTGCCCTGCCCCGGGAAAGGCGCCGATCCTACAACGCGCGCACGCCGGATCGCTGTTTCGCGTCGAGCGCGGCGAGCAATGCGTCGACACGGCCGAGGCCCGGCACCTCGAGCGCGGGCGCGATCTCGGCGAGCGGAACGAGCACGAAGGCGCGCTCGGCGAGGCGCGGATGCGGCAGCGCGAGACCGGGCTCGTCGATGCGCGCATCGCCGTGCACGAGCAGGTCGAGGTCGATGCGGCGCGGGCCGTAGCGCTCGCCGCGCCGGTCGCGACCGAGCGCGCGTTCGATCGCGAGCAGCGCGTCGAGCAACGCGCGCGGCGCGAGATCGGTCGCGAGCTCCGCCACGGCGTTGAGGTAGTCGGGCTGCACGACGGGGCCCCAGGCCGGAGTGCGGTACAGCCGCGAGCGCGCGACGAGCCGCGTGTCGGGCAGCGCGGCGAGCGCCGCCAACGCGGCGTCGATCTGCGCGGCGGGATCGTCGAGGTTCGCGCCGAGCGCGACGTAGGCCGCGCGCTCCGTCGCGCTCACGCTTCGGGTGGGTGCTGCTCGCGCGCCGTACCGCCGCCGGGCTTGCGGCGGCGACGCCGGCGGCGCTTGCGCGGCGCACCGTTCTCGCTCGGCGCAGCGGCGTCCGCCGCGGATTTCGCGGCAGGTTTCGCGGGAACGGGCTCGGGCGGCGCCTCGTGCGGGTGGTCGACGAGCGCACGCCACCACTGCGCTGCCTCGGCGAGCTCGGGCTCCTCGAGCGCGCGCAGCAGGAAGAAGTCGTACGCCGCGCGGAAGCGCGGATGTCCCATCAGCCGCCCTGCGCGCTTGCGATTGAGCAGCGCGAAGCGCGGCTGCAGCGCCCAGATCTCCTGCATCGGCGCGGTGAACCGCTTCGGCAGCGCCATGCGCTGGACCTGCTCCGCGATGACGTGGTTCGACGCGCGGATCCACGCGAGCTGTGGCTCGATACCGTCGTGCGTGAGGCCTTCGTAGCGCTTGCTCGCCGCGGGCCACAGCAGCGCCGCGAGCAGGAACGCCGGCGAAACCGGCTTCTCCTGCGCGAGGCGTTCGTCGGTCGACGCGAGCGCGGCGTCGATCAGCGTGCCGCCGCTGCCCTGCGCGTGCGTCGCGAGCGCGCGCGCGGTCTGCGGGAGGAACTCCTGCAGCAATCCCGAGTCGAGCAGCCGGCGGAAGCTCTCGACTGCATGGCCGGACAGGAACAGCTTCAGGAGCTCGTCGAACAGCCGCGCCGGCGCCGCTTCGGCGATCAGCGGGGCGAGCTTGCGGATTGCGGCGTAGGCCGACGGCTCGATCGTGAAATCGAGCTTCGCGGCGAGCCGGACCGCGCGCAGCATGCGCACCGGATCCTCGCGGTAGCGCTGCTCGGCGTCGCCGATGAGACGCAGCACGCGCTGCTCGAGGTCCTCGTAACCGCCGACGAAATCGCGGACCGAGAAATCCTCGATCGCGTAGTAGAGCGCGTTCACCGTGAAGTCGCGGCGGATCGCGTCCTCCTCGATCGTGCCGTAGACGTTGTCGCGGACGATGCGGCCGTCGACGACGTGGCGCGCGCCCGAGCCGTCGTCGCCGGAGGCGCGGAACGTCGCGACCTCGATGATCTCGCCGCCGAACATGACGTGCGCGAGACGGAAGCGCCGGCCGATCAGGCGGCAGTTGCGGAACTGCTGCTTCACCTCTTCCGGCGTCGCGCTCGTCGCGACGTCGAAGTCCTTGGGATGCCCGCCGAGCAGCAGGTCGCGCACCGCGCCGCCGACGAGATACGCGCCGTAGCCGGCTTCCTTGAGGCGGTAGAGCACACGCAACGCATTCGGCGAGATGTTGCGGCGCGAGATCCCGTGCGCCTCGCGCGTGACGACCCGTTCTTCGATCCGGATCGATGCGGGAACGCTGCTCACGGGCTCGGCGGGCGTCGCCTCAGCCTTGCCGAACAGCTTGAAGATCCTTCTCAAAGGCAAAGGGGGTTGTCCTTGTCGATCAAGCGGATATACTACGCGCCCCGTTTTACGGACCACAAGGCGGGCGCGGCGTCGAGCCGACTGCCGAAGGTCCGACCAAGCCGGCCGCGCTCCCTTCGTCTAGTGGTCTAGGACACCGCCCTCTCAAGGCGGGAACACGAGTTCGAACCTCGTAGGGAGCGCCATTTCCTGCGCAGCTCGCGATAATGCGCTCTACACCAGCGCACGGATCGCCCATGCCCTTCGTCGTCACCGAAAGCTGCATCAAGTGCAAGTACACCGACTGCGTCGAGGTCTGTCCGGTCGACTGCTTCCACGAGGGCCCGAACTTCCTCGTGATCGACCCGGACGAGTGCATCGACTGCACGCTGTGCGAGCCGGAATGCCCGGTCAACGCGATCTATCCCGAGGACGACGTGCCGGCGGGCCAGGAGGCGTTCATCGCGCTCAACGCGGAGCTCGCGAAGGGATGGCCGGTGCTCACGGTGCGCAAGGACGCACCCGCCGACGCGAAGGAATGGGAAGGCAAGCCCGACAAGCTCAAGCTGCTCGAGCGCTAGAGCGATCTCGCAGGCGGCGCGGCCGCCGGCCTCGCAGCGGGCCCCGAAGGGCCCGCGACCTCGCAGGCTCCGCGCAGCGGAGCCGACCTTGCTGTCCCTACCCCAGCCGCTGCTTGATCGCCGCGATCAACCGCCGCGCCGCGGTGTCCTCGACCGTCGCACCCGACTCGTCCTCGATCCGGATCAGGCTGCCGTCGCCGTCCTGGACGATGCGCACGACGCGCGTCGCTTCCTCGATCTTGACCTTGTCGCGACCGAACATGCGCGACAGGAGCCCGCGATCACGCTCGGTCACGGTGCTCTTCACCGTGAACGTGTAGGCGCTCTCGTCGCGCGAAACGATCTCGCCGACACCCGAGCGCTCGAGCGCGAGCCCCACGCGTCGCCAAGCGCCCGCGACGCCGTCGCCGAGCTTCAGTGTCGCCTCGTCGCCGGGCTCGATCCGCGCCGACGGCGCGGCGGACGGTGCATCGGACGGCGGTGCCGTGTCGGAATCGGCTTCGACCGCTCCCGTTTCGGGGATCACGAGCGAGCGCGTCGTTTCCGGCGTGTCGAGGTCGGGTGGGACCTCGAGCGTCCGCCCCTCGCGACTGCCCTGATACGCCTCGCGGCGCTTGTCGCCGCCGAACAGGCCGCAGCCCGCGATGACCAGACTCGCGGCGAGAACCGCCGCACGTACGATGACTGCCTTCGACATTCGACCTCCGGAATGGCGCCTCAAGCGGCGCGCGACGCGCCACCGCCGCGTTCGACGCGGTCGATGAGCGCGAGCATGTCGTTCGCGGCCGCGTGGTGCACGGCCGTTAATTCGGTCAGCGGCAGACGCAGCGCGGACGCGATGCGTCCCTGCCGCGCGAGCAGCCACTTGACCGGGATCGGGTTCGGCTCGACGCCGAGGAATCGATAGAGCGGCGCGAGCTCCGCGTCGAGCGCGAGCGCGACGTCGCGCTTGCCGCCGCGCGCCGCGTCGCAGAGGCGACGAAACGCCGCAGGGCACGCATTCGCCGCGACCGAGATCACGCCGTCGGCGCCCGCGAGCATCGCGCGGGTCGCGGTCGGATCGTCGCCGGACAGCACGGTGAAGCCGTCGCTCCGGAGCGCGAGCAGCGCCTCCATGCGCTCGGCCTCGGCGCGCGCTTCCTTGACCGCGACGATGCGCGGATGCGGAGCGAGCCGCGCGACCGTCTCGGGCAGGATGTCGCAGCCGGTCCGGCCGGGGACGTTGTAGAGCAGGATCGGCAGCTCGCCGCCGTCGGCGAGCGCGCTGTAGTGCCGGTAGAGGCCTTCCTGGGTCGGTCGCACGTAGTACGGCGTCACGACCAGCGCCGCGTCGGCACCGGACCGCTTCGCGCGCGAGACGAGGCGCGACGCCTTGTGCGTCGCGGCCGCGCCGCAGCCGGCGATGACGCGGACTGCGCCGCCGAGCCGCGTGGCGGCGGTCGCGACGAGCGCTTCGAACTCGCCCTCCTCGAGCGCCGCCGATTCGCCGGTCGAGCCCGAGACGACGATCGCCTCGGTGCCGGCCTCGCGGTGCCAGTCGACGAGGCGCTCGAACGCGGCGAGATCGACCTCGCCTTCCGAGGTGAAAGGCGTGACGATCGCGCAGATGCTGCCGGTGAAACGCATGATGGGCGTGGTCGGGGAGATGCGCGGAGACGAATGGGGCCTCGAACCGGCCCCGCGGTGCCCGCGGCGACGAGCCGCGACGACACGCGCCGGGCATCGGCCGGGAGGCCGCGATGTTACAGGCCGTATTCCGAAGCAGACAAGTATTCCGCGCGCTCGTTCCGAAGTGGTTTAATTTGCGTCAAGGACGTGCCGCCGCGCGGGGGCAGCACAGGCAGAAGAGCCCAGTGGCCCGACCCACCTCGAACGAAAACTACATCCTGCTCACCGCTACCGCCACGCAGCCCACGACCGCGCTGCTGCCGCTGGCGAAACGCATCAGTGAATGCGGCTGCAACGTCGTCGAGGCGCGCCTGTCGACGCTGGGCCAGGACGTCACGATCGCGTGCCTCGCGGTCGGCCCCTGGGACGCGATCGCGAAGCTCGAGACGGGTGTCGCGCGGCTCGAGCGCGACGAGGGGCTCAAGGTCGCGCTGGTGCGCACCAACGCGAAGGCGCCGCAGGGCAACCTGCTGCCGTACGTCGTCGAGGTCGTCAGCGCCGACAAGCCCGGCGTGCTGTACCAGCTCGCCGAGTTCTTCGCGACGCGCGGCATCACGGTCGAGCAGCTCTCCTCGAGCCGCTACCGCGCGATGCAGACCGGCGCGGACATGTTCTCCGCGCAGATCACGATCGGGATTCCCGCGAAGACGCACATCGCGTCGCTGCGCGACGATTTCCTCGAGTTCTGCGACGCGCTCAACCTCGACGCGATCATGGACCCGATGAAATTCTGATGATCGAACCCGGCCAGAAGCTCCCGAAGTTCAAGCTCGCCGCATCGGGCGACGCGACGCTCGGCAACGCCGATTTCGCCGGCCGCAAGCTCGTTCTGTATTTCTATCCGAAGGACTCGACCCCGGGCTGCACGCTCGAGGCGCAGGATTTCCGCGACCGTACGAAGCAGTTCGGAAAGGCCGGCGTCGCGGTCGTCGGCGTCTCGCGCGACAGCGTCAAGTCGCACGACAACTTCTGCAGCAAGCAGAGCCTCGACTTCCCGCTGCTCTCGGATCCGGACGAGACGCTCTGCAACGCGTTCGCCGTGATCAAGGACAAGAACCTCTACGGCCGCAAGGTGCGCGGCATCGAACGCAGCACGTTCCTGTTCGACGAACGCGGCGTGCTGCGCCGCGAATGGCGCGGCGTCAAGGTGAAGGGCCACGCCGACGAAGTGCTCGAAGCGGCACGCGCCCTCTGAACACCGCAACGCTTCTACCCAGGGGAATCCCCAACGCATGATGTCCGCCGGCAAGCGCGTCTACGTGCTCGATACGAACGTGCTGATGCACGACCCGACCTCGCTGTTCCGCTTCGAGGAGCACGACGTCTACATCCCGATGACGGTGCTCGAGGAGCTCGACCACGCAAAGAAGGGTCCGTCCGAAACCTCGCGCAACGCGCGCCAGGTCAGCCGCTTCATCAACGAGCTGATCGAGACGCACGGCGCCGACAACATCGACAAGGGTCTCCGCCTCTCGCGCCCCGAGGGGCTCAGGCTGCGCGATTCGCAGATCGGCTCGTTGAGGTTCCAGACGCGCTCGTCGGCGAGCGTCGGCGCGCCGAAGGCCGACAACCAGATCCTCGCGGCGATCCTCGAGCTGCGCGAGCACAAGCCGACGATGCCGGTCGTGCTGGTCTCGAAGGACATCAACCTCCGCATCAAGGCCTCGATCTACGGGATCCCGGCCGAGGACTACGAGAACGACCGTGCGCTCGACGACTTCAGCCTGCTCTACACGGGCCACGTCGAGCTGCCGACCGACTTCTGGGACCGCCATCCGGAAGTCCGCTCGTGGTCGGAACGCGGCCGCACGATGTACGAGGTGAAGCTCGGCCGCGACGAGCAGTGGCACCCGCACGAGTGCGTGTTCCTGCCCGGCGAGAACGAGCCCGAGTTCCGCGTTCTGAAGATCGTCGACGGCGTCGCGACGCTGCAGATCCTCGACGACTACGCCGGCGGCAACCACTCGGTCTGGGGCATCCACGCGCGCAACCGCGAGCAGAACTTCGCGCTGAACCTGCTGATGGATCCCGACGTCGACTTCGTGACCTTGCTCGGCACGGCCGGCACCGGCAAGACGCTGCTCGCGCTCGCCGCCGGGCTCGCGCAGGTGATGGACCAGCAGCGCTACCGCGAGATCATCATGACGCGTGCGACCGTCGCGGTCGGCGAGGACATCGGCTTCCTGCCGGGCACGGAGGAAGAGAAGATGACGCCGTGGATGGGCGCCCTGACCGACAACCTCGAGGTGCTCGCCGACCCGCAGGAAGGCGGCGCCTGGGGCCGCGCGGCGACGAACGACCTGCTCGCGTCGCGCATCAAGATCCGCTCGATGAACTTCATGCGCGGACGCACGTTCCTGTCGCGCTACGTCATCGTCGACGAGGCGCAGAATCTCACGCCGAAGCAGATGAAGACGCTGCTGACGCGCGCGGGTCCCGGCACGAAGATGGTGTGTCTCGGCAACGTCGAGCAGATCGACACGCCGTACCTGACCGAGACGACATCGGGTCTTACCTACGCGGTCGACCGCTTCAAGGACTGGCAGCACAGCGCGCACATCACGCTGCGCCGTGGCGAACGCTCGCGGCTCGCGGATTTCGCCTCCGAGACGCTGTAGCGGCACGAGAGCCCTGGCCTCGCGCACAGGGATGTGCGCGCGCTCGCGCGCAGCGCGAGCGGCTGGAGCAGGATCAAACCCACGTGGTCGACCCTGCGCGTTCGATTCGGGGCAGGATGCTCCGCAATCGAACTATCGAGGACGCGTTTTCTTTGCACCGCAGGTGCAAAAAAAACGGCGCTCGATCGAGCGCCGTAAAAGCCCTGAAGCCTTCTCCAAACCCGAAATCAGAAATCCACGGACCAGATCGCCTCGACCTCGATCTGGTCACCGTATTGATCGCGGCTCGGCCGCGACCAGTTGCCCATGAAGTACGGCGACGAGGCGTAGCTCGCGCCGATCTCGAGCGTGCCCGCGACGCCGAAGTCGTGCAGATACGCCATCGAAACGTTGTCGTCCGTGAAGCCGTCGGCGAGCGTCGCGCGGAGCGTCTCGTCCGCGGGCTCGGGTTGCAGCTGGGTCGAATAGCGCAGGCGCAGCGCGTCGCGGCTCGTCGCACGCCAGGTCCAGTTGACGCCGTAGACCGTGAGGTCGCGCCAGGTGAACTTGGGCGTGCCCGAATCGCCGAGCGCCTGCAGCAGGCGCGACGGCAGCGACGCCGACGCGAACGCGGGAATCTCGCTGTAGAGCACACGCTGCACGTCGAAATCGAACGTGTGCGTCGCGGCCGGCGACCATGCGAGCGTGGCGCTCACGAGCGCCGGCACGTCGAAATCGCCCGGCGCGCCATAGACACCGCGGTAGGTCTGCAGCGCGTCCATGTCGATCTTCGACTGGTACGCGGTCGAGAACGAGACCTTGTCGCCGAGTCGTTCCTCGAGCGACAACCGCACGCCGGAGCCGTACGAGCGCTCGGTCAGGTTGGTCGGCTGGATCGACGGGGTGAACTCGGTGACCGTGGTCGAGCCGAGCCCCGGCGTCGCGAAACGCTGATCGGCGAGCACGACGCCCGCCGAAATCGAGGTGCGCTCGTCGAGCGCGCGCGTCAGCGACGGCGCGACGAAGGTCCGTTCGAGCACGTTGCCGCGCGTCAGGCGCAGCGGTTCGAAGCGGCCGTCGGCGTCGAGCGCACGATCCGCTGCGCCGCGCGAGATCGAAAGCCCGAGCGCGAGATCGCCGGAAACGGCGAGGCGCGCGGCGAATGCGTTCGGCGCGAACGCCGTGTCGATGACGGTCGGACGCACGTCCTCGACGGCGGGCCTGTCGGCCCACGAGAAGTCGGGCGTGAGCCCGCGCGCGGCATAATCGCGCCACGCGCCGAGGCTCGACTCGGCAGCCAGCACCGGGCACACGAACGCGAGCGTGAGCGCAATCGCGCTACCGCTCAGTGTTCTGGTGGAACCTCGATGCATCCGGCCGGACCCCGCGTGTTGGATACGCGCCAAGACTGGCGCAGAAACAACACGCTGTCAACGGCAATCTCGTGAAATCGCGGGCAATTCCGCATGTTCGTCCGACCGGGGGAAGCGCTGGAATGTCTCGTATCCGCGACAAATCGCCGCCCTGCGTCCTCACGATCGCGGGATCGGACTCGGGTGGCGGGGCCGGCATCCAGGCCGACCTCAAGACCTTCGCGGCGTTCGGCGTGCACGGGACCTCCGCGATTGCGGCGGTGACCGCACAGAACACGCGCGCCGTGACCTCGGTCCATGCCGTGCCGCCGCGCGAGCTCGCGCGCCAGATCGACGCGGTGTTCGACGACTTCGCGGTCGCCGCGGTGAAGATCGGGATGCTCGGCAACGCCGCGACGGTCCGTGCGGTCGTGCGCGCGCTCACCCTGCGCCGCCCTGCGATCGTGGTGCTCGACCCCGTCATGATCGCGACCAGCGGCGCCGCGCTGCTCGAGCCCGACGCGGTGCGTGCGCTGCGCGACCGGCTGATGCCGCTCGCGAGCGTGGTGACGCCGAACGTGCCCGAAGCCGAGGCGCTGACCGGGCTCGCGATACGTGACCCGGAGGCGCTCGCTGCGGCGGCCAGCGCGCTTCGCGCCTGCGGCGCCGGTGCGGTCCTGCTGAAGGGCGGGCATCTCCCGCACGGCCCCGTGACCGATCTGCTCGTCGATTCGCGTGGCACGACGCGCTACACGCATCGTCGCCTCGCGCTCGACGCGCACGGCACCGGCTGCACGCTCGCGTCCGCCCTGGCGGCGCGGCTCGCGCGCGGCGACGGGTTGCGCCGCGCTGCGCGCACCGCGGTCGAGTACGTGCACGGCGCGCTGCGCCACGGCTATCGTCCCGGCCGCGGCCGCCTCGTCGTGCTCGACCATTTCTGGCGCATGCGCTGAGCCCGCCGCCGCGACGTTCAGCTCACGAACCTTGTGCAAGAATCCGCGAAACGGCGCGGCACGCGCCGAGGCGCAGCTAGGGGTTTGTTCATGAGATTCCGTACGCATCTCGCGGCGGTCGCGCTCGCGGCCGTCGTCGTTGCACCGTCGTCCGCGTTCGCGGCCGATCCGAAGGAACCGATCGTGCTGGAGGCGCATGCGCTCGGCGGCGCCGAGACCGGTGCGCGCCCGAAGTCGCGGCTCGACACCCGCATGCACGTCACGCACGAAATGGTCGGCGTGCTGCGTCCCGACGGCAGCGTCGCACTGGAGTGCCGCGACGCGGCGCACGCGGCTCAGGGCCACCACGACCACCGCAGCGGCAGCGAGGAGATCCGCTGATGCGCGCACTGATCCGTGCCCTACTCTTCCTGCTCGTCGCAGCGCCGGTCTACGCGCAGCAGACGATCCCACTCGTGAGCGGAACGCCGGTCAATTTCCAGATCGGAGCGAGCCAGTTCGCGAACGTTTTCGTGATCGACGTCACGACGCAGAACCAGCTCCGTCTCGAGCTCACCCCGACCAACGCGAACGACGACCTCGAGCTCATGCTCCGCTACGACTCGCCGTTCCCGAACCAGACCTTTTCCGGTCTCGCCCCGAGTGCCTCCGATCTCTACGAGTTCGCGCAGTACCGCTCGGCGAGCGAAGGCACCGGCAACGAGCTGATCGTGATCGGCGATTACAACCGGTTCCCGGTCCGCGCCGGGCGCTGGTACGTGTCGATCATCAACTACGCGTCGGCCGCTTCGTCGGCGCGCATCACCGCGACGCTGTCGAACGGCACCCCGCCGGCCGTGCCGATCGAGGTCGTGTTCGATGACGGCTCGTCGACCGGCCCGTTCCCGTGCGAGACCGCGCCCTGGAACGACGCGACGCCGCGCCCGCCGGTGGGCGGCAACAGCGGCACGACGCTCGGGCAACAGCGCCGCAACGCCTTGCTCGAAGCCGTGCGACTGCTCGGCAGCGAGCTCCGCAGCCCGATCCCGCTGCGGCTGAAGGCCTGCTGGAACAACACGCTCGAGGTTCGTCCCGACGGTTCAACCACGCTCGCGAGCGCTGGCCCCACGTCGATCACGCGCAACGCGGTCGAGTTCGCGCAGGGCTCGGAGTCCGTGCTCCTGCACGACCGCTACCTGCCGCGCAACCACACCTGGTTCGCGGCGGCGCCGTCGGTGAAGCTCGCGGGCGCGCGGCTGTGCGCTGTCGCGGGCGATCGCTGCACCGGGTCGAGCGCGCCCTACGACCTGTTCGCGCAGTTCAATCTGAAGGTCGACGGGCCGGACGGTCTCGGCGCGCGGAGCTTCTACTACGGCCTCACGCAGGCGACGACGGGAGTTGCAAGCGGAGACGTCGACTTCGTCTCGGTCGCTATGCACGAGATCGCGCACGGGTTGGGCTTCATCAGCTTCGTCAACATCAACCCCGAAAACACGACGCGCGCGCTCGGCTCGCGCCTAGACGGTGCGGACGACATCTACAGCGCGACGACCCTGCGTCTCGTCGGCGACTGCGAGCTCGGCAGCACGACCTGCCAGACGCTGCCGTTCCTCTCGGGCAGCGATGCCGACCGCGTGACCGCGCTGACCTCGTTCACCGGCCTGCGCTGGGGCGACGCGGAAGCGACGCAGTCGCCGTTCAACCCGAACCGCGCGCTCGGCGCGCCGTTCGATACGGTCACGCTGTTCGCGCCGTCGCCGATCCAGGCCGGCTCGAGCTTCTCGCACATCGCGAACGCGCCCGAGGCGGGGAGCCTCATGCTCGCGCAGGCGGCGGGCAAGCCGCACCAGCTCGGGCTCGCGTTGCCGATGATGAACGCGGTCGGCTGGGCCTCGACGCCGCGCGTGCCGGAGCCGACGATCCTGCCGTTCAGCGCGCAGTACTTCGATCCGAAGCGCAACGGCCACGGCATCGACTTCTCGTACTTCGGCAGCAACATCTACGCGATGGTGTTCTACACCTACGGCGCGAACGGCGAGCCCGAGTACTACATCGCGGCGGGGCCCATGGTCGATGGCGTGTTCATGCCGCCGCAGAACGCGAACGGCGATTCGCTCGTACGCTTCCGCTACGTGCCCGGCTCGAACCCGCCGCAGATCGCGGACGCGAGCGTCGTCGGCGCGGTGCGGCTCGACTTCAATCAGGCGCAGAACGCGCCGGCCTGTCAGGACGGCACCGCGCGCGACTTCAGCGGTCGAACCGCCGTCATGACATGGTCGATCGGCAATGACCGGAACCAGAACTGGTGCATGCAGCAGCTCGTACCCGACTCGATCCGCACGACGCCCGATTTCACCGGCGGCTGGGCCGGCGCGACGGCCGGCGACACCGGCTGGGGCTTCTCGTTCCTCAACGGCCGCATCGGCACCAGCAATGCGCTGTTCGGGCTGCTCTACTACCCCGACGCGAACGGCGACGGTCGCTGGGCCTTCGTGCAGCAGAACGCGTTCGCGAACGGCACGCCGAACAACCTGATCCAGCGGCGCGGGTATTGCCGCACCTGTCCAGCTTCCGCCGATGTGCTCGCGGGACGCTTCACCGACACGGTCGCCGGCACGATCACGCTGAATCTCGCGCAGCCGGGCGGCAGCGGCAACACCGCGAACTACAGCGTGACCTACCAGAACGCGCCGGGCGGCACATTCACGCGCAACGGCGGGATCACGCAGATCTCCGCGACGCGCCAGTAACCGTCGCCCCAGGGTTGCAAGGGCCGGGCAGCAATGCCCGGCCCTTCGCCTTTCAGAGCCGCGAGACGATCGCCTCGCCGAAGCTCCAGGTACTGCCGCTCCCGCCGAGATCCGGCGTGACGCGGTCTTTCGCCGCCATCGTCGCGCGGATCGCGTGGCGGATGCGCGTCGCGTCGACGCTCCGCCCGAGGTGGTCGAGCATCTGGCACGCGGCGAGCAGCAGCGCGCAGGGGTTCGCGACGCCCTTGCCCGCGATGTCGGGCGCGGAGCCGTGCACCGCCTCGAAGATCGCAGCCTCGGTGCCGATGTTCGCGCCGGGCGCGAGCCCGAGCCCGCCCACGAGACCGGCGCACAGATCCGAGATGATGTCGCCGAACAGGTTGGTCGTGACGATCACGTCGAACTGGTGCGGGTTCATGACGAGCTGCATGCAGCAGTTGTCGACGATCATCTCGTTCATCTCGATCGTCGGGTAGTCGGCCGCGACTTCGCGCGCGGTCTTGAGGAACAGGCCCGACGTCGTCTTCATGATGTTGGCCTTGTGCACGACCGTGACCTTCCTGCGGCCGGTCGTGCGGGCGAGCTCGAATGCGTAGCGCGCGATGCGTTCGGAGCCGCGGTGCGTGACCTTGATCAGCGATGTCGCGGTCTGCCCGTCGGCCGACATCGTCTGGCCTTCGGCGCCGTACGCGCCCTCGGTGTTCTCGCGCACCGTCAGGACGTCGATGTCTTCGTAGCGCGCCTTCGTGCCGGGAAACGAGATCGCCGGACGCACGTTCGCGTAGAGGTCGAAGCGGCGGCGCAGCTCGACGTTGATGGAGGTGAAGCCTTCGCCGACCGGCGTCGTGAGCGGGCCCTTCAGCGCGACGCGGTGCGCCGAAATCGCGTCGAGCGTCGCGGCGGGCAGCAGCTCGCCGCTCTTGCCGTGCGCGGCGAGGCCGGCATCGACGAACTCGTACTCGAGCCCCGCGCCGAGCGCGTCGAGCACCACGAGCGTCGCGTCCATGATCTCCGGGCCGATGCCGTCGCCGCGGATGACTGCAATTTTTCGGGTCATTTTCTTCGATGGTGGCCGGGCGTGCCGGCGAGTGGACCGCCGATTATAGGACGTCCGCCGAGCAACCCTTCAGGTGCCCTGCGCTTTCGAACCGGCCTCGAGTTGATCCAGAAAGTCGACCGCGCGGCGCAGATGCGGGATCACGATCGACCCGCCGACCACGAGCCCGACACTGAATGCCTCGAAGAACTCGTCGCGGTCGACCCCGACGTCGCGGCATTGCGCGACGTGGTAGCTGACGCAGTCGTCGCAGCGCAGCACCAGCGAGGCCACCAGGCCGAGCAGCTCCTTCGTCTTGAGCGGCAGCGCGCCTTCCTTGTACGTCTGCGTGTCGAGCGCGAAGAAGCGTCGCACCACCTGGTTCTCGTGCTCGAGGATCCGCTCGTTCATGCGCTTGCGGAACTCGGTGAACTGCGTGACGCGGTCCGTCATGGCGGTGCCTTCCGTGCTGGGAATCCGGGTGACGCTCAGCGCGCGAGCAGCGGCGCGAGCCCGCCGGCGCGGTCGAGCGCGACGAGGTCGTCGTAGCCGCCCACGTGCGTGCCGTCGATGAAGATCTGCGGCACGGTGCGGCGGTTCTTCGAGCGCCTGAGCATCTCGTCGCGACGCGCGGGATCGGTGTCGACCCGGACCTCCACGTAGGTCTGCCCCTTGCCGACGAGGTAGGTCTTCGCCGCGACGCAGTACGGACAGATCGCCGTCGTGTAGATCTCGATGTGGGCCATGGCAGTCGGGTTCGTTCGGCGGACTCGCGCAAGATGCGGACCGACCGGCGGCGGCTCAAGACCGGCCCGGCCCCCGGTTCAGCGCGACCTTAACGCCGGATGTCCTAGAATGCCGGTTTTCCCGGGCGTTTTCGCGGGCATACGACATGTATCGAGCGATGATCGGGCTGCTGCTGGCGGGCGCGACCTCCCTCGCCGGCGCGCAGGGCGAGGTTCGTCTCCCCGACTTCGGGAGCTCCGCGGGTGGGGTGATCTCGCCCGACGAGGAGCGCCGGATCGGCGAGTCCATGCTGCGCGAGATGCGCGGGTTCAACCTCTTGCTCGACGACCCGGAGCTCGCCGATTACATCGAATCGCTCGGCTACCGGATCGTGGCGCAGTCGGATCGGCCCGACCAGTCGTTCACGTTCTTCCTGGTGCGTTCCGAGGAGATCAACGCGTTCGCAGCGCCCGGCGGCTACGTCGGAATCAACACTGGCCTGTTCTCGACCGCCGAGTCCGAAAGCGAGCTCGCCGCGGTGCTCGCGCACGAAGTCGCGCACGTCACGCAGCGGCACCTCGTGCGGGCGTTCGAGAGCGTGAAGCAGGCCTCGATCCCGATCGCGCTCGCGATGATCGGCGCGATCATCGCGGCGCAGGGCTCGGGCAGCGGCGACGCCGCGCAGGCCGCCGTGGTCGGCGGCACTGCGCTGATGCAGCAGCAGGTCATCAACTTCACCCGTCACAACGAGTACGAGGCCGACCGCATCGGCATGACGACGCTCGACCGCGCCGAGTTCGATCCGGTCGCGATGGCGACGTTCTTCGGCCGCATGGGGCGGGTGCACCGCGTCAACGGCGACAGCGTGCCCGAGATGCTGCGCACGCACCCCGTGACGACGGTCCGCATCAGCGAGGCGAAGGACCGCGCCGAGGCGATCGCGAACGCCGGGCGCAAGCGTGCCGTGCACGAAACCAGCGACTTCCTGCGCCTGCGCGAGCGCGCGCGCGTGCTCGGCGCCGAGCGACCCGAAGAGCTCGTGCGGTTCTACGAGCGCAGCGAGTCGCTGCCGGAAGACGTGCGCGACTACGGTCTCGGGCTCGCGTACGCGCGCGCCGGCCGCGCCGCGGAGGGCGCCGAGCGGCTCGAGGCCCTGCTCGCGCGCCAGCCCGACAGCGTGCCGCACACGCTCGCGCTCGCCTACGCCGAGAGCCTCGCGGGGCGGCGCGGCGCCGCGATCGGGCGGCTCGAGCGCCTGCGCGCGGCGCGCCCGGACCACCGGGCCGTTGCGATCGCTTACGCCGACGAGCTCGTCGCGACCGGCGACGCGAAGTCCGCCGCGCGTGCCGTGCTCGCGCTGCGGCCGCTGGTCGCCGACAACGACCACGACGCGCGACTGCAGCTCGCGTTCGCGCGCGCCTGCGAGCTCGCGGGCGACGAAGTCCGCGCCGGCGAGGCGCACGCCGAGGTCGCGCTGCTGAGCGGCCGCGCCGAGGACGCCCTGGGCCAGCTCAATGCGCTGCTCAAACGCAGCGACGTCACCTACTACCAGCGCGCAAGGATCGAAGCACGGATCGCGCAGATCACGCCCTGGGCGCTCGAACAGCGGCGGCGCGCGGTGCCGGAAGAGGCGTAGGCCCTCCGCAGCGTGACGTGGGGGCGGTTCGCATCCGCCTGTCATTTCGCGGCAACAAATCTGTCGTGAAATGACGCAGGTCCGGCCCCGGAGCATGCGTTCGTGCAGAAACACGTCCTCATCGTTGAAGACGAACCCGCGATCCGCGACATGGTCGCGTTCGCGCTGTCCCGCGCCGGGATGAACCCGGTCCATGCGGCCGACGCGCGCGCGGCGCAGGACGCCATCATGCAGCGGGTCCCGGACCTGATCCTGCTCGACTGGATGCTGCCGGGGCTCTCCGGGCTCGAGTACGCGCGCCGGCTGCGCCGCGACGAGATGACGCGCGACGTCCCGATCATCATGCTGACGGCGCGCGGTGAGGAGAACGACCGCGTCGGCGGTCTCGACGCGGGGGTCGACGATTACGTCGTCAAGCCATTCTCGACGCGCGAGCTCGTCGCGCGCATCCGCGCGGTGATGCGCCGCGCACAGAGCCAGACCGAGGAAGGCACCGTCGAGGCGGGCGGCCTGCGTATCGACGGCGCGGCGCACCGCGTGTTCGCCGCGGGCGAGCCGGTCGCGATCGGTCCGACCGAGTATCGGCTCCTGCACTTCTTCATGACGCATCCCGAGCGCGTCTACACGCGCAGCCAGCTGCTCGACCAGGTCTGGGGCGGCAACGTCTACGTCGAAGAGCGCACGGTCGACGTGCACATACGCCGCCTGCGCAAAACGCTCGAGCCGCATGCGCTCGACGGGCTCATCCAGACGGTCCGCGGCGCGGGCTATCGATTCTCGACCACTCCGTGAACGTCATGGCGTCGCGCGGCATCGCCGCCACGCACCGCTGCTAGGCTCCGACGATGCCCTTCGAAGTCTTCCGCAGCCACGCCTGGCAGGTCTCGATCGGCCGCTTTATCGTGCTGATCGGCGCCGCGGCGCTGCTCGGCTGGTTGCTCGACGCGCTGCTGCCGACGCTCGCCGTCGCGCTGTTCCTCTACGCGGTGTGGTCGCTCGCGAGCCTCTACCGCATGCAGCGCTGGCTGCGTTCGCGCCGCCGCGCGCCGCCGCCCGAGGACTGGGGCGTCTGGTCCGACGTCGGCGAGATCGTCTACCGCAAGATCGAGCGCGAGCGTTCGCGCAAGCGCAGGCTGATCGCGCTGTTGCGCCAGTTCCGCGAAGCCGCCGCGGCTCTGCCGGACGGCGTCATCGTGCTGAATCGCGGACGCGGCGTGATCTGGTTCAACGAGTCGGCCGGCCGCCTGCTCGGGCTCGCGTCACCGCGCGACCGCGGCGCGCTGATCGATCCGTTCCTGCCGGCACAGGCCGGGGACTGGATCCGCCGCCTGCCGTCCGAGCCGCTGCTCGATCTGCCCTCACGCCGCAACGACGCGGTCCGCCTCTCGCTGCGGCAGATCGCGTACGCACGCGACCAGGTGCTGCTCGTGGTGCGCGACATGACGCACCTCGCGCGTCTCGAGCAGGTGCGGCGCGACTTCGTCGCGAACGTGAGCCACGAGCTGCGCACGCCGCTGACGGTGCTGCACGGCTATCTCGACATGCTCGAGCCCGAAGACGCGCCGCAATGGGCGCCCATGCTCGCGGACCTGCGCAGCCAGTCGAAGCGCATGGCGCAGCTCGTCGAGGACCTGCTCACGCTGTCGCGGCTCGAAGGCCAGCCCGATCTCCCGGAGGAGCGCGTCGCGATGCGGCCGCTGGTCGCGGCGCTCGCGCGCGAGGCCGAAGGGTTGAGCCAGGGCCGTCACACGGTTGTCTCCGAGGTGTCGTGCGACCGCGACGTGCGCGGCTCGAGCCAGTATCTGCACAGTGCCTTCTCGAACCTCGTTTCGAACGCCGTGCGCTACACGCCCGCGGGCGGCCGCATCGAGCTGCGCTGGTGCGCGCACGCCGAAGGCGCGGAGTTCTCGGTGACGGACACGGGCCAGGGCATACCGCCCGAGCATCTGCCGCGCATCACCGAACGGTTCTATCGCGTCTCGACCAGCCGCTCGCGCGCGAGCGGCGGCACGGGTCTCGGGCTTTCGATCGTCAAACACGTCATGGGCCTGCACGATGGCCGGCTCGCGATCGAGAGTGAGACCGGCGTCGGCAGCCGCTTCGCGTGCGTGTTCGGGACGCAGCGGCTGGTCGATCCCGCGCACGTCGAGGAGACGCTCGCGTGACCGAGCTCCGTTGTTCAACCCCGCGCCGTCGCGGTAAAACGGCGCGATGACGAAGCACCGGGATGCGCAGCTCTACATCAACCGCGAGCTCTCGCAGCTCGAGTTCCAGTTCCGCGTGCTCGCGCAGGCGAAGGACCCCGAGGTTCCGCTGCTCGAGCGTCTGCGCTTTCTCTGCATTTCCTGCACGAACCTCGACGAGTTCTTCGAGATCAGGGTCGCTGCGCTGCGCCACTTCCAGCAGTTCGGCAGCAGCCAGACCCTGATCGGGCCCGACGGATTGTCGCCGTCGGAGTCCCTCGCGCGCATCCGCGCCCGCACGCTCGAGCTGATCGACGAGCAGTACACGCTCTGGAACAAGGGCCTGCGCCCGCAGCTGCGCAAGGCCGGCGTGAGCCTCGTCACGCGCGAGGAATGGAACGCGAAGCAGCGACGCTGGCTCAGGGAGTACTTCCAGAGCGAGATCCTGCCGGTGCTCTCGCCGCTCGGGCTCGATCCCGCACATCCGTTCCCGCGCATTCTCAACAAGAGCCTCAACATCGTCGTTACGCTGAAGGGCAAGGACGCGTTCGGACGCGAGAGCGACATGGCGATCGTGCGCGCGCCGCGCTCGCTGCCGCGCATCATCCGGCTGCCGCCCGATCTCGACGGCGATTCGAGCTCGCAGGAGTTCGCGTTCCTCTCGGCGATCCTGCACGAGTTCGTCGACGAGTTGTTCCCCGGCATGCAGGTCAAGGGCACGTACCAGTTCCGCGTCACGCGCAACTCCGAGCTGATCGTCGACGAGGACGAGGTCGAGAACCTCGCGCACGCACTGAAGGACGAGCTCGAGGACCGCGGCTTCGCGCGCGCGGTGCGCCTGGAAGTCGCCGAGACCTGCCCCAAGACCGTCGTCAAGGAGCTCATGGCGAACTTCGAGCTCACCGAGGACGACGTCTACCGCTGCAACGGGCCCGTCAACCTCAACCGCGTCGTCGCGGTCTACGACATGGTCGACCGGCTCGACCTCAAGTTCCCGCCGTTCACGCCGCGCATCCCCGCCCAGGTCGCGGCGCACCCGTCCGTGTTCGACGCGGCGCGCCAGGGCGACGTCCTGCTGCACCATCCGTTCGATTCATTCTCGACCGTGCTCGACCTGCTGCGCCAGTCGAGCCAGGACCCGAACGTCCTCGCGATCAAGCAGACGCTGTACCGCACCGGCAAGGACTCGCCGATCGTTCAGTTCCTGATCGATGCCGCACGCGCCGGCAAGGACGTCACGGTCGTGGTCGAGCTGCGCGCGCGCTTCGACGAGGAAGCGAACATCCAGCTCGCGAACCGGCTGCAGGAAGCCGGCGTCCAGGTCGTCTACGGTGTCGTCGGCTACAAGACGCACGCGAAGATGCTGCTGATCGTGCGACGGGAGTCGAACGGCAAGCTCCGGCGCTACGTCCACCTCGGCACCGGCAACTACCATTCGGGCACCGCGCGGACCTACACCGACATCGGCCTCGTGACCTGCGACGCCTCGATCGGCGAGGACGTACACCGCTCGTTCCAGCAGCTCTCGGGTCTCGGTCCCGTGATCCGGCTCAAGCACCTGCTGCAGAGCCCCTTCACGCTGCACAAGGGCCTGCTCGGCAAGATCGAGCGTGAGATCAAAAACGCGAAGGCCGGCAAGCCGGCGCGCATCGCCGCGAAGATCAACCACCTCAACGAGCCGGTCGTCATCGAGCTGCTGTACGACGCATCGCGCGCGGGCGTGAAGGTCGATCTCATCGTGCGCGGCACCTGTGCGCTGAGGCCCGGCGTCAAGGGGGTCTCGGAGAACATCTCGGTGCGCTCGATCGTGGGGCGGTTCCTCGAGCACAGCCGCATCTACTGGTTCGAAAACGGCGGACAAGCGGAGATCTACTGCTCGTCGGCCGACTGGCTCGAGCGCAACCTGCTGCGGCGGATCGAGACCTGCTTCCCGATTCTCGAACCGGATCTCGCGAAGCGCGTCTACGAGGAAGGCATCGAGAACTACCTCGCCGACAACACGCACGCGTGGCAACTGAACCCCGACGGTTCGTACGCGCGCGCAACGCCGGCCGGCGCGCCGCCGCACTCGGCGCAGAACCACCTGCTCGCGAAGATCTGTCGATGAGCGCGCGCATGCGCGACGAGGTGCCGCTGGCGCCGGGCGACTCGCTCGCCGCGGTCGACCTCGGCTCGAACTCGTTCCATCTCGTCGTCGCGCGCTACGAGCACGGCGGCATCCGCGTGATCGACCGCCTGCGCGAAACGGTGCGCCTCGCGCTCGGGCTCAAGCCCGACGGCTCGCTCGAGCCCGAGCGCCACCGGCTCGCGCTCGCGTGCCTCGCACGCTTCGGCCAGCGCCTGCGGGAGCTCGAGAGCAAGCGCGTGCGCGCGGTCGCGACGAACACCGTACGACGCCTGAAAGCACCGCGCGCGTTCCTGCTGACCGCCGAAACCGCGCTCGGGCACCCGATCGAGGTCGTCTCGGGCCGCGAGGAAGCGCGCCTCATCCACCTCGGCGTCGCACACGGCATTCCGCAGTCGCGCGGGCGCCGGCTCGTGATCGACATCGGCGGCGGCAGCACCGAGTTCATCATCGGCCGGGGCCTCGACGCGCTCGAGACCGAGAGCCTGCAGATGGGCTGCGTCGCGACTACGCTCAGGTTCTTCGCGGACGGCAAGTACACGAAGCGGCGCTGGGAACGCGCGGTTTCCGAGATCGCGGTCGAGTTCCAGCAGTTCGCGGCCGAGTACCGCGCGCGCGGCTGGTCCGAAACGATCGGCTCCTCGGGGACGATCCGCGCGCTCGGCGCAATCGGTGCCGCGCTCGGACACGGCGAGCTGCTGACCGCCGATGCGCTCGCAGACATCCGTGAGCGGATCGTCGCCGCCGCCGAAGTCGGCAGGATCAAGCTGCCGACGTTGTCGGAGGAGCGCCGCGCGGTCATCGCCGGGGGGGCGCTCGTGCTCGATGCGGCGTTCCGCGAATTCGAGATCGATGAGATGCGCGTCGCCGAGACTGCGATGCGCGAAGGCCTGCTCTACGACATGCTCGGCCGTGCCGAGCACCGCGACCCGCGCGAGGCGAGCATCGCCGGGCTCGCGCGGCGCTACGCGGTCGACGCCGATCAGGCCGGGCGCGTCGAGGAGACCGCGCTCGCGCTGTTCGACCAGGTCGCCAAGACATGGAAGCTCGGCGACGCCGACCGCGAGCGCCTGCACTGGGCCGCGCGCGTCCACGAGATCGGGCTCGCGATCGCACACAGCCAGCACCATGTCCACGGCGCGTACCTCGTCGCGAACTCGGACCTGTTCGGGTTCACGCGGCAGGAGCAGCAGATCCTCGCCTTCGTCGTGCGCGCGCAGCGCCGCGGCATCCCGGTCGCCGAGCTCAACGCGCTGCCCGAGCGGCACGCCGAGCCGGCGCTCTCGCTCGCCGTGCTGTTGCGCTTCGCGGCGCTGCTGCACCGCGGGCGCGGCAGCGAAGGCCTGCCACGCGTTCGTGCGCAGGCGGCTACGCGCACCCTCAAGCTGACGTTCCCGAAGCGCTGGCTCGCCGCGCACCCCTTGACGCGCACCGATCTCGAGACCGAGCGCGGCTACCTCGCCGAAGTCGAGCTGCGGCTCGTCGTCGCAACCGCGAGCGGCGCACCGATCGGTGGCCGAGGCGCTACCGCTCGTCCGGTCGCGGTCCGCTCGTAACAGCACGCAACCCGCGTTCCGGGCAAGCTCGAACCCGCGTCAATGCTGGCCTTGCGCTGAACGAGCGGTGGGCGTTCCGCGCGGAATGAGACCGAGTCGACGGTTTCCCTGTGGCGATCGTCACAACGCGGAAATTCGCGCTCGGAGACACTGCACGCGGTTGTCCACGGGGGTTCCCTCATGCGATGCGTCACGGATCGATGGGCACTGCGCCTTGCGGCGCTGCTCGCGTTTTTCGGCTGCGCGACGACGGTTGGCGCGCAGGATGCGATCTTCGGTGCCGCGCAGAACGCGGGCTCGTTCGAGAACGAGTTCCTCGTCGCTGCGAACGACAACGAAGCGGCGCGATTCCTCAATCAGGCGACGTTCGGTGCCAAGCCGCAAGACATCGTCACGCTGAGGACGATGCCGTTCGAGACTTGGATCGATCAGCAGTTCGCTGCTTCCGCCACGCTTGCGCGACCGTTCCTCGAGAACCTCGCGGTGATCGAGAACAACGCCGGTCGCGCGCTCGACCAGAGCTACCGCGTCCACCGCTGGTTCGACACCGCAGTGACCGCGCCGGACCAGCTGCGCCAGAAGCTCGCCTATGCGCTGTCCCAGATCGTCGTCGTTTCCGACCAGGACGCCGGCCTCTCGGACGAGACGATCATGATGGCGGAGTGGAACGACATCCTCGTTCGCAACGCTTTCGGCAACTATCACATACTGCTCACCGACACGACGCGCTCGCCGATGATGGGGCGCTACCTCACGTCGCTGCGCAACCGGAAGTTCGAGCTCGACCCGACATTCACCCCGAACAACCTCACCGGGCCTTGGACGATCACGAACTACGCCGCGCTCAACAACGCGAACCAGCCCGACGAGAACTACGCGCGCGAGATCATGCAGCTGTTCTCCGTCGGCCTGGTGATGCGCGACTATGACTTTTCGCCGCTCCCGGGCGACATCGCGACGTACAACCAGCAGATGATCACGACGCTCTCGCGCGTGTTCACCGGGCTCTCCTACGCGTGCAGCGGCAACCGCGTCGTCGCGGGCCAGACGATCGTGCGCAGTTGCGGCGGCTGCGTCGGGCCGTCCTGCTACTTCAACACCACGAACTTCTTCGCCACGCCGCCGCGTCAAACGCTCGGCCCAGGCGGCAGCCAGCAGGACGACCTCGTGCATCCGGACTCGTACGAGCCGATGTTCTGCTACCCGCGTTACCACGACACGGGCCGCGACATCGACGGGTTCGAGCTTCCGGGCGCGGCGCCCGGCACGCCGCCCCTCAACACGACGCTCAACCTCGGTGCAAACGTCATTCCGGCCGGCACGCCGGAGGACGACAAGGATCTCGTCATCGGCGGCGGCACGTTCGCCTCGGTCGCCGAGATCAGCCCGGGCGTTTCGCGCGGGACGGCGCTCAACTGCCAGGCCGGCGGCCTCAACGACACGCAGCGCCAGCAGTGCATCGATTACTGCAACGCATCGCTCGCCACTGCGGTGACCGGTCTCTTCAATGAGCCGAACACCGGGACCATGGTCGCGCGCCAGCTGATCCAGCGCTTCGTCACTTCGAACCCCACGCCCGAGTACATCGAGCGCGTCGCGCGGGTGTTCGACGGACAGTCGGGCCCGGCGCGCGGCGACCTGCGCGCGACGATCAAGGCGGTCCTGCTCGATTCCGAGGCGCGCCGCCCGCTCGCGCAGCAGCCGGCCAACTTCGGCAAGCCGCGCGAGCCTATGCTGAAGCTCGTGCACGCGTGGCGTTCGTTCGGCGCGGTCTCGGGCGACACGCGCGCCGACGGCTTCCGCCGCTGGGGCCCGACGAACCCGCAGAACGCGTACTTCCAGCGGCCGCTGGGTGCGCCGTCGGTGTTCAATTTCTACGAGCCCGACTACATGCAGCCCGGTCCGATCCTGACCGCGAACCTGTTCTCGCCCGAGTTCCAGATCATCAACGAGAACACCTCGATGCTGACGGCGAACGACCTCTACGCGCGCATCTGCCGCGGCTACGGCAGCAACAACTGCGGCGGCGCGTTCGCGGGGACGCCTCCGAACGACAGCGCGTACTTCCCACCGGCGGCGCTGGACGCAATCTCGAACTGCGGCGCGGTCTGCACCGGTGCCGAAGACGTGTTCCTCATCACGGTGCTCGATCAGTGGCTGATGGGCGGTTCGATGTCGGGGCAGATCGGCAATCCGAACCTCGCGAGCGATCCGTCGAATACGGGCATGCGGGGCGAGCTGTTCCGGCTGCTTCGGACCGGCATGCCGGGTTCGCTCGGCGAGGCCAACCCGGTGAACGGACGGCGGCGCGAGATTCTCTACTTGATCCATCTCGTCTCCGTCTCCCCCGAATTCGCGATGCAGCGCTGAGGAATCCGCCATGAAGAACATCGACAACTCGCGCCGTCGCTTCATCCAGGGCGGCACCGGTCTGCTCGCCGCCGGCGGCGTCAGCTCGTTCGTGCCGAAGCTCAACATGATGGGCACGGCGCTCGCCCAATCCGCGACGACCGGCTACAAGGCCGTTGTCTGCCTGTATCTCGGCGGCGGCAGCGACTCGTGGAACATGCTGATCCCGACAGAAACGAACGCGCACAACGAGTACGTGCAGGCGCGCAACGGCCTCTATACGCAGGCGAACCCTAACGGGCTCGGCATTCCACTGCCCGGAACGCCGGGCGGAACGACCTTGCCCGGCGCGATCGCGCTCACCGGCGCGCCGTACGGCGTCAATCCGTTCGCGCCCGAGCTCGCGACGCTCTACAACCAGGGCGCGCTGTCGTTCCTCTCGAACGTCGGCACGCTCGTGCGTCCACTGACGCGCGCGCGCTACAACAACCGGCCGAAGCCGCCGCAGCTCTACTCGCACAACGACCAGACGAATCTCTGGTTCATCGGCGGCGGGCCGAACTCGAACGTGCAGCAAGGTTGGGGCGGCCGGGTGGCGGGCACGGTCGCGCTGCCGAGCTCCTCGACGCAGGGCCTGCCGCCTGCGATCTCGATCGCCGGCAGCTCGCGCTTCCTCGTCGGTGAGACGCTCTCGAGCCAGCCGATCTTCCCGTTCCAGATGTCGTCGACGACCGGCAACAGTCCGGCCACGAGCCTCTCGAACTACAGCCTGACCGGCAGCTCGATCGAAGCGGCGCGCCGCACCACGCTCGAGCAGCTTTTCGGCCTCGCCTACCCGCAGGCGTTCTCGGCGGAGTACCGCGACATCTTCAACCGATCGCTCGACCTGGCCGACCGCGTCATCAACCCGCGCGTCGCCTCGATACCGGCGGGTGACCCGGTGCTCGGCGGCGGTGCGACCGGGTTCACGTGGCCGACGACGGGCCTCGGCAACCAGCTGCGCCAGGTCGCGCGCATGATCCGCATCAGCCGCAACTCGGCGGACGCGCCCGGCGTGCCTCCGATTACCGGCGGCCTGCCGATCAATGCGAACCGGCAGGTGTTCTACGTCAGCGCGGGCGGGTACGACACGCACGACGGGCAGATCACGTCGCCGACGCTTCCGCAGGGTCACCACAACCTGCTCGCGCAGCTCTCCGCCGCCGTCAATGCGTTCTATCGCGCGATGGTCGCGATCGGCGCGCAGAACCAGGTCGTGCTGTTCACGATGAGCGACTTCGGCCGCACGATCAACTCGAACGGCAACGGCACCGACCATGCTTGGGGCAGCGTGCAGTGCGTCGTCGGCGGGCCGCAGGCGACCGGCGGTCCGATCGCGACGAGCAGCACGCTCGCCGGAACGAACACGGCGGGCTCGCGCATCTTCGGCAACTTCCCGGTCATCCACCTCGACAACCGTGTCGGCGGAACGGGAGCGGTCTCGCCGCAGTTCGGCGAGTGCTTCAACCGCGGCCAGATGCTGCCGACCATAGCTACCGACCAGATGGGCGCGACGCTCGCCCGCTGGATGGGCGTCGACGACGCCAACCTGCCGCTGATCTTCCCGAACATCGACAACTTCACCGATTCGAGCTACGACGGCGGCACGCCGATGTTCTCGTCATTCACGCGGACGATCCCGTTCCTCGTCTGAGCTCGGAACGTCGGGGCGCCGTGTCGCGCGGCGCCCCGGCGGAAGTTCGTCCCGGGCTCAGAGCTGCGATTCGAGCGGCAGCCAGGCGATGAGCTGCGAGACGATACGGCGCGCGAGCGTCGCGTCCGGCTCGTGGTGGATCGTCCGGTGGACACCGGCTGCATCGACGTAGTCCCAGCGCAGGCGATCGAAGCGCGCGTGGCGCTCGAGCGAGACGCGATAGCTCCGCTCGAGGTGCGCGAGCCCCGCGCAGTATGCGTCGATCCGCGCGGCGAGCCCTTCGGACTCCATCAGCACGCCGATCTCGGTGTTGAGGAACGCCGAACGCGGATCCATGTTCATCGAGCCGACGAAAGCGAGCCGTCCGTCGATCGTGAACGCCTTGGCATGCAGGCTCGCGGTCGAGCTCGAGCCGAACGTATGGCGTCGCCTCCGGCCCGCCTCGGCGCGCAGCTCCCAGATCTCGACGCCCGCGCGCAGGAGCCGGCGCCGATAGCGCTCGTAGCCCGCGTGCACGGCCGGCACGTCGGTCGCCGCGAGCGAATTCGTGATGACGCGAATCGCGACGCCTCGGGCCCGCAGCGCTTCGAGCATCTCGCAGCCGCGCGCGCCGGGCACGAAGTACGGCGAGCTGAGCGTGATCGAGCGCTGCGCCGAGCGCAGCGTCTCGACGATACGCGGTGCCGAACGGAGCCGGCGGCGCGCGAACCGCCAGCGGCGCGGCCGGTACTCTTCGGCGATCTTGGTCGGATCGTCGAAGATCACCTCCGCGGCGCCCCAGTAGCCGCGGCTCGCCTCGCGCTCGAGCTCGGCCAGCAGGTCGCCGTCGCGCAGCGCCGCGACGTATTCCGAGGCGCGGAAGCGCTCGGCGTGACGCGCGAGCATGCGCCGCACGGCCTCCAGCGTGGTCTCGCGCCCGACCGGCGTCAGCGAAGCGACGGGGGCCGCGGCTGGGCTCTCCCAGAAGCAGTCGAAGCTCCGCGCGACGTCCTTCGCGGCCGGACCGAACAGCGCGACGTCGAGATCGCGGAAGTTCATTTCCTCGGCGGCATCGAAATACTCGTCGCCGAGGTTCCGCCCGCCGACGATCGCGATCGAGCGGTCGACGACGAAGCTCTTGTTGTGCATGCGGCGCGAGAGCGGCCGGCGCGAGATCAGCGTCTCCCAGACACGCAGCAGGAACGACGGATGCCGGCGCGCGAACGCGTTGAACAGGCGCACTTCGATCGCGGGATGCGAATCGAACGCCGCGATGACCGGCTCCTGCCCGACCGTGTAGACGTCGTCGACGAGCACACGAACGTGCACGCCACGGTCCGCAGCCGCGAGCAGCCGCTCGACCAGCAGCAGCCCGGTCGTGTCGCCCCGGATGATGTAGTACTGCACGTCGATCGAGCGCGTCGCGCGATCGACGAACGCCAGCCGCGACAGCAGCGCGAGCCGGTTGTCGGCAACGAGCACCGCGCACGATTCGCCGGGGCGCGCCGCGCAGACGCGCTCGAGCGCAGGCTCGAGCGGGGCGGACTCGCACTGCGGCAGCGCGCTCATGCTGCATCCATAAGCGCGCGCGTGCATGAACGCAAGCCTGCGCGCGCAAAGAAAGGGCCCGGATCGCTCCGGGCCCAAGCAACTCTCGCCGTGTTAAGCGGCGCGCCCAGCGTGCCGCTTCAACACGGCGGGATTAGACGGCACGCGTAGCGTGCCGCCTAGTCCCTACTTCTGGATCACGAGCTCGGTACGACGGTTGCGCTGACGGCCTTCCGACGTGTCGTTCGTGTCGATCGGGCGCAGCTCGCCGTAGCCGTTCGGGCCAGCGAGACGGCTCGCGTCGACGCCCTTCGCGGTGAGGTAGTCGTACACGATCGTCGAGCGACGCATCGACAGACCCTCGTTGTACTCCTCGGTGCCGACGGAGTCGGTATGACCGGCCACTTCGACGCGCACCTGCGGATAGCGGTTCAGCACGTCGACCGCCTGGTCGAGGATCGCAATGCCTTCCGACGACGGTTCCTTCAGGGTCGGACCGATGTCCGTCTCGCCCTGGTCCGGACGATCGAACTTGAACTCGACGCCTCGCAGGTCGATCACGACGTCCTGCGGGCAGCCGTCGGGACCGACGATCAGGCCGCTCGGCGTCGCCGGGCACTTGTCGTCGCAGTTGTTGACCCCGTCCTTGTCGTCGTCGAGCTGCGAGCAGTCGGCAACCGGCGTATCGGTCTCGGTGACGGTCTCCGTGACTTCGGTTTCCGGAGCATCCGGCGCGCCGCCGAGCTTGATCGCCAGGCCGAGGTTCAGCATGAAGTCGCCGAAATCGTCCTCGTTCGGGATCGACTCGTCGTCGAAGTCGAGGCGATACACGCCCTCGGCGCGGAAGTCGACGTTCTCGTTCCACGCGTACGAGAAGCCCACGCCGGCCTGCACGAACGGATCCCAGCCCTTGCCTTCCGAGCCGCGACCGATGTCGCCCACGTCATGGTGCGAGACACCGATGCCGCCCATGATGTACGGACGCCACGTGTCGCCGCCGAAATGCTGACGCAGCGCGACGCCGACGCCGTTGTTGTCCCAGCCGCTGGTGAACGGAGGCTGCGGTTTCCGCGTCCGCGTCGTGCGGTCGACGAACACGTCGATCGCCGAGTTCGGAGCGATGAAGCGGCCGATGCCGAGGCTGCCGTAGAGCGACCCATCGTCCGTGTTGCGGTCTTCGTCGTTGTGGTAGTAGCCGATCCAAGGCGCGAAATACCAACGATCATCGAAGTCCTGCGCCTGCGCTGATGCCGCCGCGAGCGACAGGCCGATCAGGACGCACAAGCTCTTGCGGTTCATCGGTGTCTCCTTTTGTGTTTTCCCCGGCGCGACGCGGCACCGCCGCACGCGACGGGCGCGAGTATAGCCAAAAACCCTTAACAAGTCTTTTACTTGCACGCGAGGTTCAGCAAGCTGAACTGCCAGGAAAACCTCGCCGTACAACGACTTTCGGCGGGGCTGGGGCTCAGATCGCGAGCAGGTCCATGAGCTCGTGCACCGGCATCGATTCGAAGCGGCTGACGTCGGAGGTGAGCTGCTTGATCGCCTCGACGCGACGCCGCGGCAGCACCTCGCCGAGCGCCGCTTCGAACTTCTGCTTCAACACCGGAATGCCCTCGGCGCGACGCTGGCGGTGCCCGATCGGGTAGTCGATCGCCACGCGATCCGTGCTCGTGCCGTCGCGGAAGAACACCTGCACCGCATTGCCGATGTAGCGCTTCTCGGTGTCGAAGTAGTCGCGGGTGAAATCGGGGTTCTCGCGCACCTGCATCTTCGCGCGCAGCGCGTCGACGCGCGGGTCCTGAGCGACCGCATTCTCGTAGTCGGACGCGACGAGCCGCCCGTGGATCAGCGGGACCGCGACCATGTACTGGATGCAGTGATCGCGGTCGGCCGGGTTCGCGAGCGGTCCGGTCTTGTCGATGATGCGCACGCCCGCTTCCTGCGTCTCGATCACGATCTTTTCGATCTGGTCGAGCTTGCCCGCGACCTGCGGGTGCAGCTTCAGCGCGGCCTCGACCGCGGTCTGCGCGTGGAACTCCGCCGGGAAGCTGATCTTGAACAGCACGTTCTCCATGACGTAGCTGCCGAACGGGCGCTCGAACTGGAACTGGTTGCCCTTGAACAGCACGTCGTAGAAGCCCCAGGTCTTCGCCGACAGCTCCGACGGGTAACCCATCTCGCCCTTCAGCGCGTTGAGCGCGTGCGTGACGCCGCGACGGCACGCGTCGCCGGCCGCCCAGCTCTTGCGCGAGCCGGTGTTCGGGGCGTGGCGATAGGTGCGCAGCGCGCCCCCGTCGATCCACGAGTTCGAGACCGCGTTGACGATGTCGTCCTTCGTGCCGCCGAGCATCGCGGTCGCGACCGCGGTCGAGGCGAGGCGGACGAGGATCACGTGGTCGAGGCCGACGCGGTTGTAGCTGTTCTTGAGCGCATAGCAGCCCTGGATCTCGTGCGCCTTGATCGTCCAGGTCAGCACGTCGCGCAGCGTGAGCGCCTTCCGGCCTTCGCGAACCGCCTTGCGCGACAGGTAGTCGCCGAGCGCGAGGATCGCGCCGAGGTTGTCCGACGGATGGCCCCATTCGGCCGCAAGCCAGGTGTCGTTGAAGTCGAGCCAGCGCACCTGCGTGCCGATGTTGAATGCGGCCTGCACCGGATCGAGCTCGTGGCTCGTGCCCGGGATTTTCACGCCGCCCGGCATCGAGGCGCCCGGCACGACCGGGCCGAGCATCTTGACGCACTCGGGAAAGCGCATCGCCATCAACGCGCAGGCGATCGAGTCGAGCAGGCAATAGCGTGCGGTCTCGTACGCTTCGGCGGAGCTCACCGCGTAGTCGGCGACGTAGTTCGCAATGTCGACGAGCGGCTGGTCGGGGGCGGGACGGACGGCGGAGCGGATGTCGTGGTGGGCCATTTCGGTCTACTGGTGGCGCGCCGGTTTTCGCGAGGAGGTGCGTGGCCGGGCTTTAAGTCCGATGCCGGACTTCGCCTGCGGCTCACTCCGGCCTACGGGGGGGCCGGGGGCCCTGGGGGCCCGCGAGGGCGCGCATTCTACCCTCGTCAAAGTTTCGTTACCTGAGGCGGGAGAACGCGCGGGGTCGGCACAGGTACCGTCGATCGGCCCCGGTTCGTCCGCCGCCGGTCCTTTGTATCGGCCGGAGGTCAGGCGAAATCCCATGGATTGGCTGCGGTCCCTGTTCGTCTCGCACGGCGCGCCGAGCCTCGCGACCGAGGACACGCCACCGGCACGTTTCCTCGACGAGCTCGGCTCGGCGCTCGGGCGGCCGCGCGCGATCGTCGTCGCGAGCGCGCATTTCGAGACCGAGATCCCCACCCTCACCGGGGCCGTCGATCCGCGCACGATCCACGATTTCGAGGGTTTTCCGGACGGCGTCGATGCGATCGAGTACGCGGCGCCGGGCTCGCCCGAGCTTGCCGAGATGATCGCCGACCGGATGCGAGCCACCGGCTACCCGGTCAAGATCGACCGCCAGCGCGGCCTCGACCACGGTATCTGGGTGCCGCTCAAACGGATGTTCCCCGCGCAGGACATACCGGTCGTCGGGCTTTCGATCGTGCGCGACGCCGACGCCGAGACGCACTATCACCTCGGGACTGCGCTCGCCGGCCTCGCCGACGAGGAGATCCTCGTGATCGGCTCGGGCGGCTTCGTGCACAACCTCTCGACGCTCGACTGGCGCTACCGCGAGACCCTGCCCTACGACTGGGCCGTCGACTTCTCGGATTGGATGCGCGAGTGCATCTCGACCGACGACCTCGCGCGCGCCTGCGCGTGGCGCAAGCGCGCGCCGCACGCGGCGCTCGCGCATCCGAGCCCCGAGCACCTGATGCCGCTGTTCGTCGCGTGGGGCGCGGCGGGCCCGCACGCGCGCGCCTACGACCTGCACCGCACCTGGCAGTACGGCTCGCTCGCGCTGCACTCGTTCGCGTTCCGCTGATCAGAACGAGACTTCGAGGGTCGCGAGCAGCCTGCGCCCCGGCGCGGGCTCGAACCAGCGCCCGTTCGCCTCGTTCACGATGACCGCGCCCGCGTAGCGGCGGTCCGCGACGTTGGCGAGCCTCAGCGACCCCGTGACGCGACCCCAGCGCTTCGTTGCATGGACGTCGAACGTCGTCGTCGCCTCGGCGAAGTCGCGGTTGAGATCGTCGACCGCGACGCGGCCCGTGTGCTCGGCGACGAGACCGAGGCGGAGCGCATCACCGTAGCGCCGGCTGAGCTCGACGTAGACCTGCTGAGACGGAATTCCGGGCACGCGGTTGTCCGCCGCGACCGCGCCGGCCGACGTCGCGAAGCCGTCCTCGAAGCGTGCGTCGAGCCACGTGCCCGCGGCGCGCAGCGTCGTGCGATCGTCGAGTGCGGCGTCGAGCTCGAGCTCGACGCCGCGGCGGCGCGTGCGGCCGCCGTTGCGGAACGTCGAGCGTCCGCCGGTGTTCGCCGCGGTGACGATCTCGTCGTCGGTGACGATGCGGAAGGCGTATACGGCGAGCTGCCACGCATCGCGCGCGACGCGGAGCCCGGTCTCGAGCTGGCGGCTGCGCGCGGGCTCGAGTGCCGTGTTGAAGCCGGCCGCGCCGTCGCCGCGGTAGGCGAGCTCGTTCGCGGTCGGCGACTCGAAGGCCTCGCCCCACGCGAGATGCCAGCGCAGGCGCGGATCGCGCGACCACGCGAGCCCCGCGACCGGACCGCGGTCGTCGAAGCGGCGCTCGCCACTGTCGTCGGGATTTCCGGGGCCGAAATACCGGTCGCGCGAGTCGAACTCGAGCGCGCTCGTACGCCAGCCCGCGAGCGCCGACCAGCCGCGCGAAGCTTCGAGATCGATGCGGATGTAGAGGTCGCGGGCGTGCGTCGTGTTGTCCTCGTCGCGGCGCAACGCGCCGCGCACCCCGAGCGTTGCGGCCGAGAAGTTCTCGTAGCCGCGCCGGTGCTCGTCGAGGCGCTCGGCGCGGAGACCACCGGTCAGCGTTGCGGCGTGACTCTCGCCGGCAAAGCGGCGCCACGCGCGCGCATCGACGCCGAACGCGTCGCGCGCGAGATCGATCACGCCACCCGCGTGCGTCGCGCTCGCCTGCGCAGCGCGCGGGATCGCGAGGAACTGCACGACCTCGCGCGTCGTACCGTGCGCCGCCAACGCGAAACCCGACGCCGCGTCGGTGCGCGCGAGCGATGCGCCGAGCTGGCGCTGGCGCACCGACTTGCGCGTGTCGAACGCGATAGCCTGCGCAGCGGTCTGGTCGGGATCGGTGTCGAATGCGGCGCGCGTGAGGCCGAGCGGATCGTCGGCCTCGGGCTGATCGAGCACGTTCGCACCGGCCGACCACGCGAGCTCGCCGAACCGCCCGCGCGCGATCGCGTCGAGCTGGTCGCGCCGGGCCGTGCCGTGGGGCCGGAATCCGTCGTGCTCGAGATGCGAGACCACGGCGAGCGCGCTGGCGGTCTCGCGATGCACGGCTGCCGTCGCCGACGTGCGCCAGCCGTCGCGCGTCGCCGCGAAGCGACCGCCGTAGCGGTGCGGCCACTGCGCCGGATCCGCCTCGATCCGCACGACCGCGCCCGCGGCGTTGCCGTACAGCGCAGCGACCGGGCCGCGCTCCACCTCGATCCGCGTCGCGTGATCGACGAGCGCGTGCGAGAGCTGTCCCTGCCCGTCGGCCGCGCTTGCGGGTACGCCGTTCACGATGAGGCGCAGGCCCCGTACACCGAAACTGCTGCGCGCACCGTAGCCGCGCGACGAGATCTGCAGATCCTGCGCGAGATTGCGCCGGTCGCGCACCGCGAGACCCGCGATGCCGCGCAGCGCCTCGGCGACGTCGTCGCGCGCGCCGGCGCGATCGAGTGTCGTGGCATCGATGACGGTCACGGCGCCTGCGAAACCGATGCCGCCGGGTCCGCGTGCGTCCGCGGTCACGACCACTTCGGGCAGCTCGGGCCCCGGCGACAGCGCGACCCAAAGCACGCGGGCGAGCAGCACGTTCGTCATCGTGGCCGGCACTCCACCGGAACGCGGTGCGCCCTCATCGTCCGTGCGCGGAGCATACCGGGCACCATGAACCGGCCGCGAACGCAAGGCATGGTTTCGCAACTGCCGCACGCGGGCCCGACACCCCGACCCGCTACGATGCCGCCATGACGCCCCAGCCGATGCGGCCGCGTACCTCGGAAATCCTCGCCGAGCTCGCAGCCGACACCGCAACCACGACGATCACGATCGACGACGTGCTCGACCGGATCGAGACGCGCGCCTTCGGCTTCCTCCTGATCTTTCTCGCACTGCCGAACCTCATACCGGTGCCGATCGGCATCGGTGCGGTCTGCGGTCCGCTCGCGGCGTTCCTCGGGCTGCAGATGCTGATCGGGCTCGAGCATCCCTGGCTGCCGCGCTGGCTACGCCGGCGCGGGCTCAAGCGCGAGACGATGGCGAAGTTCTTCGACCGCCTCGGGCACCTGATGGCGCGCGTCGAGCGCCTGTGCAAGCCGCGCTGGCTGTTCCTCACCGAGGGGGTCGGCGAGCGCTTCAGCGGGCTCGTGCTCGTCGCGCTCGGTCTGTTCGTCGCGCTGCCGATCCCGTTCACGAACCTGCCGCTCGGCGTTGCGTTGCTCGTGACCGCGCTCGCGCTCACGGAGCGCGACGGCGTCCTGCTCGTGATCTGCTGGATCGTGACGATCGTCTCGCTCGTGTCGCTCGGTGTCGCGGGCGACGTGCTGATCGATCACGTGCGCGGCTGGTTCTGACGCGACGCTGTCATACGACTGAAAGATTCCCGCAATAGTCTGCGCGCCGTCCTCCTGAAGACGGGCCATGCCGATGAGCCACACCACGCGTTTCCTCGCGCTCGCGATCCTCGCCGCGCTCGCCACGCCTGCGCACGCTGAGATCGCCGTCGACGTGATCGGCGGCAGTGAAGTCAGCCTCGAAGGCCTGTTCCAGGCCGACGGCAACTGGTACGACGACGACCTCGTCGACCTCAACGGCACCGGTAGCGGCAACGGCGCGGACACCGAATTCGAGCTGCGCCGCGCCGAGGTCATCGTCAAGGGCAAGGGCGTGACGTGGGACTGGATCGTCGGCTACGACGCCAAGGCCGACAAGTTCCTCGATACGAACGTCCGCTACAAGATGGGCACGAAGTTCCTCCAGGCCGGTCAGTACAAGCAGCCGAACAGCCTCGAGGAGCTCACCAGCACGCGCCACAACGACTTCATCTCGAAGGCGATGACGACGAACCTGTTCGGCGTCGCGCGCCGCGTCGGCGTCGCGTACGCCATCGAGGACGTCAGCTGGGGCTTCATGGCGAGCGCGTTCGGCCGCGAGCTCACGCGCAACCTCGCGCACGGATCAGGTTACGGCGTGCGCGGCTACTGGGCGCCGATCAACGAGACCGGTCGGTTCCTCCACCTCGGCGTCTCCGCGGTCGACCTCGACACCGATGCCGACACGCTGCGCCTGCGCGTTCGACCCGACGCCGATCTCGCGACCGCCCGCCTCGTCGACACCGGCAATCTGCTCAACACCGACCGGCAGACGACCGTTGGGCTCGAGGGCGCGTACGTGCAGGGCCCGTTCAAGGTGCAGGCCGAGTACATGCATTCGTCGGTCGACCGCTACGACACGCGCGTCGCTTCGCAGCCGGGCGGCGACTTCAAGGGCGACAGCTGGTACGTCTACGGCATCTGGAACATCACCGGCGAGACCTGGACCTACAAGGCCGGCGTACCGGTGACGCCGTATCCGAACGACCCGGCGTCGGGCATGTGGCAGGTCGGCCTGCGCTACGACGCGGCGAACCTCGACGACGGCCCGGTGCTCGGCGGCGAGGAGCAGAATCTCACGCTGGGCGTGAACTGGTACTGGCGCTCGAACTTCAAGCTCCAGCTCAACTACGTGATGGCCGAGAGCGAGAAGTTCTCGCGTTCGGCCGGCGGCGACGTCGAGGACAACCCGAACATCCTCGAGGCACGCGCGCAGTTTTATTGGTGACGCGGACCGTCGGGACGAAACCGTCATATCGTCGTCATCGATGACCCATACTGCTGCAACCCGGCTGTCGTCGAATCGCGAGAAGCTTGCGTGTTCGCGCCGGCCAATCTGGAGAAAGTCATGAACTCGTTGAAGCTCCGCCTCGCCGCGCTCGGATTCGCCGCGATCTTCGGTACCGCCGCGCAGGCCGCCGACATCACCGGCGCCGGCGCGACGTTCATCTATCCGCTGCTCTCGAAGTGGTCGGCCGACTACAAGGCCGAGACCGAAAACAAGGTCAACTACCAGTCGATCGGCTCGGGCGGCGGTATCGCCCAGATCAAGGCCGGTACGGTCGACTTCGGTTCGACCGACGCCCCGCTCAAGCCCGAAGAGCTCAGCGAAGCGGGGCTGGGCCAGTTCCCCTCCGCGATCGGCGGCGTCGTGCCCGTCATGACGGTCCCGGGCATCGTGGCAGGACAGATCCGGCTCGACGGTCCGCTGCTCGCCGACATCTTCCTCGGCAAGATCGCGAAGTGGAACGATCCCGCGATCGCGGCGCTGAACCCGGGCGTGAAGCTGCCGGACGTGCGCGTCACCGTCGTGCACCGCTCCGACGGCTCGGGCACCACGTTCAACTTCGTGAACTATCTCTCGAAGGTCAGCCCCGAGTGGAAGTCGAAGGTCGGCGAAGGTACGGCCGTGCAGTGGCCGATCGGCATCGGCGGCAAGGGCAACGAAGGCGTCGCGGCCTACGTCAAGCAGATCAAGGGCGGCATCGGCTACGTCGAGCTGTCGTACGCGCTGCAGAACAAGATGGCGTATGCGGCGATGAAGAACAGCGCGGGCAACTTCGTGCAGCCGAACATCGAGAGCTTCCAGGCCGCTGCGGTCAGCGCCGACTGGGTCAACGCGAAGGACTTCTATCTCGTCATGACCGATGCGCCGGGCGCCGACGCGTGGCCGATCGCCGCGACCAACTTCATCCTGATGTACAAGCAGCCGAAGGACGCCGCGCGTGCGAAAGGCGCCAAGCACTTCTTCGCCTGGGCGTATGCCAACGGCGACGAGCAGGCCGAGAAGCTGCACTACGTGCCCCTGCCCGACGCGCTGGTCGCCCAGGTCGAGGCGTACTGGGCCGCGAACTTCAAGTTCTGAGCAACGCGTAGCGAGCTACCATCGTCGTTCCTGCGCTGGCGGGAACGACGGCCGATGCAGGGGCAAGAGTCTCGATGACGTCCGGCGAGCAAACCGTGGAGTCGGCGGCTGCGATGGCCGATGATCGTGCGGTCTCCGACGCGCGCGGCGACCGCATCTTCCGCCTCGTCGTCGGCGGGGCGGGTCTGTTCGTGCTCGTCTCTCTCGCCGCTGCGGCGTTCTCGATGCTGTGGGGCGGACGTGAAGCGTTCGCGACGTTCGGCTGGGGCTTTTTCGTCTCGACCGAGTGGGACCCGGTCAATCGCCAGTTCGGTGCGCTGGTGCCGATCTACGGCACCGTCGTCACGGCGACGATCGCGCTGCTCATTGCGGTACCGGTCAGCTTCGGAATCGCGTTGTTCCTGACCGAAGTCGCACCGGCGTGGATGCGTACGCCGGTCGGCTCGGCGATCGAGCTCCTCGCGGGCATCCCGTCGATCATCTACGGCATGTGGGGACTGTTCGTGTTCGTGCCGGTCATGGCGGAGCACGTCAATCCGTGGCTCGACGCGAATCTCGGACAGTGGCCGATCATCGGCCCGCTGTTCCAGGGCCCGCCGCTCGGGCTCGGCATGCTCACCGCGGGGATCGTGCTCGCGATCATGATCATCCCGTTCATCTCGTCGGTCATGCGCGAGGTGTTCCTGACGGTACCTCAGCGTCTCAAGGAATCCTCGTACGCGCTCGGCTCGACGACCTGGGAGGTCGTGTGGGACGTCGTGCTGCCGTACACGCGCTCTGCGGTGATCGGCGGCATTTTTCTCGGCCTCGGTCGCGCGCTCGGCGAGACGATGGCGGTGACGTTCGTGCTCGGCAACGCGCATCACCTCACGGCTTCGCTGCTGATGCCCGGCAACTCGATCGCCGCGACGATCGCGAACGAGTTCAGCGAGGCCGATTCGGACATCTACCTCTCTTCGCTCGTCGCGCTCGGCTTCGTGCTGTTCGTCGTGACGTTCGTCGTGTTGTCGATCGCGAAGCTGATGCTGATGCGGTTGAAGCGCGCGGAGGGGAACTGATGTCCGCCGTGGCGGAACAGCTGTACCGGCGTCGCCGCTATGCGAACGTCGCGGCGCTGCTCCTGTCCGGTGCGGCGACGCTGTTCGGCCTGTTCTGGCTGGTGTGGATCCTCTGGACCACGCTGAAGAACGGCATCGGCTCGATCAACCTCGCGCTGTTCACGCAGATGACGCCCCCGCCCGGCGACGCTGGCGGTCTCCTCAACGCGTTCGCCGGCAGCATCATCATGAGCCTGCTCGCGATCGCGCTCGGCACGCCGGTCGGGATCGCAGCCGGCACCTACCTCGCCGAGTATGCGAACCACCGCAAGATCGGCTCGGCGATCCGCTTCGTCAACGACATCCTGCTGTCGGCACCGTCGATCGTGCTCGGACTGTTCGTCTACGCACTGGTCGTGCGGCAGATGGGGCACTTCTCCGGCTTCGCCGGCGCGATCGCACTCGCGTTCATCGTGCTGCCGGTGGTCGTGCGGACTACGGACGAGATGCTGCGGCTGGTGCCGGCCGCGATGCGCGAAGCCGCGCTGTCGCTCGGCGTGCCGCAGTGGAAGGTCACGATGCAGGTGCTCTACCGCTCCGCCCTGCCGGGCATCGTGACGGGCGTGCTGCTCGCGCTCGCACGCATCAGCGGCGAGACCGCGCCGCTCCTGTTCACCGCGCTCAACAACCAGTACTGGACCCTGAACCTCAACGAGCCGATGGCGAACGTGCCGGTCGTGATCTTCCAGTACGCGATGAGCCCGTACGCCGACTGGCACTCGCTCGCGTGGGCCGGTGCTTTCATGATCACGCTGTTCGTGCTGCTCCTGAGCCTCACGGCGCGTGCGATCCTGCTCCGACGGAAGCTCGACCATGAATGACCTCGCCAACGGCGTCACGCCGGCCGCCTCGCAGCGAACCGGCATCAAGCTGCGCGCGCGCGGGCTCGACTTCTACTACGGCGACTTCCGCGCGCTGAAAGGCATCGAGCTCGACATACCCGAGAAGCACGTCACCGCAATCATCGGGCCCTCCGGCTGCGGCAAGTCGACGCTGCTGCGCGTCTTCAACCGGATCTATGCGATCTACCCCAAGCTGCACGCACGCGGCGAAGTGCTGCTCGACGGCGAGAACGTGCTCGACCCGGGCTACTCGCTGAACCGGCTGCGCAGCAAGGTCGGCATGGTGTTCCAGAAACCCGTGCCGTTCCCGATGACGATCTGGGACAACGTCTCCTACGCGATCAGCCACCACGAGAAACTGCAGCGCACGGCGATGGCCGAGCGCGTCGAGCACGCGCTGCGCCAGGCCGCGCTGTGGGACGAGGTCAAGGACAAGCTCAAGCAGAACGCGCTCGGTCTCTCCGGCGGCCAGCAGCAGCGCTTGTGCATCGCGCGCGCGATCGCGCTCAGACCCGACGTGCTGCTGCTCGACGAGCCGACTTCCGCGCTCGATCCGATCGCGACCGGCAAGATCGAACAGTTGATTTCCGATCTCAAGACGAGCTACACAATCGTGATCGTGACGCACAACATGCAGCAGGCCGCGCGCGTTTCGGACTACACGGCGTTCATGTATCTCGGCGAGCTGGTCGAGCACGGCGCCACAGGAATAATCTTCACGAAGCCGGTCAAGCAGCAGACCGAGGACTACATCACCGGCCGTTTCGGCTGAGGTCTACCATGCACGGGCAACACGACCACATCGTCAAGCAGTACGACGCCGAGCTCGATCGCCTGACCGGCGAGATCGTCCGCATGGGCTCACTCGCGGTCGAGCAGCTCCATGTCGCGATCGACGCGCTCGAAGCGCGCGACGACACCACCGCGCGGCGCGTCATCGCGCACGACGTGAACATCGACCGGCTCGAACACGACGTCAGCCACGACGTGATTCGCCTGCTCGCGCTGCGCCAGCCGATGGCAGGCGACCTGCGCGAGATCCTCGCGGCGCTGCGGATCGCGTCCGACATCGAGCGGATCGGCGACTACGCGGCGAACGCAGCGAAGCGCGCGATCACGCTCAACACGATGCCGGCGTCGCAGCTCTCGCGCAACCTCCGCGCGCTCTCGCAGCTCGCCGGCGACCTGGTGCGCGACGTGCTCGTCGCGTACCGCGAGCGCAACGACCAGGCGGCGCTGAAGGTCCGCGCGCGCGACGCCGAGCTCGACCAGCTCTACACCTCGCTGTTCCGCGAGCTCCTGACCTACATGGCCGAGGATCCGCGCCACATCACTGCCTCGATCCACCTCCTCTTCATCGCGAAGAACCTCGAGCGGATCGGCGATCATGCAACGAACATCGCCGAGAACGTCTGGTTCATCGCACACGGCGAGCCGCCGGCCGGCGAACGCGAGAAGCGCGACACGACGACGTCGCCGACGCCGTAGCGAAAACGCACGGCCGGTATCGCTCGCCGAGGCGAAGGAGCGGCTCGATCGGCTGCGTGCATTTGGTGCCACGCCAGCAGCATTCTCGTTCCGTCAGGCCTTTCCACCGCCGGATGCGACGGAACCGGCGGATACGGGCATCGTCGGCGATCCCTGCCCCGCGACCTGAGCCGTCACGCCGCGCGACGGACCGAGACCGGCTCCTGTGCGCGCAACACAAGCCGCGGCGGCAGCGTCGCGACCGTTTCCGCGCGGTCGACCCAGCGCAGGAGCTCGAGCGTGCCGTCGTGCGCTTCGGTGATCGCGGTGAAACTCTCGACCCAGTCGCCGTCGTTTGCGTAGACGATGCCGTCGACCGACGTCAGCGCCGGTCGGTGGATGTGGCCGCAGACGACGCCGTCGAGCCCGCGCGCGCGCGCCGCGCCGGTCGCGAGCGCGACGTAGCGCTCGATGTACTTCTCGGCCGTCCCGCTGCGGCGCTTGAGGAAGTCCGCGAGCGACCAGTAGCGCAAGCCGAGCCGGTTCCGCGCGGCGCGCGTCAGCCGATTCCCCGCGAGGATGGCTTCGTAGAGCTTGTCGCCGAGCCAGTGCGAGAGCGCGCCGAGCTCGGTGCCGGCGTCGTGCTCGTCGCCGTGTGTGACGAGGAAGCGGCGCCCGTCGGCGAGGGTGTGGATCGCGCGCCGACGCAGCGTCATGCCCGGTAGCGCGAGGCCTGCGAATTCGCGCATCGGCCGGTCGTGGTTGCCCGGAATATAGACGAGCTCGGCTCCATCGGCCGCGTGCGCGCGCAGCGCCTCGAACACGCGAGCGTGCTGGCGGCCCCAGCTCGCGCGGCGCTTCGCGAGCCACCAGAGGTCGACGATGTCGCCGACGAGGTAGATGCGCTCGCACGCGAACGACTCTAGAAACCCGGCCAGCGCGTCGGCGTGGCAGTTGCGCGAGCCCAGGTGCAGATCGGAAACGAATACGGTGCGCAGTGGCGGAACGATCCCGGTGAGGGAAGGCCTCAAGCGCACGGCAGCCGCACCGCCGTTGCAGCCCGCGTACCGAGATAGCGCTCGCGCTTGCGCGGCACGATCCGCGCGAGGTCGACCTCGACCAGGCCGTCGATGCAGCCACCGAAGTCGTGATCGACGCCGAACGCGTGGAAGCGCACGCCGCCGGGCTCGCAAAGCTCGACGTAGTGGCGCAACAGCGCGGGCATCGCGGTGCCCAGCGCCTTCAGGTTGTGCCGCAGCACGCGCAACGCATCACCGGCGTTCGGCGCGGCCGGCGCGCGCTCCGGCGCGCCGTCGGCGTACGGCACGCGCGCGTGCGTACCGTCGGCCTCGGCGGCGTGCCAGCGGCGACAGTACGCGACCAGGGCGTCGCGCGCCGCGGCGGGCAGCGCCGCGCTGATCGAAACCGGTCCGAACAGCCAGCGGATCCCGGGGCGGGCCGCGAGATACGCACCGACGCCGTACCACAGATGGTCGAGCGCACGGCCGCTCCAGTAGCGCGGCTGCACGAAGCTGCGACCGAGCTCGAGCGCGGCCGGAAGGCGCGCACGCAGCGCATCGCCGAGCTCGAAGAATGCATGGGTGTAGAGACCCTCGATACCGCGCGCAGCGAGCACCTCGGCGCACGGCGCGGCACGGTAGGCGCCGACTACCTCGGCGTCGCGACCGTTCCAGAGCACGATGTGGTCGTACCAGCCGTCGTACCGGTCGCGGTCGTCGCGCCGACCCGTACCCTCGCCGGTGGCACGGAACGCGAGCTCGCGCACGCGCGCGAGCTCGGCGAGCAGCGGCGAATCGTAGGTCAGATGTCCGGCGTGGATCGTCGAGCCGTCCGGCGCGGCGCCGAGGCACGGAAGCGCATGCACGGCGGCCGCGATCGCGCGGCGGTCGCGCGCATGCGCGATCGGGACGACACGGTCTCGTGCTTCGCGCCGCGTCGCGATCGCGTACACCTCGCGCCGAAGCGACGCGGCGACCGTGCGCGCCGTCGCGGGCTCCGCGCCGAGCGCGTGCGCAGGATCGATCGCCGCACCGAAGCGGATCTCGACGCGACGGCGCCGCCGCGCGAACGCCTCGCGCGGCAGCAGCGCGGTCCCGACCGCGCGGTCGAGCATCGAGCCGAGATAGAACATCGCAGAGTTGCGCGCGCCGACGTGCACCGGCACGACCGGCGCGCCGGCGCGCGCCGCGAGCCGCACGAAGCCGTCCGACCAGCGCCGGTCGGCGATGCCGCCGAGCCCGAGCCGCGAGACCTCGCCGGCCGGGAACATCACGACGGCGCGGCACTCGGCGAGCGCCGCCTCGATCGCAGCGAGCTCGGCGCGGCGCGCGCCACCGCCGAACACGCGCAGCGGAAGCAGCAGCGGCGCGAGCCCAGGTATTCGCGCGAGCCAGTCGTTCGCGACGATGCGCACGTCCGGCCTCACCGCGCCGATGCAGTGCAGCAGCACGAAGGCATCGACCGCACCGAGCGGATGGTTCGCCGCGAGGACGACCGGTCCGGTCTCGGGGATGCGCTCGCGCTCCAGCGGATCTATCGTGTAGCGCCAGCCGAAATGCTCGATCGCCGCTTCGACCAGCGCGAGGCCCGCGACGTGCTCGTGGCGTTCGAGGAACGCGAATGCACGGTCGATCCGCGCAAAGGCGAACGCGCCGCGGACGAGCGACGGCGCCGCGGGCAACCCCCGCGCACGCACCCAGGCTGTCGTCCACTCGGAAAGCTGCCTCGCGATCGCGACCATGCGTTCCCCCGCAGTCGCAACGAGCCTAGCCGGCGGGCACGACAGCCACGTTGCCGGTCCGCGACGATCGTGTTTCCGACGAAGCCGCGAATGCACCGTTCGCATCGCCGTCGCGGATCCAGACTTCGACGCGCCGGTTGCGTGCGCGGCCGTACGCGGTCGCGTCGCTCGCGACCGGTGCCGCGTGCCCCATGCCTCGGATGCGACGGGCCGCGACGCCGCGTTCGGCGAGCGTCGCCGCGACGTAGTCGGCGCGATCGTTGCTGAGGACGATCGCCTGCACCGGGTTCGACTCGTTGCCGTCCGCGAAGCCGAACAGCATCAGCTCGCAGTGCGCCTGGTCGGGGCGCCGCAGGAACGTCAGCAGACGCTCGACGTCGCGCAGGGCCTTGCCATCGAAGAAGCTCTCGGCAGCCGAGAAGCGGAAGTTCACGCTGAGCCGCCGAGCGCCGCGCGTGAGTTGTGCGTACTCGCCGGCGATGTCGTCGCGACGGGCGCCGGCGAGCGCGCGAATCTCCTGTGCAACGAAGCCGGTGCGTTCCGCAACCCGCTGGCCCGCAGCGCCGAGCGCGAATTCGACCAGATCGCGCGCGAGCGGGGTCGCACCGCGGCCGTGGTAGAGGAACAGCCGGCGCGAAAGCGCGTAGTCCTCGGTCGCGACCGCAAGCCGGTCGGGCGCGAGCGGACGCGTGCCGCTCTCCGAAATCGCGAGTGCTTTGGCATTGCCGACGCTCGCGAGCCCGACGAAACCGATCGCGTTCCGATCTGCCGCGACGGCGGCGGCGAGCTGGTCGGACGATTCGTAGCGCTTGGCGCGCGGGTCGAGCGCTGCGCCGCGCAGGACGATGGTCTTGAACGTGTCGAAGGTGCCGGAACGGTCGTCGCGCGCGTGGATCACGATCGCGCCGCGCACGCCGCCGAGCTCCGACCAGTCGCGGATTCCGCCGCGGAACGTGCGCGCGACCGCATCGATCGACAGCGCGGCGAGCGGGTTGTCGGGGTGCACGAGGATTGCGAGCCCGTCGAGCGCGATGACGTGCTCGTGCTCGGGCGCGTCGAGGCGGCCGTGCGACGACTCGGCGGCGCCGATCTCCTGTGGCGTGGCCGGCCGCGATGCCATCCAGATGTCGGCCCGCCCGGCGACGAGATCGGCATAGCCGGTGCTCGTGCCGTGCGCCTCGATCTCGACGCGGATCGTGTCGCCCTCCGCCACGAGATCGATCGCGTACGATTCGCCGCTGCGGCGTTCCGCAACTGCGGAGAAGCCGCGGTCCTCCGCCCATGCGCGCACGAGGGCCGGCGCGAGCTTCGCACCGATCGTGTTCGAGCCGTGCAGGCGCAGGCGTTCGGCCGCCGCGTGCGCGGCACCGCTCGTCGCGGCAAGCGCGGCGAGCATCAGTGTCAGAATCCGTTTCATCACCCGACTCCTCGGGAACGCGGCGCGCATCGTGCGCAGCGTGTGTGTCAGCCTCGTGTGACCGGCGTGACGTTCGGGCGAACGATCAGACGCCGACGAGGACCAGCGAGCCTTGCGCGAGCGCCGCGCCGAGCACGACCGCCGCGAGCACATCGCTCGGATAGTGCAGCCCCAGCACGACACGCGACAGCGCGACGAGCACCGCGAACGGCACGAGCACGATCGCGAGTGGCGGGAAGTACGACACCGCGACCCAGGTGAACGTGACCGCATGCAGCGTGTGACCCGACGGAAAGCTGAACTCGTCGAGCGGCGCGACCCACGCTCGGATCCGCGCGGTCGCCGCGCACGGCCGCGGTCGGCGCGTCGCCTGCTTGATACCGCGGTAGAGCGCGAGCGACACCAGCGCCGTCGCCGCGAGATGCAGCGACGCGGCGAGGCCCGCGGCGCCGTACGCGAACGGCAACGACGCCATCAGCGCGTACCAGAACCAGCCGTCGCCGAGGCGACTCACCGCGGCGAAGCCGCGCATCACGTAGCGCCGGCGCCCGAGTCTATTGGCGAGAAAGCAGAGCTCGAGCTCCGAGCGACGTGCGACGAAGTCGGACAGTGCGCTCATGCGACGTTCCTCCGCGTCTCGACCAGACTGGTGAGCAGCGCCGCGAGCCGTTGCGCGACGGCGCCCTGGGAGAGATGCGCGACGGCGCTGCGCGCGCCGGTGCGCATCGCTGTGAGCGCGTCCGCGTCGGCGACCGCGTCGACCGACGCGGCCACGAACGCGGCCGCGTCGCCGAGCGGCGCGAGCCGCCCGTTTCTTCGGTCTCGTACGTATTCGCCGGCGGCGCCGTAGTCGTACGCGACGACCGGCACACCCGACGCGAGCGCCTCAAGCGTGACGTTGCCGAACGTCTCGGTCTCGCTCGGGAACAGGAACACGTCGCCGGAGGCGTAGTGCCGCGCGAGCGCTTCGCCGCGCTGCATGCCGCACCAGACGTGATCGGGATGGCCCCGCTCGAGCGCCGGGCGCGCCGGGCCGTCGCCGACCCAGACGAGACGCGCGCCGGGACGCGCCGCGGCGATCGCGTCGAACGCGCGTACCACGAGCGCCAGATTCTTCTCCGGCGCGAGCCGGCCGACGTGCAGCACCGCGAGCTCGTTGTCCGCGACACCCCAGGCGCGGCGCAGCTCGGCGTCGCGCCGCGCCGGATCGAAGCGCTGCGTGTCGACGCCGCGCTCGAGCCGCGCGACGCGCAGGAAGCGCGAGCGATCGAGGAACGCGCGCAACTCCTCGGTCGGCACCAGCGTCGTGTCGGTCCCGTTGTGGAAGCGGCGCAGCATCGCGAACACGATCGGCGTCAGGAAGCGGAAGCCGTAGTGCGCGACGAAGTCGTCGAAGCGCGTGTGGAATCCGGACGCGGTCGGGATCTCGAGCGCGCGCGCGAGACGCAGCGCGGACCAGCCGAGCGGGCCTTCGGTCGCGAGATAGGCGACGTCGGGGCGAAACGCGTCCCAGGCGCGACGCAGCAGGCGTCCGCTCGGCAACCCGAAGCGCAGCCCGGGGTAGCGAGGAATGCCGGCGCCCGCGACCGTCGTCTCGCGCACGCGCGTATCGCCCTCGTGCTGCGGCGGGCCTTGGCGCGGGCGCGTCACGAGCACCTCGTGCCCGAGCGCCGCGAGCCCGTCCACGAAGTGCCGCACGGTCGCGGCGACGCCGTTGACTTCGGGCGGATACGTTTCAGTGACGACCGCGATGCGCATGCGGCGAGCGTGCCGCGACCGCATTGCGCCCCAGTGACCCGCGCATGACGCAGCTATGAAACAAAACGGGGTCAGCGAAAAAGGGGTCAGAGGAAATTAACGTTTCGAACGTTAATTTCCTCTGACCCCTTTTTCGTCGGACCCTTTTTTCTGGTGCGGTGCCCGTCCCTGGGCTGACGTCCTTCGATGACGGGAGCGCCCCGCTTTGCGCGGGGCGCGGTTGTGCGGTGTTACTGGTTGACGCCGACCGTCCAGCCGACGGTCCAGTTGTCGTTCGGACCGCGGAACGCGCCGACGTGCGGAACGACCTCGAAGAAGTCGTCCTTCGCCGCAGGCGTGCCGGTCGACACGGCCGCTGCGGCCGTCAGCGCGGGCGAGCCCACCTTCGGCAGGAAGCCCTGCAGGTCGGCGTTCGCCGTCGAGTTGCCGGTGTTGGCGTTGAAGAACGCTTCCGACGTGAACGCGGCGCCGTCGTCCTGGCGGAAGTTGTTCGTGCAATTCATGAACGTGTTGCGCACGACCGTGTTGCCCGACAGTGCCGACGGCGTGCCGGCCGCGGTATAGGTCGCGCCGCCCGTGATGAACAGGCACGAGGTCGGGAAACCGGTGACGATCGAGTTCCAGATCCGGCCGCCCGAGCCCTGCTTGAGCTCGATGCCGTGCGTGCCGCGGCCGTTGCCCATCAGGGTCAGGTGCGACAGCGTCGGCGTCGCGCGCGGCGAAGCGTCCGAGTTGTTCGGGTTGTTCGCGGCCTCGATGCCACGGTCCTCGCCCAGCCCGCCCGACGCGGCGTGCGACACCAGCGCGTACTGGACCTTGCCGTTCCAGCCGAGATCCCAGTCGATCGCGTCGTCGCCGCCGTCGGTTACGACGAGGTGCTTGACGTTGTTCGTGCCGCCGAAGAACTCGACGCCGTCGTCACCGCCGCGGTACGACTGGATGTACTCGACGACCGTGCCCGACCCGACGCCCTGGAACGTGAAGGAGTTCACCTCGCGATTCGGCGCGAACACATAGCCCGCGTAGCGCACCTGCACGTAACGCAGCACGCCGCTCGATTCGGTCGCGTTGGTGCCGCCGAACAGGAGGTTCGGATCGAACTCCGACGGCGCCGGCGAGGTGCCGTTGACCGGCGCGTTGCCCGAGACGACCACGCCGCCCCAGTCCTTCGGCGCCGGCGTCTGGCCCGCGCTGTCCTTCGGTGAGGTGAACACGATCGGTGCGTACGAGAGACCTTCCGCGTAGATGCGCGAACCCGGCTCGACGTAGAGATAGTCCGAGGTCTGGCCCTGACCGGTGATGCGCGTGCCGGCCTCGATCGAGAGGTTCGCCGAAGCCGAGTTGCGGTTGCCGATCCGCACCAGGCCCGACAACACCCACGTGGTCTCGTTCGTGAGCTGGAGGTTCTGCGTGTAGGCGCCGGAGAGCACGCAAGTACGCTCGACGTTCGGCACCGAGGTGGTACCGGCCGGGCAGGTCGTGAACTTGCGCTCGTAGACGCACGAGAGCGGCTTCTTGCCGACTGCGGCCTCGCCCTTCGCGAGCGTCAGGCTCGAAGCCGGGATCGTCGATCCGGCAGTCGGCGCGATGTCGATCTTGAGCTCGTTGCACGACTCGAAGTTGATCGTCGCGGTCGCGACCGGCGTCTGCGTCGCATTGGTCGGCGCGCCGCCGAAGCTGCCGCCGTTGTAGCGAAACAGCTGCACGTTCGAGACCTTGAACTGGCTTTCGTTCACCGGCACCGAGGTCGCGAGCCAGAGCGGGTTGCCCTGCGCGTCGTAGCGATAGAGCGCGATGAACAGCACGCCGTTGCCCGGCGTGGTGCGGATGAAATCGAGATCGGCGCCACGGTTGCCGCCGTTCGTATCGGCCCAACCGCCGTCGACGGTGTAGTCGCTGAGCGTGAAAGCCGCATGCGCGGAGCCGGTGCCGAGGGCTGCGGCGAGGGCGCCCGCGAGCGCGAGCTGCCGGGAAATCTTCGTTGCCATGGGAGAGCCTCGTCGATGGGAGCGGGTGCCGCGGGCGAGCCTGCGGTTCGCCCGGCATCTTGGACGGGGCATGTGACAGGACTTTCGAAACTGGATGACAGTTCGATGGCGCTACGGGCGCGCACCATTCCCACGGGAATGTTGCGGTTCGATGTCGAGAAGCTACCGTTCGTCCTCGAAAAGGGACCGCTCGTCGTATGACAATGCGTCGAGAATGTGACAAGACCTAGGTTCGGAACGAATCCACCGGAACCGAAGGCCGTCCCGATGAAGCTCGCTTCGACTCTCGCATGCACCGCGCTCTTCGCCCTCGCGCTCGACGCGGCGGCCCAGTCGTCCGCGCTGCCGCCGACCGTCGTCGTTGCCGACCGGCTCCCCAGCGTGCTCGAGTTCCCCGACCTGCCCTACCCCGAGCTCGCCGCGCGCCGCCGCGAGACCGGCATCGCGCACGTCGCGCTGGAAATCGACGCGGGCGGAAACACCTCGGGCTTCGCGATCGAGCGCTCGAGCGGTTCACCGCACCTCGACGCCCACGCGCTCGAGCTCGCGCGCGCGACGAAGTTCCAACCGGCGACGCTCGACGGCGAGAACGTCGCCTCGCGTGTCGTCTATCCGATCCGCTTCGAGCTCAAGGCGCGCGATCCGCGCGCGACGTTGAGGCTCGCGGCGAATTGAAGGGTCCGTCATTCGAGGACATCACGAGTAGGCCGGACATGCCGAAGGCATGGCCGGCAACGCGTCATCACTCCGGCGTCCACTCCAGCGTCACGAACAGCTCGCGCCCGCGTCGGAACTCGCGCGTCGTCTCGTCGCCCTGCGTGTACTCAATCTCGGGATCGAGCAGGTTGCGCGCGCGGAACTTGATGCGCCAATCCGCGCCGAGCTCCTCCTGCCAGACGAGATCGAGCGTGTTGGCCGGTCGCTCGTAGATGTCGGGCGCGCCGGCGATGCCGACCTGCGCGATGCGTGAGCCGAAGCGGTTGAACGAGAGCGTGATCTCGCGCTCGCCGTCGGGCGCGACGTAGCCGAACTGCAGGTTCGTGACGTACGGCGACTGGCCCTGCAGCGGCCGGTTCTGGCTGGTCTGCGAAGCACCGCTGTCCGGATCGAGCGTCACTTCCGACTCGATGTACGCGTAGTTGAGCCCGAAGTAGAAGTTCTCCCAGTCGAGCCACTCGTCGACACCCAGGCCTTCCGCGTAGCCGCCCTCCTCGAAGATCGCGAGCGACGCGAAGTAGTCGAGCTCGAAGCCGTGGTTGCGTGCCTCGAGCGCGTTATCGAGCGTCAGGAGCACGGTCGCGACCGGGATGCGCAGGATCTCGATTGGGTTGTCGAACTCCTTCAGAAACACGCCGGCCGAGAGGCTCTCGGTCGGCGAGAAGTAGTACTCGTAGCGCAGGTCGTAGTTCTTGACGTTGGTGGTCACGAGGTCGGGATTGCCGAGCGTCTCGGCGTCCTGCTCGGGATCGGTGTAGGGCGCGGGCGAGAGCTCGCGGAAATCCGGGCGCGACAAGGTCTCGGCATAGCCGCCGCGCAGCTGCGACTCCGGCGAGATGAACCAGGTGAGGTTCAGCGAAGGGAGCAGCTCGTCCTCGTCGATCGACGACACGACCGGAACCGCGGTTGCGGAGCCGATCGCAAACGTCGTGACGTCCTGCTCGTTCGATTCGTGCCGCGCGCCGATCACCGCACGGGCCTTGTCGGAGAACGAGATCGCCGCGCTCACGAAGTACGCGTCGAGCGACTGTTCCGCGACGTAGTTGTCGGTCTGGCGTGTCGCTTCGAACAGCCGGAAGCCGGTCGGCCCGATGTTCGCATCGGTGAGGATGTCCTCGAGCGACGGCAGCCGGAAGACATCCGGCGTCAGGCCCCCGCCGGGCTGCGGCGACTGGAAGCCGAAACGGCGGATCTCGGACTCGCGGTCGCGATCGAGCACGCTCGCGCCGGCCGCGAGCTCCATCGTGACGCTGTCGGAAAGCGTCAGCGGCAGGCCGAGCTCGAGGTCGAGGGCGTCGCTGTCGTCCTCGAGCTGTTCGAACACGATCTGCAGGTTGTCGGCGCGCTGCGAGAACTCGAGCCGCTCGCCGCTCGCGTCGACGACGACGTCGTAGCGGTAGCGGCGACGGTTCGGCACGTCGCGCTCGGCCTTCGCGTGCGTGTAGAGCCACTCGAGCTTCAGGTCACGCGCACCCGGAAAGTAGTGCTCGCCGCCGAGCTGGTGTGCCGCGAGGCTGTTCTCGATCCACTCGAGCTCGGTGATGCGCGCTTCCTCGTTGACCTCGGTGCCGGTGCTGACCTTGGTCTCGTCCTCGGTCTGGCGCACGAGCATCGATGTGTGGCGGAAGAAATGGTTGCCGCCGATCTCGAGCCCGCTGGTCACGAACACGCTGCCGTCGATCGAGCGGATCGTGCGCTCGACGTCGAAGAAGTCCTGTCGCTCGAGACCCGCGTCGGTCGCGACGAAGGTCTGCCGGAACTCGTCGCGCCGGTCCCACTCCTGCGCGTAGCGCACCGAGGCGAGCACGCCGGCGCGGACGTCGTCGCCGAAACGCCACGCATTGCCGAG
>Ga0187892_10001495_pt1 | contig 53157 bp, 36 predicted proteins | sample MA1701073metaG_FD_139345 | JGI IMG/M metagenome (GOLD analysis project Ga0187892, IMG submission 139345) | Bio-ooze microbial communities from a basaltic lava cave in the Kipuka Kanohina Cave System on the Island of Hawaii, USA - MA170107-3 metaG ...
ATGAATCAAAAGCGCATCGCATAGCCATGAAACTTCGCAGCTGAAACCCAATCGAACCGAAAAGTGACAACAGTGGAAACGAAACTAGTCCCAAACACTGGTTTTTCCGCAGCCTGCTAGAGCTAAAACAACAACTTCAGACCAAACTGAATATGCCTTGGATCGCGTGCCGAAGTGATCCGGCCAAATGTGGGCGATCCGAGAAAATTGTCGGGTAGGTTGAAGTTTGGATGATTGAACAGATTGAATACCTCAGTTCGAAACTGCAAATTAAATCGCTCTGAGAGGTGAGTATTCTTGCTGAGCGAAGCGTTCACGCTCTGGAAGCCGGGCCCATTCAGAATGTTTCTGCCGGCGTTCCCAAATGTTCCCTGCGGTGGAAAAACGAAGGCGCCGGTATTGAACCACTGATCGGCTGTGCGTGGGCCAGCGTTTGGATCGCCGACCAGGTTGGGCCGATCGTTAGCACCAAAACCGAGGGCCGAGATTCCCGTGCCGCTATTGTCGAACTCCCGCAACAGCGCGACTGTAAATGGCCGGCCACTTTGCAGAGTGACTATGCCTGCCGTCTGCCAGCCAGTCAGCACGGTTGACCATGCTCCATTGTCCCCAAAGTATGTGCGACCCTTGCCGAACGGCAGGTCATAGACGTAACTCAATGAAAGCCGGTGACGCACGTCGAAGTTTGACCGGCCTCGTTCCGCTCTCAGGTCGTAACTATTTTGAGGAAAGTTAGGATCACCCGCACTGGGGAAAAAGTTTGAAGCGTCGTCAATGGATTTCGACCATGTGTAGGAGGCAAGCATTGAGAAGCCGGCAGTGAGTCGCTGCTGTAACCGCGCTTGAAGACTATGGTAATTCGAGCTCGCTCGAGACTCGATGGTGTTGATTTCGTCGAACTGCGGTACCGGCCGGGGCACAAATGGCAATCCAGGCGGCAACACACTCGGCTGGGGCTGATTTAGATCGCGCGCTGAAAGGAGCTTGGTCCCTTTCGAGCCTACATAAGCCACCTCGAGTATTCGGTTGCGCCCGAGTTGCTGCTGCACGTTCAGATTCCAGTGTTGCATGTAGGGCGTTCGCAGATCCCGCTGGATAGCCTGGGCCGAGTCGGGTAGGGGGAAGGGAAAGAACGAGGGAAAGGGATTACTCAGACTCAAGGGCAGACCCGGCAGAGGAAAGAAAAGATTAAAATCGAAGAACGGGTTATTGAAGTAAAGTGCTTCGCCAGGAGCCAGTGGCGAGGTGTCGTAGTAAACGCCATAGCCGGCGCGCAGTACAGTGTTTCCCTCATCACCGAGAGTCCAGGCAATTCCAACCCGTGGTGCGAAATTGTTCTTGTCTGAATCGTATCCGCCGCGAGGCATTCCGTTGGTTCCCACCCGTTTCAGCGAACGCGTCGTGGAATCGTAGAGATTCGCCCGGTCAGTTGCATCAACTGGCGGCGTGTTGAACTCATAACGCACCCCGGCAGAGAGCGTCAGGTCTCGACGCACGCGAAAACTATCGTTGATGAAGAAATGATAGCTTTGCGTTCGCAGATGCTGGGCATTGTCGACTCGCGCCCCACCCGTAACGAGCGGAAGGCCAAGCAGCAAGTCCGCCAGGGCGACCCCGGTAAAAGCAAAGGGCGAAAAAGTGAGCAGGCCGCGAGACTGCACATCTCGGAAACCGTTTTGCTGGACGACGCGAATGTCTGAGCCAAACTTCAACAGATGTCCGCCTCGCACGTAGGAGGCGGTGTCGAGGATCTGAAACGTGTTGGTAACCGTGTTCTGCGGGTTGTTGCCTTCGTGTCCCAGAGGCGAGAAGCCGGTTATGGTGATGAAACTGAGAGCGAAATCGCGCGGGTTGTTTGAAAGCTCGGGCAAGCCGACAGCGCGATTGATGCTGGTGCCCTGGTGCTCCTGATTCACTGCTGATGCGACGCGGTTGAAGGCAAAGCGGGCATCGTTGACCAGCTGCGGCGAAAAGACATGAGTTAGTCCTAACATCGCATTCTGACTCCGGCGGGGCACCTCATTGCCGAAGCCCGGAATCGGCGAAAGCGTTGGTCCGGCGAATGGTTCGAAGAACCTGCGATCCCCAAAACTGTATCGGCCGAACAGCGTAGTCAAATTACTCAGGAAGTGATCGACGCGAACGTCGAAGTGGTCGTTATCGTCGCGTTGCGTCGGCGATGAGACAAAGTTAGCTCGAGGATCCGCACGGTTTGGTAGCGGATACAGTGCCGCAATGGCTCGACCGATCGGGTCAATAAAGAAAGGCGGAATCATGTTTCCCGGAAACGGTGTGATGGTGCCGGGAATCACTGGAGCTACGGGACTCTGCGAAAAGTCACCGTTTCGCTCCAGCAGGGTTGGCACAGTGGCAAGTCGAGTTATCCCCTCACGAGCCCGAGTTCCTTCATAGTCCACGAAGAAGAATGTCTTATCCCTCCGGATGGGGCCTCCGAGGGAGAAGCCAAACTGGTTGCGGATGTACTTCGGCGCGGGTTCGTCTGCCGGCGCAAAAAAGTTGCGGGCGTCAAGCGCGGCATTGCGATGAAACTCGTAGATCGATCCATGAAAATCGTTTGTCCCAGACTTAAGGACGACGTTTACCTGCGCTCCGGGATTGCGGCCGAAAGCTGCGTCGTAAGTGCTGGTAGCAATCTCAAACTCACGAATTGCGTCTACGGGAGGCCGCACGGCAAAGGTGTTGAGTTTCGGATCGACGTTATAGACCCCATCCAGCAGGAAGTTGTTGCTGTCTTCGCGGGCCCCGTTAACGCTGAAAGCAAAATCGCCACGCACCGATCCTGCGGAGCCCTGGGCCGGGGGCACCGCACCAGGCACGAGCAGGGTTAACTCGTAGAAGTTACGTCCGTCGAGCGGTAGCCCTTCAACCGGGCGATTCTCAAAGACTGTGCCTAATGAGGCCGAGTCTTTCTTCAATTCGGTCTCAGGCGAGGTAACAATCATGTCCTGGTCAACGGCTGGCCCAGGGACGATTAGTTCAACGTCAATTCGCGAGTCCTGATTCACCCTCAAGCCGATGTTGCGGGTGTAATTGCCAAAGCCGTTCGCGACGACCTGGAGGCGATAAGATCCTGGCGGCAGTAGAGTCACCGCATAACCGCCACTCTCATCGCTAACGGTCTCGCGCGAGTCATTGGTTTCGCTGTTGGTCAGAGTCACTCTGGCCCCCGCTACGATGGCGCCCTGCGGATCGGTAATGGTTCCACGCACTGACGCACGGTGGGTCTGCGCGAAGACACTGGATGAAAACAGGATGAGCAGCGCGAAGGCGGGTATCCGAGAAAGTGGTTTCAAGATGATCTCCTTACAGAATCCTGGGAAGGCGTACGAGAATTCGGAACTGATTCTATCTAGTCTCTGCGTATTATTACCAGAAGCGCGATGATGTAAGCAAAGTGGCCCACCTCGATAATTTAAGTTTCCACTGCGAGCGTCTTTTTTGTGTCAATGTATGAAACTGCTTGCTAGAATGATCAGGAAGCCAAAGCCAGTCACGGTGCAGGTAACTGCCAAACATCTTGACACCTGATTACACGAACTACTACGAGAGAGCCTGCAAGAAGGTTCGTGTTTTCCCGGCCGGATCAAAATGAAATGCGGCGCTGGGATTTTACCAAAGGTCGGGGCTCTGTGCTCGGGGGTGTTTAGTGGTGATTTCCAAGTTGAATTCGCAATTGGAAATGTGGAATAGGAAATGTTTTTGCAGCTAACGTTTGATTTAACCCAATCGGGAGGTCTCTTAAAATCATGCTCTGGATAATCTTCGCCCTGGGTGCGGCGCTGGCCTGGGGCCTTTATGGCCCGATCCTTCATCGTGGACAAGTGGCGCTCGGAAATCCTATGCGCGCATTACTCTGTGTGGGACTAGCCTACTTTTTGATTGGAGTACTGGTGCCGGTTGCCAACTTGTCCTACCAGGGTCAATTGAGCGGGTTCACTACTAAAGGCTCGCTGGCGGCCCTCGCAGGTGGAGCGTTGGGCGCAGTTGGCGCGGTTTGTATCATCTTCGCTTTCAGGTCGGGCGGTCTGCCGACCTACGTGATGCCTGTCGTCTTCGCCGGCGCGCCATTGGTTAATGTGTTGTTTTCGATGATGCTTCATCCACCAAAGACCGCTCCCAATCCGTTGATCTATCTTGGTTTTTTGATGGCGGCTGCCGGTGCCGGCATGGTTCTGTATTTCAAGCCGCCAGCCTAGCGCGCGGCCGGCGGGCCCATGCTCTACTTTGACCTCGCGGACTTGAACAGATTGAAATGACCGGGAGTGAAATGCGCACGGAGTTTCTGTTCTCGTACGGAACGCTGCAACTAGAGTCAGTCCAGATGGCTACCTTTGGTCGGCAATTGACCGGTACGCGTGATGTTCTGACTGGTTTCGAGGAGAACTCATTGATCATTGAAGATGAGGACGTGATTTCGATCAGCGGAAAGGCGACCCATACGATCGCGAAGTTCACCGGGCGCGCCGCTGACAAGATATCCGGGACAGTATACGAGGTCACACCGGAAGAGATTGAGAGTTCCGACAAATACGAAGTAGCGCCTTGTCAACGAGTGGCGGTGGATCTTGAATCGGGAATACGCGCGTGGGTGTATGTCGACGGCAGTTACGTGCTCGCGGGTTCATGACGATCTTCAAGTCCCGAACGCGATGTTTGTCAGCATCGAAGATTGCTGGTCAAGTAGACCGTTGCTCTTAGGTTTCATGTCAGAGACAAGTCTCCCCGGCTTGCCAAATTAGAACTCGTCGCAAGAAAAGGAGATGCGTAAATGAAAACTTTTGCTTCTATCACAATCTTAGCTGTCATCATTCTGGCTGTGGGTACTGATGCCTTTGCCCAAGCAGCCGGCGAATGGCCCCAATGGCGTGGACCGAACCGCGACGGTATCTCGAAAGAGACAGGGCTACTCAAGCAGTGGCCGGACAGTGGGCCGCCGCTGGTTTGGAAAGCCGCCGGCGCGGGACGCGGATATTCGTCGTTATCGATCTCGAGCGGCCGGATGTATACGATGGGGCTGCGCGGCGACCGCGAGTTCGTAATTGCATTTGATGTCGCTACCGGCAAGGAAGCCTGGTCCACGGCGCACGGAACCGCATATCGCGACAGTCGCGGCGACGGACCGCGTGGCACACCGACCGTTGACGGCGACCGGATTTATTCCCTGGGTGGCAATGGCGACCTGTCAAGCATCGACGTGAAGACCGGCAAAATAGTTTGGGGAATAAACATACTCCAGAAGTTTGGTGGCGAGAATATCGGTTGGGGCATCAGCGAATCCCCGCTCGTGATTGGTGACAAGGTCCTGGTCAATGCGGGTGGACCGGGGGCATCAATCGTCGCGCTCAACAAGAAAGATGGTTCGCTGATTTGGAAGAGTCAGAGCGACAAGGCCGGCTATTCTTCCGCCATGCCGGTGACAGTCGGCAACACCACGCAGGTGGTCTTCTTTACCCAGGATCGGGCCGTGGGTCTCGATCTCAAAGATGGAAAGCTCTTGTGGGAATATCCCCGTCCGGCCAACAACGTTGCCAATGTGGCAACGCCGGTGGTGCGTGGCAACCGCGTCTGGATTTCTTCTGACTACGGAACAGGCGGTGGCGTAGTCGAAATCAAGGCCGACGGCAAAGCGTCAGAGCTGTATTTCACCAAGGAGATGAAGAACCATCACAGCAGTTCGATCCTGATTGGGGATCATCTCTACGGGTTCTCCGGCGGAATCCTGACTGCCATGCGCTTTGACACCGGCGAAGTTGCCTGGCGCGACCGTAGTGTCGGAAAAGGCTCGCTCGTGTTTGCAGATGGAAACTTGTATGCATTCAGTGAAAACGGTGTGATTGGTCTGGTTGAAGCCACGCCAACGGCCTACAAAGAGAAGGGAAGGTTTCACATCCAGCAAGGATCACTTCCCACCTGGACGCATCCGATAGTTGCCGGTGGCCGGCTCTACCTGCGCGATCAGGATACGATTTATGCGTATGATGTGCGGGAGAAGCGGTAGCAGTCAGGGGAACTAACGCGTTGTCGTGAAGGCGGCGTGTTGTTTCATTTTCCATTTTCCATTTCTCATTTCTCATTGGTCATTAGTCACGGAAGCACGACTCAATCTCCCAAGCTTGTGTTGGGAAGGGGGCAAGCGAAGCTCGCCCCCGCTCAGATCCATAACTATCTACCCTCAGTTTCATACTCAATGTCCGCGGCTTCTGCCTTCTCGAGTTCTGGTGCAACCGAGCGGGGGCGCGCTTCGCTTGCCCCCTTCCCAACACAAGCTTAGGAGTCTTGGCTGGTTCCACTGACCTTGGCTGGTTCCACTGACAAATGGAAAATGGAAAATGAGAAATGGAAACAACACGCCTCTTAGCTAGTTAAGCGTTGCCGAGTAATACTCACTTGATCTTCTTCCCGGGCATATCCCGACCTCCCTGGTAAATCACCAGTCCTGAGACCTCGCCTTTGTCGTCCTTCACAAAGGTGACTTTCGCGTCTACTACTTTTAGAAAAAACTTGTCTTCAGCTTCCGGATAAAGCTCAAACGCAGGTTGACCAGTGGCCTGGGTCATGAGCTTAACGCCTTCCGTAAAGACCTTCACGCTGAAAGTCGGCGTCACTTCATACTCGCCCGTATACAATTCGTAAGTCTTCGGATCAACCGCCGGCGACTTGCCTTCAAGTCTTTTCAGCATCGCGACCGCACCAGTGTTTTGCGGATTCAATTCCAACGACTTTTTGTAATTTTGAATGGCGAGTTCAGTGTCGCCGTTGGTCATGTATGCTTCACCCAGGCTATCGTAGGTATTGAAACCCTTTGGGTACGACTCCACGTTGAGTTTGAATACTTCGATCGCCTCTTTGGTTTTCTTGGCTTGCAGGAGTTGATAGCCCAGCCGGTTTAGTTCCGGTTCGCCGAAATCATAAGCCTTTGGTTGTCGGACTTTGAGATCACGATACTGGGCGACACCCGCAGCGATACCCTCTGCATCGATTGTCTTTCTTAGAACTTCAGCCAGCGGCATCTTCGGCAAACTGTACGGCTCATCGAAGAGTATACGGGTCACTTCCTGTTCAATTGTGGACAGGGTTCTGCCTTGCGAAGTGTTATCCAGAAGCACGATCAGATGTCTCTGCTCAGGGAACCTCACAATGACTGTGTTGAAGCCATTGATTCCGCCGCCGTGGGCAACCTTCGGGATACCAGCTTTTCCATTTCCCAATGACGCCTTATTAACGACCCAGCCGTACGCGTAATTACTCAAATTAGGTTTGAACATCAGGTCTTTTGAATGCGCCGATATTACGCGGTCAGTGTAGAGGGCCTGGTCCCACAGGTAGAGATCCTCAACCGTGGAGTACAGTGAGCCGGCAGCGTAGGGAATCGACATATCGAGGTAGGGCGCGTTTACGAAGCCGTCACCGGTTTTCAGATAACCGGTAGCGCGCTTGGTCAGGATTGTTGCGTGATGATCATAACCCGTGCTTTTCATCCCGAGCGGGTCGAAGATTTTTTCCTGGAGCACCTTTTCATAAGGTTGTCCGGTCACTTTTTCGACAATCGCTCCCAGCAGGAAATAACCGGAGTTGTTGTAGGAGAACTTGCTACCGGGCTCAAATTCCAGGTTGTTGCTCGCAAATTTCTTGACGAAATCTCCGACTGTGTAGGGATTGCGACTTACGTCGTTGAAGAAGCCCGGTAGGCTGGTGTAGCTCGGAATACCCGACGTGTGATTGAGAAGCTGGTGCACAGTAATCTTGTCACCGATGTCCTTCCGATACTCAGGCAGGTAATCTGAAATCTTTCCGTCGAGTTTGATTTTTCCCTGCTCAACCAGTTGCATAATTAGCGTTGCCGTAAATTGCTTAGTGATCGATCCCAGCCGAAACCGGGTTTCGGGCGTATTGGGAATGTTCCATTCCATATTTGCGAACCCGTGGCCTCTTCTGTAAATTACCTTGCCGTTTTCTGCCACCAGTGCAGAACCATTGAACAGCCGGTATTTTTGTGCGGCCGAGATTACCGCGTCGATCTTTGCGGCCTTCGTCTGCGGACGCCTCTGGCCCGATGCCGTGGCGTGGAGGGCCATCAGAATCATTGCGCAAACCAGGAGCGCCCTGGTTGGAATTAATGGATGTCGATTCATGGGCATTCTCCGGAGATGAAGTGTGATGTGAAAAGTGCGATCCGTAGCAGCTCGCAGATCCAGGAAACGCGAAATCTTTGGAATGCGCCGACCTGTCGGCGCTTTGTAATCCGCGACCTGTCGCGGCCGATGAAAACTAGAATGCGTGATACCCAACGCAGGCAGCGGCAGGCCGATGACTACCAAAGCGGCGACAGGTCGCCGCACTCCAAAGAATTACGACTTAGCGCTCTTCCCGATACAGTAGAGATTCGTTGCCGTTCTAATAAAGATCTGGCCGTCGGATATCGCTGGAGAACTTAAACAATAATCATTCAGTGCGTTTTCGGCGAGCACTTCAAACGCCGGCCCGGCTTTGACGACCGTAGTCAGCCCTTCCTCGTTAGTAATATAGATCTTGCCATCAGCCAACACGGGCGAGCCGCTGTAAGTTCCGGGTTTGATCCTTTGTTGCGCGTAAAGCTCTTTCCCTGTCGTGGCATCCAGGCACCACATGACACCGCGATCGTTAACAATGTAGAAATACTTGCCGTCAGTCACCGGCGTGGGCACATCCGGGCCGTTCGAAGTTGACCAGAGCAGGTGTGACTGGCTGACGTCTCCTCGGCCGCCCGCGCGCAGAGCCAGCAGGGGTTTCACACGGGTCGGAGCGTAGATTACTTCGTTGAAGATTACCGGTGAAGCTACGATCCGATATGACGGATTATTGTCTGGATTAAGTCCGTTCGCTCGCCAGAGTTCCTTTCCCGTTGCCATATCGTGGCCGGTGACGCAATCGCCGCCCGTGATTACCAGCTCCGTCACTTTGCCATATCGCAGCAATCCTGGAGTCGTGTACGAGTCGGGCGATTCGCGTATCGCGGACGTAGGTCGTTCGACTCTCCAAAGCGTTTTGCCGGTCTTTCTGTTTAAGCGCAAAACGTAGGAAGCATCGTCGGTTTTCATCCCGTGCAGGACCTGTACGTAAAGCGAATCTTCGAACAGCAAAGGAGAAGATGCATAGCCCCAGTTAAGACCAAATGCTCCATAGTCTTTTTGAATATCACGGGACCAGAGTTCTTTGCCGTTGAAGTCGAAGCCCTTCACGATGCCGGTGCCGGTCATCACGTAGACGCTCTTGCCGTCAGTGACCGGCGAAGGCGACGACATGTTCTGTTTGCGCATCTTGACGTTCCCGTCGCCCAGCAGTTTCTTCCAAACCAGCGTGCCTTTGGTACGATCGATACACCATAGATAGATATCGTTGCCGTCGGCCACGTTGATGAAGACCCGATCGCGCCAGATGACCGGAGTCGAGCCGCTCCAACCGGGCATTGCGAGTTTCCAGGTGATGTTCTCCTCGGTGGTCCACTTCAACGGGAGATTCTTCTCGTTGCTGATGCCATTGAGACTTGGTCCGCGCCATTGCGGCCAATTTTCGGCGTGGACAACGGTGATTGAGAAAATAGCAAAAAGGAAGGATAGAAAAAGTCGGCTTTTCATCTGGTCTCCTTCGTATAAGAAGTTCTAGTTATCGAGGATCACTTTGGAGTGCGGCGACCAGTCGCCGCTTGGTCTTGGGCGGCTTGACGCCCCAACGGCCGCGACAGGTCGCGGATTCACAAAGCGCCGACAGGTCGGCGCACTCCAAAAACTCAACTCAAATCCAGCGCGGCTATTGTCTTACGATCGCGCATGTAGAGCTTCGTTCCAACCAGCGTCGGCACCGTCCAGGCGAGGTTCTTCATGACGCTTACCTTGGAAATTACTTTCACTCCAGCCGGCGACACAGTAGCCAGCGCGAGATTTCCATCTTCGTCGAGGATGATCAGCTTTCCATCCGCATAGATAAAGTTTGCCTTCGGGAAACTGCGATCTTGAAATGCAATGTCTCCCGTCTTGATATTCACGCCAGCCAGGAATGCCGGTCCAAAATCACCGCTGGAAGCGTAGACGTAATCGCCGATCCGTATCGCGGTCGTGTGGTGCAGGCGGAGCCGACGATGAAACCAAAGCTCGCTGACGGTCGTCTTTCCTTCTTTCTGAGCTAATTTCAATACTCGACTGCCGCCGCTGTAGGCAGACGAAAGAAATAGCAGGTTGTCATCACCCCAGACAGGATTGCTTATGTTCAATCCCCAGTCTGTCACGTGCGGATGACTCCATAACAACTCGCCGTTGTTCGGATCCACGCCAGCGATGACCTTACCCATGAAAGCCACCAGCTGATCCTGCCCATCCACGTTAATGATGATTGGCGATGCGGGAGACGCGTCGAGAGTTTGGTTTTTCCAGATCAGCTGACCGTCTTTTTGATTGAACGCAGCCAGCGCCTGTCCGGCGCCCCCCAGCGTCAGGATGATCGTGTTCTTGTATGCGAGCGGGCTGCAGGAATACCCGCGGCCCATTTTTCGTCCGCCGAAATCCTTGTAGAGTTCGCTCGACCACACGACTTTTCCCGTCTTCTTATCCAGGGCGTGAAATTTTCCGACTGAACCTACAGTGTAGAGCAGGTTACCCAACAGCAGAGGTGTCGCGTGTGGGCCAAGTCCGTACTCGTAGTCTATCCCTGCTGTGGGCGCGTCGTACTTGTATTCCCAGATTGTCTTTCCGGTATCCGCGGCGAGGGCTATCACCGCTTCCTGCTCCCCGAGGTTGTACATCGTGTAGAGCGTTTTGCCATCAACCACGATCGCGGAGTGACCTGCGCCCAGCTCGCGGCTCCAAAGCTGTTTCGGACCAGACTCTGGCCACGAGGCGGCCAGGCCTCTCGAGTTGGAGACAAAGTTTCGAGTAGGGCCGCCCCATTGCGGCCATTCCGATTGTCCTCTAATCTCAAGCGAGGCAACTGGAAGTATCAAGAATAAGAAAAAAACCGAAGCGAGCGATTTGAGATCGAACGCTGGATTTAACATTTCAGACGCTCCATTTCTGATAAGTATCGTTTGGAAACTGCGCTTCTGCTTTGGAGTACGCCGGCAGAGCGAAGCGGCGACGGCGCTTTGCGTCCGACACACTTTAGTTTGTCGTTGGGTTCCGGTACCGCGCGCCATCGACAAACTAAAGTGTGTCGGACATCCGATCAATCACCGCACTTTGTCGCCGGTCTAACAAGGCTACTCAGCTCGCAACGCCGGTATCAGCGGCGAACGCAACGCAGCCCACGTGGCTACCACCGATGCGATGAGTCCAGATATTAATACTGCGAGCAGCAACAAGCCCAGCGAAATGTTCGGTAATCGGCCCCCACGCTCGAAGAAAACCGGGGCAATCGCCAGTAAGGCGCAGATCGTGCCGATGAGAAGGCCGGATAAAAGAAGCAGGACGTTCTCAGCAACCACCATCAGGGCGAAATGTGAAGAGCTGTACCCGACGGCGCGAAGGAGTGCCAACTCTCTTCGTCGTTCCAAAACGTTGCGTAACAAAACCGCCGCCAGTCCCAAAGTTCCTAAAAGCAAACCCAGCCCCCCGAGCATCTGAAAAGTCGAAAGATACGTGTTCTCGACCCGATGAAAGCTAGCCAATCGCTCACTTGTCGGCGCCACGTCAAATCCAAAATCCGCGAGCCGGTCTTCGAGGGTCGCAGCAATCGCCGGAGCCTGGTCAGGCGAGGTCAAATCCAACAGAAAGAACCGATAGCCTGCCTGATCTGGAAACAAACGCAGGAAATTCTTTTCGGCCATGAGGAGTTCGCTTTGGAAAACGCTATCGGCCAGAGCTCCCACGAGGCGAAGCCGAATCGGACCCGTTTCCTGGTTGAGCACAAAGTCCTCTCCGAGCTTAAGGTGAAGCACGTAGGTCATTGAATTCGCATCAGCGATAACCGGAATTGCGCCGTCGGGAAAAGCACGATTCAGCAACAGCCAGGGATTGTTCTTTTCTTCGTTGTCTGCCGCGATGGTGTTTTGAAACGCGAAGCGATTGCCTTGAATGAATTGTGCGTCCGGCGCAATGATTCGCGGATTGCGTGGTTGATAGAGATTCAGGCAACTGGCATCGTCACCCGGACGGACTCGGAAGCGCGTGAAGGCGACCGACGATAGTGCCGACGACGATTCATCCGCATTGAGATTCAAAGTCTCGCGTCCTTCAGGCGTGTTCAGATCGTGGACCAATGGCAGTAGCGACTGAGCCAGCAGTGGGAAGCCACCACTTCCGGATTTTCTCTCGAGTGTGGCAACTCCCTCGCGACGTCTGAAAGCATCAACCGATACGATGATGAATGCGGCCGAAGCAATCAGAGCGATGCACAGCACGCTGCGGCCTGGGCGAATCGTGGCGTTGCGGAGTCCTAATCGGGCAACCGGCCACCAACCTGTTCCCGTAATTGCGTTCCCAAACCGCGACCTGAAGGCCGCGGACTGGTAACAGATGAATGCGGTCAGCAGTAAAACGCCACCTCCGAAGAAACCTGCTGTTTGTCCAATCAAACCACGTGATGCCAGGAGCAAGAGAACCAATCCAATCACCGTAAGGGCAAGCGCCACGCGTAGGGAAGTAAACCAGCTTCGAAAGCCGTCACCTCTCTTCGCCTTTACCACGTCGCTCTTAATCAAACCTGACAGAAGGCTGCGCGTGGATTGGTTGCCCAGTCGCCGGAGTGTCCAGACAATACAAACCAGAGAAGCGATCACCCCACCCAAAGCTCCAAGCAGTAGCGAAAGCGGCGCGACGTTCAACCTGAGCATCGTGGTCCCGACTGCGTCTACCCACCAGGTTGTTAGCCCGGTCATCATCAGCTTGCCGTAAGCTACGGCCCCTCCCAGACCGATTAGGCTCCCAATGATTGAAAGCAGCAGGCCTTCGAGAAGGAAAAGCTTGCGAACTCGCGACGCTGGAAAACCTACGGCTTGCAGAGTCCCGATTTCGCGCAAACGCTGTTCGACACCCAACTTGAAAAAGAGTGCGGCCAGAAGCAGTGCCGAGACCACGAGGAAAAAGCTGAAATAGAGAAAGTACTCGCCGAAGTTTGTCGCCCCACGTGATGCTTCCAATCCCTGGGCCCGAACAGGCATCACGGCAAAGCCAGCTTGGCGAGGGTCAAGAGTTTCGTGCAGACTGCGCTCAAAGTTGGTCTGAATGTCTGTCAGCGCTTGTCCCCTTTTTCCAGCAACGCGCAAAGAGGTGAGTTTCCCGAAACGCGTTTGCCAAAGCTCCTGGCCCACTGACAATGGGATGAAGCCTTTCGGGGTTGTGCGATGTTCTTTCCAGTAGTCCTCGTCTTGGGGCCGGATCCGTTTCAGGTCAATCGGAAATGGCGGATCCCAATCGCCCAACGTTTCCGATTCGGTGATGCCGGGGTAATCCGGCACCAGATCGCGATCGTTTGCAAGATCGTCCAGCGGAACTATGCAGGCTACTCGAAACTCAGCCGAGCGAGTGGCGAGTTTTCCCTCATCCAGCCACACGTAGTAATCGAGGGTCACGCGTTCGCCGATTCGAACCTGAAGATCTGAACCGGCCCATTCGTTAAGAATGATCGGTGGCAGATGTGCCGTGGCAGGCACTTTCCCGGCGCCCGCGTTGGCGTCACAGCCGGATCTATGACCGAGTTCGTTGTGTTGCATGTACTCGAGCATCTTGTCTTCGACCGCCGTGACAATTGAATAGGGAATCTCTCGTCCATCATCCTTTCGGACACCGTTGATCAAATAGGACAGGAACGGCCAAGCACCCCCTCCCGACGCCGCTGCCTTCTGAATGTTGTCAGCCAGAGCCGGAGGGACCATTCCCGCAACACTCTCGACTGACACCATCTGCTGGGCGTTCAGAACACGCAACTTGAGGCCATAGTCTTCGGGAGTAGCCAAATCCTTTAGAATCCGGTCGAGCAACTCAGTCCGTTGTTGGGTGGAATTTCCAGTTTCATTGTGTGAATCGTCAACGAGAATGAGATTGGCCTTGCCGTCCTGCTCCAATTCTCTCTGCAGCATTTTCAAGGAAACGAAGACCGCTCGCGTACCACCCTGCTGGGGCTGAATGGAAAACTCACCAAGGGAATCTGCCGCCAGCGCCTCTCGCATCGTTAGGCGCAATGTTCGACCGAGATCTTCCTTTTTGCTGTGGAGTGATTCGATAGGTATCTCGGAAGGCTTTTGCACTCTCAGCAACAACGTATCTCCAACGCTGCTTCCGAGTTCACGGGCCAAACCTTCACTAGTAGTGATTTCGCGATTGTCTGGCATTGGATTTGTTCGTCCGTGAAAGCTCCAGAATCTCTCATCAACTCCATACACCCGAACGCCGGATCCCAGTCGTCCGCTTTTCTCGTGAGTGACAGTACCTTCCAGGGCTATTAATGGTGTGGCTGCGACAAATCCGCCCGCCCCAAACTGGGGATGACTCTGGATGGCGGCGGGAAGTTGTTCTCTGAAAAAACCAGCTGAAGTTATTACCTGATCGGTATTCCCGAGTCGTTGGACGAAGAGATCACGCAGGCTGGATCGCACGGAATCGCCGACGAGCAGCGCTCCGGCGAGGACCGCGACAGCCGCCGCAACTCCAGCGATCACTGCCAGGTTGGTACGCCAGAAGTAAGTAAGATTGCGCTTAAGGAGTCGAGACGTTTTGTGTTGTCCTGATTTCATTTTCCCAGGCGACTCAAACGATCCACGAAATCACACGAAATTGAATTTGGTGATGTTTTGGGTGGTTTCGTGATCATTTGTTCTCCAGCGACACACTCAATACACAATTTGCATTAGAGCCGTTGCAAAGCGCTGTCGATCAACTCGTAGCGGAGGGGAAATCGGGCGGCTAATTCTGCGTTATGAGTGACGACCACGAGAATTGTTTCCTGCTGACTGTGTAAATTCAAAAGCAGGGAAGCGACCACGTCGGCGGCCTTGTGATCGAGGTTTCCGGTGGGTTCATCACACAGTAGTAGTTGCGGCTTCATTATCAGAGCGCGCGCGAGCGAGACGCGTTGCTTCTCACCACCAGAAAGTTCTGCGGGACGATGCTCGAGCCGCTCTTTGAGTCCTACCTCGGATAACAATGAGCGCGCACGATCAACTTCATTTCCATTGCTGGCAGCGGCGACCATGGTCGGAGTCAAAACGTTTTCAATGACGGAACACTGCGGCAACAAACAGTGATCCTGAAAGATGAAACCAATTTGGCGATTTCGGAAAGCGGCCAAATCTCTTTCTTTGAGTTGAAACGGGTTCTGTCCGTCGAGGGTTACAGTGCCGCTCGTCGGTGGCTCCAAAGCTCCGAACATGTAAAGCAGGGTACTCTTGCCACTACCGGAAGGACCCATGATCGACAACGCATCGCCACGAGAAAGAGTAAGCGACACATCCGACACTATCTTCAGCGGACCACGGGGAGTTGGATACTCCTTGGAAACGTTCTCGACCTTGAGCAACCAAAACCTCCAGGAAGAAAATTAGCCGCGGAAACAAACTAGCCGCGGATTAACGCGGATACACGCGGATAAGAATTAAGAACTGCAAGCTGCTCCTATTCTTTCTACGTTTATTCTCTTTTCTGATCCGCGTTCATCCGCGAAAATCCGCGGCCCAGTCTTAAGCCACAGATGAACACGCATTTACACTAATAGGACGACCAATAGTGCTGTTAATCCTTCGTTATCAGTTCGTGCGCACGCCTGCCGAATATATGTTCTGATCTGTGCTGATCAGTGTTCATCTGTGGCCGACTAACAACGCTCTCATAAACCTCGAGTGCGCGATCGGCCATGTTCGCTACGCTGTAGTGCTCACGAACCTTCTGAAAGCCGCTTTGTCCCAGCTCTTTCGCGAGTCCCGGCTCGCGATAGATGGCCAGAATGCCGGTCGCCAAACTTTCAACGTCGTCCGGCTGAACCAATAGCCCTCCACCGGTCTTTTGCACAATCTCGGTAAATGTCCCTCGCGCCGGCTGGACCACGGGCACGCCGCAAGCCATTGCTTCGAGCAGAGAGAATCCTTTCGGCTCATTGTAGGTTGCCGGGACTGAGAGCACGTCGAGCTTACGCAGGAAGGCAATCTTTTGTTCGCGGTCCAGAACGCCGCGGTAGTGAAACTCGGCTTCAAGACCGCAGGCGGTCATTCGCTGTTCAATTTCGCTGAGGTAGCCTTCATGTTCCGGAGCCAGATAGCCGGCAACTTCCATCCGCGCTTTGGGGATTCGTTCGTCAGCGCGCAGTCGTTGATAAGCCTCGGCCAACACGTGCAGACCTTTTTCCGGAGCAATGCGGGCAAAGTATCCGATAGTAAAGAATTGACCGGTTTCAGGTTCTCTTTCGGCGAAGCCATCCAGATTTATGCCCAGGGGCACGACTCGAATCTTCTCGCGCGGAATACCTAAATACTGAGGCATGAATTCGGCGTAGTAGTCACTTACCGCAATGAAGGCGTCGACGTGTTCGATGTTCTGCCGAATCAAATCCAGCGATTCACTCTTGTAGGGTTCCTGCAGACCATCGAGGAAAAGGTCCTCGCCCTGCAGAGTGCAGCATACGGGGCGGTTCAAGGCGTCTTTGATCGGTTTAGCCAAACCTATTAGGAGGGAATAGGGAATGCTGACAACGTCGGGCGCGGGTTCAGCGACTGCCCAGTCAGTCAACTTCGCAATTTCCTTCCGCTGAAAACCGTCTTCGCCCTTCAGCATCGAGACAGTCATTTCGCCGAGCATTTGCGGACTCGTTGAGATCGAACGGCGCGAGGCCCAGTCCAACATGCGCTTGGAATCCCATAAGCGATCGAGCCACCGAGGCGTCTTGCGAAACAGGCTGTAGTACTGTTCGAGGTAGACGCTGACTCCACCGAAGAAAACCTTTTCCTCGCTAACATTGGGCTCGTCGGTGAGCGTCGGCGTGTAAATCGGCAGCAAGGTGACGTCGTGACCACGCGAAATTAGTTCGGTAGCGAGAGCGTTGTCGCGAAGACAACTCCCGCAGTACATCGGGCCCGCACCGCCTGTTAGGTAAAGTATTTTCACTGCCGAGTTCAGAACGAGACTGCGCGTTGAAATGCACGTCGGGCGTACAGATGTTCAAAGAGATTCCCTTCGTGAGGTTGGTCCCAGCTCACCTGGTTTGTCGGCACAGGTCCGACGTTCAGTCGGTCGACATTTGCTGATGAGATGAGTTGCTGAATCAGAGACGAGTCACGAGTAATGGCGGTAACCACCAAACTCGGTTTCAACCTTTTGGTAATCTCGGTTTGAGGCACGTTCACCACGCTGGCAAACGGAAACAAGAATTCCTTGTTGGCGAGTGGATGATCTGTGTCCTCACATAAGACGATCGTCGGAAGCAAATAGGAACAACCGTTCCACTTAACAAGTCTCTCTCCTCCGCGATGTTTGGCAGTGACCTCACTCGCGCCTGGTTCGTTAAGTCCCTGATCGATGATCTGCGAAATGCGAGTCGCCACGTTCGCATCAGTGAAAGGCGCCAACTGTGCAGTTTCATCTTCGGCGGCTCGCGGGGAAATCTGCGCTAGCCGATCTGCCAGGGCTTCGCTTATTTCCTCCGCGTGGGCCGGAGTCCAGACGGCTGAGGAGTTAACGCAGGAGCGCCCTCCATTCTCGGCAATCGAAGCAATCATTACGTCCAGATACTTTTCCCACTCATCGGCGCAGTCCTCACCGAGTATGACTTTGCTGTATCCGGGACCATGGATTTCAACTCGCGAGTCACCTTCCCAGGCTCCGACCGTGGAAACGTCGCCAAAAACCACGCCGCGTCCACAGCCGCGCAGGATTTCTCCAGCGCCCGCGTGATCTGTCGGATAGTAGTTGAAGCTTTTGGCCGGAGCGCCGGCTCGTATCAAGGCCTGAACAATTCTGAAGGGGGTCCACGGCTCTGCGCTCCCCGGCTTAAGCACCAGTGGGGTCTTCAAAGGGAATGCCGGAATCCAAAGTGAATGCACACCTGGCGAGTTATTCGGCAAGACTACTCCCAGTGAGTCGGCACACGGGAAGAAACTCATGGTATGACCCTCGATTTTACCGAAGCCTCGATCCAAGACTTGCCAATCAATGTTTCGTGTCAGTCCGTTCAGTACATTTTCCATCTCGACGAGCATGCTGCGAATCTTCTGCATGTTTTTCCGCACCATGACAAGGGGCATTCCGGTTGTGGCCGAAACTTGGCGCACGTAGTCTTCCGGAGTCTGCGGCCTGCCGTCCAATGGAAGTGTGCCATCAAGAAAGTAATCGGCTGCCCGACCACATATCTCAACGAGCTCGGCAGTTGAAAGTTGTGATAGTTCAGAGCGACGGATCGACTGGTTCATCAAGTCTCGCCGAATCAAACCCGGGTTGGCTTGGCTGACTTCAACGAACGGTTCGCGGGTCTGATGATGCAGGACGCGCGCGACATCCAGGCTGGTGTACGGCTCGCCGTTACGGAGTATTGGTATCTTGATCATAGGAAAATTTCGGATCGCGAATTTCGAATTGCGAATTTCGTGGTCACATCGCTAATGAGTCGCATGCTACTTGAGCTTGTCGGCAAAGCAAAATCCGAAATCCGAAATTCGCAATTCGAAATTTTCAGTAGACCCCCTCGACCACAGTACCCTGCAGTCCTGCGAATGGCCGGACATTGCGAACGCCGTCCCAGGGATAGAGTTCGCAAGGCGGTTCGCGCTCTGCTGCATCGCGCTCCGGGAAACGAGGCATGAAGAACTCTTTCGTCAAAGTCGTCAAGCGCACGCGACCGGTTTCTCCATACTCGACCACCCGTTCCGGGTTGTCTGGATCCATCACTTCGATCATCGCGCGGGGCATGGGCGGATAGTAGATGATGGCGTAATTGTCTTCCGGGATACGCGGCTTGTGCACGGCCAGGCCCATCAGCGTATTACCGTACGTGGCGGCGAAGTATGCGCCTTCCAGCAGTTCTTCGACGGCGAATCGGTGAAACTGCGGAGTCATTTCGGTGCCACCACAGAAGACGCCCGTGATCCCCATCTTCTTGAGGGAGACTCGCTCACACAGCGCCTCCAGCAACTTGGGCGTAGTGAACAGACACTTGATGTTGTCGTGCGCACGAAGCAGGGTCAGGCCTTGATCGATGACGTGCTGTTTGTATTGTTCGGCCATCTTGCCCTGCCCCATCTTGATCAGCTTGATGACCCAGCGCGGATCTAGATCGACCATGAAACATATGCCGCCGCGATATTGGGTCAGATGCTCCACAGCCAAACGCAACCGACGCGGCCCCGTAGGACCGAGCGAAAGCCAATCAGCGCCAGGCGGAAAGAACTCATCAGGCAAAGTTCTACTGAACGCCTCATAGTCGAGTCGGAAATCTTCGATGTTGATCCGAGATTTCGGAACGCCGGTACTTCCGCCGGTCTCGAAAGTGTAGACCGGCCGGTCAGCAAAACCTTTCGGAACCCAGCGACGCACCGGGCCTCCGCGCAACCATTCGTCCTGAAAAGGTCCCATGCGCGAGAGGTCGTCGTAACTTTGGATGACATCGCGCGGATCCCAGGAAAGTGTTTTGGCGAACTCCAACCAGAATGGGCAGCCAGTTGCCGGATCGAAATGCCATTGGACGACTTCCCGGACCCAGGCATCGAGCGTTTCGCGGGAGTGCTTGATATTCGTTTCGAGTGTGGCTTCAGCAGTCGACATGTTTTCTGAAAAGGGCAGGCGTCAATGTAACAGTCTAACGATAAAATACCAGATGAAGTTTGCAAAAGGTAATCGGCTACGGTCGGATCGGCCCGGTCCTCAGTGCCCTCCGTGTCTCGGTGGTTAGCCTTGTTTGGGTTTATTTCACCACGGAGACCCAGCGCGACTCTGGCCGCAACCAAAACGGAAACACGATCCACGAATCCACACGAAATAACACTAACGCATTTCGTCTTGGTTCGTGTGGTTTCGTGGATCATGTTTTCATTCCAAACGTTGTTCAAAAAACAAGAAACTGCGGACCTGTTTCACAGAGCACACGGAGACGTCCACGGCGACTTGAAACATCCACCCGGCCGATCTACTGTGAGGCTCTACAGTGAGGACAACCCATGAAGTTCTGTTCAGTTTTGATTCTGCTCATATCCTTGTTTGCACTATCGGTTTCGAATGTCCACGGGCAAGATGGCAGTTTTCCCGCAACGGCGCAAAAGGCGTCAACGGCGCAAAGTGAGGCCCACTTTGCGTCTTGGCGCCTGTTTCCATGTCGGACAATACTGATGCTGGTGCCGCATGGTTTTCCATCGGTGCTCCCATCACCGGATGAATACGTGGATAATGACTTTCAGATGACTCCACAACACTCGAACAACTGGAGCTTGAGATTTTGGCGTTTACCGCATCTGGACAATCTCGAGTTGCTTCACGCTGACGTCACGCATGATTACCCACCTCACTTACACGAAGAGTTCTCAATCGCTGTAATTCTCAGGGGAATTGAATCCATCACCTGCCGAGGTGCGACTCACGAGGCGCGCTCAGGCGACTTACTTCTGATTAGCGCCGAGGAAGTTCATTCAAACAAATCTGTAGGAAGCGAATACCGACTGATTAAGGTGCGTCCCCAGACTCTCGAGCGCATTGCGAACGAGCTTGGGCAAGCTTCGTTGGAGTCCTGTTTCAACAGGATCATCGTCAATGACCCGCTGCTATTTCGCCGGTTCTTGCAGTTGCACCTGAAACTGGAGCGGAATGTTTCCACACTCGAACAGGAATCTGAGTTTGTGTCGACCATGGGTTTGTTGCTTTCCCGGCTGAACAAGGATTGCGTCGCCGGTGAAAGGCCGGCCAATCGGAGCAGAGAAGGTGCTCCGGTCAGGCTTGTTCGAGATTATCTTAAGTCTCACTACGCTGAGAATGTTTCATTGTCTCAGCTAACTACTCTGACCAACGTAAGTCGATTTCATTTATTGCGCATGTTCCACGATTCTGCTGGTTTTCCGCCCCATGAATACCAAACTCAAGTACGCATCGCACATGCTCGCAGGTTGATTCGCCGTGGCTTGACTCTCTCCCAAGTAGCACTTGAAACCGGCTTCTTCGATCAGAGCCACTTGTCTCGCAACTTCAAACGCATAGTCGGCGTCACTCCCCGTCAATACTTTAAAGGCAAATCGCGGTTAGAGAACTAGCGCAATATCGTCCAATACCTAAAATCATCAGAATGCGATAAATGGGCGATTCTTTGCTTAGGGCAAAGACCATGGGGAGAGTCCCGTTTGTCTCCATGTTCTTGCGTCACTTCGTGGTGAAAAGGGGCGTTGCCATAAAGCGGGTTGCTGCGGCCTCGGCTTTGCCGTCTGATGTGAGGCGGCGGCTCTGCCCCGCCGTTCGTGGTTCTACCTGAACTTGGGCTCCGCCCTTGGTTTAGGCTTTGCCCGAGATGATGCCGGGCAGACGCTCCACTTGGGGGCATAGCCCCAGAAACTAAAGGACGGGCTAACGGCGGGGCAGAGTCACCGCCTCACATCCGGCGGCAAAGCCGAATCTGACAATGGCGCATCACTTCCGTGGCAAAGGCGAAAATTGGAAGGATACCTAACGAGGAAATGTGCGAGTAGACAAAAGAAGGTCATCAATGGGCCAATCAAGAAATGCTCTTGCGAGGACTGTGGTTTTTTGTTTGATACTGATGCCGGTTAGTTCCCTGACCGCCCAAACGAAACCAGAGTTCAAACGAGCGTCAAACGCGACCGCCGTCATTCCTGAAACCGCTGCCGGCAAATTGCTGAAAGAATGGCTCGACATTTTCTCCAGCGGTGACCAGGAGGGATTCAAACGCTTTATTAGCGAGCATTACAACAAATCTTTGCTCGCTGAAATGAATGCAGTTGATCGTGCGGATCGTCAGGCCAGAACCTACCTCGACACTCGTGGATTCATCGTTCACGATGTCGAAAAAGCCAACGATGCAGAAATCACAATTCTGGCCCAGGCGAACCTCACGAACCTGTGGTTTCGTCTGACAATGAAGATTGAACCAGGGTCTCGCCTGATCAGCGAATACACCTCTCAGCGTATTCATCCGCCCTCAAAGTTTCCCGCAAAGAAGTTGAGGGAGAGGGAACTGCTGAAAGAGATCAAGGGCTTCATGGACCGTTTGGCGGCCGCGGACGCTTTTTCCGGCACCTTGCTTGTGGCGCGAGACGGCAAGCCAATCCTGCGCAGTGTTCATGGCCTGGCCAGCAAGGCTTACAACGTTCCCAATCGGATCGACACGAAGTTGAGTATCGCTTCCGTCGGAAAGATGTTCACGGCCATCTCGATTGCGCAGCTGGCGGAACAGGGCAAACTTTCATTCACTGATACAGTCGGCAATCATCTGCCGGATTACCCAAACAAAGACGTCGCGCAAAAAGTGACCATCCATCATCTGCTGACTCACAGTTCCGGCCTGGGCGATACCTACAGCGCTCGTTACATTGCCAGAAAAGGAATCCTCAGACAGGTGAAGGATTGGCTGCCGCTGTTTGTTGACGATCTCAAACCTCTGGCTTTTGAACCCGGGACTCGTTGGCAGTACAGCAACCAGGGTTTCATCCTGCTGGGCGCGATTATCGAAAAGGTTTCAGGCGAAAACTTTTTTGAGTACGTGCGCAAGCACATCTTTCAGCCGGCTGGAATGGAGAATACTGGCTACTTCGAGGCTGATCTGGACACGCCGAACCTCGCTATGGGTTACACCAACTACAAGGACTTAGGTGATGACGTCTATGAGTTTCGACTTGGCGAGCGGAGAAATGTTTCCCTTTACAACGGAGCTCGAGGCGGTCCGACGGGCGGCGCCAGCTCGACTGCGGACGATTTGTTGCGATTCTACCTGGCCTTGCAAGGCAACAAGCTGGTCAGCGCAAAGATGCTGGAGGTATTGACGACCAGCAAAATTCTGGCGCGCAAGTACGACGCAAACCAAACCTATTGGGGTTATGGATTTGAGTTGGAGAATATAGAAGGGAAGCGCGTTATTGGGCACGGCGGCGGCGATCTCGGAGTCAGCAGCGGGATTCGTTGGTACCCTGATTCGGGAAACTACACAATTGTCGTCTTATCAAACTACGACCGTGGCGGGATCATAACAATCTACAAGCTCGAGGAAATGATCATGCAACAAGCCGCCCGCTGAGACAAAGGGTGTTTGATTGAAGGTCAAGATTGGTTTGAGCTCCAAAGGCGCGAAATGTAATAGCCAGGGGCAAGCGCCAGCGAAGCGAAGCGCGTCGCCTCTGGCTTGTCTAAACGCTCCCCTCAGGTTAGCTGTCCGGCGAAGCAGAGTATCCGCAGATTCCGCAGATTGCACAGATTTGGGATCTAAACAGTTGCGGCGGTGATGTCGGAGGCAGGTTGCCCTTAATGTTGATGCAGATTGGTTCCGAAAAAGAAAGCACAACTGCATTGAGTCTTAGGAAATCTGTGTAATCTGCGTAATCTGCGGATTCAGATCATCGAGATTACCGAAACTGATTGTCGTCAGCTGATGGTCCGTACAGCGCTGGTACCTTCGCGCCCATCAAACGCAAATAGACGGTCATCTGGCCGCGATGATGCGCCCAGTGGTTTATCGTGTCTTGAATCATCACGTGGCGCGGTGATTCCAGTACAACATTGCCTCGAGCCAGCAATCGCCAGTTAGTCATCAGGTGCTCGTCATTTGTTTTTTCAAGGGCAGCACGCGCGTCACTGGCGCATTTGTCCAGCGCCGCAAGGAACTCTTCACTTGTCTCGATCCGCTTTTGTTCCGTTTTCGAACCTTCCGCGGGGGCCACGTCCAGTTCGTCCTGCATGATTTCCATGGCAACCCACGAAGGAATCGTAGCGACCATGTTTGCCAGATAGCCGAAGATCATCGACTTCTCGTGCGGCTTCCATTCGTACTTTCCCGTCGGCACCTGTTCCAAAGCGCGGCGGGAACGCTCAACCTCTCGGTCCATCTCTGCTGAAAAGAACCCCGTCAGTTTCATGCTCGTCTCCTATCCGAATAATGTCATCCGCAGATTGCACAGATTACGCAGATTCAAAGAAAGATCAAACATCTCAGAATAGTCGACTATGCGCATGTTCGTTTTTATAAGTAATGAAAGTACTGTCCACGAAATCACACTAAGCAACACGAAACAGGGCATTTTGTTCGTGTAGTTTCGTGTGACTTCGTGGATCGTCCGCTGATTATCGCAAAAGCACTTAACTAAATCCTTTTGCGACTCAATCCCTTCCGCCGGTTGTAAACCTTGATCCGAGTCGCGATCAAGACTTATTCTCATCGCGGCGTGCAGGGCGCCACCCGTCCGCGGGCAGGACTGAGTCCACCTGATCCAATCAAGTGACTTCAGGTTCCAGAGCGAACCTCCTTTCGCCCGAAACAGCGGACACCGGGCGGTAACCAAAGGAGGCTCGTATGTCTGACAAGCAAGATCGTCCCAGTCGTCATCTTCCTGTCCGCCCCAACCTCAATCAACTGAAACATCAGGCAAAGGATTTGCTTCGCGACATACGCCGCGGAGTTCCATCCGCCATAGAGGAATTCAATCAGCATCACCCTAAACTTGTTGCGCCCAGCGAGGCGAAGCTCGCTGATGCGCAACTCGCACTGGCGCGCAGTTATCAAGCGCCGAGTTGGCTCCGCCTGGTCCAGGCTTGCCGGCTCGTAGACGCAATCTGGCGAGACGACATCGCGGCGGTTCGCGAAATGGTGATGAAGAACCCCAGTCTCCTGCATGAGGACGCGCTCGTGCGTAAGAGCAACTGGGGTCCACCGATGAGCTACGCCGCCAATCTGGGCCGCGACGAGATCATCAAAATGCTTCACCTACTCGGAGCTACCGACCTCGAGTCGGCGATGGATCGGGCAGGTCTCCAGAGCAAGATTGAAACCGCGCGCTTGCTGTGGGGCATGGGCGCACTGGACAGGTTTGGCGGACGTCCACCTGACGGTGCGCTAAGTGGCGCTGCCTACACCTTGAGCGTTACCGGAACCGCTCTGGTGTTGGAGTTGGGTGGTCAAGTCGTCGATGCAAACGGCAAACGACTGGCGCCGGTGGATGTGGTACTAGAGACAGACAGCCGCAAGCCACAAGCGAAACATCAGATTCTGGAGATGTACGCTCAGGACGGACTGAAGCTGCCCGATACGCCGCCGATGGCACTGCATCGAGGTCGCATCGATTTACTTGAAGAACATCTCCGTCGTGATCCGCATCTGTTCCAACGCACCTTCACGCATGAAGAAATTTTCCCACCGGAGTTGGGTTGTCATGATGAAGTGCAGGCAACGCAGGGTACGCCGCTGGCAGGAACCACACTGCTTCATCTATGCGCTGACTACGATGAAATAGAAACTGCGCGCTGGCTGCTCGAGAAGGGAATGGACGTCGACGTCAGGGCCGCGGTAGATGGGGAGGGTTTTGGTGGTCACTCAGCGCTCTTTGGCACCGTTGTGTCACAACCGAATTTCTGGATGAACTACCAGGGAGGCGCGCAGCAGGCACCTCTCACGCAGTTGCTGTTGGATCACGGTGCGGATCCGAACGCGCGTGCTTCGCTCAGAAAGCAGCTTCATCCGGGTTACGCGCCCAAACACGACGTGACTTTGCATGAGTATTGCGACGTCACACCGCTGGGGTGGGGCCGGAGCTTTCATGCGAAGGTCTTTGTAAGTGAACCTGCGATGCGGTTGATCGATGCGGCCGGCGGGCGAGAATAGTAAAAACCTGCACAGATACCAGAGAGAGGAATAGGTCCTATTTGTCCTATAGGACCTATCATAATCTTCCGCGCGATCATTCAGCGCGAAGGGCCAACAGTGGGTCAACTTTGGTTGCTCGTCGCGCTGGCATGAGGCAGGCGAGTACCGCCACCGATGTCAGCAGTAAGCTAATCACCACGAATGTAGCCGGATCGGTCGCACTCACGCCGAAGATCATCGTGGTCAACAGCCGCGTTAATCCAAACGCAGCTGCCAGTCCGAGCACCACGCCGGCCACCGCCATTTTCATTCCCTGAGCGAGCACCAGCCCAAGAACGTTCCGGTTTGGCGCCCCCAAGGCGATGCGAATACCCAGTTCCTGCGTACGCTGGCCCACGAGATACGAAATCACGCCGTAGAGTCCCACGCTCGCTAGCAGCAGAGCCACAACAGCGAAAGCGTCAAGTAGGATCATGGCGAAATGGCGCTCGGCCAGCGTAGTGGCGATTACCTCATTCATTGTTTGGGCCCGGAATATCACATTCTGACTGTTATTTGCCTGCACCGTTCGTCGGATCGAATCAAATAGTGCCGCGCCTGCTTCTCCCGAAACGGCGTTGGCGCGCATCACGACGCCGACGTTGGTAGGCAGCGCGTTGTCACCGAACTGCCGAAAAGGCTCGTAGAGCTGAGCTTGTAATTCATCCCGGCCGCCGGAGTCCAAAGACCATTGTTCCACGTGACCTACGACACCGATGATCTGCGAGGGCTCGTCGTTCCCGTAGTGGATTCGCTGGCCCAATGCGTTTCCGTCAGGAAAGTATTTTCGCGCAAAGACCTCGTCGATCACGACCACATTTTGTGATCGTTCGTCATCCTGATTGTTAAAAAAGCGACCCTGCTTGAGCGAGATGCCCATGGCCGTCAGATAAGACGGTTCCACACGGTAGACCAGCGCCATGGCCATTTCACTCTGACTCGCGGGCTTTGGTTGCCCGTCGATCCAGAAGAACAGATCGTCCTCAGTGAGAATGGGAATGGCGCCCGCTGAGAACGACACGGCCTGGACACCCGGCGTCGCACCCAGACTATCGCTGAGTTCTCGCAGGGACGTGCGAAGCGCAGCTGGGGTGCCGCTTTGCATTGAGGGTGGAAGACTCAGTTCAAAGGTCAAAAGATTTTCTCCACGGAACCCCGGATCGACATTCCAGATCGCCGCAATGCTGCGAATCATCAGACCTGCGCCAATCAACAACACCAGGGCGAGTGCCATCTCAACCGCGACAAGGGCGCCTTGGGCGCGCGCTCGCCCACTACTTGCTCCGCGGCCGCCCTCCTTGAGCGTTTCTGACAAACGCCGCCGCGAATTCTTAAGCGCCGGCGCCAGACCTGCAAGAATGCCTGTGAGCAGAGAAATGCCTGCGGTGAAAATGAATACGCGCGCATTCAGTCCTACCTCTTCCGTGCGTGGCAGTGTTGTCGGTAGCAGACCAAGCACCGCTTTTGTGCCGACTCCCGCGATAAGCAGTCCCAACGCGCCACCCGTTACCGCCAGCAGCAAGCTCTCGGTGAGAGATTGTCGGATCAAGCGCCAACGTCCCGCGCCCAGGGCTGCGCGAATAGCAAATTCACGAGTGCGGCCGGTGGAGCGCGCGAGGAGAAGGTTGCTGACATTCACGCAAGCGATCAGCAGGACAAAACCGACTGCAACCAGTAGCATCCACAGGATCGAACGAATGTCGCGAACCATCCCGTCCTTCAAACCTATCAGCTTCGCGAAGTTGTTTTTGTTCGTGTCGGGATAAGCAGCGGCAAGACCCAACATGATTCGGTTCAAATCGACTTGCCCCTGCTCGAGGGTGACTCCGGGTTTGAGTCTGCCTATTCCATGCAGCCCTAAAGCGGCACTGCGGCTCTCGAGCGCTCGACTTCCCCATTGACCAATCGGCACAAACACATCCGCGGTGCGAAAAAGCGCGAACGTTGAAGGAAGGACTCCAATTATCGTGTAACTCTTGTCGTCCAGAGTAATGCCTTTTCCCACCACGTCGTTAGAGGAATTGAATTTACGCCGCCAGAGATCGGAGTTGATGACGACGACTGGAGCGCTACCTTTTTCATCCTCTCCGGGCATGAACGTCCGCCCCAGTGCCGGCCTGATTCCAAACACGGAAAAGAAATCGGCCGTGACCAATCGAGCGCTAACGCGTTCAGCCTCACCTGACCCAATCAAACTGAAACCGAAGCCACGCGAAAGCGCCAGAGACGAGAACGTCCGATTCTCTTTATGCAAATCACGGAAGTTTGGATAAGGCATCGCTCCCGTTTCAAAATTCGGCTTACTTTGATGAAGCGTGACGAGTTGATCGGGCTCGGGGTAGGGAAGTGGGTTGAGGAGCACGCCATTCACTACGGAGAAGAGCGCCGTATTGGCGCCGATACCCAACGCGAGAGTAGCGACCACGACGGCAGTGAAACCTGGCGCTTTCAACAATGCCCGCACGCCAAAGCGCAAGTCTTGCCAAATGCCGGAGAAGATATTGCTCTCGCCGTCTGGATCCACAGCGATGGGTGGCTGAACCATCTGCCGTTCAATGCGACGTAATTCTCGCGTTAACAATTTGCTCTCACTTAATTCAGCTAATGCCAAGCGAGATGCTTCCGCTTCGGTCTCGCCTTTTGCAAGTAGTTCCTGGTAGCGGTCCTCGAGGTGCTGGGCCAGCTCCTCGACAATTTCAGCTTCGCGTGTTGGACTAAGTTTCAGTCCAGCCAGACTTTTTCTTATTTCCTGTTTCCAGTCATGCATGGTTACGTTCCTTTCAGAGCAACCTGTGCAGAATTCCAACTGCGCTTTCACGAGCGGAAGATAGATTCCACAAAGATGCACGAAGCAACACTAAGTGTTTCATGTTATTTCGTGCGGTTTCGTGGATTGTGCTCGTCACGCCGGATTAATCCCGGCTACACGATCCAACGCCGCGAAAAAGTCTTTCCAGGTCTGACGCTGTTCGGCCAGGATCTTCTGCCCCGCAGCCGTTAGCTTGTAAAAGCGTCGGCGGCGCTGACCAGGCTTCTCGACCCAGCGGCCTTTGATTAAACCGCGCTTCTCGAGCCGATAGAGCAACGGGTAGAGCGACGCAGCGTGAAACTGCAGCACCCCGTTAGATCTTCGTTCGATTAGCCCGGCGATTTCGTATCCATGACGCGGCCGGTCTTCCACCAGCGCCAGGATCAGCATTTCCGTGCTCCCTCTTTTTACTTCGCGGTCAAGCATGGCTCCTCCATATGTGGTGATGCCATATATACATGCGCACTAAGCAAAAAGCAAGAGGCTTTAGAGATCCATTAATTGGGAGAACCCGTTGGGAGGCAGCCGCTCAGACAGTCCGCTATCGCGGACTCTCTAATCTACTTGTCTGCAATGCTCGCCGTGACCGGACCATTACTAACCAAAGTCTCTACTCGCGGCCGGGACGAGGCGTCGTTCTGAGTCCTTTGAGTTTGAGTTTTTGTTCCGGGGTTAGACGGTTCTTGATGCGAAGACCCATACCGATGTGCAGCCGTTTGATCTCACGCTCGGCGTCGAGCACCTTGTCAAGTTGACCCAGAGCCTGTTGCTCGTTCACTAAGTCCGACTTCATGATTTCAGCGAGCGCTTCCATTGCGTCTTGCAGCTGCCACTGAAGTTCGTTGAATTGGGTCGTGGTTCTCTGGATCTCACCACGCATAAACGTCTTCTGTTCCGAAGTCAGTTCGAGCTCACGCGCATGTCGCATGATCAAGTCGGGTGGGAACATCGCTTCCGCCAAAGGATCGTTTGGCAGGTTTGGAAGGTTCGGCACGGAGGCCACGTGTGCCGTCGGCGCGACGCCGGGTACCACGGGCGTCGGTGGACGGGCTTGGGCCGGCTGAGTGGTCGCCGGGGGCGACTGCTGCGCCGAGGCTAATTGAGCGGCAAAAGAGACACCCAACACGACCAGGACGATTGTGACTCCGTTCTTTATTTTCATTGTTCTTTCCTTTATTGAGGCGCGCCTGGTAAAAACGACTTCAACTCAGCTACCGATTGATCGATTTGCGGCAGCGACGTCAGCAAGTCGTCAGCCGGAGATTGCATCAATGCTGCTGTCGGCGAATGCCAAATCGAAATCAGCAATGTCTCACGAAGGTTTCCATTCATTGCCGTCAGTTCTGATTGGCGCACGCCGATCGATCTTCGATTTGTTCGTCCATGCTTGAAGCGCATCTTCGGCGCAAGAGCGACCGTCTCTGTCAACTCCGATTTGGTTGTGGCTGGAGGCAATACCACGTTAGGTTGCTTCAATTCGCCAGCCACGCGTGGATTCAAGCCTTGATGTTGAGGCCGGTTTCGCGCCCAGAGCGCAAGTCCGAACAAAACAACTACCAGCGCGGCCGAAATAAAAGCGAATGAGACTTTGAATTCCTGCCGCGACCTGGGATGCGACATCTCTGCACGGTTCCACACTCCGGGAAATGCCGGCACCCTTGACGCGTCTTCGCGTTTCAGTTCACAAAACAGATCCTGAATACTCTTTTCGTGCCCAGTTAACTCCATAGTCAACTTCCTCTCGAACCAACGATTGACGCAAACGCTTTTTTCCGCGTTCGTAATGTTGACGCGCACTGCCGATTGAGACTCCCATCACATCCGCAGCTTCGCGTAAGGTCAAATCTTCATAAAACACCAGGTGCAGTGCTTCGCGCTGTCGGGCTGGCAAGCGTCCCAGTGCCCTTTGAAACTGTTCCTTCCTTTGGGAGCTCTCCAGGTCCGCTGCCGGCGGCGGAACGAAAGCCTTAGCTGCTGAACCGGCGATCGATTTCAGTGACTGCAACAAATTCTTGCGATGCTCGGTGACGGCAGTCTTGCGAATCACCGCAAAGAGCCACGTCTTTAAATTTGATTCGCCTCGGTAGCGTGCTTTGCCTTCAAGGATCTTCAGATAAACGATTTGAAGTATCTCTTCGGCCTCGGCTCGGTCGCGCCGGCAGCAACTGAGTGCCCAGCCGAAACTGGCAACGTGGAGCCTCTCAAGCTCAGCTTTCAGTTCTACGATATCCATCAGGTTAAATGCGGAGTTTATTTCGCGTTCGTTACTAATTATTAGTCGCCTGCTCGGTCGATTTATATGACCTGGCAGGCGGCTATTTTTCGGGTCGTTTTGTTTCGCCTATGCAATAGTGCCACCCTTGCTCGCATTTGCGTCCCACCAGGGGAATTGTCTCCATTCTGGTTGATTCTCAACGTCGGTTCGTAAGTGATCCTCTTCATTGCGTAAGTTAAGCTATTTTAGCCAATTACAGTCTCCTGTCGACGTCAGCCACTTGGAGAGCCAGTTGTGGATTTTTCGGCATGGTGGTTGCCCAAATACCGATGAACGGTGAAGTTGGTGTGCGGACTACAGAAATCGGACATTCAGAATTCCTGCGCAGTCCCGACCTTGCGTACTTTAACCTCGACTTTGGAATTGCGGTGTCTCTTCCATCTGGGAACCCGGATCGTCTCTCCACTCGCCCTGCAATCGCCGGCCAGATTAACTCCTCCGCATTAGGGAAGGGCTATGAAGAAAACACTATCACTTGGCGTCGTTTCGCTGTTGGCGCTCACGGCCTCCGCTCGTGCAGTGGGGCAGGTGGGTGGCGCGTCGGCTAAAGGTGTCGTTGAACGATCTTCAGCCGGTCAACGGAACGCAACTGGTACAGACAAGCTCGAGCCGGCGTCGGCCATAGCCGACGCAAGTACAACCGGCTCGAAGAAGGTCGTTGTGCTACCGTCAACTGAATCATCTTCAAGAACTTCAACGTCACCTCCCCACGTTGTTTCGGAAGCACCGAAGGAATACTCGGCCGGCGTCGCTCTACTCGATTCAGGCAAACCTGACGAAGCAATTCGTGCGTTCAAACAAGCGATTGAGCTCAGTCCAAAGGATCCGCCGACTCACTTCATGCTGGGAATGGCTTATTGGAAAACGAAGTCATACAGCAGATCTGTAGACTCCTTTAAGCGTTCGCTGCGCCTTCGGCCCGATTGGGCGGAAGCACATTTCAGATTGGGACTTGCTTACTATGTGCTCGGACAAACGAAGCAGGCGAAGGAAGCATATAAGAAACTGCTGGCACTCAACTCGCCTCTAGCTCAGAGGCTCTACCAGCTGAACAACGAGAATCGTTTTTCCAGAGTCGATGAGAGGTCTGAGACTAATCTCGCGGGCCGAACCACAACGCAAGTGCAAACGGCGTCGGTCTCGCCTCCTCCTCTTGCAGTTGCACCTAAGGCAGAGTCGAAATCCTCAAATAGCGAAACGGATCACTCGTCGAAGGCCGGAGCAACGTCTAACCCCGCTTTTGCTCGAGGCAACGAGAGTCGAAACCTCGCGCCTGAAGAATTGAACACCTCGCCAGCACTGTCCGGCCCCTCTCAGCCAGCGGCGTCTCCGGTGAGATCTGATCTGACAGTCATCGACTCAAACCTCTCCGACGATTCAGCGCAGAGCATCTACAAAGTCGGCTTGGGTGATGTTCTCGACATACGAATGCTCAACTCAGCCGGCAATCGGTCGACTCTCTACACGGTTATGGAGGGAGGTTTGATTGACCTTCCAATTGCCGGCGGCGCGATAGCGGTGGCGGGATTAACAACCAGGGACATTGAGCAACGGATCAGTTCGGAACTGAAACGCCTGGAGTTGGGAGAACGAACCCAAGTTTCCGTGGGAGTGAGGCAATACGCCAGTCATGCAATCACTGTCACCGGATTGGTAGTAAATCCTGGAACAAGGTTCTTAAGGCGTGAAGCAGTGCCACTCTACGTCTTGTTGGCAGAGGCTCAGCCGCGCCCCGACGCGGCCCGCGCAGCCGTCATGCGCGAAGGCATGCCCACTCGATTTGTGGGTCTGACTGACTCCGCCGCTCTTAGTTTTATTGTCCGGCCGGGCGATGTAATAAACCTGATCGCCCAGCCTCAGACTTTTTATTACATTGCCGGGCGCGTTGGATCTCCGGGCCAGAAAGTCTTTCAGCCGGGAATCACCATGGTGCAGGCAATTCTTGCTGCGGGCGGTTCAGCTCGTGGCACCACGGTGGAACTGTCACGCGAACGTACGGATGGCCGGCTCGCGACTGCAAAGTTCAATCTGAAAGACATTAAGTCAGGCAAGATTCAAGATCCCAAAATTGAGCCGGGCGATCGCATAGAGGTCTTGAATTAAACCCGCCATAAGCACAGTTCGAATGTCGAGGTGAAATGATGAGAGTCACAATATTTACTGTTTGCTTCTGTATCGTCGCTTTGGGGATTAACCAGACCATTCAGGGCCAGGATCAGATCGCAAAAGCTTCTGTGTCTAACCCGACGGGTGGTAGCAGGGAGCAGGACCGGTTGAGTGGAAACGTGCGCAGGGTTCGCGTTGAGACGGTCGCGCTTTTGGTCAAAGAAGGCAAACCAATGGAAGGACCGCGCGTGGTTCGAGAGATAAGCACCTACGATCAAAATGGGCAGAAGGTCGACTTCGTTAGTTACCACACTGACAACGGCGCGGTGGCCGGCAATAGAGAATATTTGAAGGATACAATGGGCAATTCCATCGAGATGGTCCTGCGCGGCGATGATGGTTCGATTCTGAAGAAAGAAAAATACGACTACCAATTTGATGAGTTTGGAAACTGGAAAAAGATGACCGCGTCGATTGCGGTTTACGAGAATGGAAGTGTTGGCTACGAGCCCTTCGAAATCATCTACAGGATCATCACCTACTATTACAACCAACCCGCACCCAAGGTAACCGCGGCTCCGTCGGCGACAGTGCCTCCGGTTTCAAATACGAACACCAAGGCAGCTGCCAACGTGCCGCGGAAAGTCACGAAGCCCTCGACCGAAGGAGTGCGAGGTGTCGCGAAAGAAGCAGCGGTAACCGGGGCTCCGGGGCCGACGGTGCAGCCAGTTTCGAATACGAACACCACGGCAGCTGCCAACGTGCCCCCGAAAGCCACGAAGCCCTCGACCGAAGGAGTACGAGGTGTCGCGAAAGAAGCAGCGGTAACCAGGGCTCCGGCGCCGACGGTGCAGCCAGTTTCAAATACGAGCACCACGGCAGCTGCCAACGTCCCGTCGAAAGTCACCAAGCCTACGATCGAAGCAGTACGAGATGTCGCGAAAGAAACATCAAAGGGTACTGAGGACTCCACCAAGGCTGTCGACGGTGATGCAATGAAGTCAGAAAAAATTGAATCACCCGCGGCCGTGCTTTCAGCAGCGCCGATCAAAAGCGACGTCCCCAAGCTGCCTGTTATTCAGGTGTCAGAAGCAACCTTAAGGAAGGCGGCCATCCGCTTGCCCGAGCCCCAGTACCCGGAAGCGGCAAGACTCTTGCGCGCCGAAGGAAATGCCGAGGTTCATGTGCTCGTAGACGAAAAGGGCGATGTTGTGAGGGCCGTTACAGTCTCCGGGAATCCATTGTTCAGCGAGGTCGCGGCTGCGGCGGCACGAAAAGCAAAGTTTTCTCCGATTGAACTCTCTCCGGATCCAGCAAGAATACATGGAGTCATCAATTACACATTCAAGCCCTCGGTGAATCAGCCGGCCGCGCCCGCTCTCAACGCTGCGTCCAACCAACTCAAGACCAGCCAATCCGGTCCGGCGGTATCTGATTTGAAGATAATCCAGCCCGGAGAGTTGTCGGAACTCAATACGAAAGCCGCAGCGGAGTCGCCAGTCCAGCCACCTTCGCTTTACGACCAGGGACTTGAGCACCTGGCGCTAGGCCGACTTTCTGAGGCAGCAGCGGTATTTCGACAAGCGACGGACCGAAATCCGAATGATGCGGCTGCGTACGCGAAGCTTGGCATAGCTTACGCTGCTTTACGTCAGAACCAGGAAGCAGTAGTCGTGTTAAAGATGGCGATCAAGATCAACCCCGCAGTTGTGGATGCTGAAGCTTACTATCACCTTAGCAATGCTTACACTGCGCAAAGGAAGTTTCCCAACGCACTCGAGGCCATAAAGCAGGCAATGTACATTGCGAGAGCCGAGCAGGCTAATCCGGAGTTAGCGAACGCTTTCAGGTTCCCCTCGTTAGCAGACCTCCACTATTCAACCGGACTCACCTACTACAACCTGCGTCGGTACAGCGCCGCGATTGACGAGCTAAAACAGGCGACGACCCTGAACCCGAAGCTTGCACAGGCCCACTATGGACTGGCCTTGTCTTACCTTGCCAACGGTGAGCGAAAGTCGGCGGAGAAACAGCGAACCGTTCTTGAAGGGTTAGATCCTGTTTACGCTGCGAAGATTGCCAAACTCCTGGTACCCAATTTTAATGACCGTCAGGGTTTTGGATTTGTCCTAAGCACCAGCCCCTAAATCCGCGGATAGTCACGACTCTCAGAAACTGAACCGCAATTGAACCTGGATTCGCCGGTTGCCCGCCGCCGCACTACCACCAGGACCAAACCCAAAGCTGTTGGCAGTGGATGTCGACTCGCCGAAGCGCGGCGAACTCAAGTTTCCAATTGGTTGGTTGAGATTCGTGGTGTTCAGAAGATTCTGAATATTCACCGAGAAGGTCATGTTGTAGCGCTTTTCCGGCTTGGGACCGCCTCCTTGTCTGGGCGGTGCTCCTTGTGTTCCAGCCGCAGGAGCCGGGGCAGGAGGAGCCACAGCTTGTCCGGAATCGCCGAAGGTTATCGATCTGCTGATTCCCAAATTCACCGAGAAGAAACTTGGTCCAGTGCCGAAGTTGCGTGGAATCAATTCTTGTCCAGGTGCTGGGTTTAGATCGAAATCACCTAATCTCGTCCTTTTCAGATCGGCAAGGTCGGTGCTGGCCGTGGCAAACGCCGGACGTTCGGTGAAGAGCCCGTCGCCATTCGTGTCGCGGCCCGTGACGATGTTGAAGGGCCGTCCTGCTTGCCAGACGACGAAGGGATTCAAGGTGAGGCCGACCTTCGGGATCGGGATCGTACCACCAAAGAAGAAACTTCGACTGGGAATGAAGCTCACTCGGGAGTATTCGTTGCTCGCGTCGTATGAGTTTGCCGGGAAGCAACTATTGATTGAACCGAAGATGCAATCCGTGTCAGCCTTTCCCTTGCCGAAGCCGAAGTTTGCAAAGACTGAGATCCCGCGTCCTACCTGCCGTCTTATCCCGCCGAAGGCTCGGTAGTCATTAAACCTGGCACTCGATTCGTAATAGTAGATGTCGCCGATGTTGCCGAAAGGCCTTACGGCGGCGGATGGATTGTTGGGATCAAAGGCGCCGGGAAGAGGAGCGTTGATGTTGCGTATTCGAAGCAGGTGGTTTCCGCGATAGTTGAAACCCACCAGGAACAAGGTGATCTTCCCGGGCAGTTGCCGTTCGATGTTGATCGCGGCCATCGTAAAAGTCGGCGCCTGAAAATCATCAGCGACCCTTCGAACGATCTGTGGCGCTGAGAATGCAGCCAGCACCTCAGCGGTTGGAACATTGGAGACTCCGTTCAAACTGAACGTGACCAGGTCCAACACCGCGGGATTGGCGACTCTGAAATCCAATTGATTGATGCCGTTGAAGCGGTGCTCGAAGAGCGTGGCTCGTTCACCCAATCGATCGTAAAAGAATCCAACTCCGGCGCGAATCACCATCTTGGGTTGTGAGGCTCCCGGCGGTCCGCCGGGCCCTGTGCCAACGCTGGTGCCCCCTGGCGCCCAGGCAAAAAAGATCCGCGGCGCAAAGTTAAAGTTGCTGCTAATGTTTGTCTGCCGCTCGTAACGAAGGCCTAGAGTCATCGTAAAGTTGGGTTTAATTCTCCATTCGTCCTGGATAAAGGCGCCGAGATCTGTCTGGCTCACTTTCGCCTCTGGATTGCCGCCGGCAATCGAGAACTGAGTTACCCCGCCGCCCAGAGCCCGCATGTCAGGACGTCCTTGAAACAAGAGTGTTCGTCGATATCGTTCGAGACTTGAAATGGAAACCAGGACTGGATTGCCACCCGGACCAGTTACGACCTGATTGTTGGCGTCAAGTTGCGGTGCTTCACCACCGGAAAATGTAAAGGTGCCGCCAAAATTCTGCGGGGAGAAGTCGGTGAGATGTACACCACGCAAACGCAAACCGAATCTGAGAATGTGACGACCGGACGTCAACGTTGAATAGTTCTGTAATTCCCAGCGGTCGTCATCATTGTGTGCCATGCCGATCTGCGACCCACCGCTGATAAAAGATTCCTGGACTGTGACGGTCGGGATCGAGTTGTTTCCATTTTGCCTGGATCGATTCCTGGCGTACTGGAAACGAGTCTCATTGATCATCGTCGGGCTAAGCACCGCAGTTTCGGTCAATTGAAATGTTTGTTCAGTGTTCGACCTATTGAATGCACGTTCGGGTAACGAAAAATCCGAAGCGCCCACATTGTCAGCCTTGCTTCGCGAATACGAATAACGCATGACCAGCGTGTGGTTAGTACTGAGCTGGTAATCGAAGCGCGGGCTAAAGGTGAAAATTCGATTCGGCACCAGCAAAGCTTGCTGGAAAGGTGTAAGAGTCAACGAAGAGTCCAATATCGTGGCATTGATGATTGCGTTATCACTTACCACCCGGTGTGAAAAATCCAAAAAGAAAGAAGCCTTCCTGGGAATCACCGGACCGCTGAGGCTGCCACCATAGAAATGAATCTGAAAAGGCGCGCGGCTGGGTGCAAACGGATTTCGGGAGTTCAAGCTTTCGTCGCCAAAATTGAAGAACGAGCTGCCGCGAAGTTTGTCCATGCCAGGCTTCGTCAAGATATCGATCCGCCCAAAACCGAGACGGTCGTTCTCTGCATTAAATGGATTTTGATTGATGCGCACCTCGCGAATGGATTCTTTCGGCGGCATCCGGCCGCCAGTGAAGCCATCGATAAAGATTTGTCCGCCGTCCGGGCCGTTCGACGGTCCAGCCATAGCCTGCACCGCAGAAGCTAATGCGTCAGGATCATCAGGCAGAACATCCAGGTCTTTACCCTTTAGCACCAATGCGTCGGCGTTGTTTGCAGCATCGGTGTTGAGGTTCCTTTCGTCGGCGACGGTTACTTCCTCGCTGGCGGCCATGACTGTCAATTGAACGTCGTGCGTTTTGCGGGTTCCGGCTGAAACATAGACTTCCGCATTTTCATCAGGCGCGAAACGTGAGGCCGAGACCCGCACGACATATCGTCCCGGCGCAAGACCGTTAATCGTGTAGACGCCCTGAGCGTTAGTGGTCGCGGTCTTTTGAGATCCGTCGGGCCCTTTCGCGGTGACAGTGGCTCCCACAATCAGTCCGCCAAGTTCATCGGTAATCTGGCCGCTCAGGCTCCCCGCCCGTTGTTGCGCTGAGACGACGGAAATGAAAAACATAACGACCAATGACATGCGAACAGGGGATACGATCCACGAAACTACACGAATCAACACGAAATGGTTTTCGCGTTGTTTCGCGTTACTTCGTGGATCGTTTTTTCTCGAGTCAGAGTTCCATCGAACTTTTGATTGAGTCATCATGATCACCTTCTAACTATGGTCACTGGTCTAAGGTCCACCAATTCCGCCCAGGTTCATTCCACCCAGTGCCGCTGAATTTGGCCGTCCCGCCGGGCCGCTCGACAGAAGGGGACCCACGCCATTAACGAGTGCGATCGCCGTCATCCGCGTGGGGTCAACACCCTTGGTACTCGAAATAAGAATCACGTCGCCGGGTTTGAGATCCTGGATCTTCAAAGCCGGCAGCTTCTCGAACATCTCTTGTAAGTCGCCACCCTTGGCAGGTGGCGTACCTGTGCTTGCCGGCGATGGTGATGGCGATGGTGATGGAGCAGGTGGAGCGGTACCGCCAGAAGCTGGCGGGCCAGACGGCGTCAGGGCCGCAATTACTTCGGGAGTCAATTGACGCAGTTTTGAATCTTTGCTGACCATCACCGTGATGGGCTGATTGCTTTGCAGATCGCTAACCTTGATTTCATTACTCTCGGGTGTGATCGACGTCACTTTCGCGCCAATCGTCTGGAATGAACCGGAGACTATCTCCTCGGGCGTGAAGTGTGTGCTGTCAGTGCTCCTGGTCCCGAGCGCGCGCAGTTGATCGCCCACCGTCAATTCCGCAAACGAACTTGACTTCGCATCGCTGAAACGCACGGAGTCGGGAGCATATCTACGAAATTCGGTTTCGCTCTTCGTCGTTATGACAACCGGTTTGGGGCCTTCGGGAGAACGGGCATTGACCGTAATTTCTTTTGTTTCAGCATTCAGCGCCGTGATTGGCCCAACAATGCCACGCTTGCGCCACTCGTCGCGGTCACGCTCGCGTTTCTCAGAGATATCACTCTTGCTCATCACGTAAAACTCAAGCGCTGGGAGCAGCTTCCTATCTTCGGAGATTCGCCCACGCGCGAAAACGCTATCGCCAACGCCGAAATCTGAACCGGTGATCTGGATAAACTTGTCTTTGGTCTTCTCGCCCGGCGGGATGCGCATGAACTGAGTTCTTTCACTGATAGTGACTGTGACGTCATTGCCTGCAGCAGTCTTCACGATCACTTGCGTGCCGTTCAGCTGGATTTCAGACACCACCCCCAGGACGCTGAGCAACGTGATCCCGAGGTCGGTAGCCGCGGAGTTGGAGGTGGTTTGTGAGGCGACACTGTTAGCGCTTAAGAGCAGAGCAGCTATGCTGAGCAGAATGCCGCAGAACCTTCTCATCATTTGCCTCGCGTGGTTTTAAGTCGAACTGAGAGCCAAGCTATTTTAGAACCACAGGCAGAATGAAAAGTTCCCAAAAGTGCCTGAGCTTAGCTACTTCGTGGGCTCAATTGAGTAAACACCGCAAGTTTTGGGTTTTGTGGCAGGAAATTGGGGGCCTTTGAGGCCGGCCGCCTCGTTAAGCAAAATCCGGGAGATTGAGTGCGAGATTGCGCGAAGGGATCAGAACCGAGGAGCGGTAGCGACCGGGCCGCTGCGCCTCATTCAAGTCTCAGGTTCACTGAAGTCCGTACTAGAGAGTGGAACTGAAGAACGGCTTAGGTAGAGAAGGAAGAAAATACTCTGGATGAGACGGGTAGTTGAGTGGAGGCGTAGCGGCCCGGTCGCTACCGCTCCTCGGTTCTGATCGCTGGCCCAACTATCAACGCCAATCCGCAATCGGCTAAGGCTGTTTGCCTTCGAGCTTCTTCAGCATGGCAGCGCCGTTTGAGTTGTCAGCATTGAGCTCTACTGACTTCTTGTAGTTGGCGATGGCGAGTTCGTTTTGGCCGTTGGTCATGTAACCTTCGGCGAGACTGTCGTAGGTGTTCCAGGAACTCGGATAAAACTCGACGTTCAGTTTGAAGACCGCAATCGCTTCGGGAAGCTTCTTTTGTCTTATGAGCGTATAGCCCAGATTGTTGAGTCGGTTCTCGGAGACACTGACGTTGGCTGGAGTCTCTTTCTTGATCCTGCGATACCCCTCGAGCGCATCGTCTATCTTGCCGGCCAACATGAGCTCAAAAGGCACCAGCGTGTCGGCCGATATCCGGTTTGCGGCGTTTGTTCCGCCGGGAGTGACCAGCCCAACCGACTCGACTGCGCCGGCAGACGCTCCGTTCCCATTGGTCGAGCCGGTGCCGTTCGCGCTTCGAACAAACTCATACTTAACGTTTGCCTCGCGCCGGATGAACGTAGTTTCAGAAATCGGAAGCAATTCAAACGAGGGATCTCCCGTCGGCGTTGCAGTTAATTTCCCGCTCTCGTTGCGGATGACAAGCACGCGATCCGGGTTTACCTTAAAACGACCGACGTAACTGTCGAGTTTCGTGGTATCCAGTGACAAGAGTTCGTACGGCGCAGGTAGGAATTCCGCCCAACCGTACTCGCGTGCCACCGCACGAATGACCTCACGCAGAATCTGGCCATTGTCGGAGTTCGCCATCACCACGACGCCATAGCCCTTGTCTCTGCTGACCAGCATCTCAGCCCGAAAGCCCTCGTCCGCGCCACCATGTCCGAAGTAAAGAGCGCTGCCGTGCGGCTCAATGAAAAAGCCCAGGCCAACGCCTTCCATAAACGACGTAGTCATCATGTCCACGGACTCTTTCTTCAGAATTCTATTAGAGCGTCCGGCCAGTGACTGTTGCATCTCGATAGCAAACTTCGCGAGGTCGGTTGGCGTCGTCCACAATCCCGCTGCCGCCATCTCGGGATAGACATGAATCTTGCCTGCGACCAAACGACCATCGGGCCGATGACCTGAGGCAACTTTCTTGCGCCAGTCGTCCGGCAAAGGCTGACTGTAAGTGCTGTTTGTCATTTCCAGCGGAGCGAGAACAGTCTCCCTCGCAATCTCAGGGTAAGGTTTCTTTTCGATGTCCATGATTGCCAGCTGCGCGATCGTGGTACCGCCGCCCGAGTAGCGGAACCGAGTGCCGGGTTCGAGATCGACTCGTACCGCCGCGGTGTTCGCCGGCGCTGCGCCGTCTAATACTTGTTGGAGAGTCGGAACCTTTTCACTTACTCCATAACCCGGAAAGCCGTGAACAGTTGTGCCGGCAGTGTGGCTCAAAAGGTTGCGGAGCGTGACTTTCTTCTTGGCGGTGAACTCATTATCAGGCAATTTCCACGAGGTAAGCTTGTTGTTGATGTTCTCGTCGAGCGAGATCTTACCCTGCTCTACCTTCTTCATCGCCACCATCGCGTTGACTGACTTGCTAATCGAACCAGCCTGGAAGAGCGTGTCAGTTGCGACGGGTTCATTCGTCTCCACATCTTTTACGCCATAGGCGCGCGCCCACTGGATCCTGAAATCTTTAATTACTGCCACACTGAGGCCCGGCACTTTGTAGTGTTTGAGTCGCTCGGCAATCGACCATGAAGGATCGCCTTTGACGAGGACCGGCGGCAGAAGCCCCGACTCGACGCCCTTGATTTGAGACTCAACCCCAGACTGGCCAAAAGAGACTGAGGGAAGGATGTAGACGATTAAGAGTAGTTTGCAAAGAAATCGTTTCATGGGAATTCCTCAGAAAGGTACGCGAGCTAAAGTCTGGGGTACTCGCGTTTTATCACGGTTCCGAGAGGCAGGACAAGACTTGTTTCAGTTGGTGTGGTTTCGTGGATCGTATTTTCATTTTACCGCTTCTTCAATTAGACTCGACACCCGCTTTACCAGCTTCGCAATTTCAGGTGTGAGTATGCTTAAGAAGACGCTTCCTTCTCGCAGGCCAATGTCTAGAGCCAGGATCCTGATTCTTGTTGCGATCGTGTCAAGCCTGCTGTCGTTGATACTGATGCCAACACGGACTGGCTTTGTTAACGCTACGTCGATTAATACCGTCGCTGCGGTCGAAGATTGGTTACAGTTTCGCGGACCGAACGGAAGCGGGGTTTCCGCGAGCACCGGCTTGCCAGCTGAGTTTGGACCGAACAAGAACGTCATTTGGAAAACCGCCCTGCCTCCCGGACATTCATCGCCCGTGCTGACAAAGAATCGAATCTTCATCACGGCGTACGAGAAAACGAACAGCGGGGGAAAGGTGAAAGGGGAAGGAAAAGATCTGCGGGCGCATGCGATCCAGGCGAGTCCCATCGAGAAGGAAAGCTACAAGCTCCTGGTCATAACCCTGGACCGGCAGACCGGAAAGATTGTTTGGCAGCGAGAGGTTCCGCGCACGCTCGTCGGCCGCTTGCAGAACGTGAACAACCCAGCCGCGCCTACTCCGGTCACCGACGGATCCAATGTTTACGTCTTCTTCCAGGAGTTTGGAATGGTTTCCTACGACGGCGCCGGCAAAGAGCGTTGGCGACTGCCGCTCGGACCATTCAATATGTTCTACGGCTTTGGCGCGTCGCCAATTCTCGTTGACGACAAAGTGGTCTTGCCGGTCGACCAGGACAACCCAGCTTCGTACCTGATAGCTGTCGATAAGAACACAGGACGCGTGCGTTGGAAGGTTGAGCGGCCGGTGGTGATCTCCGGCTACTCGACGCCGACCATCTATCACCCAAAAAATGGTGCGAAACAGATTGTCATACCCGAGTCGTTCCAGCTTTCCGCTTATTCCGTTGAAGATGGCAAACGTGTCTGGTGGGTGCGTGGTCTCGCCTGCGAGATGAAATCGATTGCCAGCCACGACGCCGAGTATTTGTACATCAACGGTTGGGGCTTCCCGCAGAATCAGCCTGGACAAGAGGTCAAGACGATTGCCTGGGAAGAAGCGCTGCCCCGTTACGACAAGAATGGTGACAAGCTGATCGCGAAGGCCGAGGTCTCCGGCACAGAGACGATGGACAAAATGTTGAACGGCGCGTTTGAGGCGTTTGACATGGATCGCGACGACAAGCTGAACCCGAAAGACTGGGAAGTTTTCCGCGCGATGATGGCTTCGGAAAATGGACTGCTGGCAATCAAAATGGGAGGTCAGGGCGATCAAACCGCGACTGCCATCCGCTGGCGTTATCAGAAACCCGTTCCTCAAGTCCCCTCCACTCTGCTCTACAAAGGCGTGCTTTACATGATCAACGACAGTGGGATTTTGCTTTCGTTTGATCCGGCTACTGGCAATGTGCTCAAACAGGGACGCCTGCACGGTGCGATCGACAAATACTTCTCGTCGCCAGTCGCCGCCGACGACAAAGTCTTCCTGATCGGCCAGGGCGGTCAGGTGTCTGTGTTGAAGGCCGGTGGTGATTGGCAGGTGCTTGCAGTTAATGAGTTGGATGACGAGTGCTTCGCGACGCCGGCGATTGCAGACGGCCGGTTTTACATCAGGACGAGAAGCGCGATGTATTGCTTTGGCGTTTGAAACCACTTCCAGCGAGGCCCGACTATGAACGTGTTGAAAGGCATTGGTGCAATTCTGGCGGGAATGATCTTCATCGTGGTCACCCACACCATGACAGATTTTGTACTGGAGTCGCTCGGCATTTTCACGCCGCCAAACGTAGGCTTTCACACAACGTGGATGGTTGTGACTGCGACAATCTACCGCAGCATTTACTCAATAGGAGGCGGCTATATCACTGCGGTCTTGGCTCCGGAGCCGAAGATGCGATATGTGTTGATCCTCGGCTTGATCGGGTTGGTGTTGGGTACACTCGCGGCGATAGCCACGATACCGTTGGGATTGGCTCCCGCTTGGTATCCGATTGCGCTTGCCGTGCTCGCGCTGCCGTGCGTTTGGTTGGGAGGGAAGTTGAGAATTAAGTAAGTTTCCCGCAAAGGCGCAAAGAACGAAAGGAAACTTCGACGTGATTGTTTTGTTTGCGTTGTTTCTTTGCGCCTTTGCGGGAAACTTCTTGGACCTCGAATCCGATGTCCCCTGAAAGGACTTACTCGTGAAAAAAACGACTTCATCGAAAACCGCAACGCCTAAGACTGTAGACGAATACCTCGCCGACGTGCCCAAAGAAATGCGTGACACGCTCGAGAAGCTACGCAAGACGATCAGATCCGCCGCGCCCAAAGCCACTGAAGGGATTAGTTACCAGATGCCGATGTACAAACAGAACGGGATGCTCATGGGCTTCGCAGCCTTCACGAACCACTGCAGCCTCTTTCCCGGGTCAACAGCTCTGGAACAATTCAAGGACGAGTTGAAAGATTACCAAACCTCCAAGGGAACCATCCGATTCACAGTCGCCAAGCCATTACCCGCCACCCTGGTTAAGAAACTCGTCAAGGCGCGCATCGCCGATAACGAGGCGCGCTCAACCAAGAAGAAATCGAAGAAGCGTTGAAGCTGTATCTATTCGGAGGCGCGCTCGCGGTCGACAGACTTCATCTCTTCCGTGAGCGTCTTGGCTTTCGAAGGTGATACGTTTTGGGTCCATCTCAAGAAGGAGGTGGCTCCAATTCCTCCATTACACGTTGCGCTCATTTTCTTTAGGTTCCTGGAACCAAAAAGCGGACCGCGGGTCGATCTAGCTCGCCTCTTACGTTCCAAATGAGTACGTGCGACTGTTCGACAGACAGTCGAAGCCCGCCCTCTATCCGGCTCTTCAACCCTAGTTCCGACCCGTGGTGTTCAATTGACGGTGGGTTCCAGACGCTACGAACTGTCGGCTGCGTGGTTGTCTATCGAAAGATTCAAGAGATGGAGCTCCAGTTGCTGGTGGGTTGGGCGCTCGAACGGCGCAAGAAGACCGGTGACGATGATGATTTTGAAGGTCACTTGTTGTGGTAGAGGGCGATAGAAAAAATCAGCAAATGAAAGGAACCTGATTTTATGAGTTTAAGAGAACCTTTTCGTAAGTTTTCTGTCTGGGCGGCCGATATGCTCGGCTCAATGTGGTTGTTTATAGCAAATGTACTTTTGATTTTCGTCTGGCTGGCGGCCGGTCCATTGTTTAATTATTCCGATAGCTGGCAGCTGATCGTGAATACGGCCACCACGGTCATTACGTACCTGGCGTCTTCCTGATCCAAAACACTCAGAATCGTGACTCGAAGGCGGTCCATCTGAAGCTTGATGAATTGATAAGCAGCGTTGAGGGTGCTCGAAACCGGCTAGTTGACTTACAAAACCTGAACGATTCCGAGCTTGAAGATCTTCAGCAGCAGTTCCGGCGGCTGCAAGAGAAAACACGCGAACGTGGCACAGACGAAACTCATGCCGTGAAGGGGGATCCTGACACAGCTACTAACAGTTGAGCTTGATGGTAATCGCGGAGAATCGTGAAGATTCTGCTCTTCCGACGGCATTGCCTCAAGGTCATTCGTCCCGAGTACTTCGGCTTTATCATCAGAGGAAAGCTCAAGATACTAAGGAACCCCTGAAACTCCCAGAACCGCTTGCGGTAGCCAGCGGATCCTAAGCTCAAGTAACTTATTAGCCTCAGTCAAGTAAGTATTCACGCCGCACAAAGACCATTGATGAGACGTTGATTGAGCTTAGCATCCGCTGGCTACCGCAAGCGGTTCTGCGAGTTGAGTTACTCCTCCTATCTGCGTTACACCGATTACCCAAAAGAACTCTTGGGTAGTGCCCTAATTCCGGGTTTCTTTGCGCCTTTGCGTGACCGATAACAACGCAAAATACATTTCGCGCAAAGACGCAAGAAAATGCTGAGGCGCAAGGCAAATTGGGGCACTACTGACTTTTGTTGCAAAGCCCCTTCGGAAATTAATGCCTCTCACTTCGGGTGTTCACTACACCCTCATCTGCTTTTACGACAAAAATGTCAGCATCTCGCCGTGTCGCCTCGCGATAACGCACTTCAATAAACCGACAAAAATCCTCCACCTCCTGATGCGCAACCAGATTCACCGAACAGCCGCCGAAGCCTCCGCCCGTCATGCGTGCTCCAAATACACCTGGATAAGACCAGGCGAGATCCACGATCGTGTCGAGTTCAACGCAACTCACCTCGTAGTCATCACGGAGCGACTCATGCGATAACTTTATCAAGCTCCCCAGCTCATGCGTGTTGCCTTCCGCAAATGCCTCGGCCGCCAGCAGGGTTCGTTCGTTTTCGCTGATTACATGCCGGCAACGACTGCGAATCGGTTCTGGTAAATCGCCGGCGTGAGTCTTGAAGTCGGCGATACTGACGTCTCGCAGCGCGACGATTGACGGCAGTTTCTTTTTGAGAATTCCGACTCCCTGTTCGCATTCGGATCTCCTCTGATTATAGGCAGACGATGCCAACTCATGCTTCACATTGGTGTTGCATACAACGATGGCAGCGTCCAAACGTCCGAGCGAGATCGGTTTCGCTTGCAGTGATCGGCAGTCTATCAACAGGGCGTGATCTCTTTGGCCAAACACGGCCGTTAATTGATCCATGTTTCCGCATCGCGCGCCGACGAAAACATTCTCGGCTTCCTGAGCTGCCAGGGTGAGACTCACCGGATCGACCGTCGTTCCGGCAAGTGTTACTAACGCTTCGCCGATGGCGACTTCCAGAGCAGCGGACGATGAAAGCCCACCACCGATCGGTACGTCCGAAGCAATCATCAGATCGGCGCCGCACAACGAAAGTTGTTGGCCTCTTAAAACCCATGCCACTCCAGCTACATAAGCCAGCCATTTTTGATTTAGTTGGTTTGTTTTCTCATCGAGGTCGAAAGCTGCGTCCTCATTTAGATCGAGAGTGCGTACGTGGATATGTCGATCCGTTCGTGGCGAGGCGGCTACGTAGGTCCGGCGGTCAATGGCCATTGGTAAGACAAACCCGTCGTTGTAATCGGTGTGTTCTCCAATGAGATTAACTCGCCCTGGCGCGGAGAATATCTTTGGCCGCGCGCCGTATGCTTCTTCAAAACGATTGGCTGGAGTTACAAGATCGACCATCTCAATAAGAACTAAGCGTAGGGAACTCGCGCAAGCTAGTGCAGCAAAATACACGCTCCACGAAAATGACACCAAGCATTTCGCACTAGTTCGTGCGATGCGCGTGGATCGTGGTCTCACTTAACCTTAGAACTGCTGCCACAGATAACACGGATTGGCCACAGATCAGACCTCTTATCAGTTTCCGATCAGTGTCAAGCCGTGTCTATATGTGGCTGCCTTCCTGACTCGAGGTAGTTTAAGAATTCTTAGGATTCAGAGTATCCTTGCCGCAGCCGGCTTCCCTTTAGCTCAGTGAGATAGCCGTCTGGATTGCCCCATGCTTAAACTGTTCCTCCTAATCCTCCTCGTAATTGCTTCGGCGCTTAGCGTTGCTTCTCAGTCAGGAAGAAGAATCACCACGTCGAAATCCGCGCCAATCGCGCCCATCCAACCGTCAGCTAACCCGGAACCCGAAACCAAAAGTGAGCCCGAAATAATCGCGCCCTCGCTGATGCTTTCGCTGCCGGAGAGTCTTCGTGAGCGCGAAATCAAAACGGTCGGTAGTGGCAGCTTCCGCTTCGCAGACTTCCAGGGCAAAGTCGTTGTCATTAACCTCTGGGCCTCGTGGTGTGGTCCCTGCCGTAGAGAAGTTCCCGAGTATGAAAAAGTGCGAAAGGCTTATGCCGGACGCGACGTGGAATTCATTGGACTGACGACGGAAGATCCACGTACTTCCTCCGACCGTGTGAAGAGCTTCCTGCGCGATGTCAGCTTCGGCTTCCGACTCGGCTGGGCCGACCGTGAGATGGCGCGCACATTGATGAACGGCAAAACCGGAATCCCGCAGACAATGGTGATCGACTCTAACGGCCGTATCATCGACCATTGGGTGGGCTACACGCGCGGACGCAGTGGTGACAAGTTAACAAAGACGATTGATCAGGCTCTTCAGGGCGGGTTGATGTCCGATAAACTTCAGTTTGTCGTGGGCGGGGCTAAGTTCAACTTAGGGAGAACATCGGGAGTTGAATATTTTGTGAGTAACGACAAGCTGAAGAGCCACTTGCAAAACTCGTCGTTGAAGAGAGTTCTTGAAAAACAATCATCGAAAACACTAGGAGTTTTGAGATCTGCCTCTTTGGTTATCCCCGAAACTCCGAGTTTTGCAAGTGGCTCTGAAGCATGTCGGACATAAAAGCCGAGGGTTTGTGAATCTTGTCAGCGTGTCGTGAATTGGGCAGAGCGCGCGCTAACCTCCATGACCCGAATAGTGAGCTCTTGCGACCGCCTTTCAATCGTGCGGCTCTGGCGGCTCTGCCGCCTCCCGTACGGTAAGGCTCCGCCTCACCGTGATTCCTCTATCCAAATCAACGGAGGCTATGCCTCTCCACGATGCGGGATGCCTACTTAGTCAGCCGCTAGTGCGTTTACCTTTGCGACCTTTGCGGTTATCTGCTTTGTTTTCACCCCAAGGACGCGAAGCATTGCGCAAAGGGCGCAAAGGCTTTTGTTCAAAATTGAGCAAAGCGCATCAGTACCTTCGAACTATGCGCCCTTGACTGCAAACCGCCGATCAACTAAAAGCAGCTTGATTTCCCGCTTAAAGATTTCCAGCCGTGCACCAAGGTCCAAGCCAGTTGGAGACTGTTGAAGTGCTGAAGGACCTCAGTGGACAACTCTAAAGGTCAGGTCACAAGCGGTCGCCCAGATGTCTAACTCAGTTTTTCCATCCACTAAGCCGAGCCGGTCACTCCGGCTCATAGGAGAAAAAATGCGCAAACTGATTCTTGTCTCCCTAACGCTTCTCTTATTCTGCTGTTCCGCTGCGGGCCAACAGCCAACACCTACTCCCGGACCTCTCACTTTCTATTACGACTACACCGTCTTCCCTGGGAAGGAAGATGAGCTGATGACTCTAATCAACACCGTCGGGGCGCCAGTCCGCGACAAGCTTTTGGCGGAAGGCGTTGTGATGGCCTGGGGCGTTGAGACCCCGCTCTTGCGATATCCCGGTGGCACGACACATCTCATCTGGTTTACCGTTCAAAACTGGGCGGGCATAGAAAAAGTTCTGAACGGCATGGAAGCGCGGCTCGCGAAGCTGGCCGCCGACGAAGCCCAGGCAGCGCGCGGTAAACCACGGCCGCCCATGACCACAGCCGAACGCAGCCGCTCAGTGTTTGACGTGAGCAAGACGCGCGATTGGCTGACGCGCGATATCGTTGTCGGCTACGGACCGCCCCCAGCGGCCGGCGTGCTGCCGTTCACCCGCTATAACTTTGTTAAAGTGAAACCAGGCAAAGGCCCTGACTACCGGCGAACCTGGGAAAAGTACAACAAACCGGTCTTCGACAAGCTCGTCGCTGATCGTGTTGTGTTGGCCTTTGGTCTGGCCGCGGAAGAAGTGAAGACTGACGGTGATTGGACTCACTTCGTCTGGATTGCAACAGCAAACATGGCAGACGCTGACAAGATTGGGCCGGCATTAGCTGCCGATCGCGCCCGACGTTCAGAAAAGGAACGTAACGAAATAACTGAGGCCTTCCTTGATGCGACCGAACCCGACAAGGCCAGGTCCATTGTCACGCGAGCCCGAATCTTCAAAATTGCACCACAGAAATGAGTTGATGGATCGAGCGCTCTGACAGAAATTACCCTTCGTTTTCAAAAGGCATAAGGGGCCAGTCAGTCAACGACTGGCCCAATTCGCCCGCTGCGGCAAGGTGGTTCTGCGGCTTGCCGCCTCCCGTGCGGTAAGGCTCTGCCTTACCGTCAGACCCCCAGCCGAATACAACGCTATGAAGATTCTGATTCTGAGTCATGACGAAGTTGTAGAACTCCTTCCGATGAAAGAATGCATTCCTGTCATGCGTGAAGCCCTGAGCGCGCTCGCCGCCGGCAAGGTTCATCAGCCGTTAAGAACAATCATTCGGCCACCCGACGCCAAAGGTGTTATGGGACTCATGCCATCCTATGTTTCAGGCGAGGCGGCGGCCTTTGGTCTGAAAGCGATCTGCGTATTCCCTGGAAATCCAGCTCAAGGTAAGGATTCCCACCAGGGAGGGGTACTGCTTTTTAGCGCGGAGACCGGCGAACTGCTGGCCATGATGAATGCTTCAGCTATCACAGCCATTCGTACAGCTGCGGTATCGGGGGTGGCGACAGACTTACTCGCCCGAGCGAATGCTTGCAATCTCGCGATACTCGGTTCCGGTGTTCAAGCTCGCACGCACTTGGTAGCGATGTCGGAGGTTCGTCCCATCCAACGTTGCCGCATAGCGAGCCGCCACCTTGAACACGCGCGAAAGTTTGTAGAAGAGATGCAGCCAGACGTCTTATTCCCGCTTGAACCAGTTGAGACTGTGGAAGGAGCTTTAGAGGGCGCGGACTTGATTGTCGGGGCGACCACCGCCGTCGAGCCAATCGTGAAGCGCCGTTGGATCTCAGCGGGAGCTCACTTGAATCTCGTAGGGTCGAGCACTCCAAAGACGCGTGAAGTAGACAGTGAGACGATGGCGGCGGCGAGCTTGTTTGTGGACCGCCGTGAATCAACTCTGAACGAAGCAGGGGACTACCTTTTTGCAGCGCGTGATGGGTTAATCGGCCCTGATCATATTCGTGCCGAGATTGGCGAAGTTCTTAACGGAGATAAACCTGGTCGGACATCACCGGAGGAGATTACCTGTTTCAAGTCGCTGGGTATCGCGATTGAGGATCTAGCCGCTGCGGGATACTTGTACAGAAAGGCGAGCGAACAGAAGATTGGTTCGTGGGTTTCGTTTTAGAGAGGGAGGGAAGATTTTCCATGAGAGAAGAAAGGAAGATTTTCCATATATCATTTCTCATTTCTCATTTGTCATTGAAGAACCAGGCAAGACTCATAAGCTTGTGCTGGGAAGGGGGCAGGCTCAAGGTTCATAAGCTTGTGTCGGGAAGGGGGCAGCCGCTGGATTGAAGGTTCACAAAGCTCAAGGCGCCCCCGCTCAAGTGGCGGAGGCTTGATCATTGAATCAATCAGTCAATTCCCATTGCTCGTGAGCAAATCTGGGGATCTTGGAGGGAATTCAAACGCCGAGCGGGGGCGCCTTGAGCTTTGTGAACCTTCAATCCAGCGGCTGCCCCCTTCCCGACACAAGCTTATGAAACTTGAACTGCCCTTCCCAGCACAAGCTTATGAGTCTTGCCTGATTCCAAATGACAAATGAGAAATGTCAAATGACATATGTCAAATAATCCTCTTCCTTCACTCGCAGACATTCACGCTGCCCGCCAACTGATCTCCGGCACAGCGATCCGCACCCCGCTCATCCGGCTTAACGCGAGAGAAGCACCCGCCGAGATTTACCTCAAACTCGAAAACCTTCAACCAATCGGATCGTTCAAAATCCGTGGTGCGACGAATGCCATGGGCCATCTCACGCCCGAGACGTTATCACGCGGAGTTTTGACTGCCTCGGCAGGAAACATGGCCCAGGGTGTAGCCTGGCGTGCGCGTGAGTTGGGTATTCCCTGCACGGTGGTCGCGCCCGACACCGCGCCAGATACGAAGATCAATGCAATCAAACGCCTCGGCGGAGGCGTCATCAAAGTCTCCTTTGAAGATTGGTGGCGGGCGTTTGAGACGCGCACATTTCCAGGCATCGATGCCACTTTCATACATGCGTTTGACGATCTGAATGTGATGGCCGGCAATGGCACGATTGCTCTTGAGATAGTGGAAGACCTTCCGCAGGTTGAGGCGGTGGTAGTTCCCTGGGGTGGTGGTGGGCTTACGTGCGGGATTGCTACCGCCATGCGTGAGTTGAATTCGAAGTGCAGGATCTACGCAGCCGAAGTGGCGACGGCAGCGCCGCTTGCTGCCTCGCTTGCAGCCGGAACTCCGCAGACTGTGGATTATCAACCATCCTTCGTGGATGGCATCGGCTCCAAGGTTGTATTCCCGCAAATGCTCGAGCGCGCACAACACTTGATTGATTGCTCCCTCGTTGCAAGATTGGACGAAAGATGAAAATTGGCAAGATTAACCGATACCTGAGACACTCGTTTACATGAACGACGATGGTAAGGTGGCGGAGGCTGTTGGCTACTATCCACCAGGAGGAAGAATGGAACGTAAATTAGCATCCGATTATCCCCAGGAGTTGTTAGATCTGTTTCATGAATACCAGCACGGCGACATCAACCGCCGCGCTTTCCTCGAAGGCGCCGGCAAGTTTGCGGTCGGCGGTCTGACCGTCGCGGCGATTTTCGAGAGCCTGACACCCAACTACGCCTGGGCGCAGCAAGTGCCCCCGGATGACAAACGCATAAAAGTGGGCTACGAAGTCGTGCAATCCCCGGCCGGAAACGGAACGATCAAGGGATATCTGGCTCGTCCGGCAAAAGGGAAAAAGCTGCCCGTCGTGCTCGTCATTCACGAAAACCGCGGACTCAATCCCTATATCGAGGACGTAGCGCGCCGTCTCGCGCTCGCCAATTTCATCGCCTTTGCGCCCGATGGATTGACTTCGATCGGTGGCTATCCAGGCAGCGATGAGCAAGGCGCCGCCGCCTTTCGCAAGGTCGATGGAAAGAAGATGACCGAGGATTTCGTGGCGGCGGCCAAGTGGCTCAAAGCGCGTTCCGATTCCAACGGCAAACTAGGCGCGGTGGGATTCTGTTTCGGTGGCGGCATGGTGAATCAATTGGCCGTGCGGCTGGGCCCTGAGCTGAATGCCGGCGTTGCTTTCTACGGCCGCCAGGCAGGCTTAGATGATGTCCCCAAGATTTCCGCGCCGCTGTTGTTTAATTACGCGGGCAACGACCAGCGCATCAACGAGGGCATCAACGCTTACCAGGAAGCTCTCATGGCCAACAAGAAGGTGTATACGTCGCACATGTACGAGGGCAAACAGCACGGCTTCCACAACGACACGACGCCGCGTTATGACGAAACTGCCGCCAAACTGGCATGGACCCGCACCCTTGAATTTTTCAACAAACACCTGCGGTGAAGTCCGGCGACGAAAATCGACGCGCAAGTTTCATAAGTTTGGCGTGTGAAGGGGCAGATCAAGTTAGTGAAATTGCAGTTGGGAAGGGGGCAGTTCAACTCAGGAAAATTGCAGTTGGGAAGGGGGCAGTTCAACTCAGGAAAATTGCAGTTGGGAAGGGGGCAGTTCA
>Ga0187892_10001497_pt1 | contig 53136 bp, 47 predicted proteins | sample MA1701073metaG_FD_139345 | JGI IMG/M metagenome (GOLD analysis project Ga0187892, IMG submission 139345) | Bio-ooze microbial communities from a basaltic lava cave in the Kipuka Kanohina Cave System on the Island of Hawaii, USA - MA170107-3 metaG ...
GACGATGCCGGCGGCGCGCGCGCGGTCCTCCACCGGCAGGGCGTCGATCACCTGGCGCGCATGGTCGATCTTGCCGCCCAAGGCGTAGCACGCGGCGCCGTAGCCCGCGCCCTCGAGCGTGGCCGGCGGCGGGTTGTTGCGCTGCGCCATCTCGACTTCGACGGCGTTGCAGTACGGCTTGACCTGCTGGAACCACTCCCCGGCGGGACCCGCATACGCGGCGGCGGGTTGGACGTGGACGGCGCCCGCCACCGGCCGGCGGGCGTCGCGCCACAGCACGAGCCCGCACGTGGCCACGTATGCCCAACCTAGTATGTAGAGCGATCGCTGCATTGAGGGTGTCCTCCGGCGCTCCAATTCTCGCCCGCCGCGCTTCGAAGGACTGTGACGCGTGACCGCCCTCAACGCCCGACCGCCCTCAACGCCCGACCGCCCTAACGCCTAACCCTGACCGCCGGTTGTCCTACAAGCACATCACGAGGACGTTCACGGCGCCGTCGGTGGGTGCCCCCGCGGCGTCGACCAATGAAACGCGGAGCACGTTGCTGCCCGCGCCCCCTGGGATCCGCGAGGTGTTGACCAACAGGGGGATGTGGTGGCCGTCAAGCGCCGTTGCGACTGTGACGCAGGGGCTAACGCTCTGCGGAAACGTGAAGTTGTATACACCGGTTCCGGTGCGAGCCGTCGTGATGGCGGGGTCCGAAGGCAAGATGACTTGGCCAGTGCTGCCGATAACTCCGGCAAAGTAGGTTTTCCAGGCCACTCCGTTTGCAAGCTTAGTGAACGTGACCGCGCCGTTGGCGAGATCCGCCGTGGCCACGGTGCCGTCGGCGATCTTGGCGCCCGTGACGGCACTGTTCGCGAGCTTGGCCGTTGTGATGGACCCATCGGCCACCGTACCTTCACTCCAGCTGATCTTCTGGTGTGACGGAGACAGACAGTCAGTTGGCAGCCCCGGGAGCTCGATGATGTACAGAACACCGACCGCCGGCACGTAGCAGGCGTAAAAGGTGGTCTGCCCGGCGACCGGTGCAGCCATACCCACGAGGAGCGCGATAGTCGCCAGCCCCGCCCCGAGAAGCCCGCGCCGCGAAGTCGTCCGGTTCGTCATACGCTCACTCCTGTGATGTCAGCCGATAGGACACCGCACCAAGGAACAACGGAGACCGTAGCCACGGTGAGCGGCCGATCGAGTAGCCGCTGGGCATGCTCGACGAACAATGCGAGCGACGCGAGCAGTACTTGGTCGGTCGGGTCCGTCGCCGCCGTGGCCTCGGCGCGCAGACTGGTCAGGCAGGTCTCGATGGTCGTGAAGTTGCCCTGCGTGACGCCGGCCTGGCATTGCGCGAGGGCCGCCTGGACGCGACCCCGCACCGGCCCTGTGAGGCTCGTGACGAGGGCGCCCGCGAAGGCATCGTTCAGCGCGACCCCGATCCCGTCGAGATCCGCGTTGCTCACCTGCAGGGCCAGGCTGCCGGTCACACCCTCCGTCTCGGCGGAAATCGTCGCGCTGCCGGCAGACGCGCCCGTGACCACACCGCCCGGGTTCACCGTCGCCACGAAATCGTTCGTCGAGCGCCACGTGAACCGAGCGCCTGGCATCTCGTTACCCCGAGCGTCGCGTGCGACGGCCCTCAGCGGCTTGGTCCGGCCGACGGCCAACCGGGTTCCGCTCTCAGACGTGACCTGGACGCTTGTGGGCGACGGAGACGGCCCGCCGCCATTACCGCCACCGCCGCAGGCCAGCCCCGTCACGCCCAGGCCCAGCAGACCAAGGCCCGCCCATCGTGCGACAGCGTGAGGAACATCATGTCCTGGCATGGAGATCCTCCCGGCGCGTTAGGTCGCTACAAAGCAAACGACGCCCCCGCTGCGCGGAGGACCGTCGAATCGCTGCCGCACGCCCAACTCGTCAAGCGCTCCGTCACGTACCCCATGGTGCACCTAGTCCACGACGGGGAGGCAAAACATACCCCCCGCACGGGGGCTGGCAAGGGCCGTAGGGCGGTAGGCGCAGCGAGCCCTGTGCCCCCACCTTTTTGCTGCCGTACGGCCCATACGGTCTTTCGCCACCACGATTCGAACCGCAGATTGGGTCGCGCAGCATCGTCGACACACTCGGTCTCATCAACCGTCGCGGGCCCACGGCAATGGCCGGATCTCCCGATCAGACGTTTCCCTTGCACCTGGGCCGCCCCGAGGACTTCGCCCGCGTCCGATCCCTGCTGCGAGACGCGGCCTTCGACGCCGAGCACATCTGCGGCGCGCTGGGCATCACGAGCCTGGCTGACCTCGGGTCGGCCCGGCCGGATCAACTTGTTGAGGCGGCCCGTGAGGCGACGGCGTTTCCGCTCCTCGTGCGCCTGTTTCTGCTCGTCGAGGCGATCGCCCGCCCGGCGGTCGAGCGCACGCTCGGTGTGCCGGCTATCGAGTCGCTGCTCGCCCTCGACCTGCTGCGCCGCGACGCAGGGACGGACGGGAGCGCGGTATACTTCGCTCCCGTTCTGCTCTACCCCGTCGCAAACGTGATCATCGCGTCGGATCGGCACGAGAACCCCGACGGCTCGCCGTTCGTGGCGCCACCGGACGTCGTCTTTCCGGCGATCTTCAGCGGGACGCTCCGGTTCCTGCGCGTGATCCCGACGAGCCCCGCCGACGATGCGCTCGACCTGTGCAGCGGCACGGGGATCGGCGCGCTCGCGTTGAGCGGCCACGTGCGGCGGGTCGTCGCCTCCGACCTCACGGCACGGGCGACACACTTCGCCCGGTTCAACCGGCTGCTGAACGGCTGTGACAACGTCGAGGTGCTCCAAGGAGACCTGTATGAGCCGGTGGCCGGCCGCACCTTTGATCGCATCGTGGCGCACCCTCCCTACGTGCCGGCCCTGTCAGCATCCCAGATCTTTCGCGACGCCGGGGACACGGGCGAGAGCATCCTGCAACGCATTGTCGCGGGCCTGCCGCAACATCTCCGTCCGGGCGGGACGTTCGTCGCCGTGTCGGCCGGTTGGGACACCGCGGCGGCGACGTTCGAGCAGCGGATCCGGCAGTGGCTCGGCGATCACGCCGCCGAGTTCGACCTGGTATTCGCGCAGAACGAGGCGATGTCGCCGGAGCAAGTGGCACGCCGGCTGGCCGACAAGGCGGTCGTACAGGACGTCGGGGCGCAGCAGCGCCTGGAAGCACGCTTCGCGGAGGCCGGGTTGGAGCGGAACGTGTACGGGGCGATCGCGCTGCGTCGTGTCGGTGCCGGGGCCGACCCGGTCACCGCGCGCCCCCGCATGGGGGAGCACACCGACGGGTCTGCGCTCGAGTGGGCGCTCGGCTGGCATCGGTGGCGGGCGGCCGGGGAGGCGGCCGGGGAGCTCGACCGCGCCGTCCTGGACGCAACCATGCGCCTCGGGACGGCCCTCCAGGTGAAGGCGCTGCACGTGGTCGAGGCCGGCCGTCTGGTGCGGGACAGCATCGTGCTCGAGTCCGAGCGCCCGTTCGTGGCGTCCACGAAGATCGAGCCGTGGATGCTGCCGCTCGTCGCGGACTTCGGCCCCGGGCGTCGGGCACGAGACGTGTATGCGCGCGCGCGCGACGGCGCGGGCCTGCCGGAGGGATTCACGGCACAGGACTTCGCCACGCTCGTCGCCGCGATGGTCGAGCGCGGCTATTTGGAACCGGATCAGAAGAGCCTGCAGCCGTGGCCTACGTGAGAGTGACGGCGACCAGTCAGCTGCCGTTCTTCTCCACCGTCGGCGTCGCAGCAGGCCGTCGCCGGCCTACTGGCAGTGGGCCGCCCGATCCCGCCGTTCGACCCAATTGACCGGCTTGTCGCTCCGCTTCACCCGCACGATCTCGAGCGGGTAGCCGGCGGCCGCAAACGGACGGCACTCCACGATGGTGCGCACAACGGCCACGAAGAACTGACCTCGGGTGCCGGCACTGTCTACGCGAATCTGGTCGCCCGGCTTCATCCGGCCCGCGCCGACCACCAGCATCATATCACGGTCGAAATCGACGTCCGGCAGCGCGGGTGGTGAGGGCTGGGTGGACGTCGCCTGGGCCCACAGGGATCGCCACGTCTCGGGATCGCGCACGATCAGGCGCACGGAATCCCGAAACGCCGGCCCGTCGTCGTAATACACGCGCTCGCTGCTCAACACGGGCGACACCCGATCCGCCGGCCGGCGGATGCAGGCCGTCCCGACGAGCAGCGCGCACAGCGTCACTAGCTGAGCTTGCCGGTGCATAGGACCCCGGAGCTGGGGAAAGGCCGCGCCCGCGGCGACGGGAGCAGGCTCGCCCGTCATTGCGCCACGCGGCTCACGCAGTTCATGCCAGCGAAATAGTCCTGCCGAAGAAACGGCGGTGCCCCACCGAGGTTGAGCTCGGCCTCGAGTCGCACCGTCCGGCCCTGCCACGGCACCGTCCACACCAGAATGTGCGAGGCGCCGACCTGGCGCCAGCTCGCCCGCTGCAGCAGCTTGAAGATGGCCCAGGTGCCGGAGTAACTGAGCAGTGTCTCCTCCCTCCCCAGGACCTGCGCCGAGAGCCGCGCCTCTTGCGCCCCGCTCCCAACCCAGGAAAACAGCCTGGCCGCCACCGCGGTCTGCGTGAACCGGCCGGTCTGGCCGTCCATGGTGAACGTGATGACGGGCACGGCGTCCGACGGCAACGGCCTGAGGGTGAAGTCGAATCGCGGCGCCGTCTCGCCCGTGGGCCAGAGCGCGTCGGACACCGCAGCGGCGCGGTTGAAGAAGTCGACGAAGGCCGCCGACGGCCGCGGCGAGGCGCCGGGCGCGACCGCGTACTGGCTGCCCAGGCGGACAAGCACGCTCTGCAACGCCTCCGAGTGGAAGCGTGCCAGCGCCCCCTCGCCCGGCCGGAAGACCGCGGCAACCTCGGGGAGGCTCGCCTGCGTCAGCGCCGCCGGCGTGAACGGGTACTTCCCCTTCACGAGCCCAAACGCGTTGCAGAAGACCGCGCCACGCTGGTTGATCGACGCGACGGGAAGGTTGCCCAGCAGCCGCTCGACGCGGGTGATGGGCTCCTCCAGCAGCCGCCGCACGGCGCCCCCGACCGGCGCGGCCTGGCCCTCGATACGAAAACCCAACGCGAGCTGGGCTACGGCGCCCTTGGCGGCGCGCGCGGCGTCGAAGGTCTGCGTCATGAGGGCCTGCGCTGCGCCGGGCGGTACGGTCGCGGCCTGCGCCACCGTCGCCTGGAGCGCCGTCAGGGCGTTCATGTACGGCTGGTTCCCCTCGCTCACGTACTTGTCCCTGATCGTGGGAGGCGTCACCAGATGCACGGGCTGGAACGCCGCGCCCACCGCCTGCGAATCCACCGTCGTGTTCTGCGCCGTCAGCCACAACAGCTGGAGCAGCGGAGACTGATTGCCGCTCAGCCGGGCGAGCCTGCCCGCGGCGTCGTTCACGCCCCCGAAGGGAACCAGGACAGCGCTGTCGAGCAGCCGTTGCCACTGCTGGACGTACTCGGCCTGGTAGGTGGCGCGCAGCCGCTCGACCAGCTGGGCCCGGTCGAGCTGCGTCGCCGGAGGCGCGCCGACCACCCATTCCTCTCCCTGAAACCGATCGAGGTCGCCGAGCGCGCTCTTCATGAAGTCCCAGCCCGCGAGCGTGAACGCGCCCGGCACCTCGTGGGCGTCGGCAAGCACGCCGGCGGAGCCCGGGAACTTGCGGTCGAAGCGCACCGATGGATGTCGCCTCGACGCCTCGCCCACGACGACGCGGTAGAGGCGCTCTGGGCCAGTGAAGGTCAATAGGAACGACCGCGCCCGGCCCACGAGGGCAGGGTCGGCTGCCGCAGCGCAGGCGTACCCGACGCACAGCTTGTGCGCGTAGAAATCGAACTGCCGTCGTGCCAGATCCAGCCGGGTCGAGTCGATCGGCCGGCGGTTGAGCCACGTTTCCCGCACCAGCGGCGCGAGGAACTCCCCCTCGATACGGTCCGAGTGCGTGGTGGTCATCAGATACGCTTTCAGCAGGTTGTAGACCCGGCCGTACTCCACGGTCTCGCGCGGCGCGTCGGCCACCGTCGCGAGCGCGCGGGCCAGTGCGACGCGCGCCGGATCGAGCAACACCGCCTGGAAGCGGTCGTAGTAGGTCACCCGCAGTTGCCGATACAGGGTCCCGCCCTGATAGAGACCCCAGCGGTACCGCAGCGGCGCGCCGTGCAGCTCATAGTCGGCCAGGAGCTCGAGCGGCTGGCGCAGGTCTTCGAGGCGCTTGAGCGTCTCGGGCGCCGGCAGCTCCGGCTCGCTCGACGCGATGTTGACGAGGCCCTGCCCCGTATCGTAGACGCCCCGGGCAAGCCGGCGGTTGTTGACGTACGAGGTGAACAGCCCCAGCAGCCAGACTATGGAGACCCCGGCCGCGAGCGTCACCAGGACGCGGCGCCACAGGTGCACGTGCACGCTGCCCCGCGCGACCGCGTGCACGGCCCGATCGCGCAGGACCAGGTCCCGGAACAGGCCGCTCAGGAACACCCACTGCGGCACCTTGCGCGAGCCAGCGGGTGATGCCGCCGGCGGCGGCGCCGCCGCCTGGAGCTGGCGGGGATCGAAGACCTCGGTGGCCAGCACGCGCCCTGGCCCCGCCGGGCCCGGCGTGGCGGCGGGCGCCATCGCGTCACGCACGATGACCGGACGCACGCCGGCGAAATAGAACCCTCGCAGCACGGGGGACACGTGCAGCCGGCTCGGGCGACAGAGATCCACGAGGAACTGCGTGGCGAGCGGAGCGAGCTTGCGCAGCTCGCGGGGGAACTCGTAGACGCCGGCCTGTTGAGTGGCATCGGCCTCGCGGGGCAGCAGCGCCAGGCGACTCGCGGCCAGGGAGCCGAAGAGGCGATGGAACGCGTCGCTCACGCGCTGGAACTCCCGGTCACCGTACAGGCCGACCGGCGTGCGGCCTGGCCAGCGCAGGGTGGCGCCGAGCCCCTGCTGCGCCTCCTCGCGCGTGAGGCGGCCCACGAACTCGGCGAACCCGGGAACGCGATCCGCCTTGGTGAACAGCACGTAGACGGGCAGCTGGATGCCGCAGGCGTCGGCCATCCGCGTCACGAGGGCGCCGAGCTCACGGGCGGCCGCGGGGACGGCGTGTGCGCTCCCCGCCTTCAGAAACTCCTCGCAGCTGATGCAGACGATCACCGCCCGCCGCGCCAGGCCGCGACCAGTCACGGCCGCGGCGAGTCGACTCGGGGTGACGTGACGCACCAGACGCGCCCAGCGCGCCGGATCCTTCGCCACCGCGCCGCCGGCTTCGACGATGAGGCTGCTCTGCGCGTACCACACATTGACGCCAGGAGTCGGGCCGATGTGGTCGGCACGAAACACCTCGCCGGCGAGCAGGGTCGGCTCGACACCCGACTGCACGATGCAGCTGGTCTTGGCGCTTCCCTCGGGCCCCACCACGAGGACCAGCGGCAGCCGGCCGAACGACGCTCCGCCGGGGGCGCGGGACGCCGTCAGGCGACTTCGGGCGGCGGCCATCGCCGTGTCCAGCTCGGGATCTCCCTCCGATCCGGCCTCCTCTGGCGACGCGGCCCCCGCCTCCAGACGCCGGAGGTACCACAGCACGAGCAGGGCTCCCCCGATGCCCAGCACCCAGAGTCCGACGCGCAGGATCCAGCGGTCCGCGCCCCGCTCGACCAACGCGCCCCCCAGAAACCAGGTGAAGAGCAGGTAGCCGAGCACGACGCCGGCCGTCACGAGCAGCCGCGGCCGTACCTGGCCCGACGAGCCCAGGGTGAGCGTCATGGGAGGCGCGGCAGGGCCGCCAATTCGGCCACCTGGGACCGCAGCAAGGCACCCAAGAGCAGCCACGTAATGAACGCGATCGCCAGGACCGTGACGCTGGCCGCGGCGAGCGCACGCACCCAGGGGTCCCGGGCGAGCGGGAAGCTCTCCCCCGCGGGCGCGGCCCAACCCGGCGTGACGCCGGGGAACCGCCCGCGGATGCGCTCCACCTTGTCGGCGGCCGCCGCCGCCCAGCGCTCCAGCTCCCCCCGCCCGCCCGTCGCATACCGCCCGCGGAAACCCAGGAGCAGACACAGCTGGAAGACTTCGAGCAGGTCCGCCAGGTCCTCGGACTCGTGGCGCGCGAACAGTCCACGCAGCTTGTCGAAGAACACCTCGCCCCCCAGGTGCTCTCCGAACAGCTCTTCCTGGAGCGGCCGGCGCGACCAGCCCGCGAGCGCGGGCTGGGGCGAGTTGAGCACCGACTCGTCGAGGAAGACCGTAGCCGCGTAGATCGCGAGCTTCGTGTCCTGGCTGTCATAGCCGGCGCGCGCCGCCTCGTCGTGCGCGGCGGTGAGCAGCTGCTTGAATTGGTCCCGAAACGCGACGCCATCGGTGATGGCCTGGCGGCCGACCCGCAGCCGCACGATCGCCGTGAAGGTCTCCTGGAGCGCCACGGCCAGCGCACCGCGGTCGCGGGGGCGAGGCGTGCCCCGGCTCATCGGCTCGGTCATGTCTGGAGCACGACCAGCAGGTCCAGCTCCGCATCGACGAGGGCATCGGGAACGTACACCCCCACCTCCCCGGTCTTCGTCAGCGCCTCCCAACACGGCCCGGCCTGGCCCACGTTGAAATACGTCGTCCCGGGAGCGCGCGCGACGGACGAAGGCGGCGTCGCCAGGTGCTCGAGCGCGAGGCCTGGCAGGCCCGAGCTGACCAGGCGGGCCAAATGCTGAGTCGCGCAGATCTTGACCAGCGTGGGAACCGCCGCGATCACCTCGAGGGGCGGGGCCTGCGAGCGGACGCCCAGGATCCAGCGCGAGGGTCCGAAGCAGCGTGGATCGCGCACGGCCCCGGAGTGCAGTAACCGTCGCGCGCGGGTGAGCGGCACCGCGATGCAGTTAGTGGGAACCACCAGCTCCAGCTGGGTGCGAATGTGCCGCTCGAGCGCGCCGAAACACTCGTCGAGACGGTCGTGATCGTAGGCCGGCAGCGCGCGGGGATCGGCGTCGAGGGAGAACGTGCACAGGGCGCCCGCCAGTCGTGCCAACTCGCCGAAGACCTCCTCCGGGCGCGCGCGCCTGGCCTCGAGATGGTGGCGCAGGGGGGCGAGCGCCGAATGGACGGCGTGCGCCAGCCAGAAATTTGCCACCTCGCGCGCCGCGTGCTCCGCCAGGCCCTTGCCCTCCCGCCGGCGTTGGCCGATGAGCGCCTCGCTTTTGGCGGTGAGAATCTCGACGAGGCGGCGCAGCACATCCATCAGCGCCCCGCTCGCCCCGATCTGAAGCAGGGGCGGGATGTACTCCGGGTCGTAGATGAAGTGGCCGGCGCCGTCGCGCCGCACCCGCGCCAGCGGCAGGACGACCAGATCGTCGCGCGGCTCGGTCTCCAGGAGCAACCGGAAGTTCTTGCGCCCCAGGCTCACCGGCCGCTCGTCGCGACCGGTGGTCTCGTCGCGCACCGACCGGGTCACGGCCAGGTAGCGGGCATCACGCCCGTCATTCACGTCCAGGACACAGTTCGCAGCGCCCGGTCGGTACGGCGGCACCGCGAGCACGACGACATGACGATCCTGCGTCGGTGCGAACAGGTCCCGGATCTGCCGAGCGGGGGGCGGCGGGTCGCCCTCCGGGAAATGGAAGGCCAGGCCGTCCGGCATCACGCCGCGCGCGTGCGTCAGGGACACGGTGCCGTTGCGCAGCGCTTCCGCGTCCAGCTCGCCTCCCGCCAGCCCGTAGGGCCGGAAGAACAGCTGCGCCAGCGCGAACGCGATGGCGTCCTCGAAGTACTGGCTCTGCAATTGGAAGTGGTGCTGCGTGAGGTGCATGCCCTCGTGCCACACCACCTTCGAGAGATTGCGCATATCAGAGTGTGTCGCGGCGCGGGGTTGGCGAATGCTGTAGATTATATGGCTGGTCGCCAGGGGAGCAAATGGCCAGATCGCCGGGCCCGAGCCGCTCATCGCCATGACGGCCGACCAGTTCCGCGCTCGCTACCACCTGCTGGAGCAGATCACGCGCCGCGGTGTGTTGACCTATCGCGCACGGGATCCGGCCGGGCGCGTGCTGCTCGCCCACTTCCTCAAGACCGGATCCCCCGATGAAGGTCGCCGGCTCCTCGCGCTGGTGGATCGTCTGAGCGCGGCCGACCGCAAGCCCATCGTCGAGACAACCGACGTGGACGGCGTCACCGTCATCGTGACGGAATGGCTCCCGGCGTTCGACTCGCTCGAGCGCTGGCTCGAGCGCAAGGCGAGCCGGGCTCCGCCCGACGCGCCACCGCTCCCGACACCGACGCCCGCGGCGCGCCCCGCCGACGTGACGGAGCCTTCGATCCCGGCAGTCGCACGCCCCGCGATCCCGTCGACCGCGCCCCAGGCGGTCGCGTCGTCGCCCCCACCCCCGACCGCGCCCCCGGCGGTCCCGGCTGCCAGCCCATCGTCTCCGCCCGACCACCTGACCCGCCTGTTCGGCCCGGAGGGGTCGGACCCCGGACCGCCCCCGGCGAGCGAGTCGCCCCCGCAGCCGAAGGCACCGATACACGGGTCGGAGGCGAAGGCGCCCGGTCAGTTCACGCAGCTCTTCGGCGCCGCGTCGGACCGGGCGGCTGCCCCACCCGCCGCGCCGCCCCCGGCGGACACGCCAGCCAGCTCAGGCGCGCCTCCAGCCGGGGAGTTCACACAGCTCTTCGGCTCCGGCGTAGCGGAGGAGAGCCTGACTGGTCGCCCCGTTCCGCCGGAGCCGCCCCCCTCGCCGCCGGCACCCGGCGCCGTGGACGAATCGGGCCGCGGCCCCGTCGTCCGGTGGCGCGAAGGACCAGCGCGGAGTCCCGAGCCGGCCGCTCCGGGAACTCCCGTGATCCGCTGGAAGAAGCCCTCCGCAGACGTCGAGCCGGCCGCAAGCGCCAGCCCCGAGCCGTCCAAGCGTCAGCCGGGCGACTTCACGCGACTGTTCGGGGCGGCAGGCGACGGGTCTGCGGCGCCCCCCAGCGCCGCGGCGGGCGGGCACGCGCCCCCGGTCGAGCCCCTGTGGCCGCCCAATCCCGCGCGACCGGCGGACCCGGCGTCTCGGGCCGCTGCACCGGGGCCGTTCGGGCCGCTGGATCCGGCCGGCCCGGCGCCGCTGGACCGAGGCACGATGTCGTTCCTCGAGGCGCTGCGCGTGCCGAGCGGAGCCGCCGGCGGGACACCGACGGCGGGCGATGTACCGCCCGCGCCGCCACCGGTCCGCGCGCCCCCCCCGTCGCCTGACCGCCCGGCCCCGCTCGCCGCGCCAAGTGAGTTCACCAGACTCGTGTCGGCCGTTCCGCCACCCACGCCGGCCGCGCTCGTGCCCGCGATGCCGCCGGCCCCACCGCCGCTTGCCTCGCTGTCACCCATCCCAACCCCGCGCGGCGCGGCGCCGCCGCCTCAGCGGACGGCGCGTCCCGCCCCGCCGCTGACGATGGTGATCAGCGCCCTCGGGCTGATCGCCGTGCTCGCGATCGCCCTCGTGCTGTACTTCGCGTTGAAGTAGGCGGGCTCCGCGCGCCTATCGCGGTTGCGCGTCCGCTCCCGACGGCAGCACGATGAGCAGCTCCAGCTGGGCATTCGGGATCTCGGCCGGCACGTAGGCCGCCACGTTGCGGGCGCGCGTGATCGCCTGCCAGTCGCTGCCAGCGCGGCCCAGGCGGAAGTACTGATACCCCGTTTTCACCGGGATCGCGCTCGGCGGGCTCGGCAGGTGGGTCAGCTCGAGGCCAGGGAGCGCCTGCTTCACGAGGTGATCGACCTGGTCCGCCGCACTGATCTTCACCAGCTCCGGGACGGCCCGCATCAGTTTCGCCGCGGGCATCTCGGCGCCGAAGGCGAGATACCAATTATCGGCGGCCAGGTACTGGTCTCGCTCGATCGCGGCTGCGTACACCGTGGGGCGCACCAGCCGCATGGGGAGCGAGACGTAGTTCGCCGGGACGACCGTCTCGAGCAACACGCGCAGCTTCTCGTCCAGCTCGCCGAAGCAGCGCGACAGGGCGAGGTGGTCGTACGGCGGGAAGTCGCGCGGCTTGAGCGTGGTCGAGAACGTCGTGAGGGCACCGGCGAGCGCCAGCATGGCGAGGTACAGATCGGCAGGGTGCCCGCGCCGCGTCTCGAACAAGTGCCGCATCTGCGGGAGGTACGTGTTGACGGTGTAGAGCAGCCAGAAGTTCGCGACGTCCGAAACGCCGAACTCGGCCACGCTTTGGTTGCGCTGCCGGCGCCGCTCGGAGAGCGCGGCGCTCTTGGCCACGAGCAGCTCGACCAGGCGCCGCGCGATGGTGAGCAGATACTCGTTGGCCGCGATGTCGATCACCGGAGGCACGAACGTGGGGTCCAGCTCGTAGCTCCCGCCCACCGCGCGTCGCACCCGTGCGAGCGGCACGACCGAGCTCCCCTCGAACGACTCACCCTCCACCACCAGGCGGAAGTTCTTCCGGGCGACCAGGAGCGGCTTCTCGGCCAGACCCGTGTTTTCGTCACGCCGGTTCAGCATCTCGCCGAGGTAGCGCGTGTTCCGGTCTTGCTGCGTCGAGGACACGTTCAAGCCGTCGGCCCGGCCCTCGGGGATCGCCAGGTAGGCGTCGAGCGTCGTCTGATCGGGGCCGAAGCACCCCTCGAGCGGCTTCGGGGCCGGGGCGGGATCGGAGTCCGGGATGTCGTAGAGCAGCCCGTCGGGGAGGACTCCGGCGGCCCGCGACAGCGCCAGGACCCCGCCCGCGAGGGCCTCGCGGTCCACGGTGAGGCGGTGAAAACCCCACGGGTAGAAGGTGACGGAGGAGAGGCGGAACTCGAGCAGATCTTCGAGAAACCGGTCCTGGACCTGCAGGTGCTGCGGCGTGAGGAGCACACCCTTGGTCCAGAGAACCGGCTGCAGCTGGCGCATGTGCGCCTAAGCTAGCCCCGGACTCGCTGAAGTCCAGAGCGCTGGCGTCCGTGGCACCGGTGTGGCCCGCCGCCGCTTGACATCGGCTTGCGGGGAACCAAGTTAGGTCAGGGTCACGGCGACCGTCCGGGCCGATCCGGCCGCGCTCGACGCAGCGCGCGGGGGGCCCACCACTCGCCTCGACGGAGGAGCTGGCCATGCCGAAGGAGAGCGTTCACAAGAAGCTGGAGCGCGTGCGGCCGCCGCGCGTCAACATCACCTACGAGGTGGAGACGGGCGGCGCCATCGAAGTCAAGGAGCTGCCGTTCGTGATGGGCGTGCTCGGGGATTTCGTCGGGCAGCCCACCGAGGAGCTGCCGAAGCTGAAGGACCGGCAGTTCGTCGAGGTCTCGCTGGACAACTTCGACGACGTCCTGGGGAGCATGCGACCGCACGTCGCTTTCACGGTGGACAACAAGCTGAGCGACGACCCCAACGCGGGCAAGATCGGCGTCGATCTCACGTTCGAGAGTCTGGACGATTTCTCGCCCGACCGGGTGGCGCAGCGGGTGGACCCCTTGCGCAAGCTCCTGGAGTTGCGGGGCCAGCTGGCGGACCTGCGTGGCAAGCTCCAGAGCAACGAGCGCCTCGACGACATTCTCCAGGCCACGCTGGCCGACGACGAGAAGCGCAAGAAGCTCAAGGCCGAGCTGGACGCCGAAGGAGGCAAGGATGGCTGACCCGGAGGCCCAGCGGGCCCAGCCCGCCGCGCAGAAGTCCGAGCAGAGCCTGCTCGAGGAGATCGTGACGCAGGGTCGGTTCGGCGCCGAGGCCCCGGCACGGGACCGCGGGCGCGACATGGTCAAGCGGTTCGTGGCCGAAGTGCTCGAAGGCACGATCACCATGGGGCGCGACACCGACGCCATGCTGAACGCGCGGATCGCCCAGCTGGACCGCCTCATCTCGCGGCAGGTCAACGAGATCATGCACGCGCCGGCGTTCCAGAAGCTCGAGGCGAGCTGGCGCGGCCTGCGCTACCTCCTGTCGCAGACCGAGACGAGCGAGCTGCTCAAGATCAAGGTTCTGAATGTGTCCAAGAAGGACCTGTTGCGCGATCTGCAACGGGCGGCCGACTTCGATCAGAGCGCCCTGTTCAAGAAGATCTACGAGGAGGAGTACGGGATCTTCGGCGGATCGCCGTTCGGCGCCATGCTCGGCGACTACGAGTTCGACAAGACGGGCGAGGACATCGAGCTGCTGGAGAAGATCTCCCAGGTCGCCGCGGCCGCACACGCGCCGTTCATCGGGGGCACGACCGCCCAGATGTTCAATCTCGAGACCTTCACCCAGCTCGACGCGCCACGGGATCTCACCAAGGTCTTCGGGACCACCGAGTACGCCAAGTGGAAGGTGTTCCGCGACAGCGAGGACTCCCGCTACGTGGCCTTGACGCTTCCGCGGATGCTGCTGCGCGAGCCCTACGGTCGCGGGGGCGTGCCGATCGAGGCCTTCCAATACGAGGAGGAGGTCACCGGAAGCGAGCACGGCAAGTACCTGTGGGGCAACGCCGCCTGGGCACTCGGGGCACGCGTCACGCAGGCGTTCGGCAGCTACGGCTGGTGCGCCACGATCCGCGGCGTGGAGAGCGGCGGGCTGGTGGAGGGATTGCCAACGCATTCCTTCCGGACCGACGCGGGCGACGTCGCGATGAAATGCCCCACGGAGGCGCCCATCACCGACCGCCGCGAAAAGGAGCTGGCTGACCTCGGGTTCGCGCCCCTGGTGCACTGCAAGGGCACGGCGAATGCCGCGTTCTTCAGCGTACAGTCGGCGCAGAAGCCGAAGAAATACCAGACCGACTCGGCCACGGCCAACGCCCGCATCTCCGCACAGCTGCCCTACATCTTTGCCGTGTCGCGGTTCGCGCACTATCTGAAGTCGATGATGCGCGACAAGATCGGCGGCTACCAGTCGAAGAGCCAGATCCAGGCGTTCCTCAACAACTGGATCGCCGACTACGTGGTGGGGGACGATGACGCGCCCCAGGGCGTCAAGGCCAAGCGCCCGCTGCGCGAGGCTCGGATCGAGGTCGCCGAGGTGCCGGGCAAGCCGGGCGCTTATCGCGCCGTCGCGTTCCTGCGTCCCCACTTCCAGCTCGATGAGCTGAGTGTCGCGATGCGCCTGGTGGCGGACTTGCCGGCCCCGGCCAAGGGGTAGGGTGCACGTCGGTAGTCGTTCACTTCCGTGAAGGGGAGGGTGTTGCCATGGCGTTCGATTGTTTCCTCGCGCTGGACGGCGTGGAAGGCGAGGCCACGCGCGCTGGTTACCAGAAGCAAATCGATCTCGACTCGTTCAGCTTCGGCGGGCACAATCCGACCAACCCCTACGGTGGGGGTGTCGGGGCGGGCCGCGTGGAAATCACGCCGTTCACCGCGTCCAAACGGACCGACAAGGCGAGCGCCAAGCTGTTCCAGGCCTGCTGCGCCGGCAAGCACTTCCCCAAGGCCACGATCACGTTGCTCAAGGCTGGCGGCCAGAGCCCCATCGACTTCCTGAAGTACGAGTTCACCGAGCTGTTCGTGCAGGACATCCAATGGTCGGGCGGCAAGGGCGGCGACGACACCCCGTCGGAAAGCCTGTCGTTCGCCTTTGCTACGGTGCAGGTGACCTACTCGGAGCAGAAGGAGGACGGCTCCCGCGGGGCCGCGATCGTGGCCGGGTGGGACCTCCGCGCCGGCAAGCCGCTGGGCGGGTGAACACCGACGGCCTGCTGCGCGAGGGCAGGCTCGACGAGGCGATCGAGGCGCTGGGTGCCGAGCTCCGGAGCCATCCGGACGACGCCCAGCGCCGCACGTTCTTGTTCGAGCTGCTGTGCTTCGCCGGCCAGCACGACCGCGCGGAGCGGCAGCTCGACGTGCTGGCGCAGCGCGGCCGGGAAGCACGCCTGGGCGCGCTGCTGTATCTCGGCGCGCTCCAGGCCGACCGCACGCGCCAGCAGATGTTCCTCGAGAGCGCGCGTCCGAGCGGCGACGGCGCGGCGCTGCCGGTCGCTGGCCACCTGAACGGGCGCGCCTTCCGCACCCTGAGTGACGCGGACCCGCGCATCGGCGGCCGCCTCGAAGTGTTCGCGGCCGGTCGCTACATGTGGATCCCGTTCGCGCACGTTGCGTCGGTCCGCATGGCGGCACCGAAGCGGCTCCGGGATCTGCTGTGGCCGAGCGCCGTGGTGCGGGCGGGTGCCGGCCGGCGCGACCTCGAGCTGGGCGAGGTGCTGCTGCCCGCGCTCACGCCGCTCGCGTGGCGGCACGCAGACGGCGCCGTGCGGTTGGGGCGGGTCACGGACTGGGCCACCCTCGAGAACGACACCGAGGTGCCCGTGGGGCAGAAGCTCTGGCTGGTCGACGGAGAAGAGTTCCCCTTCCTCGAGCTGCGAGAACTGGACATCGCCCCGGCCGAACCCCCGGCCGGGTGATCCACCGATGCCTCTGCGGAGCGATCTGCTGCAGCCGATTCCGGGCGCCAGCCCCGGCGGCATCAGCCTCCGCTACGACACGGTGTACGACCGGGTCAAGGACGCCCGCCGCGAAGACGACGACGTGCCCCAGGGCGACTGGACCAGAGCCCGAAAAAGCGCCGACTGGCCTGCCGTCATCAAGCTCGCCGGCGACGCGCTGGCCACCAAATCCAAAGACCTGCAGCTCGCTGCCTGGCTCACCGAGGCGCTCTTGCGCCAGGAGGGGCTGAGCGGCTTCCGCGACGGACTCACCCTGCTGCGCGCACTCCTGGAGCAGCACTGGGAGCACCTGCATCCGCCGCTCGACGACGGCGACGCCAGCATGCGCGTGGCGCCGCTCGAGTGGGTCGGGCTCTCCCTGCAGCCGGCCATTCAATCGGTTCCCCTCACCAAGGCCGGACATGGGTACCTGCGCTACGCGGAGTCACGCACCGTCGGCTACGAGGCGGACGCCTCGGGTGACGAGAAGAAGCTCGCCGCGCGGCAGACGGCCATCGCCGACGGCAAGCTCGCCCCGGAGGAGTTCGACAAGGGCGTCGAGGCGACGCCCAAGCCCTGGTACAAGCAGCTGACCGCGGACGTGAGTAGCTGCCAGGAGGCGCTCCAGGCGCTGGAGTCCGCGGCGCAGAGCCGCTTCGGGGACGCGGCGCCCACGTTCGCCAGGCTCCGTGAGGCGCTGGAGGACGTCGGGGGCGTGGCCCGCACCCTCCTCGCCAAGAAGCTGGAGACCGACCCCGATCCGCCCGAGCGCGGGCTGGCTGAGCCCGGGGCGGCGGCCCCCGGATCGGGGACCCGCCCGGGCCCGACGGCGATGCCCGCCGAGCCGTCGGACGCCGAGGACGCGGCCGGCTGGATCGGCGCCGCCGCCCGGTTCCTGCGACGCGCCGACCCGCGCAATCCCGCGCCGTACCTTCTGCTGCGCGGGTACCGGTGGGGTGAGCTGCGGGCGCGCGGCGGCGACGTCGATCAGAAGCTGCTCACGGCACCGCCCACGACGGTGCGTACCCAGCTGAAGTCCATGTTGCTCGACGGACGCTGGCCCGAGCTGCTCGAGGCGAGCGAAACCGTGATGACCACGCCGCACGGACGGGGCTGGCTCGATCTCCAGCGCTACGCGCTGACCGCCTGCGAGCGACTGGGCGCGGACTATGCGTTCGTCACCGCGGCGATCCACGGCGCGCTCGCCGCCTTGCTGCGCGACGTGCCGCAGCTGACGCAGGTCACGCTCATGGACGATACGCCCACCGCCAACGCGGAGACGCGGGCGTGGCTCGAGGCACGCCGCCTGCTGCCGGCGACCCCGGTGGGCGCGGAGGTCGAGGGCGCCGCGGAGCCGGGCGAGGCCCCGGCGCGGGCGGAGCCGCTGCCCCGCGTCTTCACGCGCGCGACCGAGGAGGTTCGCGCCGGCCGCCCGCAGCAGGGTATCGAGCTCTTGATGCGGGCCGCCGAGCGGGAGAAGAGCCCGCGCGCGCGGTTCCTGTGCCGCTCGGAGGCGGCCGGCATCATGGTCGGCGCCGGGCTCGAGGTGGTGGCACTGCCCATCCTGAACGAGCTGCTGGAGCAGGTCGAAGCGCACAAGCTCGAGGACTGGGAAGCGGGCGATCTCGTGGCGCGACCGCTGGGACTCATGTACCGCTGCCTCGCGAAGCTGGGTGGCGACGCCGGCACCAAGGACGCTCTGTATCACCGCATCTGCCGGCTCGACCCGCTCCAGGCGATCGCGTTCCCCGGCGCGCGCGGAGGTCGGAATGCCCCCGCGGGAGGTTGAGCGGACGGTCCAGTCGTCGGTGCTCGATCGCCTGATCGACACCGAGCCCGATCGCGCGAGCGACCCCGCTGCGGCGTGGGCGGAGTCGGTGCGCCAGCTGAAGCGCGCGCTGCGGCGGGACCTGGAGTGGCTGTTGAACACCCGACGCATCGTGGAGCCGGCGCCCGACACGCTCACCGAGGTGCGGCGCTCGCTATATCACTACGGACTGCCCGACATCACCGCGTTGAGCGCCGCCTCGCTGGAGGCGCGGGAGCGCCTGCGCCGGCAGGTGCAGGACGCCATCACCCAGTTCGAGCCGCGGCTGGCGAACGTGCGCGTCACCGTCGCGCGAGCGGCGGACGGTGGGACCCGCGAGCTGCGGTTCGTCGTGGATGGCCTGCTGCGCATGGAGCCGAGCCCCGAGCAGGTCACCTTCGACACGGTCCTCGAGATTACCAGCTCCACGTTCGAGGTGCGGGGCGGCGATGCGTGACGCGCTGCTCCACCACTACGAGCAGGAGCTGGCCTTCCTGCGCCGCATGGGCGCCGCCTTCGCCGCTCAGTATCCCAAAGTGGCCTCCCGGCTGCTGCTCGAGCCCAACAAGTGCGAAGACCCCCACGTGGAGCGCCTGCTGGAGGGGTTCGCGTTCCTCGCGGCGCGGGTGCACCTCAAGCTGGAGGACGATTTCTCCGAGATCAGTGAGGCCCTCCTCAGCGTCATGTACCCTCACTATCTCCGGCCCATCCCCGCGATGTCATTGGTGGAGCTCGTGCTCGACCCGGAGCAGGGCAAGCTCACGACCGGGCTCACCGTGCCGCGCGGCGCGCCGCTGTACTCGCGACCCGTGGGCGGAGCGCCGTGCCGCTTTCGCACCTGCTATGAGACGACGCTCTGGCCCATCACGGTCGCGGCGGTGGAGTGGCGCACGCCCGATCAGCTGCGTCCCCCCGTTGTCGGCACGAACGCCGCGGCTGCCGTGCGGCTCGAGCTGCGCTGCATGCCAGACGTGTCGTTCAGCAAGCTGAAGGTCGAGACGCTGCGCCTCTACCTGGACGGTGAAAGCGCGCTGGTCGCCGCCCTGTACGAGCTGCTGTGCGGCGGGTGCGCCCAGATCCAGGTCCGTGACCTCAGCGGCCCACCGGCGCGGCCCCCGGTCGTGCTGCCGCCGACCGTGCTCCAGCCTGTCGGCTTCGGACCCGACGAGGGCATGTTGCCGTTGCCGCGGCGGTCCATGGTGGCCTATCGGCTGCTGCAGGAGTATTTCACGTTCCCCCAGAAGTTCTTCTTCGTCGACCTCAGCGGCTTCGACAGGGTCCGCCGTGCCGAGTTCGGACGGGCGATCGAGGTGTTGTTCCTCATTCCGCCCTTCGAGCGGCCGGAGCGCAAGCCGGTGCTCGAGAGCGGCATCTCGACACGCACGGTGCGCCTCGGCTGCACGCCGATCGTGAACCTGTTCGAGCAGGACACCGAACCGGTGGAGCTGGCCCCCACACGCTACGAGTACCCGGTCGTCGCCGATGCGCGGCGCCGGCTCACGACCCGCGTGTTCTCGATCGACGAGGTTCGGGCCGCCAAGGCCGGCGCGCCCGAAGTGCGCCGGTTCGAGCCGCTCTATTCCTTCCGGCACGCCGCCACCGGCACGGCCCCGGAGATGTTCTGGTACGCCAACCCACAACCGAACGCCTGGGCCCCGGAGGAGGGCGTGGATCTGTGTCTATCCTTCGTGGATCTCGCGGGCCGGCCCGCCCATCCACCCTATGAGGCCGTGACCGCCCGGGTGACGTGCTTCAACGGCGAGCTCCCGAGCCGCCTTCCGTTCGGCGACGAAACGGGCGACTTCACCATGCCCGGCGGCGGGCCGATCCAGAAGATCATGGCCCTGGTCAAGCCGACGCCGGTCATTCGTCCGCCGCTCGGGCGCGCCCAAATGTGGCGACTGATCTCGCAGCTCTCCCTCAACTATCAGTCGCTCGTCGAGGGCGGCGCCACGGGGCTTCAGGAGCTGCTCCGCCTCCACAACTTCGGCGATCAGGCCGCGGGCGAGAAACAGATCCAGGGACTTCTGGATGTGCGGGGCCGTCCCTGCTACGCGCGCGTGGAGGGCGAATACGGGCTCAGCTTCGCCCGCGGGCAGCGGGTCGAGATCGAGCTCGATGAGGAGCTGTTCGCCGGCGGCAGTGCCTACCTGCTCGCCAGCGTGCTGGAGCGGTTCCTGGGCCTCTATACTGCCGTGAACAGCTTCTGCATCCTGGCTGCGCGTACGCGGCAGCGAAAAGGGATCCTGCACGAATGGCCGCCGAGGGCGGGATGGAAGCCGCTCGTCTAGGACCCGTCGAGCCGCCGGTGGAGCGGGCCAGCGACCCGACCGCGTTCGAGTTCTTTCAGGCCGTGCGGCTGCTGGAGCTGGCCAGGGGCGAGCGGCGGCGGGTCGGCCAGTTCGGCGATCCCCAGGCGGAGGTCGTGCGGTTCTCGGCCCACGCCAGCACGGCGTTCCCCGCGAGCGAGATCCAATCGCTGGTGCCCGTCGACGGCGCGCCGCCGCGCATGAGCGTCAATTTCCTCGGCCTGATCGGGCCGCTCGGCGTCCTGCCCTACCATTACACGCATCTCGTCGCGGAGCGGCTGCGCGCGCGCGACCGCGCGCTCCAGGCGTTCCTCGACATCTTTCATCACCGCATCACGTCGCTGTTCTACCGCGCCTGGGAGAAACATCATTTCGGCGTCGCCTACGAGCGCGAACGCCGGGACGCCGTGAGCGAGCACCTACGGGACCTCGTAGGCCTCGGGATCGCGGGGCTCCGCGATCGCATGGCGGTGGCCGATGAATCCCTGCTGTACTACGCCGGGTTGCTCATCGCGCAGCCACGCTCGGCCGTCGCCCTCGAGCAGCTGGTCGCCGATCTCTTCAGCGCGCCCGTCGCGGTCGAGCAGTTCGTCGGCGGCTGGTACCCGCTCGCGGCCGCCACGCAGTGCAGTGTGGGCGCGGAGGCCGGGCCGGCCGACCAGGTCGGACTCGGCGCCGTGGTGGGCGACGAGATCTGGGACCAGCAGGCCCGCGTGCGCCTGCGCCTCGGCCCGCTGACGCGGGAGCAGTACGAGACGTTTCTCCCCACCGGCGCCGCCTATCCCGCGCTGCGCGCCATCGTGCAGTTCTTCGGCCACGATCGCTATGACTTCGAAGTCCAGCTCATCCTGGCGCGGGACGACGTGCCCGCCTGCGTGCTCGGGGCCGACGCCGGAGCCCCCGCCCCGCTGGGCTGGTGCACCTGGGTGCGGACCGCTCCGTTCACACGCGACGCCGACGACACCATCCTCCCGCTGGGAGAGCGAGCACGGCCATGAGCGTCAATCTCCGGGGCCTGATCGGCAAGCTCAACACACCAACGCGCAATGCCCTCGAAGCCGCCGCCGGCCTCTGCCTCGGGCGCACGCACTACGATGTCGAGATCGAGCACTTCCTGACGAAGGCGCTCGACGCCACTGACGGTGATCTCGCCTTCGTCCTGAAGCATTACGGAGTGAACCGCTCGCGCCTCGCCGCCGACCTGACCCGCAGCCTCGACCGGCTCAAGTCGGGCAACGCGCGCACGCCTGCGCTGAGCCCCAGCCTGACCAAGATGCTCACCGAGGCCTGGCTCCTGGGCTCCGTGGATTTCGGCGCCACCGAGATCCGCACCGGACACGCCGTGCTCGCCCTGGTGACCAACGACGAGCTGCGCCGCCAGACCGTCGAGACGAGCCGCGAGCTCGACAAGATCCCGGCGGAGGCGCTGCGCAAGGACTTCAACACGATCGTGGGGGAATCGGCCGAGGAGACCCTCGGACCCCTGCCGGGGACGGGTCAGGCCGCGCCCCGTGCGGCGGGCGGCAAGACCCCGAACCTCGACCAGTACAGCATCAACCTCACCCAGCGCGCCGGGCAGGGCCTGCTCGACCCCGTGCTGGGTCGAGACGTGGAGGTGCGGCAGGTGGTGGATATCCTGACCCGGCGGCGCCAGAACAACCCGATCCTGGTCGGCGAGGCGGGCGTCGGCAAGACGGCTGTCGTCGAGGGGTTCGCGATGCGGATCGCACAGGGCGACGTCCCACCGCCGCTGCGCAACGTGACGCTGCGCACCCTGGACCTCGCGCTGCTCCAGGCGGGCGCCGGAGTGAAAGGCGAGTTCGAAAACCGGCTCAAGGGACTGATCGAGGAGGTACGCTCCTCTCCCGCCCCGATCATCCTGTTCATCGACGAGGCCCACACGATGATCGGCGCCGGCGGCCAGGCCGGACAGGGCGACGCGGCGAACCTGCTGAAGCCCGCGCTCGCGCGCGGCGAGCTACGCACCATCGCCGCAACGACCTGGTCGGAGTACAAGAAGTATTTCGAGAAGGACCCCGCGCTCGCGCGCCGGTTTCAGCTCGTCAAGGTCGAGGAGCCGACCGAGGACGCGTGCGCCGTCATGATGCGCGGCGTCGTGCCCGCGCTCGAGAAGCACCATAAGGTACGTATCGTCGACGCAGGACTCGAGGCGGCCGTACGCCTGGCACACCGCTACCTGCCCGAGCGGCAGCTGCCGGACAAAGCGGTGAGCGTGCTCGACACCGCGTGCGCCCGGCTCGCGCTCGGCCAGAACACGTCTCCCGCCGCCCTGGAGGACGCCGGCCGCACGCTCGACGACGTCGCGGTGCAGATCCGTGTCCTGGAGCGGGAGCGCGCCACTGGCGCCGACCACACGGAGCGACTGCACCGGCTGCGCGAGCTCCAGACCGCGACGCAAGCCCGGCTCGCCTCTCTCAAGGAGCGCTGGGAGAAGGAGCGTGACCTTGTGATCAAGGTGCGGGAGCTGCGTGAGCGCCTCGAGGCCACAGCCGACGGTGGCGCAGGCGGAGGGGCCGCCGCACGCGACCCGCTGCAGGCCGAGTTCTCGCAACTCACCGCCGCGCTGGAGGCGCTCCAGGGAGCGAGCCCCCTCGTTCCCGTCGTCGTGGACGGCACGCTGATCGGCGAGGTCATCTCCGGTTGGACCGGCATCCCCGTCGGCAAGATGCTGCGGGACGAGGCCCAGGTTACCCTCGAGCTGGAGCGGCACCTCGAGACCCGGATCATCGGGCAGTCGCACGCGCTGGAGGCCATCAGCCGCCGGGTGCGCACCTCGCGGGCGGGGATCGAGGACCCGGGCAAGCCGGTGGGCGTGTTTCTGCTCGTGGGCCCGAGCGGTGTGGGCAAGACCGAGACCGCGCTCGCGCTCTCCGATCTCCTGTTCGGCGGGGAGCGCAACCTCGTCACCATCAACATGTCGGAATTCCAGGAGCCCCACACCGTCTCGACGCTCAAAGGCTCGCCGCCGGGCTACGTGGGCTACGGCGAGGGGGGGGTACTGACCGAGGCGGTGCGGCGCCGCCCCTACTCCGTCGTGCTGCTGGACGAGATCGAGAAGGCGCACCCCGACGTGCTCGAGCTGTTCTACCAGGTGTTCGACAAGGGCGTCATGGAGGACGGCGAAGGGCGCCAGATCGACTTCAAAAACACGATCCTCGTCCTGACGACGAATGCGTGCACCGATCAGATCATGAAACTGTCGGCTGACCCGGAGACGCGCCCCGAGTCGGACGCGCTCGTGAAGGCGCTGAAGCCAGAGCTGAACAAGATCTTCAAGCCGGCGTTCCTCGGACGGACCGTGGTGGTGCCGTACTATCCCATTCGGGACGAAGCCCTGAAGCGCATCATCGTCCTGAAGCTGGGGAAGGTCGAGCGGCGGCTGCGGGAGAGTCACCAGGTGCGGCTCGCCTACGACGACGCCCTGGTCGCGGCGATCGCGGCGCGCTGCACCGAGGTCGAAAGCGGGGCGCGCAACGTCGACAACATCCTGACCAACACGCTGCTGCCGGAGATCTCCCGGCTGCTGCTCGAGTCGCTGGCGGGCGGCGCCAAGCCCGAGGTCATCAGCGTCGGATCCGGCTCCGGCGACTCCTTCACGTACACGACCCAGGCGGCGTCCACGACGCGACGCACGGCCGCCACGGCCACCGCCTGACCGTCGCGAGGATCCCATGCCGAACTACACCCAGGCCGATCGCATCATGCGGGTCGACACGACCCTCGGCGCGGATGCGCTGCTGCTCGAGGGCTTCACGGGCGAAGAGGGCATCTCGATGCCGTTCCGCTTCACCCTCGACCTGCGATCGGAGGATCCCGCGATCGATGCCGAGCAGCTGCTGCGCACCGCGGTGACCGTCACGCTGCAGCTCGGCGACGGCGGCGAGCGCACGGTGCACGGGCGCATCAGCCGGTTCGTCCAGCTCGGACGCACGGAGGAGCTCACCAGCTACGAGGCCGAGATCGTCCCGTGGCTCTGGTTTCTCGGCCTGTCCACCGACTGCCGGGTGTTCCAGAACCTGAGCGTGCTCGAGATCGTGGAGCAGGTGTTCGATGGCCTGGGCTATGCCGATTACGAGATCAAGTGCACCCGCAGCTACGCCCCGCGGGAGTACTGCGTCCAGTACCGCGAGACCCACCTGAGTTTCGTCTCGCGGCTGCTCGAGGAGGAGGGCATCTTCTACTTCTTCCAGCACGCGGACGACAAGCACATGCTCATCCTGGCGGACGCGCCTGGGGCCGTGGAGCCCTGCCCCGGCCAGACGGCCGCGCGCTTCGCCACACAGCCGGGCGCGTGGCAGGGGGAAGACGTCGTGACGGCGTTCGTGCGCGAGCATGCCGTCCAGACGGGCAAGGTGACGCTGCGGGACTACGATTACCTGCAGCCCGCGTTGCAACTGGAAGGCGCGGTGGCCGGCGAGGGCGACCAGGAGGCATACGACTACCCCGGCGGCTTCACCGCCCTGGAGCAGGGCGAGCGCTGCGCGCGCCTCTGCCTCGAGGAGTATGAGGCGCGCCGGCACGTGGTGCACGGCGAAAGCACCTGCCGCGCCTTCAGCAGCGGCTATCGGTTCGATCTGCGGGAGCACTACCGCGGCGACTCGAACCAGACCTACCAGCTGATTCGCCTGCGGCACGTCGCCCGCGGGGAAGCCTACGCGTCCGGCGCGGGCGCGTTCGAGTACCACAACAGCTTCGTCGCGATCCCCCATCGCGTGCCCTACCGCCCGCCGCGCCGCACCCGCAAGCCCGTCGTGCGCGGCTCCCAGACCGCGATGGTCGTGGGCAAGTCCGGCGAGGAGGTCTGGGTGGACCAGTACGGCCGCGTGAAGCTCCACTTCTACTGGGACCGGCTGGGCCAGCGGGACGAGAACAGCTCGTGCTGGGTGCGCGTCTCCACTCCGACGGCCGGCAAGGGATGGGGATCGGTGCAGCTGCCACGGATCGGTCAGGAGGTCGTCGTGGACTTCCTCGAGGGCGATCCCGACCGGCCCATCATCACGGGGAGCGTGTTCAACGCCGACCAGATGCCCCCGTTCTCGCTCCCGGGGGCCGGGATCCAGATGGGGATGAAGTCGCACAGCTCGCCGGGTGGCGGAGGCTTTAACGAGATCTCGATGACCGACACCAAGGGCCAGGAGGGGATGACCGTCCACGCGCAGTACGACATGAGCACCACGGTGGAGCACGATCAGACGCTCACGGTGCACAACAACCGCACGGAAACCGTGGACGGGACGCACACGGAAACGGTCAAGAAGGACACGACGGTGACGATTAGCGAGGGGAACCTCGTGCACAATGTTGCGGCGGGCACGGCGAGTTACACGGTCAAGAAGAAGATCACCATCGATTCCACAGCGGCGGAGATTCACATAACGGCCGCGAATGAGATCAAGCTGATGACGGGTGCGAGCACACTCGTGATGGCGAAGGATGGCACCATCACGCTTTCCGGCAAGGACGTGAGTGTCATCGGCAGCGCCAGTGTTAATGCCTCAGGTCCGAAGGTCGCGGCAAGCGGGACGCAGGAGGTCAAGATAGGCGTTGGAGCTCAGAGCGTGACGTGTGATACCGCCAAGGTGCAGACGTCAGGGGCGGGGATCGCCGCCTCGGCGGTGGGCACGCATGAGATTACGGGTGCGATCGTGAAGATCAACTGAGACGCCCGGCGATGCGGCGCATTCTGGAAGGGATTCGGAAAAATCTTGAGGAGTTCATCGAGCAGCGCGACGATCTCCTCATGCTCGTCTCGTGCACAGACGATGACGCAGCCATCGCGCTGAAGGCGGTGCGCGATGTCGAGCAGGCCAACGGCACGGATGTCTTCCTGCTCTTCGCGGATGAATTCACGACACCGGAGGCATTCGCTTCGGTCACCGTAGCCAGCTTTCGAGAGCAACGCACGCTTGCCTCCGATTGGCTTGCCGAGCGGGGCCGCGAGCCCTTGCCCTCGTTGCCGGAGAAGCTCGCCAATGAGAACCTGCCGCCGGTCGAGCGACTGGCCCGCGCCCTGGTATTCGCCCGGTCTCTGGTTCCCAAGAACCGGGGCAATCGTCTCGTTTGGGGGATGTTCCCACAGCGGATCGCCGACCGGCGTGCGTACCTGGACCTCGTGTCCGCGTTCGCGCCGTCGCGCGGGCTGAAGCCGTGGATGCCCGGTGTGCGGATGATCTTCCGTGATCAACAGGACACCGCGACCTTCATGCCCGGACTCGCCCGGACGCCCCGTGTGCGCGTGAGGGCCCTGGACGTGAGTCAAGCGGCGATTCAAGCGGCTCTGAGTGAGGAAGTGGCTGACGAGGGCCTCCCGCAGGAGCAGCGGATGCAGGCCCTTCTCTCGAGCGCGCTGCTTGACTACGCGCACGGCCGCGCGGAGGCCGCCCTGAAGGCGCTGTGGGTGCTGCTCGGGTATTACCAGGAGACGGACAACGCGGCGATGCAGGGGCTGGTCCTGAACACCATCGGTGATGTCTACCACCGTGCCGGCGCTCTGGACCAGGCGCAGCACTGGTATGAATGCGCGGTGCCCCCGGCCGCGCGATCCAAGGTCCCAGTCATCCTACGCACTGTAGCGGGCAATCTGGGCACCGTGGCTTTCAAGAAGGGGCAGTTCGGCCTGGCCGAGCAGCTCTACGACAGCGTCGATCAGCTTGCGGGATACGGTCTGGACCCTGAAGGCAAGGCGCAGGCGCTGGAATGGCGTGGCCTGAGCCAGGAGCGGCAGCAAGCGCATGCGCGCGCCATCGAGAGCTGGGAGGCGGCGGCGACCATCAGCCGGACCATCGGGCTACCGGGCTTCCTCCATGCTAATCTCTCCCACCTCGTCCGGGCCTACGAGGCGGTGGGCCGGTCGGACCGGCTGACAGCCGTGCGTGCCGAGCTGCGGCAGGTGGAAGGGCAGCGGGGGCAAACGTGAGCGGCCCGCGACTGCCCAGAGCCCGACCAGCGCAGGCGCCGGCCCGACCGACCAACGTGCTGCACGACATCGCGGGGGGCATCAGCGCCGTCGCTGGCGCGCCGGGGCGCGCCATCGACCTGCTCAATACGGGATTCGCGACGGCCACGCAGGCGATCGCGCAAGTTTTCCCCTCCTTCCCCGCCGCGATGTTGGGATCACTGGCAATCGGTGCACCTCATGCCCATCCCTTGCATCCACCGAGCGGTCCACCTCCCGTGCCTCCCACGCCCTTGCCACCCATTGGGACAATCCTGTTCGGGTGTTCCGTCCAGGTGTTGATCAACGGGATTCCCGCTGCCCGGTGTGGTGATCTTGGGCTCAATCCCACGTGTTGCGGGCTACCGCCGATCTTCGAGGTCTTTACGGGGTCCTCCAACGTGTTCATCGGCGGATCCCGAGCGGCGCGAATGACCGATATCACGTTTCACTGCAAGCCGATCCCGCCTGCGGGGGCTGCGGCGCGAGGTGCGGCCGTGGCGCTGCGAACGGCAATGCAGGCAATGATGGTTGCGGGCATGGCGGCACAGGCGCTCTCGGCCGCGGGCGACGTTGCGGAGGCTGTGGAGGCCGACAATGCCGCAATGTCGGCGGCCCTCGGTATGAGCGCGAGCATGACGGCGGCGCAGATGGCGTCGGACGCCGTGGCGATCGCCATGGGCGCGGCGATGGGGAAAGATCTCTGCGTGCCGCCGGGCACGCCGGGAGTCGTGATGTTCGGGTCGCCCACGGTGCTGATCGGTGGGTTCCCGATGCCGCCATGGATGGCGGTGGCCAACGGGTTGTTGAGGTTGGTGCGGGGCCTGAGAGCGCGCGCAGCACGTAACAGGGCAAACAGCGACGTGGGTTTTCCCACCTGCCCGATCTAGGTCCTTGTGTCCGGTTCATCGTCAGGCCCAATGCCAAGCCATCTCGTGGGCGATCCCGTCGATGTCGTCACGGGAGCGAGTACGGACGGGACCCTCGACGTGATGCTCACCGGGCCAATCCGGTTCGAATGGTGGCGCTACTACAGCAGCGCGTGGAACGAACGCACCGGGTCCATGGGCCGGAGTCACAGACATGGGTACGAGCGATCTCTGCAACTGGACCTGGATGGCGTGCGCTACACCGGTCCGGAGGGGGAGAGCGTGGCGTTTGCCTTTTCCGAGCCGGATGAACAACTGACCAGTGCTGGGGGACTGTCGTTGTGGAGGGTGTCCGACGTCATCTACCAGGTTCGAGAAGCCTCCGGGCGGAAGCTGGAGTTCGCGCTCTCCGAGCCTGACCGGCCGGCGCCGCTGTCGAGAATTGTCGTCGGAGCCAACCAGCTCGTCTTTCGCTACGACGAGCACGGGCGGTTGGACGCAGTCATGGTTTCGTCAGACGAATACGTAAAGGTGCGCTATGATGCGGCGAGCCGGATCATCGGTCTTGATCTTCGGGAGGTCCGCGTCGCCCTTGGCGGCCACGGGCCAGCCTCGGTACGGCAAATGGTTCGCTATACGTACGACGATGCCGGTTATCTGATCCATTTGGTGGATCCGTACAACCATGAAATGCGATTCGGCTACGACCGCAACGGGCGGATGACCTCGAGAACAGACCGACGGGGCTATTCCTTCCTTTTCGAGTACGATTCGGCCGGTCGGTGTACGCGATCGACAGGCGAGGACGGCGTGATGGACGTTCGCCTCGATTACCGGCCCAGCGAGCGCAGGACGACGATGACGAGGTCCGACGGTGCGGTTTGGGTCTATGGCTATGACGACGTGGGTATCGTCCGGCAGATCGTCGATCCATACGGTGGGGTGCGACGATTCAACCTGGACGATCAGGGGCGCGTGACGGAGGAGATCGATCCGAACGGCAACCGGACCAAGTGGCTGTACGATGATTCTGGTGGCCTTCGTGGCACACTCGACCAGCTAGGCTGTTACCGGCCGATCGGGACGCCGGGTGCCCCGAACCCGTACCTTCAATCGTACATCCCGCGAACGCCAATCGCTTGGGAGCAACCCGGCCTCCTTGCGTTCGATTCGATCCGCCTGCCGCCACTGGGCTCCCCTGTCCTCGCGACGTTCCCGAGCGCAGTAGGCCCTATGCTGCGCACCGCCCCGGAGCAGCGTCTTTCGAAGAAGCACTTCGGTCGTCCCAAAGCACCGGGGGAGGCAGCCTTTGACCGCTTCGGTCTCCTGACCACGTTCACGGATCCGAATGGCGCCCAGGAGCGGTGGGCGTACGATCCAAACGGCAACGTGGTGCACTACATCGACCGTGATGGCTCATCGTGGCGCAATGAGTACCGCTCCTGGAACTGGCTGGTGCGCTCACTCGACCCCATCGGCGGCGTCACGCAGTACGACTACACCCCATACGAAGCGCTGCAACAACTGATAGACCCCAGTGGCACGTTGAGCCGGTGGGGCTGCGACCTCAAAGATCGCAGCATTTCACTCGTACGGCACTCACAGGTGAGAGACGTCTATGTCTACGATCCAGGTGATGCTCTCGTCGAGCGAAGAGCGCTCGGAGAACGGATGCTGTGGCGCCGAGACGTCGGTGTCGCCGGCCTGCCGCATGCGATCACGTTCGGCGACGGGCGAGCACGCAAGCTGGAGTACGACACTCATGGGCGGCTGATTCGCGCGACTGAGGGCGACCTCGTCGAGGAGGTGGCGTACGACGACCTGGGGTGCCTGCGGCGCGACCAGCGGAACGGCTTGGGCGTTGCCCACGAGTTCGGGAAGCGGGGCTTTGAGACGATCCGCGTTCTCGACCGCTTCGCGGTGCGCTATGACACCCTGAACGACGAGACCACCGTCGTAACCGATCCGACCGGCCGCCGGCATCGGTTCGAATCCTTCGAGCATGGAGTGTATCGGAGGTCGTTGTCTAACGGGACCCACGAGGTCAGCCAGTACGACTGGGACGGCCGATGCCTGGCGAAGGTCGCATACCGTTCCTCGCCATCTCCCAGACTGTGGGCCCGGCGCTACTGGTACACCCCTGGTGGCAACCTGGCTCGGGCCGAGGACAGTATCACCGGCGCCACGAGCTACGAGTACGACTCCGCTCATAGGCTCGTCCGTCAGAAGCCCCCCCGAGGCGTTGAGGAGCGTTTCCTATACGACGCGGCTTGGAACCTGCTCCAGGCGCCGGGACTCTCGGGTGTCGAAATCGACGAGAACCGTATCGTGGCGGCAAACGGTGCGCGATTCGCCTACAATGACCGCAACCACGTCGCCCGACGCGATGGGTCTGAGGGCGCCGTGTCCTACGAGTACGACGCCGAGGATCGATTGACGGCCGTACACGCGCCCAGCGGGCAATGGACCGCCCGTTACGACTCGCGCGGGCGCCGCATCTCCAAGACGTGGAATGGACACACGACCAATTTCTATTGGGACCGGGAACGCCTCGCTGCCGAGATCGGACCGGACGGTGCGGTGCGGGTCTACGTGTACGTTGATCGTAATGCATACGTTCCCTTCATGTTTGTGGATTACGATTCGCTGGACGCCGCCCCCGATTCGGCGCGGCGGCGTTTCGTCTTCACCAACCAGATCGGATGCCCGGTCTCGGTCGAGGACGACTCAGGCGACGTGGAGTGGAGTGCAACGATCGAGGCGTACGGTCGAGCGCACATCGATCCGCGGAGTAGAATTGCCTGCCGGCTGCGTTGGCCAGGGCACTACTTCGACGAGGAGACTGGGCTTCAGTACAATCGCCGCCGCTACTACGCACCCGAGCTCGGTCGCTACCTGCAGTCAGATCCGGCTGACCTGGAAGGTGGTATCAATCTCTACGCATACACGGCCACTCCGCTCAACGAGGTCGACCTTGACGGGCAGGGCTGTCCGGCCAAGCCGACCAGGAGGCCCCGTGGAGATGCGGAGTTCGATGAGGCCAATCGCTCGGCGATTGGCTTGGCGAGTCACCTGCGTGAGATCCTGAGGGCCGAGCCAACCAATCGAAATCGGCCCGATGGTACGGCGATAACTTGGCATGACAATGTGACGGTGGCAGTCTTGGTTGTGAACAGGCGTGGAAGGTACGAGCTCGCGGTCGCGTCAAGCGTCCCCCATGGCAGCCTCCCTGCCGCCGCCCGCTCGGCTGTGCGCGGCAGCGGGGCTCGGCCGCTCACCGCGCCTCGTCGGGACGCAAACACTCCCCGCTACGACGCACCTCGCCGGGGGGGAGGGGAACGTGACACAGGTCGCCATGCGGAGCAGCGAGGGTTGCGAGCCGTCGACGCCGAGGGAGATTCGGAAGTGGCGTCGATTACTCCCACGAGACCCTGCTGCCCGGGGTGTCAGGAAGCGATCGCCAGCCGGGGGGGGTCGGGCTTGGACGCCGTGAACGAATTACCGCCGCCGGAGAGTTGAGGTCAGCGCCGCGTCGGAATCAGCTCCTAGTGTGGGAGGGATTGGATGCTGCCTGCGAAACGAAATGAGAAAGAAATCGCGCAGCTTCCGATGGCTGCGCGCGCTGCGCTCGCAGCATGGATAGCAGATCGAGCACTGCGTGAAGTCGAAGCGGGTGGAGGTGAAGTGCCGGACCGCGACGACTACCACACTGCGGTCGACCTGTTGTGGACGTATGCGATCGATCAGGGACTGGACTATGAACGCGATGTCCGAGCCATTCACGACCGCGTCACCCGCCTCATACCAGAAACGGAAGACGATCCATGGCCTCGGCCATCATTGGCGGGCCTTGCAGGGGTGCTCGGGGCCGGTCTGTCCGCGATTCAGCGGCCCGAGGAGTCAGCCCGGTACGTGGCTGCAGCCGGCGAGGTCATCTGCACGATCTTCTGCGTGTTCCGAGCGGAACAGAATGAGGACGATATCATGGACCGCGAGGGCAAATTGCAGGATCAGGCGGTTGCGCTCCTTCGGACGCGGCCGGACCGTCCCGTGAGCCGCCATGTGTTCGATGACCTGCCGCAACCGGACTACGGCCCGCGCATGCCGGGACGTGACATCGAAGATGAATAACGGGCGGCAACAGGAACCGCACGGGTTTTGCTGGCCGTGGCTAGAACCGTTCGCAGCGGTGGAGAACGAGTGCGGGTGACCCTCAGCGCCGGCGTCGCGATTCCGATCATCCTGCTCTCGCTTTTGGCAGCCGGGCTCTTCTGGTACGTGCTCGTCAGGCCAGTTCCCGAACAGACTGCGGTCGGCAGGATCTCCGGGCGCTCGTTTCAACCGCGCGAGGTTTCCCAGCGGACGGTCGCCCGCAGCCGCGTCGAACAGGCTCCCCGTACGGTCACTTATGAACTTCCTGATCGCTACGTCTACGAGATCCAGTTTGAGGACCGAGACATGACGGCGCGATTCTCTCAGCCGGCCGTTCAGGGGTCAGAGCTTGAGGTCGGCCAGCGCGTCCGGGTCGTCTACTACGAGCGAAGGGTCCCGCTCGTCTGGCGAAAGCTCTACATCGAGCGCCTGGAGCCACTCGAGAGCCGGGAGCGCTAGAGGCGACCTTGCCACATGTGGCACCCCCGGACAGTAGACCGCAAAGCGCTCACGCCTGCGCTCGGCTGGCACGTTCCGGTGCGCCTGCTCTACCTGGGCGACTCGCTGTGATTCCCGTCCCGTGAGCAGGCTCCTTCTGATGACCATCCCATGACCATCACGCGCAACGACCAGGTCACCGCCCTGCTGCAGCGCTTGCGCGCCGAGGCCGACCGCAACGCGATGCAGTACCTGGATCGCGACGACCCGGACGCCATCCTCGAGACCGGGTCCTTCACCACCCTGCGCCACCTCCTGGCGCGGGAGCTGTTGCGGCTCCACGACCGGCACCGCATCGACTTCCACGAGCACGCCCAGCTCAACGTGCTGCACCAGGTGCAGGAGGCCGCGCGGGCCGGCACGATGAGCGCGCGCGACCGCACCCTCCCCGCTCCCGACTGGACCCTGATCACCCTGCTCGCGCTCGCCATGCGCCAGGCCGCCTCGGCCCGCGGTGAACACCCGCCGATGTACGTGTTGAGCCTGATGCGATCCCGCAAGGGCCTGCGGTCCCCGGCCTCGGCATCGACCTCCTCCCGTACGATGGGCAGAGCTTTCGCGGTCCGACCGCCGAAGCCCTTGAAGGACTCCTGGCGGTCGTACGCAACCTCCCGTCCGGAACCTTCGAGCTGGATCTCCCCCGCGCACCACGCAAGACCTGGGAGGACTACGGCAGAGATCGTTCGTTTCGCATCGAGGGCGTGTAACTGTATGGGTCCGACACCGCGACCCCGGAGTTCGGGACCGGGTTTCGGGGGGCCGCGCCCGCCTGCCAGCGTGGCGCCCAGCCAGGCCTGGGCCGGCCGTCCATCTTGCCCCCCGACCTGGACATCCGGCGCAGCCCGTCTCGGGGTCGGGGGCTGGACGCGGACCTCCGCTTCATGCTCGACCGAAGCCAGGCGCGACGGTTTCGACAGGCGGCGGATGAGTCGGAGGGGACGATTCGGTTGATCTTCCCTGATGAGCCCAATCACGTACACATCACGGTCGACATTGGGGAGGCCTGGACCAACCTCCGGCCGCTCGGCGCGTGAGCGGCGATGTGCGCTACATCGATACTGGATACGTCCTCGTATTCGCCCATTCCAACGGAACAGTGCTGGCGAACCCGGGACACCTCGCCGTCGTGGACCGCTGGGAGTTCCGACCAGATTACGCCACCGTCGCGGGATGGCTCAGCGGCTACCAGCGCACGGCTGACGACCCTCAGACGACCCTCAATCGATGATCGGCCACGCACTGCTCGTGAGCGAGTCGGCGAGCAGCCTCAATGGGCTGGGCACCCGGCGCTACACGATCGTCGGCGGACCCCACCAGACGGGCGTCGAGGCGCTGTGGAGCGTGCGGCGACCGAACGGCAGTCAGGCGTTCGTGTATTTCGCGCCGCCTCCAGGTCGCTCGTTGCTGAGTGCGGCGCGAGAGCCCGTGCGCAGAGAGGTGTGACGAACGACGAACGGCGACAAGCACCACGTCCGTTCCGACGCCCACGAGTCGGCGGGGGGTTCGGCGCCAGGGCGTAAGCCCCAGGTGCGAACGCCTTGCGAATGATTTGCGAACGATCTCGGCCCACCCTATGGAACCGGCGACGGTTGGGAGCAGATGTGCGCTGCAATCAGCGCTGACATGCACCGGAGGATCTGATGCCAAACACCGCGTGGGGCCGCGGCCTCGCTTTGGGATGCCTGGGGCTGACAAGCTTGGGCTGCACCCGAAGCGGCGGTGAGGTGTTCGTGGACATCGTTCGGGGCGTGTTCGAGGGAGACTCGGTGAACGTTCCGAAAGGCGATGTCACCCCTCCGACCGCGTTCCTGGTCTTACTCGGCCCGGGAGCGATCCGGCGTGTGGACCTTGTGAGCGGCAACGTCACCGTGACCGTGTCGCCGCCGACCAGTCAGATCACCGTCCTCGCCGTGGCGGAGGACGCTGAGGGTGTCAAGGAAGTCCACCTGCGACGAGACGGCGGCCGCTACTGCTCCAATGGCGAGGTCAGGGTCGGTCCCGACATCGGCCTTCTCGCACCACAGTCCATCGTCCGGGACCAGAGACCGGGGGAGAGGACGACTTCCAGACTCTCCCTGACGTACGCCGGTGCGCTGACGACCGCGTGTCCCTCGGGGTACATCCTCGCCGATTCCTGGATCATGATGCACGTCGAGGCCGTCAACTTCGCCGGTACCGCAGCCGAGTCGCCCAGCGCGACATTCGGCTTGCCAAAGTGCCCCTCAGGTGAGCCGCTCCGCCCGCCCGCCACCAGCCATGAGCACGCTCTTGACACTGCGGCTCCCGGGGAGCCTCTTTCGTGATGACTGGACCCGCCGGTGCCGGGGCTTGCCGGCGATGCGGCGAACCGCGCACCGCGCTTCGTACTGGGAGTAACGGCGATGCGGCACTACGAGATCCGCGCCGGATCAGACACGCTCCATTTCTATGTGTATACCACCCGCGTCGCCGACGCCGAGAGCCGAATCCGCGCGCTCGAGGCGCTGTTCCAGCGCATGCCCCCGGCCCATCGCCGCACCGCCTATCCGGTTTTCGTCGTCGATGCGCTCCCGGGCGGGAGACGAACCGGCGGAGGCAACTGGTCCCGCACCCAGGCACGAACCCAGTGGCTCGGCCGCCAACGAGTCACCGGCGTTCCCGACGCGGACCTCGAGCGCTACGCACTGAGTCACAACGGCGGGGTCATCGGGATTACCGCTGCGGCGCTCGCGGATGAGGGACGTGCACGCGGCATCCACCAGCTCAGCGTGTTTCACGAGATCGGGCACTGCGTCGATCACCACCTGGGCCTCGTGCCGCCAGGAGCGACCGTCGTAGACCTTCGCGGTCAACGCTACCGAACGCCCAACGTGCGCGAGTACGCTGTGGAAGCATACTCGCGCTGGATCGTCCGACCGTCGAGGCTGTGCCGGGACGACGCGCTGCCCCCCGGTGAAACCCAGGATCGCTGCACGCAACGGACACTGGCGCTGCTGCGACGCTCGCCCGCGTTCGCGGGCATCCACGCAGCGCCCACCGACCCTGCGCCGATCCCCAGCACGCCCTGGGCGGGACTCGCGGCGGACTGGGACTGCACCAGACCCTGACTGGTGACGTGGCCGGGTGCTTGACGCCTTGCCCGCTCGGCCGTTTACCTCAAACTGCAAGGCCACCCGTGAACCCACCGCGGCGACGGGCGTCGGATGACGGCAGGCCCGCCGCGCAAACCGTGTCCGGGTGTAAGGGCGCCGAGACCTGTTGGTGGCAGCGACGCGGCCCCGGCAGCCGTTAGCGATCGGTGGACGTCAAGGTCGGGGCGAGGTATTCTTGGTCACTGCGAGGAGCCCCCTTGCCCCTAGTCATTGCCCGGCCAGCCGCCAACACGCGCTTCGAGATCGACGCCACGCCCCAGATGCCGACCATCCTGTGCGAGGCCCGGATCACGGGCGTGCAGCCTGACCCCACGCCGACCACGTCGTTCGACTGGTCGATCGAGATCACCGAGGCCGTTGCCCCGAGCACCTGCGCGAGCGCCCGTGTGGGCAACTGCCGAGTCACGGTCAGTGAGCGCAGCGTGCGCGGCGGTTCGTGGACGCCTCGGCTCACCGTGTTCCAGGGTGGGGATGCGGTCATCACCGTCACGGCGCAGCACGGGGCAACCGCGCTCCAGGCAAAGGTGAGCGTGCAGATCCGCGGCCGCAATCCGGCAGCCCAGGCGATCACCAATCGACTCGGCGGCCGTGGCACCGCGGCGGATCATGTCGCCTGTCACGAAAGCGGCCGACGCCAGTTCGGCAACGACAGCATGCCCCTCCTCGGCCCCGGCGGCGACGTGGGCGTGATGCAGCTCTGCAACCCCGCCGCATCGTGCGAGCAGCGCTGGAGCTGGGCGGCCAACGTTGCGGCGGGAGCCACCCTCTTTGCAGAGAAAGACGCAGCCGCGCGCCGCTACCTAAATCAGCACATCGTGCAGGGTCGGTATCCCAACGATCAAAACCTGGCCGACGCCGACGTCCTGTTGCGCGAGACGATCCAGCGCTACAACGGCGGGAGCTACTGGCGGTGGAACGGCACTGCCAACCGCTGGGATGCCAGCCCGCCTAATCAATACGTGGCGCGTGTGCTGGCGTGCAACTAGTGATGGCACGAGCGAGGACTCGGTGAAAGCGAATACGCGCACCTGGGTCCCGCTCCTGGCTGCAGCCGCGACCGCTTGTGCCGGGGACCAAACCCTCCTCTCCAAGGACCAGATCGTCCGGGCGACGCGTGGATCGGGGGGCCAGCCGCTCGAGCTGCTCTGGGCCAGGACCGATCGGCCGTGGCAGGGCCAGGAGTTTTTCGTCACCGTTCACGGCCGCGATTCGGGTAGTGAAACGCACTATTCGGCGGCGGTGTATCGCCGCACGGGTGTCGGATTCACGCGCCTCGCCGAGCTGCGCTCCGACTCGTCGAGCTTCCTCGAGCCCACGGCCTCGTGGGCTGCGGTCGCTGGCTCCAACGCCAGGGAACGCCTGATCGGTATCACCGAGATCCTGCCCGGAACGGGCAATCTGCGGCAGGAGCACCTCTTCGTCGCGCACTCGAGCGGCGACCTCATCTCGGTGGAGCTCGTGTCGGCGGCGACGGCGTTCGCGCCGCGACTCCGGCCAGGGGAAGGCGTTTGGAAAGGTGAGGAGAACAGCTTCGGCGACGCGGGCCTGGCGTTCACCTTCTACATCTGGAAGGAGGGCGACGCCAATTGCTGCCCCAGTGCGGGGAAGGTGACCGGCACCTACACGTTGGAGGAGCGCGACGGCCGATATCGCGTTGTCGCACACAGCTTCCGGCGCGAGCCCGTGGCGTCCCGCTGACCATCGCGCCGCGCGTGACTCCGAGCCCGCCCCGGGTGACTCCCACATGTCCGCCGCGGTCTAGCGGCCGGCCGCCGCGCAGCTGGCCTTCGCCTGGGTCTACCTAGCGGCGAGCACGCCGCCCTGGCGCGCCACTTCCTGCGTAACCTCCTGCGCCAGCTGCTCTAGGGACCCGCCGGAAACCGGGGTGCGGCGCCGAGTGGCGGAACGCAAGCGCTGGCTTGTAACCGGCAAGGCCGGTAGGGCGTGTACGACCTGGAAGGCGCGGAGCCGCCCGCGGACAGGCGCCAGTCAGCCGCGCAAGGCTCCGGTCAGGAGTAGATCACCGCCCGGAGCGGTGGCCGGGCCGGGTAGTACAGCGGCCACCAGTGGCGACCGTCGCGCACCTCCCGCCGGACGAGCGGCGCGACGCGCAGATTGAGATCCCGGCGTGGGGAACTCGTCGCGAACCCTAGATTCGGATCGACATAGCCCACCGTGTCATGCTCCTGGCTGACGCCGGTGAGCACGACGGCGTGCCCGATGAAACGCGCCCCCCCCACGTTCCACGCGAACACGAGGGGGCCGTGTGTCCGGATGAGCGCTTCCAGGTGGGCGGCCGACCAGGGCACCTCAAGATGCGCCAGGCCCTGAAAGCCGGTCAGCTCGCACAGGCGGTCCACATAGCGCCCGCCACTCGGCAAACCGGTCTCGGGCCATTCGTGAGGAGCGATCAACGGTGGAATGCCGAGCGTGTGCGCTTCGATGGTGCCCGGGTCGGGGTACTCCTCCTCACGAAACGGGCTGCTCGACCACCGGGACCAGGGACGCGCGAACACGGGCGACAGATCTTCTGGACGGAGGCAGTGGCGGCCGTAATAACTCAACACCATGGCGAGACACGTCCACCAGCAGTTCATCGGGCGATCCTGGCGTGACGGCGTGACGAGCAGCTCGATGCTCATAGCGTTGGCGAAGCGAATGCCGTCAGAACCGAGCCTGCGCCGGCCGTAACACCCGTCCGTCCACCAACAGGAGCTGCTCCCCATCCCACCCAGCGAACGCCGTGGCACTGGTCAGGTCCAGCCTCGGTCCCTCCGGCGGGTCGAGCTCGAGCACGCCGGCATACCACTCCTCGCCGTTCTCGTGATAGATCTGCGCCCGATACCTCCCCGAATCGCTCCCCTCCCGCCGGACCAGCACGAACGCACCTCCTTCCGACCCACCGATCCACATCGCCGCGGCCGGCACCCCGGCCGGCCGCTCCGGGCCGCCGTCCTGCCGGCGCTCCACGCGAACGTCACACGCGCCCGCCGTGAACTCCGTGTCGCGGCGACGGCCGCCGTTGGGCGAGGCTCTGACCATAGGACATCTTCCGTGGGCCAGCGCTCGTAGCGCCGCCTGAGGTCGTCGAGCTCGCGCGTCGATGTCACAGAACCATACGGCTGCAGTCGCCGACTGGGCCTTCGTCATGGGCGCACGGGCGCGCGGCGGTACGACGGTGTACCGCCGAGCCTGCGCCATCCCGGCCCGAATTGCACGCCAGCTACGGTTGGCCAGAACGGGCCATCATACGTGCCTACCCCAATGCTCAGACCGTCCCCCGTCGGGAGGAGTATGAGACCGTCAGCCTTTGGTAAGGCGACCATCCGAAACAAGAAAAGCTCGAGGCCGACCCGTCGCGAAGTTCGCCAGCATCCTTCGATTGGGATCGTTCGGCCACCGGTAATGCGGAATCACATCGGGCATCGTGTCACCTCGCAGCAATGCCTCATCGCTCCTCCAGAGTGCCAATCGTCACGCGCCATGCTCCCATCGAGACATCGCTGGCCTCCCGACGCGAGCCGAGGGTTCGTTCAGGCCCGCGGCGCCGCCCGGGCTCCGTGACCTGCGCGTGTGCCGAAGCGGCCCCGCAGCGTTCCACGGCTCGAGTGGTGCGCTCAACACGGGCATGGGTGCGAGCGGGACCTACGGCGTGAACGCCCGTACTCCGATCACCTGGACACCTGAGCCGGTCCAGCGACCCACCGCGACGTTGTAGGTCACGCCAGCCAGCAGGGGCGCGGCGTCTTCGTGCTCCCTCACCCCCGGCGGAACGGTCCCATAGCGCACGTCAGGGCTGATCGCGTTGGCGCTGTCGGAGACGATCGCCCAAATGTCCGCAGCGAGCCCGGCCTCTTTGACCACGAGATAATTGAGCCGGCAGGCGGGCGTCCACGCGAAGAGCGGTGTCGTGCCGGCGCTGACGCTGAGCGTCACGGGCCCGGCACACTCCGGCAGAGTCTCGGGGCCAGCATCGGTGCAGCCGACCAGGAGCGCCACCGCGACGCCCACGAGCGCGTCACCACGGTGCGGTCGAACGAACGACATCGCCACCTCCTACCGCGCCGTGACAAACTGGGACGTCACCGCGGTGCGCATGACCTCACCGGTTCCGTCTCTCGCCCCGATCACCGTGAGGCGGTACACGGTGCCGGGATAGAGCGAGAAGCCCTCGATGACGAATGTCAAATCGTTGATGCAAGGGAACTCGCAGCGGCTGTCGACATCCACGGTCACCGGCGCGCCGTCGGAGACACGGTTGATCCTGACCGCGTTCGCGATCGATGAGCGATCCATGTTCTCGTTGAACGAGATCACGAAGGGCCCCGTGCGCGACACGTTGACGGCCCCATCGCTGGGATCGATGTCCACTACCTGGGGAGGACCCGGCACCTCCGAGACGCAGCCAACCACCGCGAGCCCGCCCGCGAGCACCGCCCACGCCCGTGTGTTCATGACGCCGCCTCCACGCCAGCCACCCACACCAGGGACCGCTGCACGGCTCACGATCCCGATCTCGGCCGTACCGGCACGGGCTCCACGCTTCGGGCAGCGGTGCCGTTCCCGAGCTGGCCGTTGCCGTTCGCGCCCCAACAGACCGCGATGCCGCCGGCCCGCACGGCGCACGTATGGACCTCGCCTGCGCTCACGGTCGCGAACCGGAAGCCGCCCGATACGGCCATCGGCAGCGAGCGCAGCCCGGTCGTGCCGTCGCCCAGCTGCCCGAAATCATTGGCGCCCCAACAGTACGCGACGCTGTCCGCCCCGACGCCGCAGGTGTGCGTGTAGCCCGCACTCACCGAGGCGAGGGCGAGACCGCCCAGCACGGGGACCGGGGTCGTGGCGCCGACAGCGGTGCCCGTCCCGAGCTGGCCGTCGCCATTGCGGCCCCAGCAGTAGGTGCCGCCCCCGGTGGTGATCCCGCAGGTATGGGAGCCCCCCGCTGTGATGGCCGCGAAGGCGAGGCCGCCGGACACGGCGTTCGGGCGCGTGCGCCCGAGCGCCGCGCCCCCGTCGCCCAGCTGGCCATCGCCATTGGATCCCCAGCAATACGCGGTGCCACCCGTCGTGATACCACAGGTATGAGCGTCGCCGCTGCTGATGGACGTGAAGCTCAACACGTCAACGACCGGGGTCGGCGTCGCACGAGTCTGGGCGGTGCCGTCGCCCAGCTGACCGACGTCGTTGGAGCCCCAACAGTAGGCGGCGCCGCCGGTCGCGACCCCGCAGGTGTGGCGCAGGCCGGCGCTGATCGAAACGAAGACCAGGCTACCAGACACGACCGCGGGAGCGGCGTGATCGGTGAGCGTGAGGTCGCCGAGCTGTCCCTGGGCGTTGTTGCCCCAACAGTACGCGATCCCGCCGGTCGACACGCCGCACGAGTGCAACCCGCCGGCATCGGCGAGCGTGAACGCCACCGCGCCGGGCACGGCGATGGGAACGGCACGCGCCGGGTCGACGCTGGAGCTACCCACCTGCCCGAACGCGTTGTAGCCCCAGCAATACGCCCGGGCATCCGGAGCCACGCCGCACGTGTGGCCGTCACCACTGCTGATCGATGCCAGCACGAGCACGGGCGCATCGTCACCGCACGCGAGCTGGGCGACGGCCAGCAGCAGTGTCGTGTGCAGGGCCGCGCCCCAGACGGACATCCTGCGCGCGCGCAGTCCCGATGCCACGCCGATCGACCTGGTCTCGAGCGAGACGTCCATGGCCCCCCGCTGGTGGCCCTCCCTGTCAAGTAATCGCACAAGTAGGTACGAGAAAAGACAGGGTGCGTGACATGGTGTCAAGCGGTCCTCAGGCGAAGCGTGCCGCCATGGCGCCCGGACGGCCGCCGCGGCCGAAAGGACTGTACGGGTGCCACGGTGAGCGATACCACATCCCCGCTGCCGTCCCGCCACCGGGCGGCGGACGCCTCCCACTCGACGAGCTCCCAGCCCGGCATATCGAGTCTGCTCAGCTCGATGACCATCGGTGAACTCCTCAGCTGGCGTGACCCGCGCCACCACCCTGGCGGCAACGGGTGCACGCGGTCGAGTCGTGCCGGCGAGCGTTCCGATCCGCGGCGGCCGCCACCGACGACTCGCCTACAGGTTCGCGAGCCGCCGTCAAGCAGCATTCAAGGCAGCGCGTGCACGGGCACGGGAGCCCACTGGTCGCCGGCCGCGCCGTCACCGAGCTGGCCCCGCTCGTTCGCGCCCCAGCAGTACGGGGCGCCGTTGCGCACGATCGCGCAGGTGTGCCGATCTCCGGCGCTGATCGACCCGAACGCGCGGCCTCCCGCGACGGGGCCCGGCACCGGACGGTCGTCGGCCGTGCCGTCGCCCAGCTCCCCGTTCTGGTTGCCTCCCCAGCAGTAGGCCGCGCCGCCCGTGGTGATGCCGCAGCTCTGCCGGTCTCCGGCGCTGATGGCCAGGAACGTCCAGTCACCCGCGACCGCGACCGGGATGACGCGATCGGTCGTGGTCCCGTCACCCAGGCGCCCGGGGTAGTTTGCACCCAGCAGTAGGCGCGGCCGTCGATCGCCAGACCGCAGGTGTGGTCCCGGCCCGCACTCACCAGGGCGAATCGCAGCGCCGCTGCCACCAGGACCGGGGTAAGGCGCGTGGTACGAGTGCCGTCACCCAGCTGCCCGTAGTAGTTGTCGCCCCAGCAGTACGCGGCTCCGTCGATCGTGACGCCGCAGGTGTGCCACTTCCCGGCGCTGATCGACGCAAGCTCGAGCCCCCCTGCAACCATGGCCGGAAGCGCCCTGCCTCGGAGCGTGCCGTTGCCCAGCTGGCCGTGGGCGTTCAGGCCCCAGCAGTACGCGGTGCCGCCGGTGGCAATGGCGCACGTGTGGGATTCGCCGACCGTGATGGAGCGGACCACCAGCCGGCCAGCGACGCTGACGGGCGTCGGGCGCGGCGTCCGTGTACCGTCACCGATCTGGCCGTAGAAATTCGCACCCCAGCAGTACAGAGTGCCGGTTTGCGTCACGCCGCAGGTCTGCCCGCGGCCGGTGGCGATCGCTGCGAACGCGAACCTTGGCACGGCAAGCGGGGTCAGGACCTGGGCGGCTCTGCCAGCCTCCGCGCCGCCGACGTTGTCGCCCCAGCAGTACGTCGCGCCCGCAGCCGTGCGCCCGCAGGTGTGGCCGTAGGCCCGCGCTCAACGACGCGAAGGGGACTGCCGGTGCGTCCGCGGGGACCGGCTGCGGCGGGCCGAGGCGCACGCCGCCGTCGCCCGCCACTGCTGCACGATCGCCGGTGCTGAAGGTCGCGACCGCAGGCGTGAGTCCCGACTGGCCGCAGGCGGCGCACCAGATCGTCGCGGCCGCGATGACGCTGCCGGCCTGCGCAACAGGTGTCAGCACGTCTTACGGCGCCACCCGGCGCCACTTGGGAAACGCGCTGCCAACGAGGGCACCGAGCCCCAAGCCTACGCCGACCCCGAGGAGGCCTCCTCCAGCCACCGGGCCCGCGCAGCTCTGTTGCGATTGGCCGCTCAACGAGTTGACGCTATTCGCCAAGCCGCAGCTCGCTGCCCCCGCCGCCGCGCCGAGCAGGCCCACCGTGACGGCCCCCACCACGGCACCCGTACCGGTGGCGCGCCCCCGCACCCACAGGGTATCGATCGCGCCCACCGCGACCGACGTTACGGTCGTCCCCGGCGCGGCCGCGATCAGTACAGTCGAATCCGACCACGTCCACGATCGCAGCGTCCCCTGCACACGTTTCGGCATCCCCGCCGAAAGCCGCACCGCGGCCCCCGGCGTCAGGCGTGCGAGGGCCGCGAGTGTGGCCGAGTCGGGCGCCGGTCCGGGCGTCTGGGCAACAGCCGTGCTGGCGAAGACCATCGCTACCACCGCTGCCTGAAGCGTGAGCCGATACATGGATCCCTCCGTTGTGCGGACACACCCAGCCCGATCCGGACACGGTGGACGGGCCGAGCGTCGTCGGTCGCGAATGATGCTGCGGGGATCACGGGCCCACAAGTGCCGGCGAGCTGGCGTTTGTGGTCGTCCCGGTCCCGAGCCGACCGTCCGTATTCTCGCCCCAACAATAGGCCTTACCGTCGGTCCGCACACCGCAGCTGAAGGTGAACCCACTGCTGATGGACCTGAAGGCGTGACCACCGGAGACTGGAGCCGGTGCCACCCGGTCGGTGGACGTGCCATCGCCAAGCTGGCCGGCTGCGTTCTCGCCCCAGCAGTAGGCGGCTCCGCTGGACCGGACCCCACAGGAGTGGTCGGCACCAGCGCTGATGGACGCGAACGTGAGACCGCCGGAGACCCACGCCGGGCTCAGGCGCCGCGTGTTGCTGCCGTCGCCTAGCTGGCCACTGGCGTTGGATCCCCAGCAGACCACTTGGTCGGACGCGAGCACCAGGCGGCCACACGTGTGGCTGCCGCCGGCGTCGATGCCTTCGCCGTTGAAGTCGCTGAACAGCGGTATGGCGCCCGGGATGAGCCGGTCGGTCGTAGTGCCGTCGCCAAGCTGGCCGGTGGCATTCGAGCCCCAGCAAAAGACCTCACGGCTCGACGTGACGGCGCAGGTGTGGCCATCGCCCGCAGTGACCGAGGAGAACGTGCCTGGTCCGCCTGCCGTCACGGGCACCAGCCGCATGGTCCTGCTGCCATGCCCAACTGGCCGCGCGCGTTGCTGCCCCAGCAGTAGACCACCCGGCCGATACCTGACGTGACCCCGCACGTATGCTCCCACCCAGCGGTCAGGAAGCTGAAGAGCTGGCCACCCACCACGAGCACCGGCGTTGGGCTGGCGAACGTGGTTCCAGTGCCCAGCTGGCCCCGTGTGTTTTGTCCCCAGCAATAGACCGTGCCGCCGGGCGTGAGGGCGCAGGTGTGGCGTCCGCTCGCCTTGATCGCGGTCCATACGTGACCACCCGCCACCGCCACCGGGGTCAGGCGTCGCGTCGTCGTACCATCGCCCAGCTGGCCGTCGGCGTTCAGTCCCCAGCAGTAGGCTCGGCCGCCGGTCCGCAGGCCACAGGCGTGATGGTCGCCGGCGCTGACCACGTCGAAGGTGAGGATCACGGTCCAGGTGGCCGTGCCCGCTATACCCTTACTGGCGAGGGCCTTGATCATGGTCGTCCCCCCGTTGACGGCCGCGGCACGTCCGGAACCGTTCACTGTGGCGACCGACGGATTGTCCGTGCTCCACGCGAACGTCGCACCCGGAACGACGTTGCCGCTGGCGTCCCGAGCGGTCGCGTTGAACTGCTGCGTCGCGTCGGTGGTCGTCACCGAGCCCGGCGTCACCGTGACACTGGCCACCGACTGCGCCACGGTCACTGTCGCCGTGCCGGACACGCCGCCCGCGGTTGCCGTAATGTCCGTCGTCCCGTCGCCCACGGCGGTCACCAGGCCGGAACCGGTCACCGTGGCCACGGTGGGGCTCGAGTTGGTCCACGTGAACGACACGCCCGACATCACGTTGCCCCGCGCGTCCCTCGCGACGGCGGTGAACTGCAGCGCGGCGCCGAAGGCCTGGAGTGTCGACGTACCGGGGGTGACCTCGACGGCCGCTGGCACGGGCGAGGGTCCGGGGCCACCGTCGCCGCCACCGCAGGCGGCGGTGTATGCGATCATGGACAACGGCAGCGTGGCTGTCCGGACACGACGGGTCCACGTCATGGCATCCTCCTGGTCAGGGCAAAACGGAGCCGCGAACGACATGGTCGATCTCGACGCTCGCGGCGGACTGTCAAGCCGGTCTCAAGAGAACGGCGCTGGCGCTTGCAGGACCTGTTGTCGTGCGCCATGTTTGTGCCCCCATTGCGCTCCGGAGCCTTTTATGTCCAGCCGTCGCCCGTCGCCCTGGTGCTTCGCCGCTGGCACCGCGCTCGCCGTCGTCGTCGCCAGCCCGGCGCACGCGCAGACGCGCCTCGATCTGATTCCGTTCATCGGCAGCTACTACGCGACCTCGCCGCTCGGCCTGCAGGCGGCCAACAGCGAAGAAAGGCACGAAAACCAGGCTGCCATCGGCGCGGCGCTGTTCGTGCGGCTGAGCCAGACCCTGGGGATCGAGGGAAGCTTCGCATACACGCCGAGCGGGACCAACATCACCTCGGACATCGACAGCGTGGCGAACCGTGGTTTCTCCGGCAACATCATCTTCGCGGACGCGCGTGTCCGGTTCTGGTTTCCCCGAACCAACCTGTACGCGCTGGCGGGCGCCGGCATCGTGAGCCGCGGCGGCGAAGCGTGGGACTTCCCGAATACGACGGAGTTGACAAACGTCGCGGGCGTTGCCGGCTTCGGCGTGCAGGCCGAGGTGAGCCCCAAGGTGCGCGTCGACCTGAAGATCGAAGTGCACGTCTACTCGGTCGATCCCGACGGCGATGGGACGACCTACGAGTCCAAGACCGTGGCCGACATTCTTGCCACGGTGGGGGTGCCGATCAAGCTGATCGGGCGGTGACCGTCGTCCGGCTGCCCGGACGCGCGGCCTGCGAAGCGCACGCCGGCTGGCGCCGGTCTAGTGCGGGCCGAGGCTCGGGGCCGCGGCCGGCGCGTACTCGAGAATCAGCGCCCGGACCGCCTGATCCATCTCGAGCGTATTTGCGATCGGCCGCCCTTCCACCCGGCCGTCCGGGTGGAACGCGAGCAGGTACTCCGGGCCCATCTCGCGCACGAACTGGGCTTCCGTGCCGTGCATGATCCGCTCGCTCCTGAACAGCGTGTTCAGCTCCCGGCTCACCGCCTGCGTGTAGGCGTTGGTGAAGCTCGCGCCTCCGGCCATAGAGCCGAAGGTCTGGTAGTAGTCGAACCGGGTAGTGTCGATGACCGCCGCCAGGTCGTAGTCCGAGGTGACCGGCAACCGCCGCAGCGGGTGGAGCACCAGTCCGTCGAGCGACCCGCGGCTCGCCAGACCCGAGGCGACGCGAAGCCACGGATGGCTCGGCAGGCTGAAGCGCGCATCGAGGAGCGGCGCCTCGCCCTCCAGCCTCGCGATGAAGACTCCAGCCGTCCCGGGCACGGCCTCGAGCAGCGGATAGCCCGCGCGCTGCGCCTCGATTCGCTCGTCGGCGCGCCGGGCGAAGAGCAGACCGACCGCGCGGCCGACCTTGCACTTCTTGAAGTGCATGGGCTTCGCGGGAAAGTCGTGCTCGATCCACGGCAGCGCGGCGGGTTTCCCCGCCCGGACACCGAGGATGTAGCGTCGCGCCTGCGCGTAGTGGGCCAGCGTCACCCAGTGACGCCGGGTCACGCCGAAGCGCGAAGCGTCGCCCGTCGAGAGGAGCTGCGTCGCGGCCACCGCTCGCTCAGCGCAACTGCGCGGTGGGCCGGAGTGCCCGCCCCTCTGCCCTGTTTCCCGGAGACCAGCCGGATGACGGGAGCCACCGCGCGAGGGCGATGGACGTGACCGTGAGGGAAGCCGCGCCGGACACCCCGGCGGTCCTGGCGAAAATGTTGGTCGTTCCGTCGCTCAGCCCCGTGGCGAGCCCGGAGCCATCAACCGTGGCGACGGCCGGTAGGGACGAGGACGAGATGGAGGTTTGGGCAGCGATGGCGTTGCCGTTGGCGTCTCGGGCGGACGCAGTGAACTGCCGCGTGATCCCGATGGAGATGGTATCGGCGAGCGGTGAGACCGTGACATAGGAGACTGCTTGGGCTACCGTGAGGGTCGCGGAGCCGGAAACGCCGGCCGCAGTGGCAATGATGCTGGTCGTCCCGTTGGCCACCGCCGTCGCGAGACCCAAGGTGTCGACCGTGGCGATGGCCGGTGCCGAGGACGTCCAGGTGAACGACTGGATGGGCTGCCCCGGGCGTCGTGCGCCATGGCGACGAACTGTTGGGTCGCCCCCAGAGCGCCGAGCGTGACACCCGAAGGGCCTACCTGCACTGAACCCGGCGAGGGCTCCGTGCCGTCGCCGCCGCAGGCCAGGTGGGCTGCTTGGAGCAGCGACAGGGCGATGGCGACGCGCAGGCCCCGGCGACCAATCTTCTCTTCGGTTGGAGCTCGCATCACGATGACCTCCCCGGCTCAGCGCCCCTCGGCGCCGCGCGTCGCGACCGGAAGCGGGCGGTTGGTCTGGCTGCCGTCACCTAATTGCCCGTGGTGGTTGTCACCCCAGCACTGCACCTCACCGGCGGTGGTGACCCCGCAGGTGTGCGCGCCACCGGCGCTGATGGTAGTGAATCGCGTCGCGCCGCCGATGGCCAGCGGCTGCATGCTCCCCCTCGTGCTTCCCGTGCCGAGCTGACCGGAATCGTTGCGTCCCCAGCAGTACGCCTGGCCGCCGGTCGTGAGCGCGCACGTGTGTGCCCCACCGGCACTGAGCGCCGCGAACCGCAGGCTCGGGGCGACCGCCACGGCGCGAAACCGGTCCTCGGCGGAGCCATCCCCGACCTGCCCGGACTTGTTGCCACCCCAGCAGAACACCGTGCCGGCCCCTGTCAGCCCGCAGGTGTGCTCGTCGCCGGCCGAGATTGCGCGGAACTTGAGACCGCCCGCCACGGCCGTGGGAAGCCGCACCGAGCTCCGGACCTGGACATTGCCACTGCCCACCTGGCCTGACCAGTCGCTGCCCCAGCAGTAGGCCGCTCCCGCCACGTCCAGCGCGCACGAGTGCTGACCGCCCGCGACGATGGTGTCGAAGGCGATCTTCACCGAGAGGGCGCGGGGCTCCCGGCTCCCCTCCTGGGAGCCGGTCCCCAGCTGGCCGCGCTCGTTGCTTCCCCAGCACACCGCGCCTCCGCCCCGCCGCAGCGCGCACGTGTGTTTCTCGCCGGCCGCGAGCACGCGATAGTCGCTGCCGAGCTTGGTGCCGAGCCGGCCGTCGTCCGAGTTCCCCCAACACTCCACTGCTCCGGTCGTCATGATCCCGCAGGCGTGCGCGGCGCCGGTGCTGACGGACACGTAGCGCCTGCCGCTTCGTGGGACGGCCACCGGGCGCGCGGCGGGCCCGCCGGGGACGACCTGGCCGCGGTCGTTGAGACCCCAGCAGAACCCGTCGCCCCCCGGGGAGACACCGCAGGTGAGCCGGCCGCCCGCGCTGACGCGGCTGAGCGTGAGGGCGCCCGGCAACACCGTGAGTACGGCCGCGCCCTGCGTGGCGCCCGTCCGCGCCATCACGGTGACGCTGCCTGGCGCCCGGGCGATCACGAGCCCGACGGCCGACACTCGGGCGATGCCCGTGTCGCTCACCGACCAGACGAACTTCGCCGCGGGCGCGGGCCCGCGCGGGTCCACCAGCGTCGCGGCCGCCGACACGGAGTCGCCCACGCGCGCCGTGCCGCGGCCCAGCGTCACCCGGACCGTCATACCGGTCGGTGCGATGACGGTGAGCGTGGCCCGCGTGCTCTGGTCCTCACTGCGCGCCACGATGTCGGCCCGCCCGGGGGCCAGGGCCCGGACGGTGCCGTCCGGGGTCACGTTCGCCACCGTAGGGTCCGTAGACTCCCAGGTCACGAGCCGATCGCCCAGGGGGCGCCCCTGCTCATCCGCCACGGTCGCCTGCATGCCGTAGGAGGCGCCCACCTCCATCACCAGGGTGCTTCGTCCGAGCACGATGCGGCCGACGCGCGCCGGCGCGACCGTGACCTCGGCGCTGCCCTCCCGCCCGTCGGTCGCGGCCGTGATGGTTGCCGTGCCGACGCCGAGCGCGCTCACTTCGCCCTGCGAGGTCACCGTGGCCACCGCCGAATCGCTGGAGCTCCACGCCAGGACGCGATCGCCGAGCACGAGCCCGCCCGCGTCGACCGCGCGAGCCACCAGACGAAAGCGACCGCCGGGCGCGGCTGTGTGCCGGGGGGGAGTGACATTGATGGCCGCCACGACGGGGGCCGTGCTGGTCACCGTGACGGTCGCCGTTCCCGTCGTGCCGTCCGCAGCCGTAGCCGTGATGCGGGCTTCGCCCGCCGCCACCGCCGTCACGAGGCCGTCGTCGGTCACGCTCGCCACCCGGGCCTCGCTCGACCGCCACTGCAACGGCGTGCCTGGCAGCGCCGTGCCCTTCGTGTCCTGGACCAGGGCGGACAGCGTGAGCGAACCGCCGACGGAGATCGACGATCGCGGGGGCAGGACGGTCACCGATGCGACAATCGAGGGCGCCGGTGGCGCGAGGATCCACTTCACCACATACCATCCCCCCACGGCGACGACCGCGGCGGCGAGGGCGACGTGCCAATAACGACCCACCGACGTGAGCAGATCGCTCTCGGCGACCTCGATGGTGGCGGCCCCGGTCTGGTCCTCGCACTCCGCGGTGACGGTCACGGCCCCGGGCTCCAGACCGCGCACGACGCCGTCGTCCGAGACGGTGGCGATGACGGGATCGCTCGACGCCCAGCGCACCGGGCGGTCCTCGAGCGGGCGCCCGTCGGCGCCTCGCGGGGTGGCCCGCAGCCGCGCCCGGCGCCCGATCGTGACCGCCCGCTCGGCCGGCGACACCTCGAGCGACGCCACGCGAGCAGGCGGTGCCGCGACCGGCACTGGACTGGCGACCGGCGACCGGACCACGGGGACGGGCGACCGCGGGGCGGGCACGGGCGAGCGCGCACCCGAGATCGGCGCCACCAAGGACGGCGTCCGGCCCCCGGCTAGGTCGGCGAGCTGGAATCGCAGCGGATCATCGTGCCCGAGCGGCCTTCCTCCGATCGCGCCGATGACGTCCTCCATGCTCAGGAACCGCTCCGCAGGATCCTTGGCCAGCATCCGGGCGATCGCCGCCTGAAAGTCACCGGGGCAGTCGGGCCGGGTGACGGCAATCGGCGGCGGCCGCTGCTGCACGTGCGCCTGCATCACCTCGAGCGACGGGCCGGTGAACGGCGGCTCACCCGTCAGCATCTCGTAGGCAACGACGCCCAGCGCGTACTGATCGGAGGCGGCTGTGACCTCCCGGGACAGACACTGCTCGGGACTCATGTAGGCGGGCGTGCCGACCGTCGCACCGACCTGGGTGAGGCTGCGCTCCCGCACCACTTTAGCGATGCCGAAATCGGTGACGACGACGCTGCCTTCTTCGTCGAGCAGCATGTTGCCGGGCTTGACGTCCCGGTGAATCACGCCCCGCCGATGGGCGTAGCCCAGCGCACCGGCGATCTGCGTGAGCCAGGCCGTGGCGACCGGGACGGGGAGGGAGCCGTGCTTCTGGATGACGTCTTCGAGGGACGGCCCACCCACGTACTTCATGACGAAGTACTGGAGGCGCTCAGTCTCGTCGACCGTGTAGATGGTGACGATGTGGGGGTGATTGAGCGCCGCTACGGTGGCTGCCTCGCGCTGGAACCGCTCCACCATGCCGGGGGCGAGCATGAGGGCGGGCGACATGACCTTGATCGCCACCCGTCGCGGCAGCTTGATCTCGCGACCCAGGAACACGGCCGCCATGCCGCCGGCGCCGAGCATCCGGCCAATCTCGTATTTCCCGGCCGTCGCGACGCGCAGCTCCTCGAGCACCGGCCCCCAGGCTGCCGCGGCGGCCGGCTCTGCCAGCCCGGGATGCGAGTCGTCCTGGGGCGCGCCGCAATGGGCACAGAACCGGTCGCCGCCGAGGAGGCGACCGCCGCACTGCGGGCAGAGGCGCTGAGATCCAGTCGTCATGAGCAGTGAGAGAGGTCCGGACCGTCGCGCCTAACTTGCCGCCACACCGCGGGCTTGGCAACCGCGCCGCCCCCGCGCGCGCCCCAGGGGCTTTCCCCGGGGCCGGGCCGGGCCTAGACTAGAGTTACATACACCTCGAGGCGCCATGGGCGTCCTGCGCGACGTGGGAACCACGAAGGTCAACGTCCCGAGCCTCGCCCGCGCGACCGAGCAGTCCGAAGCCCTGCTGCGGTCCGTGCGGGAGGCGGCCGCAGGCGAGTTCGAGGTGTTCGGCGAGATCGGCTGGGGCACGGGCGGGACGGTGGCGTATCTCGCGCGCAATCTCGCCGACCGCCGGCTCGTCGTCCTGCGGCTGACGCCGGACGCCGCCTCGCGCGGCGAGTTCACCTTGGAGCTGGCGAAGCAGCTCGACGCCTCCGTGCCGTCCGCGCCGCACGCCTGCCCCAAGTGCCGCGGGCCGCTCCGTTCCTGGGGACGATTCTGCCCCAACTGCGGGCTCGACTTCTGGGCCAATCCGCCGCGCACGACGGGTCCCTCCGCGGACGAACTGCTGGCCGCGGTGCGCGAGGCGGCGCGGGGCAAGTTCGAGGTGCTCGGCGAGATGAGCCGCGCCGACGGCGGGGTCGTGTATTTCGGGCGCAACCTCGCCACGGGTCGCATCGAAGCGCTACGGCTCACGGAGCACGGCGGTCAGGAGTACTCGGTCGGGCCGACGGCCGTGCTGCAGCGCGTGGCGGACTCGCTCGACCGCCGCGGCGGGCCGCCGGGCGGCCAGCGCACATCATAGCCGGCACGCGCGCTATTTCGGGGTGGCCTGGCCGGCCACTCGAACCGGCACGGCGGTCGGGTTGTAGGTTCCATCTCCCACCTGACCCGACGCGTTGTACCCCCAGCAGTAAACCAGCGTCGCCAAGCCACAGCTGTGCGCATAGCCGACGCTCACGGTGGTGAAGCGCAGACCCCCCGTGACCGCGGTGGGGGTCGGGCGGTCGCTCACAGTGCCGTCGCCCAACTCGCCGTTCGAGTTGGCCCCCCAGCAATAGGCGGTGCTGCTCACTGACGCCCCGCACGTCTGGCCACCGCCGGCCACCACGTCGCCGAAGGCCAGGCTAGCAGCGACCCCCGCCGGAACCGCACGATTGGTCGAGTCACCCACGCCGAGCGGCCCCCTCGTCCGCGAGCCCGCAGGTGTGATAGCCGCCGGCGCTGACGGTCCCAAGCACAATGCCGTCCGGCCCACCAGAATCGGTGCACGCCACACCGAGCGCCGCGACGATACTCGGCACCAGCCGTACCTGCCACACTCGACGCACCATTCTCACGCCTCCCGGTTTGCGCCGGCCCAGAGCCGCCCGCTCGCAAGCCGCGTGCCTCCTCCTGGGCCGGCTTGCGTGGCAGTGTCCCTACAGCTTCTCCTCGACGTATCGCGTCAGCAGGTCGAACAGGTGCTGTCGCGTGGCGCCGCCAGCGATCGAGTGGTTGCGGTTGGGATACACCATGAGCGCAAACGGCCGCTTCGCCGCGA
>Ga0187892_10001498_pt1 | contig 53124 bp, 46 predicted proteins | sample MA1701073metaG_FD_139345 | JGI IMG/M metagenome (GOLD analysis project Ga0187892, IMG submission 139345) | Bio-ooze microbial communities from a basaltic lava cave in the Kipuka Kanohina Cave System on the Island of Hawaii, USA - MA170107-3 metaG ...
AGATCGAGAAGTACGGCCTCAGATGACGCCGCGGGCCGGGCGCCGATGAAAGCGCCCGGCCCGCCACGTGGGCCGTCGTGCTCGCCGCCTCCGCCGCGCCGCGATCGGGCTAGCGCGAGTCCGCGGGGAGCGTCAGCGTGAGGCCGACCGGAACGACCGTCTCGCTCGGCAGGAGCGCGCGGTTGATCTCGTAGATCTCGCGCCACTTCTTCCCGTCGCGTAGCTCGCGCTTGGCGATGCCGAAGAGCGTGTCGCCCTTCTTCGTGACGTAGCGCCGGGCCGGATCGCCGGCCGGCGTCGCGAGCGACTTGCCCGCCGACAAGAGGAGCGGCGAGGGGATCGGAGGCTCCGCCTTCGCGGCGGGGAGCGCGCGCCGCGCGTCGGGCGCGTTCGGAACGAGGATCTCCATTCCGACGGTCAGCCGGCGCGGATCGACGTCCTTGTTCGCGTCCTCGATCTGGCGCCAGAGATTCCGGTCGCCGAGGACCTTGTGCGCGATCGTCGAGAACGTGTCGCCTTTCTCGACCGTGTAGCGCCGCATCCCGGGGATCGGAGAGTCGAGTACGGCGCCTCCCGGGGCGGGCGCCGGCGCGGCAGGGCCCGCGGCAGCCTCGGTCGCCGAGCGCGCGGGAGGGACGAATTCCGCCACCTCGGCGATCGGCCGCCTCTCTGGCAGCGGCCTCGAGTCCGCCGGCGCGAAGGGGATCTCGACGCCGAGGTCGCCGTCGGCCGCGTCCGCCCGCGCGAAGGCATCCCGCTCGACGACCGGCACCTCCTTGTCGGCCGAGATCGCTGAGCCCGGATCGTAGGGGGACGTGGTGACCTCGTCCTGGCCGAGTCCCCAGATGGCCAGTGCGAGGATGACGACGATCGTCGCCATGATCACGATAACGAGAATGCGCTCGACGTTTCCCATGGACCGCCCTCCATTGAGAAAACCGGAACGAAACCGGGCGGAGACTATTTTTCGGGCGCTCGCCTGTCAACGGCCGCGAGTCGGATCAATGAAGTCGGACCGCGCGCCAGAGCCGTCCCAGGGCGCCGAAGAACCGCTCGGCGAGGCGGTCGCGCACGGTCATTCCGGCTGGCCGGAGGCGGCGGCGGTGCTTCAGGACCGCGGCCCGGTCGAGCACGCGGAGGAGGCGCGCGGCGATCCGGAGCGGCGATCGGCGCCCCGCGACGAGGGACGCGGTGAAGTCGACGATCACAGGGCGCCCGGAACGGTCGACGAGGACGTTTCGGCGCTCGCGGAGGTCGAGGTGGACGACGCCCCGTTCGTGGATCCGCGCGACCGCGACCGAGAGATCGTCGAAGAACGCCTCGCCGAGGAGCGTCGCGGAGCCGGGGAGGAGCGGCAGGGCGTCGCGCCACTCGAGGAGGAGCGCCGCCGGACCGGGGCGAGCGAGGAGGCGCGGCACCTCTTCGACGCCGGCGAGCGCCGAGTACGCCTTCGCCTCGCGGGACGCGAGGAAGACCCGCGCGGCCCTCGGGATCTCGAGCCGTCCGAAGTCCTTCAGGACGGCGCGAAACGGCCCCGAATCCGACTCGACCTCGACGAGGTGGACCTCGGGGCGGAAGCGGCCGGGCCGGTTGAGGCGCGCGATCGTCCGGAGGCTTTGCACCCGCGGCTCCTCCGCGCAGGGGCTCGGCGCCGCGGCGCGGGTCACGGGATCCACCCCTTGGATCGCGCGACGAGGAACGCGGCCCCCGCGGCGACCGCGGCGAGCGTCAGGTGCTCGCTGTTCGCGAGGACGCGCCGCGGCGCGAATCGTCCCGCCGGGCCGAGGCGCGCGGGCCGGACGCGCGGAACGAGCGCCGGCACCGCGCGGAGCCAGTCGTCGGCGTCCCGGCCGTGCCGGAGCTTGAGCCGCTCCGCCTCGGCGCGCGTCTTTCGCGGGAGGTAATGACCGAAAAAGACCGCGAGCGCGATCGGGAGGAGCGCCGCTGGAACGAGCGCGCCCGGAAGTTCGAGCGACGATCCCGAGAGCGCGAAGCCGACGACGATGAGGAGCGTCCCGAGGTAGAGCGGATGCCGCACGTGCGCGTAGGGTCCCGAGCGCGTGAGCGCTTCGTTTTTCACGAGGTGGCCCGTGGCCCAGAGCCTGAGCGCCTCGCCCGCGGCGACGACGGAGAGGCCGATCCAGAGGACGGGGGGAGCCGGCGACGCGATCGCGAGATACGCCGCCGCGACGGCATAGGCCGAAAGGCGCCTTCTCGTGAAGGGCGTCGGGGACGAGTTCGCCATGTCTCTTGCCCTGCGGGCGCGGCGCGCCGCGCGGCGCATGATAGCGCGGGACGGGGCGCGCACTCGCCGTCCTCTGGGCCGGCCGCGGAGCGGCCCGGCGGCGACCCGCGGAGCGTCCGGAACCGCTTGGCTTCGCGCACGACGGGGGCTAGAATGGCCGCCTTGCAGAGCCAACCCGCACGTCCACTCCGAGCCGGCCTCGCGAGACAGGCGCCGACCCGGGCGCCCCGCGAGGAGAGCCTCCCCGCCGATCGGATCGACGCGCGGCCCTCTCGCCGCTCGCGGCTGAAGCTCCTCCTTCTCGCTCCCCTCTCGCTCGCGATCACGATCGCGCCCGGGTGCGCCTCGACCTCGAACGGTGAAGCGGGCACGGCCTCCGGCGCGACGGCCGCTTCCCCTCCGGGCGACGGCCCCCTCGTCCCCATCTCCCGGCTCGAGGACCGGAGCCCCGCCCGAATCGTGTGGGAGGATTTCCACCGGCGAGGCTCGCGCCTCACGCTCGTCACGCCGGGCTTCGACCGCTCCGGGTGGAAGCTCGAGCAAGGCCGGCTCGAGCCGTCGACGAAGCTCGTCGAGCCGGAGATCGTCGACGAGATCGAGAAGTTCATGCGCTCCGAGGGCTTCTTCGACCGCGCGACCGAGGTCGACCCGCGGGCCGCGGTCTCGGTCGACGCGAAGCTCAAGGCCGCGATCACGCTCGAGCGCGGCGGCCGCAGGCTCTCGATCTTCCACGTGCTCGGCTCCGGCGACAGCCCCGGCGGGCAGGCCGCCGTCGACTCGTTCGTCACGATCAAGAAGGCGATCCTCGCCGTCTACAATGCCACGACGCAATACACCGGCATCGTCGAGCGGCACTAGCCCCGCGCTGGTCGTCATCCCCGCGCGGCTCGAGTCGACCCGTCTCCCCCGGAAGGCGCTCCTCGCGGAGTCCGGGAAGCCGCTCGTGCAGCACGCCTGGGAGGCGGCGCGGCGGGCGCGAGAGGCCGGGCGGATAGTCGTGGCGACCGATTCGGACGAGATCGCGCGCGCGGTCCGCGGCTTCGGCGGAGAGGCGGTCCTGACCGAGGCGCGCCACGCCACCGGGTCGGACCGGGTCGCCGAGGTCGCGCGATTCTCGCCGGAGGAGATCGTCGTCAATCTCCAGGGCGACTGGCCGGACCTCGACCCGGAGGCGATCGACTCGCTCGTTGGTGCGCTCCGAGAAGATCGGGAGTGCGGAATCGCCACGATCGCGTATCCTCTCGACGACCGTCCGGATCTCTTCGCCGACGCGAGCCAGGTGAAGGTCGTCTGCGACCGGAACCGGCGCGCGCTCTACTTCTCGCGCGCTCCGGTGCCGTACCCGAGGAACGTCCAGTCGGCCGAGGGGTTTCCCCTCGGCCACGCCGGAATCTACGGCTTCAGGCGCCGGACGCTCCTCGAGTTCGCCGCGCTCGAGCCGACGCCGCTCGAGCGCCTCGAGGGACTCGAGCAGCTCCGTGCGCTCGAGAACGGGATGCCGATCCGTCTCGTCATCGGACCGTATGCGTGCCGCGGCATCGACACGCGAGAGGACTACGAGGTTTTCCTGCGCCGGATGCGGGCGCGCTCCTCGTGAAGGTGGCGCGATCCGCGGGCGGCGTCGTGGGAGGGAGGAGAAGAACCTTGTCGAAGCACATCTTCGTCACCGGAGGCGTGGTCTCGTCCCTCGGGAAGGGGCTCACGTCCGCGTCGATCGGCCTCCTCCTCGAGAGCCGGGGCCTCAGGATCGCGATGCAGAAGCTCGATCCCTACATCAACGTCGACCCCGGCACGATGAGCCCGTACCAGCACGGCGAGGTCTACGTCACCGACGACGGAGCGGAGACCGACCTCGATCTCGGGCACTACGAGAGGTTCACGAACGCGAAGCTGACGCGCGACTCGAACTACACGACGGGGAAGATCTACCACTCGGTGATCGCGAAGGAGCGCCGCGGCGACTACCTCGGCCACACGGTGCAGGTCATTCCGCACATCACCGACGAGATCAAGGGCGCCGTCTACTCGCTCGCGAAGGACGACGTCGACGTCGTGATCACAGAGATCGGCGGCACGGTCGGCGACATCGAGAGCTTGCCCTTCCTCGAGGCGATCCGGCAGATCGGCCACGAGAAGGGCCGAGACAACGTCCTCTTCATCCACCTCACGCTCCTCCCTTACCTCCGCGCGTCCGGCGAGATCAAGACGAAGCCCACGCAGCAGAGCGTCGGAAAGCTCCGCGAGATCGGCATCCAGCCCGACGTCCTCATCTGCCGGACCGAGAAGGCGACCGACGAGGACATCCGCCGGAAGATCTCGCTCTTCTGCAACGTGCCGTTGAAGGGGGTCATCGAGGAGAAGGACGTCGACTTCTCGATCTACGAGGTGCCGCTCGTGCTCATGGAGCAGGGGCTCGACGATCTCCTGCTCGAGCAGCTCCACCTCGAGACCCGCCGGCGCGACCTGAAGGAGTGGCGCCGCATCGTCTCGGCGATTCGGAGCACGAAGGACGACGTCGAGATCGCGGTCGTGGGGAAGTACATCGCGCTCCACGACGCCTACAAGTCGATCTACGAGGCCCTGACCCACGGCGGCATCGCGCATCGGGTCCGCGTCCGCGTCCGGAAGATCTCCGCCGAGGAGGTCCAGTCGGCCGGCGCGGGGCGGCTCCTCTCCTCCGTTTCCGGAGTGCTCGTGCCGGGCGGCTTCGGCGAGCGTGGCATCGAGGGCAAGATCCAGGCGATCCGGTGGGCGCGCGAGAACCGCGTCCCCTACTTCGGCATCTGCCTCGGCATGCAGACGGCGGTCATCGAGTACGCGCGGAACGTCCTGGGCCTCCGCGGGGCGCACTCGACCGAGTTCCAGAAGCGAACGCCTCACCCGGTCATCTCCCTCCTCGAGGAGCAGCGGGACGTGACCGAGATGGGCGGCTCGATGCGCCTCGGCGCGTACCCGTGCCGCGTCGCGAAGGGGAGCTTCGCCTTCCGCGCGTACCGCTCGGCCGAGATCGCCGAGCGCCACCGGCACCGCTACGAGTTCAACAACGCGTACCGTCGCGAGTTCGAGAAGGCGGGCATGCGTTTCAGCGGCCTCTTCCTCGAGAAGGACCTGGTCGAGATCGTCGAGGTCGAGGACCATCCGTGGTTCGTGGGCGTGCAGTACCACCCCGAGTTCAAGAGCAAGCCGAACGCGGCGCATCCGCTCTTCGCGGCGTTCGTGAAAGCCGCCGTGGTGAAGCAGTCCGGACGGACGCAGGGCGGCGGGCGGAAGACGTCTTCGTCGCGCCGAGCGCGCCTTCTCGTGTAGGATCCGGCCATGAGCGATCCGGATCCCGTCGGAGAGGAAGGCGCCCCGAAGTTCGCGAAGAAGGTCGACGACGACTGGAAGCGGAAGGTCGAGGAGGAGAAGGAGCGCCTCTCGGATCCCGAGCCGCCTCCTCCCCGCCCGCGCGCCGCGCCGGACGAGAGGCGCCCGGCCAAAGGCGGCGGCTCCGAGCCGGAACCGGAGCCCGGGCAAGAGCACGAGCCCGAGCACGCTCCCGCGGGGAGCCCCTTCCTCCGCTTCGTCGGCGACCTCGCGAACCAGGCGCTGACGGCGCTCGGGGCGTACCCGGATCCGATCACGCGCACGCGCCAGGTGAGCCTCGAACAAGCCCGCTACATCATCGACGTCCTCCGCATTCTCAAGGACAAGACGAAGGGCAACCTCACGCCCGACGAGCATCGCGTGCTCGACGGGCTCCTCTACGAGCTGCAGATCCAGTTCGTGGAGATGAACCGGTAGCGCCCTCGCGGCGGAGAGGCGGCGGGAGGAAAAGGCGGGGACGGAGGGAGGAATCGCGCGCCATGGCCGAGCTCAGGAACGAGTTCTCGTGGAGCCAGACCCGCTCGGAGAAGCTGAAGACCTGCCCGCGCGCCTACTACTGGCAGTATTACGGGAAGTGGAACGGCTGGAAGGGGGACGCGCCCGCCGAGGCGCGGCTCGCCTATCGCCTCTCGAAGATGACGAACCTCGATCTCTTCGCGGGGAGCGTTGTCCACGAGGTGACGGAGAACGTGCTCCGCACCGCCCGCGACGGCGAGCCGCCGCCGCTCGAAGTCGCCCGCGAGGACGCGCGGCGCCGGCTCAACGAGGGCTGGACGTCGTCGCGCGAGCGGCGCTACCTCGTCGATCCGAAGGCGGCGGTGAACCTCTTCGAGCACTACTACCAGGCGCCGGTCGGCCCGTCCGACATCGAGCGCATCCGCGAAAAGGTCTTCCGCTGCGTCGAAAACCTCTACTCGTCCGAGGCGCTTTCGTTTCTCCGGAAGATCCCGCCGCGCGACTGGCTCGCGGTCGAGGCGCTGGGGCACTTCCACCTGGACGGCGTCAAGGTCTACGCGAAGCCCGACGTCGCCGTGCGCGAGGGCGGCACGGTCTTCCTCTTCGACTGGAAGTCCGGGAAGGCGGCCGCCCAGAACGACGTCCAGCTCGCGGGCTACGCGCTCTTCGCGATCGAGAGCTACGGCGCCGAGCCGGGGAGCATCGAGACCGTCCTCGTCTACCTCAAGGACGGCACGGTGAAGTCGACGACGCCGGACGCCGCGCTTCTCGACTCGGCGCGCGAGTCGATCCGCGAGAGCATCAAGGCGATGAAGGGGCTCCTCGCGGACGCGGAGCGAAACGTCGCGCGGAAGGAAGACTTCGAGATGACTTCCGACCGGCGGACGTGCCGCGCGTGCTTCTTCCGCGAGCTCTGCTTCCCCGACGGGCTCTAGCCCGCATTGTTCACGAGGTGAGCGGCCGAACCGAAGAGAACGGCCACGAATCGCAACGCAGAGGCGAAGCGAGCGGGTCTGCGAGCGGTGCAGCGTGCTTCTCGCCGAGGGATCGGCGCCAAGATCGACGAAGCGCAGCGCCCGCGGCCGCTCTTCGACGGTCGAGATCGGCGCCGAGACCCGGCCGGAACCGCTCGGCTTCGTGAGTAATGCGGGCTAGCCCGGGTGGCGGGCGGCGGCGGAGCGGTGTAGCCTCGGGCGGAGAGGCCCCTCTTTTCAAGAGCCCCCTCCCGATAGCGATGCTCCGCGCACTCGCCCCCGTCCTTCTCGTCGCCGCTCTGGCGATCGCGCTCCTCGTCGCGCGCGGGGCGTGCTCGGGTCGCGCTCCGCGGTCCGGCGACCTCGGACCGGCGCTCCTCGCCGCGGCGCCGAGGCCGCCTCGCGCCGCCGGCGCCGCGACGCTCCTCGAGCTCGACTTCTCCCGCCCCGAGCACCGCGCGCTCGTCCACGGCGAGGCGGGCGTCGCCGAGCGGCCCGCCGGCCCCGCCGGCGTGAGCTTCGAGGTGACCGACGCCGCGAACTTCGTCGCGATCGACCTCCCGGAGTGGGACGGGGGCCGCGACGCCGCTCGCGCGACGATGATGTTCCTCAAGATCGGCTCGACCAAGGGGCACGACGTGACCCGCCTCTACTGGACCGCCCCCGGCGTCGGCCCGGGCGACGACCGCGCGCTGCCGATCGATTTCGCGTACGGCGAGGCCGTGAAGCGCGCCGTGATCGCGCTCGAGGACTCGCCCGCGTGGCGGGGAGAAGTGGCGCGGCTCTGGATCCGGCTCGGCGTCTACGAGGAGGACCTCATCGCGGAGCGTCCGGTGCTCACGATCGGAAGCCTCGTCCTCCTCCGCACGACGCTCGCCGAGCGGTTCGCGATCGAGGACGCGGGAACCGTCGAGCCCGGCGCGCGGGCGGCCTATCGTCCCGTGAAGATCGGGGAGGAGACGCGCCCCGCGCTTCTCGCGCCCGCGCCGTCGCGGATCGAGTTCCGGGTCGACGTGCCCGCCGACGACCCGATCCTCGAAGGCGCGTTCGCGCTCCACCCCGGCGCGTTTTTCAGGGACGGCGGGGCGGTCGAATTCGCCGTCCTCGCCGAGGGGAACGAGATCTACAAGCGCTCGGTCGATCCGCGCATTGCGTCCGACAGGGGGTGGATCGAATTCCGCGCGGCGCCCGGATCGCGCGCGGGCGAGAAGGGCGTCCGGCTCGCGTTCGAGACGCGCGGCGGCGCCTCCGGCTCGGGCGCCTATGCGCTCTGGAGCCGGCCCCTCCTCAACGGGTCGCCCGCGGGCCGGGAGGGCCCGCGGGGCGTCGTCCTCGTCTCGCTCGACACGGTCCGGGCGGACCGCCTCGGCGCGTACGGACACGCGGGCTCGCCCGCGACGTCGCCCGCGCTCGACGCCCTCGCCGCGGAGTCCGTCCTCTTCGAGCGCGCGTACTCGGTCGGGCCCGAGACGTTGACCGCGCACATGAGCGTCTTCACGGGGTGCGTCCCGTCGGTTCACGGCGTCGACCGGCCGGGCCTCGCGATCGCGGACGACGTCGTGACGGTCGCGGAGCGCTTCGCGTCGGCGGGCTTTGCCACGGCCGCCTTCACCGAGGGCGGGAACGTCGGCGCCGCGTACGGATTCTGGCAGGGCTTCGACTCGTACTCGGAGATCGGCCCCGGCGCGCGCGGCGAGAAGCGCGCGGAGGAGACGTTCGCCGCGGCGGCGCGATGGCTCTCGGCGCACGCGGACCGGCCGTTCTTCCTCTTCGTCCACACCTACGAGGCGCACACGCCCTACGACCCGCCCCTCGAGACGCGGCGCCTCTTCGATCCGGACTACGAGGGCCCGTACGAGACCGCGGTCTCGTGGCCGATCGTCCAGGCGATGATCCTCGGCGGCGAAGCGACCGAGCGCGACTTCCGCCACGTCGAGCGGCTCTACGACGGCGGCCTCCGCCACCTCGACTCGGTCCTCGGCCGGTTCGTCGAGTCGCTGCGCGGAGATGAACTCCTCGACCGGACGGTCCTCGCCGTCTTCTCCGACCACGGCGAGGACTTCTTCGACCATTTCGGCTTCGCGACGCACGGGCACACGCTCTACGACGAGCTTCTCCACGTGCCGCTCCTCGTGCGCGGGCCCGGCCTCGCGCCGCGCCGCGTGACGGAGAGGGTGGAGACGCTGTCGCTCGGCGCGACGCTCCTCGACCTCATGGGCCTCGCTTCGCTTCCCGGCCGCGTGCAGGCGAGAAGCCTCGCGCCGGCGCTCCGCGGGGACGGGGCCTTCGCGGGGGAGGAGAGCGTTCTTTTCGCCGAAGACTCGACTTTTTTTCCGCGCCGCTCGGTCCGCTCGGGCCGATGGAAGTCCGTCTTCAACGAGAACATCGAGACGCTCCCCGGGCCGGACGACGACCCGGACGGCGGGCTCGCACTCGCGAACGCGATCCGCCGGATCCTCGCGGCCGACCGGTTCGCCTGGACCGGGATCCAGCCGCACGTCGACGGATGGCTCAGGAAGGAGGAGCTCTACGATCTCGAAGCCGACCCCGGCGAGCGGCGGAATCTCGCCGGCGAGAGGCCGGAGGACGCGCGGCGGCTCCGGGGCGCGCTCGAGCGCTATCTGAGATCAATTCCGGGACCACTCCCCACCCGCGGGTGGGCGCTCGGCGACGAGGCGTTCAAGCGCCTCCGAGAGCTCGGTTACATCCGCTGAGCCGCGGAGTTGGACCGAAATCGTAATCCCTTGTCGATTGAGGCTTTGCTCGAATTGGGACTTGGCCGGGCCGAGATGTCCGGCTATACTTTCCCCGTCCGGCGAGGTCACTGTCGCGCCCTGGGGATCGTCTAGGAGTCGTGCCACGGCCCTTCATTCGGGAATGGCCGCGAGTCGATGCAGTCTCTCGCGGCCGACCGCAAACGAGGCGACCGAGGACATGAGGTCATGAAGGTCCATTTCGTCGAGTTTTCCTTCGAGAAGTGGTTCAACACGGGGATCGCGGCTCTCTCCGCGTTTCTCAAGAACGAGGGGCACGAGGTCTCGCTCCTCCGGACCGACTTCCAGTCGAAGGACGAAGACTTCATCGCGAAGATCCGCGAGGTTCGGCCGGGACTCATCGGCTTTTCCTCCATGACCTTCCAGTGGGAAGGCGTGAAAAAGTTCGCGAGCCTCTGCAAGGTTGCCGCGCCCGACATCCCGATCGTCGTCGGGGGCTACCACCCGACGTTCTGGCCGGACGAGGTCGTGGCGAGCCCGTTCGTCGACTACATGGTCCGCGGCGAGGGCGAGGACGCTCTCCTCGAGCTCGTGACGGCGCTTGAGAAGGGCACCGACGCCTCCGGCATCAAGAACCTCTGGATGAAGAAGCCGGACGGCACGGTCGTGAAGAACGACGTCCGCCCGCCGATCCAGGACCTCGACAAGCTCCCGTTCTGGGACCGCGACCTCTTCAACTTCGCCGAGGTCATGGAGCACACGGGCCGCGGCACGATCTTCCACGAGAAGTACCTGATGCCGGTCGCGGCCGGACGCGGCTGCCCCTACACCTGCACGTACTGCAGCAACGACGCCCTCCTCAACCTCTACAAGGGCATGGGGCGGTTCACGCGCGCCCGCTCGGTCCCGCACTTCATGAAGGAGCTGACCGAGCTCTGCGACAAGTACCAGGTGAAGAAGTTCGAGTTCTGGGACGAGATCTTCGGGGTGAACATCCCCTGGCTGAAGGAGTTCGCCGAGACCTACTCGAAGGAGATGGGCCTCCCCTTCACCGCGTTCTTGCGCGTCGAGCAGTGCAACTACCAGGTCTTGAATCTCCTCAAGAAGGCCAACTGCTCGATGATCCTGTGCGGCGTGGAGCAGGGTAACGAGGAGTACCGGCGGAAGTACCTCGACCGGAAGATGACCAACCAGACGATCATCGAGGCGTTCCGGCGCGCGCGCGAGGTCGGCATCGAGACAACCTCGCTCAACATGATCGGCCTCCCGTACGAGACGAAGGACCTGATCCGCGAGACGATCGACCTCAATCGCCAGCTCGAGGCCGACGTCGTCTGCATCTTCATCTACCAGGCGTTCGTCGGAACCGACCTCTTCGAGATCTGCCGGAAAGAGGGATACCTGCCGGAAACCGACCAGACGAAGCTCGTCTGGTACGAGAATCCGAACATGGCGATCAAGCAGCCCTCGCTGACCCACGACGATCTCATGGAGTGCTACAAGGAGTTCCGCGAGGTGCAGGCCGAGATGGAGGCGAAGCGGGTCGCGCGCAATTCCGGAGGCGTCGCGTCCGCGAACGCGGTCTGACCTCGGGATCGATCTCCGCCGCCTTTCCTCGGAGACGAGGCCGAGGACCCCTCGACGCCGCGGCGAAGCGGACGCTATCCTCGTCTCCCCGTGCGTCTCCCCACGACCGAGGCCAGGAACCCGCGCACCGCCGCGATCGACGCCGCTTCGCCGGAAGAGGTCGTGCGCGCGCTCCTCGCCGAGGAAAAGGGCGTCGTCCCCGCGATAGAGAGGGAAGCCCCGGCCGTCGCCCGCGCTGCCGCCCTTTTCGCCGAGATCCTCGGGGCCGGAGGACGCGTCTACTACGCCGGAGCGGGAACGAGCGGCCGGCTCGGCGTCCTCGACGCCTCGGAGTGCCCGCCGACGTTCGGGACCGATCCCGACGCGGTGCAAGCAATCGTCGCCGGAGGCGAGGCGGCCGTGTTCCGAGCGGTCGAGGGCGCGGAGGACTCGGCCGAGGACGGCGCGCGCGACGTGCGCGAGCGCGGCGTCGCGGAAGGCGACCTCGTCGTCGGCATCGCCGCGAGCGGGCGCACGCCGTTCGTCCGCGGCGCCCTCGAGGCGGCGCGCTCTCTCGGCGCGAGGACCGTGCTCGTTTCGTGCGCGAAGGACCCCGAGATCGGCGGCGCGGCGGATCTCGTGATCGAGGCGGTCGTGGGGCCCGAGGCGATCGCGGGCTCGACGCGCCTCAAGGCGGGCACCGCGACGAAGATCGTCCTCAACGCCCTCTCGACGACCGCGATGGTGCTCCTCGGAAAGGTGCACGGAAACCTCATGGTCGACCTCCGCCCGGGGAGCGCGAAGCTCCTCGCCCGCGCGCGGCGGATCGTCGCCGACGTGGCGGGCGTCGGCCCCGAGGAAGCGGCGAGACTCCTCGCGGCGAGCGGCGGCGAGGCGAAGGTCGCGATCGTGATGCACGCGGCCGCGGTCCCCGCCGCGGAGGCGCGCGCCCGGCTTAAGCGCGCGGGGGGGATCCTCAGGAAGGCGCTCGCGCGGTGACAACCGGCTCGTCCGCCTCCGCGGCCGCCGCGGCGATCGACCGGATCGCCTCCGCTCGCGAGCGCGTCGGACTGGGGCTCCTCTCGGGGACGTCCGCGGACGGCGTCGACGCGGCGATTGCCCGTTTCGCGGACGGAGCGCCCCCGCGGCTCGTCCTTTACCGCTGCACGCCCCTCCCCGACGACGTCCGCCGCGGCGTTCTCGACGCCGAGCGACTCGACACCGGGGCGCTCGCGCTTCTCGACGCGCGCCTCGGCGCGCTCTTCGGCGACGCTGCCGCGGCGCTCGCAGCGGAGGCGCCCGCGGGCGTGAAGCCCTCGTTCGTCGGCTCGCATGGGCAGACGGTGTTCCACCGCTCTCGTTCGAAGGGCGCCCCGGCCGTGACGCTCCAGATCGGGGAGCCCGCCGAGATCGCCCGCCGGACGGGACTCGTGACCGTGGCCGACTTCAGGCCCTCGGACGTGGCGGAGGGCGGAGAAGGTGCGCCGCTCGTCCCCCTCCTCGACCGCGCGCTCTTTCCGCCCGACGGCGTCGCGCGGCTCGTCGTCAATCTGGGCGGCATCGCAAACCTCACCGCGCTCGACGGAAAAAGAAACGGCGCGATCCTTGCCTTCGACTCGGGTCCCGCCAACATGCCGATCGACCTCGCTGTGCGGCGGCTCACGCGCGGCGCGGAGGCGTTCGACTGCGACGGCCGCCTCGCCGCGTCGGGCCGGGTCGACGGGGCTCTCCTCTCGCGTCTTCTCGAGCACCCGTTCCTCGCGCGGGAGGCGCCGAAATCGACCGGTGCGCAGGAGTTCGGCCCGCGCTTCGTCGAAGGCATCCTCGCCGCGCACGAGGATCTCGGCCCCGCGTCGATCGTCGCGACGCTCACGGCGTTTTCCGCCGAAGCGCTTGCGCTCGCCTATCGCCGGTGGGTCGAGCCGCGCTTCCGGGTCGCGGAGGTCGTCCTCTCCGGCGGAGGGGCCCGGAACCTCGCGCTCGTGGCGCGGATCCGCGGAGCTTTCACGCCCGTGACGGTCGTGGGGCTCGCCGAGCGCGGGCTCGATCCGGACGCGAAGGAGGCCGTGCTCTTCGCGCTCCTCGCGCACGAGACTCTATTTGGCCGGCCGGGCAACGTGCCGGCCGCGACGGGCGCGGCGCGGGAGGCGGTCCTGGGGAAGATCGTCCTTCCCTAGGGAGCCGTGCGCGAGCCGATCGCGGCGAGGGGAGCGGAGGGAAGAGAGGGGGGCCCGCGTCGCGAACGCAGCGACCCGACGGAGCGCCGCTCGGGAAAGGTGCGCTATAGCCAGAACAGTGGAGTTCCCGCCATCGAACGGCCGCTCGCGCGGGTCCGGTGGCGAAGTCCCGAGTCCCCGCCGAAGAAGAAACCGATTCCTCCCGGCGGTTCACGGCGATGGCGTCCGTCTTGTCGCAGCGTCCGAGGGCTGAAGCCCCCCCGATCAGACGGCGTCTTTGGCTCGAACGACGGGAACGAGACGAAGGGAAGAGAGCGCCATCGCCTCGTTGTCGATAAACGTCCTCGCGACATCCGCCCGCGGGTGCCCAGGGCGGCCGATTCTAGCAGGTCCCCGCGCAACCGGGCAAAGAGCGGATGCGTTCCCCGGTCCGCGTTGTCCGGGTCGTCCGTCCACCCCGAATCGACTTTACGCCAACTTTTCGGATGCTATATCTTGTGGGCATTTGGCACTCCCTACAACAGAGTGCCTTCCGTTTCCTGTCTCCCGGCGACGCGCCGTCGATGATCTCGGGGCGTCCGGGTCTTTGGATGAAAAAGTCGCGCAAATGTTCGGCAGTATCCGCGATGCGGGGGACGGACGTGCCGCATCGGGACGGCTCGTAGGTCCGAGGCCGGCTCCGGCCGGGTGAGGGGTATGGGGCGAAAGAAAGTGTGCTTCGGTCGCGCGGACTACGTCTGCATGGAGCGCGGATGTCCCTACGCGGAGGCGTGCATCCGCGAGGTGTGGATGAAGAAGATCGAGGCGTCGCGTCGCGAGCCGGTCGTGCGCGCGGAACGGGTGCCTGCCGACCTTCGGAGAACCTGAGTCAGAGATCCTGCCCTTCCGGCTTCGGCTTCTCGCCGCTCGACTCGTCCGACGAGCGCGGCGGAGGCGGGGGCGGGGGCTTGTCGGCGCGATCGGCGTCGCCGCGCGGATCCTTCCGGTCGGGATCGCCGTCGCGGAACCGCTTCAAGATCGCGTCGACGATGTCCGAGGCCTCGGGCGCGGCGTTCGGGGCCGAGCCCATCACGCCTGCGGCGGTGCGATCCTGGCGGTTCGTGGCCGAGATCGGGTCGGTTTCGGACCGGAGGTCGACACCGGTCGCGAAGAGCGCACCGATGATCGTCAAGATCTCGACGGCGTCGGCGGCCTTCGAGTCGCCGAGGCCGTCGTCCCGGCGCTCGACGGGCTTCGCGAACTCGTCGTCTTCCACCATGGGCCGCGCGGCGGCCGAGGACGAGCCGCCCGGACGGGACTCGTCCGGACGAGCCGGCGCCGGCGTCACCTGGCAGGCCGACAGCGCGATCGCCGCAACCGCCGGAACGAGCCGTCGAAACCGAGCTTGACGCGAAACCATGATGAGATGATAACCTCTCGCGCCACTCCCCAGAAGCGAGGCCCGACGCGCGCCTGGGGCCCACGCGCACCCGCCCGAGTAGCTCAACGGTAGAGCACCGCTTTCGTAAAGCGGATGTTATGGGTTCAAGTCCCGTCTCGGGCTCCACCCTCCGCCGCTTCGCGCCCCCACCCCGGAATGCGAGCGGTGCGCGGATGCCGACACCGTGCTGAGCCTCTCTCCCGACGACGTGCGCCGCTTCAGCCGGACGATCCTCCTCCGGCCGGTGGGGGGGCGTGGCCAGAGCCGTCTCCTCGAAAGCCGCGTCCTCGCGGAGGGCTCGGGCGCCACGCTCGAGGCCTTCCTCCTCTTCGCGCGGAGGGCGGGCCTGGGCCTCGTCGAGGTCGGGCCTGCCGATCTCGTCGTCTTCGCGGGAAGGCGCCCCGGCCCGTCACCGGACGATCTCGGGAGGACGGCCGTCGTCGCGCTCGAAGGTCAGGCCGGCGTCGCGGTCGTCTCGCTCGAAGAAGGAGAGGAGCCCGGCCCCGGCGAGCGCCTCCGGGCGGCCGCGCTCGCGGCCGGGCGTCCGCGCGCCGCGCACGGCGCGCTCGCCCTCGCCGCGGGCGCCCACCTCGCGAACCTCGCGCTCCGCCGCCGACTCGAGCCGCGGTTCGATCCGGCGGCGCCCGCGATCGCGCTCTTTCGTTGCGACGACCCGTTGCCGTCCGTCCTCCCTCTCCGCGTCCCGGACCGGGGCCGAGAATGAGCGCCGTCACCATCGCCGCGTCCCTCGTCGAGCGGATCCGCGAGCACGTCCGCGCCGTTTCGCCGGAGGAGGGTTGCGGTCTCTTGACCGGCGCTCAGGACCGCGATGCGATCCGGGTCGTGGGAATCCACCCGTCGCGGAACGTGCACGACGGAGACCGGAAGGCCGCCTACCGGATCGACCCGCGCCTCCAGTTCGACCTCCAGAGGAAGCTCCGCGGAAGCGGATTCGACGTGATCGGGGCGTTCCACTCGCATCCGTCCGGACGCCCGGAGCCGTCGCGCCGCGACCTCGCCGAGGCGCTCGCTGGCTTCCTGTATCTCATCGCGGTCGAGCGGCCGTTCGAGCTCCGGGCGTTCGCGCTCAAAGTCGGCGCGGCGGAGTTCCGCGAGATCCCTCTCGCCGTGCCCCCGGATCCGGACGTTCCGGAGGGCGCCGACCGCGTGCTCGACCTCCGCGGCGAGATCTGCCCTTACACCTTCATCCGGGCGAAGCTCGCGCTCGAGGATCTGGCGCTCGGAACGAGCCTCGCCATCGTCCTCGACCATCCCCCGGCCTTCGAGAGCGTTCCCCGGAGCCTTGCGCTCGAGGGCCAGGACGTCGTTTCCGTCGAGCGGTCGGGGACCCAGGCGGTCGTCCTCGTGCGGAAGGAGCACGAGGACAGGGCGTTCGGCGGCCCGGCCGACCGGCGCCGTTGACGTTCCTTTTCGCCCGGCCCGTGATATCGTCGCGCCCCGGCCGAATCGCCCGAGGAAGCGGCGCCGCCGCCACAACGCATGAGCCTCGCCCGGTACACCCGAGAGGAGTCGATCTCGACCGACCTCGCGATCGATCTGCCCGAGCCGAGCCCGGAGGAGCATCCCGACAAGGCGCTGTGGCGGACGAAGGAGGCGGTGCTGAAGGAGATGGCGCGCCTCCTCGCGAAGTCGGGCCGCGTCGGCAACGAGAAGCAGCTCTTCCAGGACCTTCTCTTCCGCGAGAAGAAGGCCTCGACCGGCATCGGCTCCGGCGTCGCGATCCCGCACATCCGGACGCTCCAGGCGAAGGAGCTCATCCTCGCGGTCGCGCTCTCGAGGGAGGGGCTCGATTTCGACGCTGTCGATCGCGAGAAGGTCCACGTGTTCGTCTCGATGGTGACGCCGCCCTACGAGGACAAGCTCTACCTCCGGGTCCTGAAGTCGCTCGGCAACGCGTTCCAGTCCCCCGGGGTCAAGGACTCGCTCTTCTCCGCGAAGAACGCAGGCGAGGTCATCCGGGTCCTCGCGCGCCTATCCTGACGCCGCGCAACCGCCATCCGGATCGGGAATCGCGCGCGCCCGCGACGCCCGGCGGCCGACATCGGAGGCCGAGGGAAGGCCCCGACCTTTTCGCGAGACGAGGAGGATTTCGGAACGAGGACCCGGGGCTTCAGCGGACTACGCGGGCGATCGCGAGCCACGCCGCGACCGAGAGAATCGCCGCCAGGGCGAAAACGACGAGGAACGACGGCTTCCGGCTCTTGTGACGGAAGAGAGCGATGCCGATCGCTCCGCCGGCGAAGCCGCCGAGGAGCGAGAGCGCGTGGAGCGTTCTCTCCGGGACGCGGGAGGCGCCCGCCCGCGCGCGCAGCTTGTCGAGGCCGAACGCGCCGAAGGAGACGACGTTGACGAGGAGGAATGCGAGCGCCGCGAGCGAGGACGGGTCGAAGTCCATTCCGCGCGCGATTCTCCTCGGCCTCGACGACGAGGGGAAGGAGGTGTCGCTCTCGGAGACGACGCTCTTGCGCCACGCGGCCTTCCTGGGCTCGAGCGGCAGCGGGAAGACCGTCGCGTGCAAGGCCCTCTGCGAAGAGGCCGCGCTCTTGGGGATCCCGGTGATCGCGGTCGACCCGCAGGGCGACATCGCGAGCCTCAAGATCCCGGGCGACGCGGAGGAGCTTCGAGCGAAGGGGGTCGACCCCGGGCGACTCGCGCGGTTCTCGGAATCGGTCGAGGTCCGCGTCTTCACGCCGGGCTCCCACGCCGGGATCCCGATCGGCGCGAACCCGCTCTCGCTTCCGGACGCGTTCCAGTCCGAGGAGGACCGCGTCCGCACGCTCTCGGTCGTTTCCGGCACGGTCGCGCGCCTCCTCGGCCACGACGCCGACGACGCGGCCGGGCGGAGCGTGAACGCGTTCCTCTACACCGTTCTCGACGCGTCGCTCCGCGCGGGCTCGGCGCCGCGGACGCTCGCCGAACTCGCGGAGGCCGTGGCGTCGGAGCGCGAAAAGGACGGAGCCGCGGCGCTCCTCTCCGCGCGACGGCGAGCCGACGTGGAAAAGGGGCTCCGCGTCCTCTCGGTCGGCGCGGCGCGCCTCCTCTTCGGGCGCGGCGACCCGCTCGACGTCGGGCGCCTCCTCGCGCCGGGCAGGGACGGCCGCGCGCGGATCAACGTCGTCCTCCTGACGACGCTCGGTTCGCAGGACGAGAAGGACGTCTTCGTCTCGATCCTTGCGTCCGCCGTCCACGCCCACATGCTCGCGCGCCCGAGCGAGGGCGCACAGGCGCTCTTCTACGTCGACGAGATCGCGCCCTTCCTCCCGCCGGTGCGGAAGCCCGCGTCGAAGGAGGCGCTGCGGTTCCTCTTCAAGCAAGCGCGGAAGTTCGGCGTCGCGTGCCTCGTCGCGACGCAGAACCCGGGCGACATCGACTACACCGCGCTCGCGCAGTTCGGGACGTGGGGCCTCGGGCGCCTCTCGACCCGCCAGGACATCCGTAAGGTCTCGGGCGTCGTGAAGTCGCTCGACCCGAAGGACGCGGACGCGGTCCTCTCCGAATTGCCGGCGCTGCGCCCCGGGCGGTTCGTGGTGCTCTCGCCCGACGAGTTCGCCGGGCCGCGCCGCATGAACGTCCGATGGCTCCTCACGCGGCACAGGACGCTCGAGGAATCGGCGGTCCGCGAGACGACGAGCGACGCCGAGCGGGCGGAGTTCTTTTCGTCTGCGGCGGGGCCGCCCGCGGCGGCCAAGGGAGAGGCTCCCCCGCCGGAGCCAAAGGCGGAGGCGCCGCTCCCCGAGCGGATCCACGCCCTCCTGCACGCGGAGCGCCGGGCGATGAAGCTCCGCGAAGTCTTTTCGCGCGCGGGTGGAAACCGCCACGCGGTGACGGCGGCCTTGCGGGCGCTCACGTCCGACGAGCGGATCGTGCGGAAGCGGTCGCGGAACACGACGTGGGTGTGGGACTCGGCCTACCGCTTCCTCCCCGAGAACGACCTCGTCCTCCCCGTCGAGCTGGCGGAGGTCCGGGTCCTCGAGCCGCGGGCCCGCGCGCTGGCGCGCGACGCTTGCGCTCGGCGGTGGATCTTCTTTCGCGATGAAGACGTCTCGGGCCTCGAGTGCCGGCATCTCCCGCTCCACGTGATCGCGCTCGAGGGCGGAGGCGAGGTGATGGTGAGCGCATTCACCCGGAAGTTCGTCGCGTTCGATCCGGACCGGGGCTTCGAGTTTCTTGACTCGCTCGAGGGGCGCGCGGACGTCCCGCGCCGGATCCCGCTCCGCGCGCTCGTCCCGGTGCGGAGCGTCACGCCGGGCGAGATCGCGCTTCCGCCCGCCGACCTGAAGAAGCTCGAGCCGCGCGAGCGCGCGATCGAAGCCGTCCGCCTCTCGCTCGGCGCGACGGCGCCGCGGGCCGCGACGCTCCTCTTCGCGCCCCTCTGGCGCGCGACGCTCGTTCACGGTCGGACGGGGAAGGAACGCGACCTCCTCATCGACGGGCTCGCGGGCCGGACGGTCTGAAAGGGGAGGCCTTTCGCGCGGCCGCCTCTTCTTCCAAGATGTTCCAACCTTCGCTCTGGCCGCGGAGGTGGACGTCGTGACGAGCGAGCTCGCCGCCACGACCCTGGAGGAGGAGTGGCGCACGAGAGCCTCCATTCGCGCACCTTGCGCACGGCGGCGCGGCGAGCGCGGACTCGGCGACTCGTCAAAGCTTGGGGAACGGAGCGCGACCGTGGGAAGGGATCCGCCGCAGCCGAGCGCGGCCCAGTCGGGCGGCACATCTCCCGAACTCGTCGCGCCTTGCGGATCTCGGCGGCGCCTTCGGGCGGGCTCCGGCGGCTGGCTGTGACACCGAAGTTCGGCCGAATTCGCAAGACGCTGTTTTTCAATGGTTTATGAGCTCGCTCGTGGCGCTCGTGCGCCTCGGCCCCTCCGAACGAGTGCGGCAGAAGCACCGAGCCCGTGGACAGGACGGGGTCGCGGCGGGCAGGATCGTCGATCCGCCTCTCGCGTGAATGATGGGAGACTCGACGATGAAGGACCACCGGCTCGTCACGCTCGCGATTCCCGTGCTCGCTCTCCTCTGCATGGCGACGGCCGCCGGCCGGCCTGCGGCGGCGCAGGGCTCGCGCGCCGACTACGAGCGGGCCGCCGCGCTCCGGGCGCGGACCGAAGGGACTGTCCTTCGGGAGTCGATCGATCCGCAGTGGATCGGCGAGGGAGACCGGCTCTGGTACCGCCGCGACGACGCGGGCGGGCGGGCTGACTACGTGCTGGTCGACTGCGAGAGCGGGGCGAAGTCGCCGCTCTTCGAGCCGCCAGCGATGGCGCGCGCGCTCGCGGCGGCGACGGGGCGCGAGATCGATCCGGACAAGTTGCCGATCGCCCTCGTCACGGTCGAGGGATCGCTCGTCACCGTCCTTCTCGACTTCGGCGTCTACGCCGTCGCGGTCGATCGCACGTCGTACGACGCCAAGAAGGTCCCGCTCCACCGGATGACGGCGTTCCACCTCCAGCCGGAGCGCTTCGTGCGGCGGAGCCGCCGGGGCCGCGGGCCGACCTCGGTTCTCTTCGCCAACGGGACCGACGTCGTGCTCTCGCTCTTCTGGGTCGACGAAGCGGGGGAGCGCCGCCCGTACGGGTCGATCGAACCGGGCACCGTCAATCGGCAGGGCACGCACGTCGGCCACGCCTTTGTCCTCGTCGATCCGGAGGGGAGCGACCGCGGGGCGTTCGTCGCCGCTCGCGAGACGAAAGTGGCGTGGGTCGACGCGGAGACGCCCCGGCCGCGGCCGACGCCGGAGCGCGGCCGCGCCTTTTCGCGGCGAAACCAAGACGACGCGGAGGGAGCGGATCTCGAGAGCTCCGTCTTCGTGCGCGACCATAACGCGTGGATGAAGGACCCGGAGAGCGACGAAGAGATCGCGCTCACCCGCGACGGGACGGAGACGGACGGCTACGGCGGCCGCGTTTTTCTTTCGCCGGACAAGAAGAAGGCGGTCGTGATGCGCACGGCGAGGGGCGACGAGCGCAGGGTCCACTACGTCGAGGCCGCGCCGCGGGATCAGCTTCAGCCGAAGCTCCACTCTTACACCTACCCGAAGCCGGGGGACGAACTACCCGTCTCGAAGCCGCACCTCTTCGACCTCGAGTCGCGCCGCGAGATCGCGATCGACGGCGCGCTCTTCGAGAATCCGTGGTCGATCGGCGACGTGCGCTGGGCGCCGGACGGGTCGCGGTTCACGTGCCTCTACAACCGGCGCGGCCACCAGGTCCTCCGCATCGTGGCCGTGGACGCAGTGACCGGCGCGGTGCGCGCGGTCGTGGACGAGACGAGCGCCACGTTCATCGACTACTCGCAGAAGCAGGAGATCCGGTACCTCGACGCGACGAACGAGATCGTCTGGTCGTCGGAGCGCGACGGCTGGAATCACCTCTATCTCTACGACGCGCTCGCGGGGCGCGTGAAGAACCGCATCACGGCGGGCGAGTGGGTCGTGCGCGGGATCGACAGCGTGGACGAGGAGAGGCGGCAGGTGTGGTTCCGCGCCGGCGGCCTCCGTCCGGGGCAGGACCCGTATCACGTCCATTTCGCGCGCGTGAACCTCGACGGCACCGGCCTCTTGGTCTTGACCGAGGGCGACGGGACGCACGAGGTGACGTTTTCGCCGAACGGGCGCTTCTTCGTCGACCGCTACTCGCGCGTCGACCTGCCGCCCGTGACGGAGCTTCGCCGCTCCGAGGACGGCGCGCTCGTCTCGGAGCTCGAGCGCGCGGATGCGTCGGCGCTCCTCGCCACCGGCTGGCGCCCGCCGAAGCGGTTCGCCGCGAAGGGGCGCGACGGAGCGACCGACATCTGGGGCATCGTCCGGTACCCGATGAACCACGACCCGTCGAAGTCATACCCGGTCATCGAGTCGATCTACGCCGGCCCGCACGGGGCGTTCGTGCCCAAGTCCTTCAGCCGGCACTCGTCACAGGACGAGATCGCCGAGCTGGGCTTCATCGTCGTGCAGATCGACGGGATGGGGACGAACTTCCGCTCGAAGGCGTTCCACGACGTGTCCTTCAAGAACGTAGGCGACTCGGGCTTTCCGGATCGGATCGCCTGGATGCGCGCGGCCGCGAAGGCGGACCCGTCGATGGATCTCACGCGCGTCGGGATCTACGGCGGCTCGGCGGGCGGCCAGAGCGCGCTCCGGGCTCTTCTCGCGCACGGCGACTTCTACAAGGCCGCCGCCGCGGATTGCGGCTGCCACGACAACCGCATGGACAAGGTGTGGTGGAACGAGGCGTGGATGGGCTGGCCGGTCGGCCCGCACTACGAGGAGCAGTCGAACGTCACGCAGGCGCACCGGCTCGAGGGGAAGCTCCTCCTCACCGTGGGCGCGATGGACGAGAACGTCGATCCCGCCTCGACGATGCAGGTGGTCGACGCTCTCATCCGGGCCGACAAGGACTTCGAGCTCGTCGTCTTCCCCTCGAGCGGCCACGGCGCCGGCGAGTCGCCGTACGGGCGGCGGCGCCGCGCGGACTTCTTCGTCCGCCATCTCCTCGGCATCGAGCCGCGCTGGGCGGGAGAGAGCGCGGGCGGAACGAGCGGCCGCTTCTAGTCGAGCGGGAGTCCCGTCCGGGGGTCGATCGCGACGAATCCTCCCACTCGCCGCGGGAGCGCGTGCGGGCTCATCCTCGCCGGCGACGGCGCTCCCCCCTTGAGCGTCGTGCGGTCGCCGTCGAGGAGAAGCCGCAGCATGTAGTTCGACGCGGGGTCGTACCGGCTCGGCAGAACCCCGCTCCTCGTGAACGACGAATCGCCGAGGATCGTCGCGCCCGGCGCCTGATCCGCGCCGATCGCGGTTAGGGCGGGAAAGGTCTCGCCCGGGAGGAAGAGGCCGACGGCGAAGAGGTTCGCCGCGGACGCGGCCGGGTCGATCGCGAGGTCCGGGATGTGGAAAAAAAGGAGGGTGGGGATACGGATCGCGGCTCGGAGGGGCGCGTCGCGTCGCATGATCTCGACCTCCCGTGTCGGTCCGCCAAGGGAGCGGCGGAGCGAGTGAAAAGTTTGCGGCGCGGGGACCCTGGGATCAGCCTCATCCCTTTCTAACCCGATCGCCTCCGAGGATACACCCTCTCCATCGGAGCCTCCCCCTTCGCCGGGGGGCGCGGGGACCTCTCGGATCATCTCAACTCTTTTTTCGACAAAGAGTTGACCGACATTGGCTCGTTTCTTTACTTCGAGGGGGTCGCTCCTATAATGAGCCTCCCGAACCGGCTCCGAACCCGGGGGCCGGAGGCGATCGGATTCTTTCCCGTTCGTTCCCTCGGGGTCGCAGGCGCGTCGCACGGCGTCTCGGGCCCCGGCACAGCCAGGCTCCATGGACCCGGACCTCGCCCTTTCCCTCGTCGTCGTTCTCGCCCTCGCGGTCATCGTGCCCGGGCTCTTCTTCGCGCTCGGGCGCCTCTCTCGCGAGCGCCGGCCGTCTCCGGAGGGGGACGTCCCCTACGAGAGCGGCATCCTGCCCGCGACCGACGCGCAGCGCCGGTTTCCGGTGCGCTTCTACCTCGTCGCCGTCCTCTTCATCATCTTCGACGTCGAGGGCGCGTTCGTGATCCCGTGGGCGACCGAGATCCGCGAGCTCGGCTTCACGGGCTTCGTCTCGATGGCGGTCTTCGTGGGCCTCCTCCTCGTCGGGCTCTACTACCTCATCCGGAGGGGGGCGCTCGAATGGGAGTAGGGACGCGCGGCGGCAGGGTCGCGCCGGGACTCCCGTCCGACGGCGGCTTCGTGAGCACGCGGGCGGCTTCGCTCCTCGAGCGGGCCGCCAATTGGGGCCGGCGCTACTCGCTCTGGCCGTACCCCTTCGGCACCGCTTGCTGCGGCATCGAGGTGATGGGGGTTCTCTCGAACAAGTTCGACATCGCGCGCTTCGGCGCGGAGCTCGTGCGCTTCTCGCCGCGGCAGTCGGACCTCCTGATCGTCGCCGGGAACATCTCGTTCAAGATGGCGCCCGTCCTGCGCCGGATCTACCAGCAGATGTGCCGCCCGAAATGGGTGATCGCGATGGGCGCCTGCGCGTCGAGCGGCGGGTTCTACGACAACTACTCGACGGTGCAGGGGATCGACAAGGTGATCCACGTCGACGTGTACATCCCGGGCTGCCCGCCGCGGCCCGAGGCGTTCCTCGACGCCCTGGTTCTGTTGCAGAAGAAGATCTCGCAGGAACGGCCCGAGGACCATCCCCGTCCGGAGCCGCCCTGGCCACCGGAGGACGCGCGCCCGCGCGGCGCGGACCTCTTCTTCTCCGCCGGGACCTGAGCGGTCCACGGGCGGACGACTCTCGAAACGACCGGACGATTCTCGCGACGACCGACCGGGGCCGGAGACGGCCCGGACGAGGACGATGCCCGAAGCTCCCGCCACCCGACCCGGACCAGAGGAAAGCGCGCCTGAAGCCGCTCCGGAGTCCCAGCCATTCCCCCTCCGGAGGCTCCGCGAGCGGTTCGGCCCGGACATCGTGCTCGAGGCGCACGCGCGGGCGGGCGACGCGACCGCCGTCGTGCCGCGCGAACGGATCGCCGACGCTCTCGCCTTCCTGAAGGAGGACCGGGAGCTCTCGTTCAACACGCTCACCGATCTCGCGGGCGTCGACCTCGCGCTCTTCCCGCGCCAGGTCGAGGGCTTCGGCGGCGACGAGCGCTTCCAGGTCGTCTATCACTTGCACTCGCTCTCCCGGAACGACCGAGTGCGATTGAAGGTGCGCGTGCCGGAGTCGGACCCGACGGTCGCGAGCGCGACGCGTCTTTTCCGCTCCGCGGACTGGGCGGAGCGCGAGGCGTTCGACATGTTCGGCATCCGCTTCGAGGGGCACGGGAACCTGAAGCGGATCCTCTGCCACAAGGATTTCGTCGGGCATGCGCTCCGGAAGGACTACGACATCCGCGACCGGCAGTGGCTCGTCGAGCCCGACACGCTCGAGGACGAGCTATCGCCTCCGCCCGCGCCTCGCGGGGGCGGCGGCGACGAGGAAGCGGAGGGCGACGACCTCTTCACCGAGCTCATGTCGGTCAACATCGGCCCCGCCCATCCGGCGATGCACGGCGCCTTCCGCGTGCTCGTGCGATTGAAGGGCGAGACGATCGTCAAGGCCGTCCCCGAGATCGGCTACATCCACCGCGCGTTCGAGAAGTCGGCCGAAAAGGGGACGTACACGCAGGTCGTCCCGTACACGGACCGCTTGAACTACTGCTCGGCGCTCCTCAACAACGTGGGCTACTGCGCGGCGGTGGAAAAGCTCCTCGGGATCGAGGCGACCGAGCGCTGCCAGGCGATCCGCGTCATCATTGGCGAGCTGTCGCGGATCATCGACCACTGCGTCTGCCTCGCGGCGAGCCTCGTCGACATCGGCGCGCTGACGAACTTCTGGTACCTCTTCCGCGTCCGCGAGCGCGTCTACGAGGTGATCGAGGCGCTGACGGGGCACCGGCTGACGAACTCGTTCGCTCGAATCGGCGGGCTCGCCGCCGATCTCAACCCGGGCTTCGAGGAGGGCGTCCGCGCCGTCCTCGTCGACCTCGACTCGGCCGTCAAGGACGTCCTCGGCCTCCTCGCGAAGAACCGCATCTTCCACGAGCGCACGATCGGCGTCGGCGCGATCACGGCGGAGGAGGCGATCTCGTACGGCTTCACCGGCCCGTGCCTCCGGGCGTGCGGCGTGGCGCACGACCTCCGGAAGGCGTCCCCGTACTCGGGCTATGACCGCTACGACTTCGACGTCCCGGTCGGCGAGAACGGCGACGCCTTCGACCGCCTCATGGTGCGCTTCGAGGAAATGCGGCAGAGCGCGCGCATCATCGAGCAGGCGCTGGGAACGCTCCCGGGCGGGCCGGTCAACGTGGACGACCCTCGCGTCATCATCCCGCCGAAGGAGGAGGTGTACGCCTCGATCGAGGGGCTGATGCGCCACTTCGTCCTCGTCTACGACGGCATCCGCCCGCCGATGGGGGAGGCGTACGGCTTCACGGAGGCCGCGAACGGGGAATTGGGCTTCTACGTCGTCTCCGACGGCACCGGGAATCCGTATCGAGTGCGCGTCCGCCCGCCGTGCTTCTACGTCTACTCGGCGTTCCCGCGGCTGATCGAGGGCGGCTTCTTGGCGGATGCGGTCGCCGTGCTCGGCGGATTGAACGTCATCGCCGGGGAGCTCGAGCGCTGATGGCGGGGTTCTCCCTCTCCGACGCCGCGCTCCGGCGGATGCGCGAGGCGATCTCGCGCTTTCCGACTCCCCGCGCCGGGATCCTGCACGCGCTCTGGATCGTCCAGGAGGAGGCGGGCCACGTGTCGCGGGAGGCGATGGAGATCGTCGCGAGCGAGGTCGGCATCTCGCCCGCCCACGTGCTCGAGGTGGTGACCTTCTACACGATGTTCCACACGGAGCCGCCCGGGAAGCACGTCTTCCAGGTCTGCCGCACGCTCTCCTGCGAGCTGATGGGAGCCGGCCGCATCCTCGACCATCTCCGCGACCGGCACGGGATCGACGCCGGCAAGAAGAGGAGCGCGGACGGCCTCTTCACGCTTCAGGAGGTCGAGTGCCTCGCCGCCTGCGGACGCGCTCCCGCGATGCAGGTGGACGACGTCTTCTACGAGAGCGTGACCGAGGCATCGGTCGACGGGATCGTCGCGGCGTGCCGTGAGGGGAAGAGCCTCCCGAAGCCCGAGGAAGGAGTTCCGGGGTGGACTTCGAACGGGTCCTGACCGCGAACTTCGGCGTCGAGAACTCGCGCGCGCTCTCCGTCTACGCGGGCCGCGGCGGGTACGAGGGGCTCGCGAAAGCGCGGGCCATGGATCCCGACGCGGTCACCGAGGAGGTGAAGAAGAGCGGGCTCCGGGGGCGCGGCGGCGCGGGGTTCCCGACCGGCATGAAGTGGAGCTTCGTCCCCAAGGCCGCTATTCCGGCGAAGCCCGTGTATCTCTGCGTCAACGCGGACGAGAGCGAGCCGGGGACGTTCAAGGACAGGTATCTCCTCGACCTCGATCCGCACCTCGTGATCGAGGGGACGCTCATCGCCGCCCACGCGATCCGCGCGATGACGGCGTTCGTCTACTTCCGCGGCGAGTTCAAGAACGTGAAGGGCGTCTTCGACGCGGCCGTGCGCGAGGCGGAGGAGAAGGGGCTCGCGGCGCGCGCCGACGGGACCGGCGGCGACGGCGCGCTTCCGAGGATCGTCACGATCCGCGGGGCGGGCGCCTACATCTGCGGGGAGGAGACGGGGCTCATCGAGTCGCTCGAAGGGAAGCGCGGGTTCCCTCGCATCAAGCCGCCGTTCCCTGCCGTGGTCGGCGCGTTCGGCTCGCCCACGATCGTGAACAACGTCGAGACGATCGCCGCGCTGCCGTTCATCCTGCGGAACGGCGCGGCCCGATACGCCGCGTTGGGGACGGGAAAGAGCCTCGGCACGAAGCTCTTCTGCGTGAGCGGTCCCGTCGAGAATCCGGGCCTCTTCGAGAGGCCGCTCGGCTATCCCCTGAGGTCGCTCCTCGAGAGCGACTGCGGGGGCGTGCGCGGCGGACGGAAGCTCAAGGCGGTCGTCCCGGGCGGCTCGTCGGTGCCAGTCCTCACGGCCGCGGAGGTGGAGGGCGTCCTTCTCGACTACGAGTCCCTCGCGGCGGCGGGCTCCATGCTCGGCTCGGCCGGCATCATCGTCATGGACGACTCGACCTGCATGGTCGCGGCGCTCACGAATCTCGCGCGCTTTTACTCCCATGAGTCCTGCGGCCAGTGCAGCCCGTGCCGCGAGGGGACGGGCTGGGCCCACCGGATCCTGAAGCGGCTCGTTGTCGGGAAGGGCGAGGAGAAGGACCTCGAGATCCTCTGCTCGATCTCGCGCAACATGCGCGGGAAGACGATCTGCGTCCTCGCGGACGCGCTCGCGATGCCGATCGACTCCTACGTCGCGAAGTTCCGCTCCGAGTTCGAGGCGCACGCGCGGGACGGCGGCTGCGCGGGCGTCCACCCGGGGCGATCGATCTCGGATCTCGCCGGCGCTCAAGCGGAGGCGGCGGCCTCATGAAGCGCGAGTTCCGCCCGAGCCAGGATCCGGTTTTCCTAGCGCCTCCGCGGGAGAGGCCGCGGGCGAAGAAAAGGGTGGCCATCACCCTCAACGACCGGAAAGTCGAGGTCGACGAAGGCCTCACGATCCTCGAAGCCGCGCGCGGGCTCGCGCCGGAGATCCCTCACTACTGCTACCACCCGGGGCTCTCGATCGCGGGCAACTGCCGCATGTGCCTCGTCGAGATCGCGGGCCGAGAGCGCTCGACGCTCGCGATCTCGTGCTCGGCCCGCGTCTCCGAGGGGCTCGTCGTCAAGACCGAGTCTCCGATGGTGAGGGAGGCTCGCGCGGGCGTCCTCGAGTTCCTCCTCGTGAACCACCCGCTCGACTGCCCGATCTGCGACCAGGCCGGCGAGTGCGGGCTCCAGATCTTCTACATGGAGCACGACGCGAAGGTCAGCCGACTCAAGGTGGACAAGGTCGAGAAGGACAAGGTCGTGAAGCTCGGGCCGCGCGTCATGCTCGACCAGGAGCGCTGCATCCTCTGCTCCCGCTGCATCCGCTTCTGCGACGAGATCACGAAGTCGTCCGAGCTCTGCCTCGTCTCGCGCGGCGACCAGGCGCGGATAGCGACGTTCCCGGGAAAGCCGCTCGACGGCAAGTACTCGGTCTGCACGACCGACGTCTGCCCGGTCGGGGCGCTCACGAGCCGCGAGTTCCGGTTCGAGGAGCGCGTCTGGTTCTTGGCGGGCGCGGACTCGATCTGCACCGGCTGCTCGCGCGGCTGCAGCGTGAGCCTCCAGCACCACAAGAACGTGACGTTCGACGAGCTGAACAAGAAGGTCTACCGTCTCCTCCCGCGCTACAACCCGCGCGTGAACGACTGGTGGATGTGCGACGCCGGACGGCTCACGTTCCGGCGCTGCAACGAGTCTCGCGCGCTCGTGCCTCTCGTGAGGGAGTCGGGCGCGGCGGCGCCGGCCGAGGCGGCGTGGCCGGCGGCGATCGCCGCCGCGGCCGCAGGCGTCTCGTTAGCGCTCGAGCGGAGCGGGCCTGGGGCGGTCGCGGGCCTCGCCTCGCCCGAGTGCTCGACGGAGGAGCTCCACCTCTTCAAGAAGCTCGTGACCGAGACGATCGGCTCGCGGCGGTTCTCGGCGAAGAGCCTGAAGCCGTCGGGGGACGAGGACGACTTCCTCATCCGGGCGGAGAAGCACCCGAACGCGTTCGGCGCCGCGATCGTCGGCGACGGCGAGGACCCGCGCGCGATCCTCCGCGACGCGGCCGAAGGGACGATCGAGTGCCTCGTTCTCCTCGACTCCGATCCCGCGGGCGACTCGGGCGACGAGGCGGCGCGCGACGCTCTCGCGCGCGCGAAGTGCGTGATCGCGATCGGGCCCAATCTCACGGACTCGTCGGCGGTCGCCGCGGTAACGCTCCCCACCTCCTCGGTCGCCGAGAAAGACGGGACGTTCGTCAACTGCGACGGACGCGTGCAGCGCTTCTTCCGCGCGTTCGCTCCGCCGCGGAAGGTCCACGACGCGCTCGACGTCCTGCGCGCGCTTGCGCGGGCGCTCGGCGAGGACTGGCCCGCGAGGAGCGCCGCCCAGGTGTTCGCCGAGGTCTCGTCCTTCAGCCCCGAGCTCGAGGGCCTCTCGTACGAGGACCTCCTCCCGCACGGGGCGCTCGTCCGGAGCCGCGCGCCGCGCGAGGAGGGCGGGCGCGAGGCCTCCTCCGTCCCGGCCGCCGGGGAGGGACGCGCGAGATGAGCCCCTTCGCCGCGACGATCGTGCTCGTGGCGCGGCCCGTCGTGGCCGCGGTCCTCTTCCTCAATCTCCTGCCGGTCCTCATCTGGCTCGAGCGGAAGGGCTCGGCGTACATGCAGGACCGCGTGGGCCCGAACCGGGCGTACGTCCCGGGCCTGGGGCTTCGCATGGGCGGGCTCGTTCACAGCCTCGCGGACGTCCTGAAGCTCGCGACGAAGCGCGAGCTCCTGCCGGCGCACGTCAACCGGCGCTTCTACCTCATGGCGCCGTTCTTCGCTCTCTTCTCCGCGCTCCTCGCGTACGCGGTCGTCCCGTTCGCGGACGACCTCCGGCTCCCGTCGGGCGCGGTCGTGGCTCTGCGCGGGATCGACCTCGACCTCGGGATCCTCTGGGTGCTGGCCGCGGGCTCGATCTCGGTGTTCGCGATCGTCCTCGCGGGCTGGGCCAGCAACAACAAGTATGCGCTGCTCGGCGGCCTCCGCGCGACCGCGCAGATGGTGAGCTACGAGGTCGCGCTCGTGCTCGCGATCTCGGGCGCCGTGCTCGCCTTCGGGACGGTCGACCTCGCCGCGATCGTCCGGTCGCAGGGAGATCTTCTTCTCGGGTTCGTCCCGAAGTGGGGGATCGTGCTCCAGCCGTTCGGGTTCCTCCTCGTCGCCGCGACCGCGCTCGCGGAAACGAACCGCGCGCCGTTCGACCTCCCCGAGGGCGAGAGCGAGATCGTGGGATTCCACGTCGAGTACTCGGGGTTCAAGTTCGCGATGTTCTACATGGCCGAGTACATGCACATCGCGACGCAGGCGGCGGTCCTCGTCACCGTGTTCCTCGGAGGGTGGCAGATCCCGTGGATGACGACGGAGACCCTCGTCTCGTCCGCCCCGTGGATCGTTCCGGCCGGCCTCGCCGCGTCGGCCGCGGCTTTCGCGCTGGTCGGCGCCGCGTGTCTCCGGTACCACGCGCGAAACCGGACGCGCTGGCGCGACTCGCGGCGGCGGGAGGGCGCGGTCCTCTCGGTCGTCCTCGGCTTTTTGCCGGCGGCGGCGTGCGCTCTCCTCTTCTTCGCCGTGCCGGGCGACGCGCCGGCCGCGGGCCCGGTCTTCGCGGCCGTGGCGCAGAGCACGGCATTTCTCGTGAAGACGCTCCTCGTCGCGTGGATCTTCATATGGATCCGCTGGACGCTTCCGCGGTTCCGCTACGACCAGCTCATGACGCTCGGCTGGCGCGCGCTCCTGCCGCTCGCCATCCTCAACCTCTTCGCGACCGCGGCGGTCGCGCTCCTCGTCGGCTAGATTCGCGGGGGATCGACATGATGGCGACGACCGAGGCGGGACCGAGGCCGCGGACTGGCGTGACGCCGGTCTCGCGGCGGCGCCGGACTCTCAGCGAGAGGATCTACGTCGTGGAGGTGGCGCGCGGGCTCGCGATCACGATCCGCCATCTTCTCCGAAACCTCTTCGGCCGCTCCGCGATCGGCACGTCGAGATTCCCGGAGACGGCGCCGCGGTTCCCTCCGAGATTCCGCTCGCGGCACCGGCTGCTGAAGAAAGAGGACGGCACGCCCCGCTGCACGGCGTGCATGTGCTGCGCGACCGCGTGCCCGGCCGGCTGCATCTACATCGAGGCGGCCGAGACGCCGGATCCCACCGTCGAGAAATACCCGAAGACGTTCGACATCGACGCGCTCGTCTGCATCTACTGCGGCTTCTGCGTCGAGGCGTGCCCGTGCGACGCCATACGGATGGACACGGGGCTCTTTCCGCCGGCGGGGCTCGAGCGGGCGGAGTTCGTCGACGACAAGGACACGCTGCTCGCGCGAACGGGACCGAAGGAGCCGGCCGCGGGCGAGCCCGGCGGCGTGGCCCCCTTGAGCGGGCCGTGGCTGAAGAAGTGCTGAGCGGAGCGCGCGTGGCGTAGCGCGCGTCCCGAAGAGTCGAGGAAAGGAAGGGCGTGGAGACGATCCTGTTCATCGTGCTCGCGGCGACGGCGGTCGTCTCCGCCGCTCTCGCGATCTCGCTCCGCAGAGCGCTCTCGTGCGCGCTCGCCCTCGGCGTCTCCTTCGTGGCGGTCTCGGGCCTCTTCGCGCTCCTTCACGCGCCCTTCGTCGCGGTGATCCAGATCCTCGTCTACGCGGGCGCGATCCTCGTCCTCGTCGTCTTCGTCATCATGCTCCTCAACCTCCCCGCCGGCGATCCGCGGCTCGAGCGGGTGACCCGCCTCCGCGCCGCGCTCTCCGCGGCCGTCGTCGCGCCGATCGTGCCGCTCGTCCTCGTCGCCGTTCCGGCCGCGGCGCGGGGCGCCTCCGCGGAGGCGCCGCCCGAGGGGTTCGGGGGGATCGGCGCCGTGGCGCGGAGCCTTTTCACGGACTACCTGTATCCGTTCGAAATCGTGTCGCTTCTCCTCCTCGTGGCCATGGTGGCCGCGGTCGTCCTCGCGAAGCGGAGGATCTAGCGCGGATGGGCACTCTCGCGGTGGCCGCGGCGGTCGGGGCGCCTCTCTATCTCGCCGTCGCCGGCGCGCTCTTTTCGATCGGCGTCCTCGGGTTCCTCCTCCGGAAGAACCTCATCGTCGTCTTCATGTCGGTCGAGATCATGCTGAACGCCGTCAACCTCGCGCTCCTCACGGTGGCGCGCTTCTACGTGCGCACGGTGGACGCGCACGTCCTCGTTTTCCTCGTGATGGCGCTCGCCGCCGCGGAGACGGCGGTCGGCCTCTCGATCGTGATCGCGGTGTTCCGGCTCAAGAGGAGCGTGAGCGCGAACGACCTCACGACGATGAATGGCTAGCGCGCTCCTCGCGTCCGTCCCGCTCCTCTGCCTCGCGGGCGCAGCCGTTCTCGGGCTCGTGGCCGTCCTCGGTGCGCGGCGCGGGCGGCCGGTCCTGTCCGAGCGCGCCGTCTCGCTCCTCGCGTGCACCGGGCCGGCGCTCGCGTTCGCCCTCTCGATCGCGGCAAGCGTCCGCGCCGCTTCAGGGCCGGTCGAGGGGCCGGTCGTCCCGTGGATCGCGCTCGCGGACTTCGCGGGGCCGATCGCGCTCCGGCTCGACACGCTCTCGGCCACGCTCCTCCTCGTCGTCACGGGTATCGGGACGCTCATCCACGTCTACTCCACCGGCTACATGCGCGGGGACCGCGGATACGCGCGCTACTTCGCGTGCCTCAATCTCTTTCTTTTCTTCATGACGGGACTCGTCCTCGCGGCGAACCTCGTCACGCTCTTCATCGGGTGGGAGGGGGTCGGGCTCGCGTCCTACCTTCTCATCGGGTTCTGGTTCGACGACGAGACGAAGGCGCGGGCGGGCTTGAAGGCGTTCGTCGTCAACCGGGTCGGCGACGCCGCGTTCCTCCTCGGCATCTTCCTCGTGTTCAAGACCGCGGGGACCGTCGACTTCGAGGGGATCCGGAGCGCGCTCGAGTCGCGCCCCGAGCTCTTCCGGGCGACGTTCTTCGGTCCGTTCTCGGTCGCTTCCGCGATCGGTCTACTTCTCTTCCTCGGCGCGTGCGGCAAGTCGGCGCAGATCCCCCTTCACGTCTGGCTCCCCGACGCGATGGCGGGCCCGACGCCCGTCTCGGCGCTCATCCATGCCGCGACCATGGTGACCGCGGGCGTCTACCTCGTGTGCCGCCTGTCGGCGCTCTACGCCGCGGCGCCGCTTACGGGCGCGATCGTGGCGCTCGTCGGCGCCGTGACCGCGCTCTTCGCGTCGACGATCGCCCTCGTCCAGTTCGACTTGAAGAAGGTGCTCGCCTACTCGACCGTGAGCCAGCTCGGCTTCCTCTTCCTCGCGGCCGGGGTGGGAGCCGCGGGCGCCGCGATGTTCCACCTCTTCACCCACGCGTTCTTCAAGGCCGGCCTCTTCCTCGGCGCGGGCTCCGTGATCCACGCGCTCAACCACGAGCAGGACATCCGCAGGATGGGAGGGCTCCGTTGGAAGATGCCGGTGACGGGCCTCACGTTCCTCTTTTGCGCGCTCGCGCTGTCGGCGATCCCTCCCTTCTCGGGGTTCTTCTCGAAGGACGCGATCCTCTGGGAGTCGCTCCGGCGCGGAGGCGAGATCGCGCCCGCGTTCGGGCTCCTCCTCTGGGCGCTCGCCCTCGCGGCGTCGGTCTGCACGGCGTTCTACGCCTTTCGGCTCGTCTTCCTCGTGTTCTACGGCCGGCCCCGGTGCAGCGAGGACGCGTGGCAGCACTGCCGCGAGTCGCCTCGCGCGATGACGTCGGTCCTCGTCGTCCTCGCCGCGGGCGCGGCGCTCGCCGGGTTCCTGAACGTGCCGGAGAGCCTCGTCCACGGGCTTGACCGCTTCGGCCGGTGGGTCGGGCCCGCGCTCGCCCCCGAAGCCGCCGGCGAGCCCGAGAACCACGCGGTCGAGCTCGCGATCGGGATCGTCTCGCTCCTCGCGGCGCTCGGAGGCGTCGGGCTCGCGACCCTCCTCTACGCGAAGCGGCCGGACCTCGCGCCCGCCCTCGCCGCGCGGTTCCCGCGCCTTCACCGGCTCCTCGCGGAGAAGTACCGGGTCGACGAGGCGTACGAGCGGTTCGTCACGAAGCCCGCCTGGGCGATCGGCGACCGCGTCTTCTTCCGGCTGATCGACCGGCGGATCATCGACGGCGTGACCGACGGGCTCGCCGGGGCGGCGCGGGGCGCCGGGGTGATCCTCCGCCTCTTCCAGACCGGCGCGGTCCAGACGTACGTCGCGATCCTCGTCCTCGCGGCCGCCGCCGTGCTGTACGCGATGTGGGGAGGAGCGTCGCCGCCATGACCGCGTCCCTCTCCCTCGTCTGCCTCCTGCCGCTCCTCGGCGCGATCGCGACCGTGCTCCTGCCGACGTCGAACCCAAGGACGATCCGGCTCTTCTCCACGGGCGTCTCGGCGCTCGTCTTCCTCGCCGCCCTTCCGTTTCTCGGTGCCTTCGACGGCGCGAGCGGAAGGCTCGAGTTCGAGGAGAGCGCCTCCTGGATCCCGGCGATCGGGGTCCGGTTCCACGTGGGCCTCGACGGGCTGTCGCTCTTCCTCTTCCTCCTGGTCGCGTTCCTCACGCCGCTCTCGATGGCGGCGGCGACCCGGAGCGTCAAGAGCCGCCACCAGGAGTTCGCGGCGTGCTTCCTCCTCCTCGAGAGCGGGTTGCTCGTCCTCTTCGCGGCGGCCGACGTCTTCCTGTTCTACGTCGCGTGGGAGCTGGTGGTCGTCCCGATGTTCCTCCTGATCGGCATCTGGGGCGGCCGCGAGCGCCAGTACGCGACGCAAAAATTCGTCCTCTTCACCGTGGCGGGCTCCCTCCCGATGCTGCTCGCGGTCGTGGCGCTTCTCTGGCTCAGGCGCTCAGCGGATCCCTCGGCGACGAGCTTCGACTTCTCCGACCTCGCCGGGCTCGCGGTCGATCCCGGGACGAGGAGACTCCTCTTCCTCGCCTTCTTCGTCTCGTTCGCGGTGAAGGTGCCGCTCTTCCCGCTCCACACGTGGCTTCCGCCCGCGCACACCGAAGCGCCGACCGCGGGCTCGATCGTCCTCGCCGGGCTGCTTCTGAAGCTTGGCGGATACGGGTTCCTCCGCGTTTCGTTGCCGCTCTTCCCGGTGGAGGCCGCGGCGGCGGCGCCGTGGATCGCGATCCTCGCTCTCGCGGGCATCCTGGGCTCGGCGCTCGCGGCGCTCGTCCAGAGCGACCTGAAACGCCTCGTGGCCTACTCGTCGGTGAGCCACATGGGCCTCGCCGTTCTCGGCGTCTTCTCGCTCAACGCCGTCGGCGTCGCGGGATCGATCTACCTCATGCTCGGGCACGGCCTCACGACCGGAGCGCTCTTCCTCCTCGTCGGGATGCTCCACGACCGCCGCCACTCGCGCGAGATCGCGGACTTCGGAGGGCTCGCCCGGAAGATGCCCCTCTTCTCGGCGGCGTTCGTGTTCGTCGCGCTGGGCTCGATCGGGCTTCCCGGACTCTGCGGGTTCGTCGGCGAGTTCCTCTGCCTCGCGGGCGCCTTTTTCAGGAGCAAATGGACCGCGGCGGTCGCGGTGGCGGGCGTCGTTCTCTCGGCCTGGTACCTCCTCCGCGCGTCGGGGGCCACGCTCTTCGGACCGATCGGCCCCGAAAACGAGAAGAACGAGGCGATGCGCGACGTCGATTCCCGCGAAGTCCTCGTTCTCGCGCCCTTCGTGGCGATGATCCTCGTCCTGGGCGTCGCGTCGAAGCCGGTCCTCGCGCGGATCGAGCCGGCCGTGTCCGTCCTCCTCGAGACGATGCGCGACGGGAGCGAGCGCGCGGCGTCGCTCCGGAGTCCGAGGTGACGGGATGAAGGGAGCGCGCGGCCATGTCCGATGACGCGATGCAGTCGCTCCTCTGCCTCGCTCCGATGCTGAACCTCGTCATCGCAGGCCTCGTCGTCCTCGTCGGCGAGGCGCGGAGCCCGCGCCACGCAGCGCGGGGCTGGATGTCCGCCTTCACCCTGCTCGCGATCCTCCTCTCGTTTCTCGAGGTGATCGTGATCGGGTCGCGCATCGAGGGGTTCGGCGTCGAGGTCTTCTCGTCGCTTGGCTCGGTCGATCCGCTCTCGCTCTTCCTCTCGGGCTCCGTCCTCTCCTTTACGGCCGTGGTCGTGATCGCGTCTCGGGACACGCTCCTCCGCCACGGCCTCGAGCGCGGCGAGTACTACGCGCTCGTCTCTTTCGCGGCGGCGGGGGCGATCGTGATGGTCTCGACGAGCCACCTCTTCACGCTCGTCCTCGGCCTCGAGGTCATGTCGCTCTCGCTCTACGCGCTCGCCGGCTACTTCCGGACCGACGCGCGCAGCGTCGAGGCGTCCCTCAAGTACTTTCTCGTCGGATCTTTCGCGTCCGGCTTCCTCCTCTTCGGCCTCGCGCTCATCCTCGGCGGTGCGCGGAGCCTCGATCTCCGGGCCGTCGCGGCCGCGTTCCTGGGCGGCGGTGAGGACGCCCACTCGCTCCTGCGCGTCGGCTCGGGCCTCCTCCTCGTCGGGTTTTTCTTCAAGACGGCGGCGGTGCCGTTCCACATGTGGGCGCCGGACGTCTACGACGGCTCGCCGACGCCCGTCACCGGGCTCATGGCGACGGGCGTCAAGGTGGCGGCCGTGGGAGCGTTCCTGCGCGTCGTCCTCGTGGGGCTCGCTCCCGCGAGGGAGCTCGTCTCGGGCGTGTTCTTCTGGGTCGCCGTCGCGACCATGGTCGGAGGGAACCTCCTCGCGCTCGGCCAGGGGCGCGTGAAGCGGATGCTCGCGTACTCGAGCATCGCGCACGTCGGGTACCTCCTGGTCGGCTTCGCGGCGACGGGCGCCGGGAGCGCCACCGCGCCGGCCGCGGTGCTCTACGGCACGGTCGCGTACGCGACCGCGAGCTTCGGCGCCTTCGCGGTCGTCGCGTTCCTCGAGACGCGGTCCGGCGCGCCGCTCGCGTTCGGAGACCTCCACGGCCTCTCGCGGCGCTATCCGTTCCTGGCGGCCGCGTTCGCGGTGTTCCTCCTCTCGCTCGCGGGGATACCGCCGCTCTTCGGATTCCTCGGGAAGTTCTACGTGTTCGGCTCGGCGATCGGGATCGGCATGGAGGCGGGGGACGGGAGCCTCGTCGTACTCGCCGTGGTCGGCGTCGCGTCGAGCCTCGTGGGTCTCGGGTACTACCTCCGCGCGCTCGTCGCGGCTTTCCTCAAGGAGCCGGACGGCGCGGCGCTCGACTTCCGGCGCGTGCGGGGCGGCGTTGCCGCGGCTCTCGCCGTGGCCGCGGCGTTCACGATCTGGTTCGGGCTCGGCCCGGCGGTCCCGTTCGGAGTCTCGGACCTCTGGGACGTCGCCGTGCGCGCGGTCGCGCCCCTGCGCTGAATCGCCGGTCGATCAGGAGCCGAGGCTCACGCGGCGCAGGAGATCTCTCAGCGCGGCGACGTCCTCGTCCGCCGCGTCTCTCTCGTCCGGCGGCCTGCCGCTCGAGCCGGGGGACGCTGCGCCGTCCGGCGCGCCCGCCGCGGGCGCGGCCCCTCCCGACACGTCGGGCCTCGCCGCTCCGGTCTCGCCGTCCTCCCGCGAGCCCGGCGGGGCAGGCGGACTCCCGGCTGGGCCGAGCGCGCCGTCGCCGCGCGAGGGCCCCGAAGGCGTGGACCCGCCGCTCTGGCCGCCCGGGGCCGGAGACGGGGCGGGCGTCGGAGGAGCCGAGAAGCCGCCGCGCGCCGCGCCCGACGGCGACGATCGCGCGACCGCTCCGGCGGCTCCGCCCGCGGCGCTCCCGTTCCCCTTCGACCGCGGGGTGAGCGCGTCGCGGGCTTCCGCGACGAGGCGACGATTGCAGATCATGCCGTCCGTTCGGGGGGCGACCCGAGTTTCCTCGGGAGGGCGAAGCGAGAGTTGAGGGGGACGGCTCTCGCGGATCCTCTTCATGGAAGCCGCGGCCGCGAGTCGGACGGCCCTGTTTGCGTCGTCGAGCAGCGACTCGACGATGTGCCGGCTCGATGCGTCCCCGAGGTCGCCGAGGGCGAGTGCGGCCGCTTCCCGGACGGACGCGTCTCGGTCGGTCGCGAGGCGGGAGACGCCGGACAGGAACTCCGAGGCGCGTCGTGCCCCGGCGAGAAGCGTCGCGAGCCGCCGGAGGTCGGCGTCGCGGCCGTTCATCCACCCTCGAAGCGCTCGGTCGATCGCGGGATCGTCGGGAAGGAGGGAGAGAGCCGCCGCCGCGACGTCCCGGTAGCACGTGTCCGTCCGGATGAGATCGATGGCCTTGGGCGCGAGCGACGGGTCCCCGATCATCGCGAGAGCGAGCGCGAAGAGCGCTCGCTCGCGCCGGTCGTCGGCGGATCGGGCCGCATCGATGCCGTCGAACGCGTCGCAGAGCGGCTTCAACGCCGGCTCGAAGTCCATCCGGCCGAGCGAGAGCGCGACGGCGGACCGAGCGGCCGGGGACCGGGACGTCCGGAGCGCGCCGACGAGAGCCCAGCCGGCGCGCTCCGAGCCGAGATCGCCGAGAGCGACGGCCGCCGCTCTCGCTTCTGTCGCGTCCCGCCCGGCGACGCGCTTCTCGAGAATCGGGATCGCGTCATCCCCGAGTTCGCGCACGGCGTCGCGGATCGGCTCCGCGAACGACGCGAGCGACGCCGGCCGCACGCGGTGGAAAAGGTCTTCTAGCCTCGACGCCGGGTCGGACCCCCGGGAGGGGACCAGGACGCTCAGGACGGCGATGCCGAGGACGCAGGAACTGTGATGGGGCTCGTGCATGAGATCCGCCTCGCTTCGGCCCACGCGCTCGCGGGGCGGCAAGAGCGGTGCCATTGACCGTCGTCCGAGCCGGGAAGCCTCGGAATCCGCGATCGGCCGACGGGTCGGCGCGGCGGAGGAGTTTTCCGGCTTCGCGCGACGTCACGCTCCGGTGACCCTCGTGACGCTCCCGGCTACTCTCCGCGCCGGGTCTCGGCCGACTTCTTCATCGGGTCCGGCAGCTCGAGCGTCACTGCGTCCTTCCCGCAACCGAGGACGAGGACGACGCCCCCGTCCTCCGACGGCTTCGCGGACTCGAGGGAGAGCCGCGGCCGCTCGCTCTGGGCGGGCGCTCGCGACGCCGTCCCCTCGCGGACGAGAGCCGCCTCGTCGGGATCGACTTCGTCGTCGGGGATCTTCCCGAAGCCGAAGTTCTCCGTCGGCGCCTCCGGCGCCGGCCGGACGAGGACCGAGTCGCGCCCGAGGACGATGTTCCAACGCTCGGGCTCGCCCCGCCGGCGCTGTTTCCGGGACAGGCTCGCGACCGGGGTGTTGCGTCCGGCGCGCGACCTCCGGGCGACGAGATCCGAGTCGAGCGCGAAGACGGCGACGTCGAAGCCCTTCGCCTTCGCCGTCTCCGTGCCGGGGAGGACGGAGGCGGCGGTCACGCGGTGGATCCCGTAGGCCGCACGGAAGAGGACGAGGTTCGGCGGGCCCCTCCTCGGGTCGGAGAGCGCGGAGAGGGAGATGGCGAGCTTTTGCGCCGGCTTTTCTTCCTCGGCGTATTCGAGCGGAAGGAGGACGGAGCCGTGCTTCTCGCCGAGCGCGAACCCGGCGCGCGCGACCTCGAGAGAGAACTCGGTGCCGCGGCCGCGGCGCAGCGCGAGCTTGTAGCCGCCGGGGGGACGACCTCGTCGCCGACGACGAGCGGCGCGGTCGTCTCGAGCTTCGTCGCGTTGCCGGAGCCGAGGCGCCACTCTCCGCCCTCGGCCATCTCCGAGAGGCCGTGCTTCCCGAGGCGAACCGCGCCATAGTCGATCCGGAGGACGCGATCCTCGAACGAGATCTTCGCTTCCGCGCGCTGCGCGAGCGCGGGCTCCGCGAGAAGGAGGGAAACGAGCGCGGCGAGTGCGGTGGCGGCACGGCGCCGCGCCGGCGCGGGCGGCGAAGATCGTTCGGCGTACGGGCTCAAGAGCAGTCGGGGCACGCTCGGTCTCCCTTCTCGCGCGCCGTGGCGCGTCGAAGCGTATCCGGGAGCGAGCCGGCACGGCGCGTGCCGGGACGACGGAAACCGGGCGGCCGCGCGGAAGTCGAGGCGGAGACGCGCTCAAAGGCCCGGGCCGTCCCCGGGAGCGGATCGGGGCGGCGAAGACTCCGGGCGCATCCGCTCGTCGCTGTGTGCGGGAACGAGGCGCCGCGGGAGGCGCGTGGGCGGAAGGAAACGAGGCCCCGGGTCCGAGCCCCGAAGGCCTCGATCGTTCGGCGGGAGGAGCGCCGCGGCGATCAGCGCGGCAGTCGAGTCTCGCCGGCTCTCACGAGGCGCGGGACCGGGTTCGCGAGCTCGGTCAAGAAGCGCGGCACCGCGCCCCGCGCGCGCCGGGGAGGCGAAGACTCGAGCGTGCGGAACCGGCCGTCGGTGAGGATGCGGATCTGCGCGTTGTAGTTCTGGATCGAGAAGTCGCGCAGCCGGACGTAGTTCGCGGAGCGCTCGGTGAAGTACGTGTTGGGCAGGCGCGTCGCGGCCCGGTTGTCGGCCATGACGAGGGTTCCGTTCGCCGCGCCGTCGCCCGGGCCGAAGAAGATCTCGACCCAGAGATGGCCCGACTCGCCGAACCGCGAGTCGACGAAGACGTCGATCGTGTCGAATGCGGCGTCGACGATCGTGCCTCCCGTGCCGCCGATCGAGACCTCGGCGACCGCGTCGACGATGCCGACGGACCGGAGAAGCCCCGCGGCGGACTTGTCGGGGAATCCCGTCACGGGGTCTTCCGCGCGCAGCTCGATCGCGTCGAAGCCGGGCAGCCCGCTCCCGCCCACCTCGACCGCGGCGACCCCGATTCCGGAGATCACGTACCCGACCTTCGGCATGTCGTAGGCGTGGTAGCGGACGGCGACCGAGTCGTTGGTGAAGGCCGGAGACCGCACGATGAACGCGACGTCGTCGGTGGCCGCGTCGAACTCTCCGGGGCTCGGCCGGAGCCCCCAAACTCCCGGCTCGCCGTCGACGAGGGCGCTCGTGTCGGGGTCGGTGAGGAGGGCGCGCGCGGGGATGTTGACGGGGAACAGCGCCAGGAATCTCGACTTCACCGCGCGGGTGATCCGGGACGTGACGATCGTCCGGCCGGGCGGGAACACCATGGGGTTCACGATCCGCGGCGAGAAGAAGTTGGTGATGTCGCGCCAGACCGGGGAGCCGCCCGTGAAGACGTTTCGGTCCACCTGGATCGCGAGGTTCGCCGTCACGGGGCTCGAGCCGTTGTTGTCGACGACCGCGTCGAAGTAGATGAAGTCGTCGGTCTCGGGAACGGGGCCCGCGTTCGGCCGGCGGGTGAAGACGAGCGGGAGGCCGCGATCGCCCGCGAAGCGCTGCGAGCCGCGGGTGAGAAGCCGCATGTTCGCCGGCCTCGTGTGCGCGACGAAGATGGAGCCGATGTAGTCCCACGTCGGGTTGAGCCCGGTCGTTCCGGCGGCCGTCACGGACCGGGAGTCGTTGCTCGATCCACGCGGGTTGTTCACGTCGAGCATCGTGCAGAGCGCGAGCCCGGACGTCGACGTCGAGAGCGGCTCGGTCCACGTGAGGAAGATCGTCTGCCCCGGGTCGGGCGCGTAGTTGAACTGGCCGTAGTGGTTCGTGTACCCCGGGCGGATGATCGTGCTGCCCGCTGTCGCGAGGACGCCGGCGGACGAGATGTCGGGGAACCCGGGGTTCAGGGGATCCTCGGAGCGGAGGTCCATCGTCGTCGAGAGGTCCCGCGGCTCGTAGTTGGCGCTGCTCGGGTCCGTCGTGTTCTGGAAGTTGTAGATGAACGCGTGGCCCTGGCAGATGACCGCGGTCGGGTCGAGCTCGTGAGCGTTGTAGCGGATCGCCCAGAAGTTCATGTCCTGGCCGTTGGAGAACGGCGAGCACCAGCCGTCGGAGCCGCCGTTGTCGTGCTTGGCGAGGGAGACGCCGCCCGCCGCCGCGGCGGGGCCCGAAAGGGCGAGAAGGAGGGCCAGCGCGAGGCCGCTCTGGACGACGACCGAGAAGGTGCTCCGGGGGCCGGTCGTTGGCATGGATGATCCTCTAAGCCGGGGAAGCCGCGGCATGGCGTCTGCGAGCCATCGTCACCTGGACTTGAGCCTGATCGTAGCGCGGACGGCCGGGCCGGGTCAAGCGACCCGGTCAGCCCCCGAACAGCCCGTCGACGAAGCCGATCTCGTACGCGAGGACGAGCCCGAGAGTTGCGCTCGCGAGCCCCGCCGCGAACCGGGCGGCGGCGTTGAGGCGGAAGAGGCGGCGGGAGGGGAGGAGAAACGGGACCGAGAGGAGGCTCGACACGATCATCATGCCGACGACGAGCCCCGCGCCGAAGAGGACGATGTACGCGATCCCGGGCAAGAGCCCCGGCGCGGCCTCGAGCCCGACGAGGACGACGAGGCCGGCCGTGCCGGCGAGGCCGTGGACGATTCCGACCCAGAACGGACGGCGCGACACCGTGCCGAGCCGGCTGCCGGATCGGCCGACGAGCGCCGCCAGGAAGCCGCGGACTCCGTGGGCGTGCGCGTGAATCAGGCGCGCGTCGCGAGCGGACGCATCGAACCCGTCCTCGTGGGCATGGATGTGCGCGTGGACGACGCCGTCCGGATGCGAGTGCGCGTGGACGTGCATCTCGCCGCGCGCGGACCGGAGGATGAGGATCACGCCGAGGCCGACGAGCATGGCGGCGACGCCCATCTCGAGGCCGAGCGCGATCCGCTCGGGAATCGTCACGCGGAGGGAGAGGACGACGAGACCGCACAGGAGGAGCGACGTCGTGTGCCCGACGCCCCACATGGCCCCGACGACCGCCGACCGGAGAAGCGACCGGGACTCGACGGCGATCGTGCCCATCGCCGCGAGATGATCGGGATCGAAGGAGTGGCGGATCCCGAGGACGAAGCCGGTTCCGAGCGCGACGGCGAGGGGCGAGGCGTCCATGCGGCGCCCGTTTTCGCACGCGCGACGCCGGTTGGGAAGGGCGGGCGCTGCGCCGTCAGCGGCGGCCGATGCGGACCGACCGGAGGATCCGGTCGAGATCGTCGCGCCGCGCCGCGATCGCGGAGGCGTCTCCCCGGATCCGGTAGACGGCGAGGAGACCCTCCCTCTCCACGACGTACGAGCGCATCTCGCAGTCGCGGCCGTCGCGCCCGGTTCCGCGCGCGGACACGCAGTCGGCGTCGCCGAGCGACCCGAGCCGAACGTGGCGGTCGACGACGACCGAGCGCGCCTCGGCGAGGTGCTGCTGGACGACGTTTCGCTCGCGCGCGAAGAGCTCGGATCGCCCGAAACCGGCCTCCTCGGCGGACGCCGCGAGGAAGCTCACCTCGACGAACGCGGGCTCCCCGTCCTCTGCCGCCGCCTCGAGAGCGAAGCGGAATCGCCGGCTCGGGTCGTCGTCCGACGGTCCGTCGAACGTCCATCCGTCCGGCGGCGCCTCGCCGATCCGGACCGGGAGGAGCGGGTCGGAGTGGAACCCGCCGCCCGCCCGCGCGCCGTCCCGGGCCGGGACGGCGAAGAGGAGGACGAGGACGCACGAGGCGATCCCCAGGAGGAGCGTGATCGTGATCGGCGTCCGCATGAACCTCGCTCGATCGGAAGGGAAGAAAGAGGCCTCTCGTCCCGCCGGGATGGGGGCCGGGCCGCCTCGGCGGGGCACGGCCCGGCCGCGTGCGCTCGTTCCCTATTTCGGCACGCCGGCGGCGCGCGGTTGAGGGGCGGGATCTACTGGAGCTTGAAGGACTTCTCGATGTCGGCGATGTCCTTCTTGTGCTTCTCGCGGGTCGCCGAGCCGTCGGCAGCCACCTCGAACACGATGATGTGGTCCTTGTGCTCGAAGAGGTGCGACTCGAGGACGAGGACGGCGCCCTGCACGCCCGCGATGCGACCCTCGATCTTGAAGCTCGTGCCCTTCTTGCCCTTGAAGCGGTCCTTCTCGTCGACTTCGAAGATCTTCGTGTCCGCGAAGTGCTCCGCGAGATTCTGGCGGTAGCGCGCCACGAACTTGTCGAACTCGATCTCCTTCTTCTCGATCGCCGTCACGCTCACCTCGACCATGTCCTTCTTCCCGGCGATGTCGTGGAAGAACGTGACGCAGCGGGTCTTGTAGACGGGGAGGAGGAATTGCTTCCGGCTCCGCTCGTCGGAGAGGAAATCCCAGGTCTTGTCGGCCGGTGCCGTGATCTGGAACCGGGCTTCCTTCGAGCGGTAGGTCTTGTCGACTTGGTCCTCCGCGCGGGCCGGGGCCGCTGCGAGCGCGAGGAGGAAGAGGGTTACCGGGATCGCGATGCGGTTCATGCCGTCTTCTCCGTTTCGGGGCATTCTAACCCGTCCCGTCAGCCGCCTGCGAGCCCGACTCCGCGTCCGAAGAACCGCCGCGACGCGAAGAGCGCGAGCACGATCAGCACGAGCAGCACGACGCCGTAGGCGGCCGCCGAGCCGAAATTGTACTCGCGGAAGTCGGCCGCGATCTGCATCGAGATCGGGACGTTGCGCGGCGTGTAGAGGAGGATCGTCGCGACGAACTCGCCGAGAGTCGTGACGAAGACGAGGAGCGCGCCCGCGAGGACGCCGGGCATGACGAGCGGCAAAAGCACGCGCCGGAACGTCCCGGCTCGCCCGTGGCCTAGGCCGCGGGCGGCCTCCTCGAGGCTCGGCGGAACCTGCGCGAGGCTCGTCGAGGACGAGCGGACGAGGACCGGGAGGTTTCGCACGACGTACGCCAGCGGGAGGACGGCGACGGTGCCGGCGAGGTTCGGGAACGCCGTCAGGAGGTTGACGGCGACCGCGGTGCCCGGGAGCGCCCACGCGAGGAGGATCGTCGCCTCGATCCACTTCGAGCCTCTCGGCCGGTAGCGCACGAGAACGAACGCGGCGGCGACGCCGAAGACGACGTTGACCGCGGTTGCGGCGGCTGTCATCCAGAGGCTGTGGCCCGCGGGTTCGAGGAGCGCGGGCATCGCGCCCTCGCGGACGAGAGCGAGGATCGCGCGGAAGAACTCCGCGAAGTTCTCGAGCGTGTAGCGAGGCGGCAGGACCTCCGTCGTCCACGTCCCGTTCTCGGCGAACGAGAGGAGGAGGACGGTGAGGTGGGGGAGGAGGAGAAGGATCGCGAGGAGCGTGGCCGCGGCGGCGGCGGCCGCGGTCGCGATCGGGCGCTTTCGCCCGATCCGCCGCGGCGCGATCCCGTGGCCCTCGAGCGCGGCCCTCCCGATCCCGCCCGCGCCGCGGAAGACCGCGAGCGCGCCGAGGGAGGCGAGCGTCAAGACCGTCGTCTGCGCGAGGCTCCGCGCGACGTCGCCGCGCTCGCGCGAGTGGAAGATCTCGAGCGAGAGGATCCGCTCCGGGGTCGCGAAGATGTACGGCGCGCTGAAACTCGCCATCGACGTCATGAAGACGAGGAGGCCCGCGCCGGCGATCGCGGGGAAGAGCAGAGGAAGGATGACGCGGAAGAGAACGGAAGGACCGCTCGCGCCGAGCGACCGCGCGGCCTCGATCGCCGCGCGGTCGAGCCTGCGGCAGGCCGCGCGGGTGAAGAGGTAGAAGAAGACGTAGAGCGTGTAGGCGTGGACGAGGAGCACGGCGGGGATTCCGCCGAGTCGGAACGGAACGGCGTCGAGCGCCAAGAGCGCTTCGAGGCCGCGCGGGACGATCCCGCTCTCGCCGTAGAGAAAGTAGAAGGCGAGCGTGCCGATGAGGGGGGGGAGCGCCACCGGGAGGGTGAGGAGCGAGCCGAGGATCCCCTTTCCCGGGAAGTCGAACCACTCGAGGAGGAGCCCGAGCGGGACCCCGATCGCGCCCGCGAGGACGACGCTCGCGAGAGAGAGGAGAACGCTCTTCTCGAGGGCCTCGAGGTCGGGCGAGTCGAGAAACGGGACGAAGTCCGCGTAGAGCCCGAGAGAGAACGTCCCGTCGGGAAAGAGGCTTCGCCCGAGCGTCACGGCGGCGGGGTAGACGACGATCGCGAGGGGTAGCGCCGCGACGACGGCCGTGACGGCCGTGCGGGCCGCGCCGGTCGCCTTCACGCGCGCTCCTCGGCGACGCGGAAGAGCCGTGCCGGATCCGCCGCGAGCCGGACGGCCGAGCCCTCGTCGAGGAGCGGCTCCCCGCGGGACGGCCGGCGCACGCGCCACTCGGCGCCCCCGCGCGCGACGCGGTACTCGACGGTCGCCCCGAAGAAGTCGCGGCGCACGACGCGGCCTCCGTCGAGGCGGCCGGGGCCCGGAGGTCCGTCCGGCTCGGGCTTGAGCGCGTCGGGCGGCACGGCGACCGCGACGCGCTCGCCGTCGCGCGGCCGGGGCTCGCCGTCGTCGACCGCGAGCACGGCGCCGTCCTCGAGGCGCGCGAGGAACCCGCCGGGATTCGCGGCGTCCGACACGGTTGCGCGCACGATCTCCGCGTCGGAGACGAATCGGGCGACGAAGGCGGTCTTCGGACGCGAGTAGAGCCGCTCGGGCGCGTCGAACTCGAGGAGGCGCCCGCCGCGCATCACCGCGACGCGGTCGGAGAGGGACAGGGCCTCTCGCTGGTCGTGCGTGACGAAGATCGTCGTGACCCCGAGGCGCCTCTGGATCTCGCGGAGCGAACGGCGCATCTCGTCGCGGAGCCGGGCGTCGAGGTTCGAGAGCGGCTCGTCGAGGAGGAGGATCCGCGGCTCGGTGACGAGGGCGCGCGCGAGCGCGACCCGCTGCTGCTCGCCGCCGGAAATCCCCTGCACGGGTCGGGCGCCGTAGCCCGCGAGCCCCACGGTCTCGAGCGCGCCGAGGACTCGGCTTTCGGTCTCCGAGCGGCCGAGCTTCTTCATGCGGAGGCCGAACGCGACGTTGTCCCACACGTCGAGGTGCGGGAAGAGCGCGTAGTTCTGGAACACCATTCCCGCCCGCCGCCGCTCGGGGGGCACGTGGCTCACGGGCTCCGAGTCGAAGTAGATCTCGCCCTTCGTCGGGGACTCGAAGCCCGCGACCATCCGGAGCGTCGTCGTCTTCCCGCAGCCGCTCGGGCCGAGGATCGAGACGAACTCGGCCTCCTTCACCTCGAGCGAGAGGTCGCGAACGGCGACGTTCTCGGCGGCGCCGTCGCCGCCGGGGCCTCCTCCGGCCCTGAAGAGCTTTTCGACGCGATCGAGGCGGACGGAGGACATGCGGGAACCCGCTCAGGCCGCCGCGTGGCGGCGGACCCGGACGCGACGGCGCGCGCGGCCCGCGATCGCGGCGAGGAGGACCACGGCCGCGACCGAGAGCGTGATGGCGCCCGGCCGCGCAGACGACCGCCTCTTCACGTCGCGGTCCCACGCCGCGAGGATCGCCTCGCCCTCGCGGGCGAGCGCGTCGCGCGGCACCGCGGCGAACTTCCGTGGGATGTCGCGCAGCCAGTCGGGGAGGGCCTCGGGGTCGAGGTCGGTCCGGAGCGGGATGCGGAAGTAGTCGCGTGCGATCTCGACGGACGCCGCCGCGCTGCCGACGTGCTCGACGAACGCGATCGCGGCGGCGGGGTCGCGCGGCGACTTCACGATCGCGACGCAGTCGACGATCTCCGGCGCTCCCTCGTCGGGGAAGACGAACCCGAAGTCGTAGCCGTACTCCGCCTTCTGGAAGATCATGTCGGTCAGGCCCCACACGGTGACGAGGCCCTCGCCGCGGCCGAGCTTCTGGAAGAGCAGGGTCGGGCTCGCGGGGTAGTCCTTCACGTTCCGGTCGAGCCGGCGGAGAATCTCGAGCGCGCCGGCTTCGCCCACACGCTCCCGCTCCCGGAGGAAGACCGTCCCGATGAAGGTCTTCATCGTGCCGGATCCCATCGGGTAGCGCAGGAGGATCTTGCCGCGCCATTTCGGGTCGAGGAGGTCGTGGAAAGACCGGGGCGCCTCGGCGGCGGGCAGGAACCGATCGTTGAAGCCGATGACGATCGGAAGGGCGAACTGGCCGCACCACGAGCCGTCCTCGGCGCGCTCGTGCTCGGCGAGGAGGCCGGTCCAGGACGGGCGATGGGGGAGGAGGAGCCCCTCGCGCGCGGCCTGCTCGAAGAGATCCGAGGGGCCTCCCCACCAGACGTCGCACTGCGGATTCCGGGCCTCGGCGCGGACGCGGCCCAGCGCCTCGCTCGCGCCGAGCGGGAACCACTGAACGTCGACGTCGGGCCTCTCCGCCTCGAACTCGCGCTCGTAGCGCTCGCAGATCTCGCGGCCGTGGGGGCTGTAGACGACGAGCGTCGCCCGGTCGGCGCCCTCGGCGGCGGGCGCGAGGAGCGCGGCGGCGAGGATCGCGGGGCCGGCGATTTTGGTACGATCCGCGGTCTTTCCGATAGATAAACCTCTCCATCGCGGCGGCTCGCCGGGCGAAGCGCCCGCGCGTCCTCGCCGGCGCGGAACCTGTGCGGCCTCGCGATCTTATTCGGCCCTCCCGGCCGATTCAATCGATGGAGCGCCCGGGCGAGGACGGGCGCGACACCGGCGACGACGACGACGACGAGGAGGATTCGAGAAGAAGTGACCTCTCCGCGCATCGCCGTTCTCGGAGCCGGAGTCACGGGTCTCGCCATCGCGCGCCTCCTCCGCCAGAAGGGGCTCGACGTCACCGTCTACGAGATGGAGAAGACGGCCGGCGGCCTCTGCCGGAGCGAGTGCGTCGACGGCTTCACCTACGACGTCTCGGGAGGGCACGTCCTCTTCTCGAAGGACAAGCAGATCCTCGCCTACCTGCAGCGCCTCCTCGGCGACATGGACGTGGTCGAGACGAAGCGGAACACGAAGATCTACTACAAGGGCCGCCTCGTGAAGTACCCGTTCGAGAACGGGCTCGCCGATCTTCCCGACGAGGACCGCTTCGAGTGCGTGAAGGGGTACGTCGAGGCGCACTACAAGCGCCTCTACGAGAAGCCGCCGCAGCCCGAGAATTTCCGCGACTGGGTCGTCTACCGCTTCGGGCCCGGGATCGCGAAGCACTTCATGCACCCCTACAACGAGAAGATCTGGAAGTGCGATCTGTCCGAGATGGGGACCGAGTGGGTGGCGGGGCGCGTCCCGGACGCGCCGATCGACGACGTCATCCGCGCCGCGCTCGGGATCTCGACCGAGGGGTACACGCACCAGGCGATTTTCTACTACCCGAGGACGGGCGGCTACCAGAAGATCGCGGACCGCCTCGCGAGCGGCATCGAGGACCGCATCCGCCTCGCGACCAAGGTCGAGAGCGTGCGGCGGCGGGGCGAGGGCTTCGAGGTCAACGGCAAGGCGTACGACGAGGTCGTGAACACGATGCCGCTCCAGGAGCTCTATCGGATCCTCGCGGACGCGAGCCCCACCGCGAAGGCGGCGGCCGAAGCGCTCCGCTTCACGTCGATGACGACGTTCCTCCTCGGGATCGACGGGCCGGACGAGACGACGCACTCGTGGATCTACCTTCCGCACCCCGAGAACGGCCCCGTCAACCGCGTGACGCACCTCTCGAATTACAGCCCGAAGAACGCGCCGCCCGGGAAGTCGTCGATCTTGGCCGAGATGACCTACACCGGCGACCTCCGAGTCGACCGGAAGTTCGCGGAGGGAATCGTCGCCGACCTCGCGTCGTGCGGCTTCGTCGACAGGTCGCGCGTCTCGACGCTCGCGTGGACGCAGCTCCCGTACGCCTACATCGTCTTCGACCTCGACTTCGCGAAGAAGCGCGGCGCGGCGCTCGACTACCTCGAGAAGATCCGGCTCCACACGATCGGGCGATTCGGCCGCTACGAGTACATGAACGTCGACCAGTGCCTCCGGCGCGCGTTCGACTTCGTGAAGGCGTTCACCGGCGAGGATCCCGACCCGCCGGAACTGCGCGGGGTGAAGATCGGGTCGTGAGCGCGGCGTGTCGCTAGCGCACAGGGTCTCCGCTTTCAACCGGCAAAGGAAGTGGAGCCTCTTCCTGCGCGAGATCGCTCCGACCGAGTCGACGCGCGTCCTGGACGTGGGTTTCAGCGAGGAGGAATTCAGCGCGGCCGACAACTTCCTCGAGAAGCACTATCCCCATCCCGAGAAGCTCACGGCGCTCGGCATCGACACGGCGAAGAAGTTCCGGGAGCGGTATCCGCTCGTGACGGTCGTCCGGTACTCCGGGGGCGAATTCCCGTTCGCGGACAAGGCCTTCGACGTGGCCTGGTCGAACGCGGTCATCGAGCACGTCGGCGATCGAGACCGGCAGCTCCTTTTCCTGCGTGAGATCCGTCGCGTTTCGAGCCGGGCCTTCGTTACGACGCCGAACAGGCGCTTTCCCGTCGAGGTCCACACGCGCGTTCCGCTTCTCCACTACTTGCCCAAGCGTCAGTTCGACCGATGCCTGCGATTGATGGGGAAGGCGTGGGCGACGGGGAGCTACATGAACCTCCTGTCGCTCTCGGACTTGAAACGCCTCCTCACGGACGCGGGCATCGACGACTACGAGATCTTCAAGAACAAACTCGCGGGGTTCACGCTCGATTTCGTGGCCATCTTCTGACCCGCGGCTCCACGACGGGCGGGTCGGACGCCACGGCGCCCGATCGCCCGCCCGCGGCGAGGCCGCGCCGGCGGCGCGGCCGGCGAACCGCGACGCGGCGGGTTCCGCCAGAGGAGCGCGGACGGCAGGAGACGGCGCTCATAACGCGCCGACCCACCCGACGCCCGCACGAAGTTCGCCTCCGGACGGCCGGAACGGACGCGGCGGCCACGCGCCTCGTCGCCGGCGCGCTTCACGTTCCTCGCCGAGGCCGGTACGGGCCGGCTCTGGGATCTCCATCCGCGGCGTGACGGACCCACGGGACCGCTTCGCGCACGCTATTCGCGGACGGGAGGAGAATGCGCGAGCCGCGCCGCGCCCGAAGCTGCGACCTTCGGATCCGATCGGCGGAGGGTGAGACGCGGCATCCCCGATCGTCGGCCGTCACGTCCGTGATGGCGATCGATGGGGAGATTGGCGTTGCGGGTGCCGCGGATCCGCGGCAGAATCCCCGCGCTTCAGGCAGGAATCGCCGGCTTAGAGCCGGCGCGGAAGGAGCCAGCCATGAGCCGGGTGCGGGTTCTCGTCGGCACGAAGAAGGGCGCGTTCATCCTGAGCTCCGACGGCCGGCGGCAGAAATGGGAGGTGAGCGGCCCTCTCTTCGCCGGCTGGGAGATCTACCACGTGAAGGGATCGCCCGCCGATCCGGACCGGCTCTACGCGTCGCAGACGAGCGGGTGGTTCGGCCAGATCATCCAGCGCTCGAGCAACGGAGGCAGAACCTGGGAGCAGCCCGGCACGGAGCCGGGCGAGCCGACGACGACGCCCGACGGCATGCCGAAGGGGGAGAGCAACAAGTTCGTCTACGACACGTCTCCCGGCCGCGGCAAGCCGCTCACGACTCATCAGTGGTACGACGGCACGCAGCATCCGTGGGAGTTCAAGCGCGTCTGGCATCTCGAGCCCTCGTTCGCCGACCGCGACACGGTGTACGCCGGCGTCGAGGACGCCGCGATCTTCCGGACGACGGACGGGGGGAAATCGTGGCACGAGCTCGCCGGGCTCCGCGGCCACGGATCGGGACCCCGTTGGCAGCCCGGCGCGGGCGGCATGGGGCTGCACACGATCCTCATCGATCCGAAGAACGCCGCCCGGATGTACGTGGCGATCTCCGCCGCTGGAGCGTTCCGCACCGACGACGCCGGCCGGAGCTGGAAGCCGATCAACCGGGGCCTGCGTTCGCAGTACATCCCGGACCCGACGGCGGAAATCGGCCACTGCGTCCATCGCATCGCGATGCACGGCAAGCGCCCGAACGTTCTCTTCATGCAGAAGCACTGGGACGTGATGCGGAGCGACGACGCCGGCGAGTCCTGGACGGAGATCAGCGGCAACCTCCCCACGGACTTCGGATTCCCGATCGAAGTGCACGCGCACGAGCCGGACACGGTCTACGTCGTGCCGATCAAGAGCGACGGCGAACACTATCCGCCCGAAGGAAAGCTCCGCGTCTACCGCAGCCGCACGGGCGGCGGCGAATGGGAAGCGCTGACGAAGGGGCTGCCGCAGAGGGACTGTTACGTCAACGTCCTGCGCGAGGCGATGGCGGTCGACACGCTTGACGAATGCGGCGTGTACTTCGGAACCACTGGCGGCCAGGTCTACGTGTCCGCCGACGCCGGAGACAGCTTCACGGCGATCGTCCGCGATCTGCCCGGCGTCCTCTCCGTCGAGGTGCAGACGCTCTCATGATCCGGGTCGTGCTCCCGGCCCATCTCCTGACGCTGATTCGCGTCACGGGCGAGGTGAGCCTCGACGTCGAGGACCCGGTCACGCTGCGCGCGGTGCTCGACGCGCTGGAGGAGCGCTACCCGATGCTCCGCGGGACGATCCGCGACCACGTGTCGCGGGAGCGGCGGCCCTTCGTCCGCTTCTTCGCGTGCGAGGCGGACATCTCCCACGACCCGACAGACGCGGCGCTGCCCCCGCCGGTCGCTTCGGGTACCGAGCCACTCCTCGTCGTCGCCGCCATCGCCGGCGGCTAGTGTCCGCCGGGTGCCCGGCCTATTCATGAGGGCGAGGCAAGCGACGCACGAAACGCAGACGTCCGCTCTAAGGCCGCGGAGACACGAGAAGTCACTCCGAGCGAGCAATTCCCGGACTGGTCGAGGAAGAGTGTCGACGGCTATGCGATGGAAAGTGTCTCCAAGGATCTCCGAGGAAGATCCGGACCGAAAAGAGCCGCACGGATGGCTTGCTAGCTTGAATAGGCCGGGTGAAGGGCTTCGCACCGCGAGACCGAGATCCGGGACTCGCTCATCGACGACGGCGACGGGCTCCTCCGCGCTCGGCCGGAGCGATCGACGTCATCCGCGAGACTTGCCGGTTCATCTGCCGTTCACGATCTCGGAGCTAGCGTCCGCTGCGACCGACCCGAACACTTCCGGCACGAGACGCCGCAAATCTGGTTCTCCTGACCACAAACGACGGGGCCAGAACCGCTCGAATCGGCGATCTGGCCTGCTCTGCAGGCGGGAACGCCTCTTTTCGATCGCGCCGAACTCGACCCTAGGTGCCAGAAAGCGATC
>Ga0187892_10001500_pt1 | contig 53112 bp, 45 predicted proteins | sample MA1701073metaG_FD_139345 | JGI IMG/M metagenome (GOLD analysis project Ga0187892, IMG submission 139345) | Bio-ooze microbial communities from a basaltic lava cave in the Kipuka Kanohina Cave System on the Island of Hawaii, USA - MA170107-3 metaG ...
GCCAACGTCGTAGGTCGTAGGTTGGTCGGAAGCGCTATCACGCCACTACATGTACGACATCAACCGCCGAGACCTACTATATATTCGACTCCCTGAACCTGGCCGAGGCCTGAACGGTTACTCGTCATGCACTACTGGGGGGAGCAGCTCGCGACGGCGGCCTTTCCGCAGTCCGACCCGACAACAGCTGTCTTCTGGGACTTGAACCATTCAGGCTACGACTTCTCGCTCCCGGTCGGGACACCATTGTTCGCCGCCGGTGACGGCACAGTCGTGTTCGCTGGCAGTACCCCCCCGCGCTTTTGTCCGGCCCTCAATACCATGGTCGAGTCCCCGTACATCGCTATCGACCATGTGGCGCCGAACGGTCAGCACTTCGTGAGCAGGTACTTTCATGTTAGTCAAATTGATGTCCAGATGGGGCAGCAGGTGGTCGCAGGGCAGGTGGTTGGGCTATCCGGCAACACGGGGTGCTCCTTGGGCCCCCATCTCCACTTCGAGATCAGTACCGATCGCCTCGGCGGCGTCCTGACGGATCCGTATGGGTGGGAGGGATCCTTCCCCGACCCGTGGGCGGCCCGCCCGGACGGCGGCCTCAGCGTGTGGCTCTGGCGGGATGGTGGCGAGCCCACGATCTTTCGCGAAGTCGATTTCGCGCCGAATCCTTCGGGAAGCACGGCAAGGGTAACGCTCACCGCATGGCGCTGGATGGGCGTGAACGACGCCCAGAACCCGAATAACGAATTCGTTGAGGTGACGCTTGATCCTCGCTACGTGACGACGCCAAGCTTTGCTATGACCGGGTTTACGCTCCAGAACAAGAACCACGATGTTGTATTTACCTTTCCAGTGGTTTTCCAGATGCACGTCGGCCAGTCGGTGCGCGTCTACACAGGGCCGGGGGTCAGCACGGACACGATCCTGTTCATGGGTCGCGAGGCGGGCGTGTGGGACAACACCAGGGAGTGCGTTCGGCTCGTCTATCCCCCGCCCGCGGGCTCCTACCGTCTCGCCAATGCGAGCGGTGCCTGCGGATAGCGGACTGAGACGACAACATCTCCGGGCACCTCTGTCTGGGCGTGAAGTTTTGCGGGCTCCCGGTGCGCACAGCGCCTAACCATATGCTGGCCGAGATCCGCGTTTAGCTTCATCGAGTCAACTGATGCGCGGCCCCAAAGCCTATAGTCTCACCTTCTTTTTTGAGTTGGGAAGAATGACGATCTGACGATCTCACTGGCATCGGGCGACCAGCTTGGATCTTGTCCGAGGTGTTCCGCGGCAAGCTCCTCGCCAAGCTCGAGAAGGCCATCGACCGGGGGGACATTCCTCCGCGGCTCGATAATGACCCTCACGCCCTGCTCAGGCGCGCCGCGGCCCCACAGTGGGTCGTGTATTGCAAGCCTCCCGTCGCCGGCCCCGATCAGGTCCTCGCCTCCCTCGCCCGCTACACCCATCGCATCGCCATCTCCAACGATCGGTTGGTCTCCCTCCACGACGGGCAGGTGACCTTCCGATGGAAAGACCGCGCTCACGGCAACGCCCCCCGGGTCGCCACGCTGGAGGCCGAGGTCTTTCTGCGCCGCTTTCTCCTCCACGTCCTGCCCGTCCGCTTCGTGCGGATCCGCCACTATGGGTGGCTGGCCAACTCCGCGCGCCCGCGGCTCCTGCCCAAGGTGCGTGAGGTGTTAGGGCCGTCAACGGCCGTGGCCCCCTCGCCACCGGCCGTCGAGGGCGAACCGTGGGAGGCCACGCTGCTCCGGCTGACCGGCAAGGACGTGACCCGATGTCCTCGCTGCGGGGCGGGGGGATTCCTCATCGTCGAGGTGGTGCGGGGGACGGCAGAAGCGGGGCCCCTCGCACGCCGAGGGAGAAGCCCATGAGCCATCGGCCCCTCGTCGTGTGGCCCCTGGGCGCGGCCTCGAGGCCGCGCCACGCTCGCCCGCTGTGGCCTTCGCCTTTCCGAAGGTCGGTCGGCCTCATCCGCCCTCTGGGGCAGCGCGCTTCCACTATCTCCGAAGCGTTATCGCTGGCCACCGGCGCGCGGAACGCCTCCCTCGCCGCGCTTCGGAGAGTGAGCGCGCCCGACCAATCCCCATAGCCGGCGGGCGGCTTCGTTCAACGCGCCTTTTTCGCGCATCGCGGCCCCGCGTGCGCTCGTGTCTCCCGCCTTGGCGCCGCGACGCCCGAAAAAGCCCTCTTCATTTCTTCATTATGTTAGGTTTCCGCCCATCCCTCGGCCCGGGCCCCGTCGGCCCTCACCGCCCGGAGCCGCGGGGAACTGCGGATCGACGGACGATTTGCTGGACAGACAACCCGTCGTGATGGCTGTCGACGCCCCTCGAGTGAATGGACTGATTCCGTTCAGTCGATCACCGCCACCGCCTCGATCTCGATCAGCGCGCCAGGGATAGCCAGGCTGGAGATCTGCACGAGGGTGCTGGCGGGTGGGTTTCCGCCGAAGAACTCCGAGCGGACTTCCCCGTAGGGTTCGCGGTAGCGGATGTCCGTGACGAAGACCGTGATCTTCACGACATCCCTCAAGCTGGCGCCGCCGGTCTCGAGCACGCGGCGCATGTTCTCGAAGATGCGGCGCGTCTGAGCGCGGATATCGTTCGGCCCGACGAGGGTGCCGTCCTTGTCGAGTGCGAGCTGGCCAGCGACGTAGACCGTATTGCCGACGCGCCAGCCGTGCGAGTAGCGAGGACGAGGATCGGCCATGTCCGGGGGCTGGATCACTGTGCGTGCCATCGCGTGCCTCCTGATCGTTGTTGGTCTGAATGAGCACCTGGCCAAGCTACCGGCACTTCATGCTCAAGGAGATAGGGGAGATTCGCTCGTCGGCGTCACGTCTGTCAATCGCGTCCACTGCGCAGCCCGTCACGATGATCCAGCGATGGTCGACGCGGTTCGGGCGGGCGCCGGCGGACGATCCTCGAGGCATCCGGCCTGTGGTAGCATCCCGTCGCGTCTGATCGCTTGCAAACTGGAGGCGGCATGGGGACCTGGAGACTCTACACGGGTGGCGACGGGCAGTCGCACGTCGAGAAGATCGACCCCGACAAGACGGCCGACTGGGCCAAGGGGATCCCGGCGACGCAGATCACCTTCGGGAGCTGGCCGGTGGGCCGGGTCCTCGACTGGCATCCGGCGCCGCGGCGCCAGTTCGTCATCATCCTTTCTGGCCAGCTCGAGATCGGCTGCGGCGACGGCACCAAGCACGTCTTCGGTCCGGGTGACGCCCGACTCGTCGAGGACACCACCGGCAAGGGCCACACGACACGCCAGCTGGGCAACGAGCCCTGCATCACCGCCACGATCCCGCTTGCACAACAGCCGTGAGGGGGCGAGCCGCCGGACGTCGCGGGGCGGACCCCGCCGTCCGAGCGAACCTACCAGGAGTGTGAGATGGCCAGCAAGATCCTCTTTTGCCCCACGGAGCCGGAGGTGATCATGGACCTCGTGCATACCCTCACCCCGCCCGGCTTCGAGATCGTGCCCGCGGACCTGGAGACGCCGCAGTTCTACGAGGCGGCCGCCGAGGCCGAGTACTACCTGGGTTTCGCCCGCCGGATGGGCAACGACTTCTTCCGCGCGGCGCCGAAGCTCAAGCTCGTGCAGCTCACCAGCGCGGGCTCCGACCAGGTCGACGTCGAGGCGGCCCGGAAGGCGAAGGTGCCCGTCTCGAACAACGGTGGCGCCAATGCGGTCGCGGTGTCCGAGCATGCCATCATGCTCATGCTCGCCGTGTGCAAGCGGGTCGTGCAGTTCCACAACCACATCGTCGGCGGCAACTGGGGGGTGGGGAATCCCGCCGAGGTGCGCGTGCACGAGCTGTCGGGTGCGACGCTCGGCATCGTGGGGCTCGGCAACATCGGCAAGAAGGTGGCGCGCCGTGCCGCCGCCTTCGACATGAAGGTCCAGTACTACGACATCCACCGCCTCACCGAGGACCAGGAGGACGCGCTCGCCGTCCGCTTCGCCCTCTTCGACGAGCTGCTGCGCACCTCCGACGTCGTGACCCTGCACGTGCCACTCGACGACAGCACGCGAAAGATGATCGGAGCGAGGGAGCTCGGCCTGATGAAGCGCGAGGCGATCATCGTCAACACGTGCCGCGGGCGGGTCATCGACGAGGACGCGCTCCACGCCGCGCTCCGGGACGGGAAGATCTTTGGCGCCGGTCTCGACGTGCTGGTGGAGGAGCCCCCGCAGCCGGCGCACCCGCTCTTCGCGCTGAAGAACGTGATCTTCACACCGCACAGCGCGGGCGCGACGTGGGAGAACTACGTCGCGCGCTTCCGGAACGGCTTCGACAACATCCAGCGCGTCGCGGCCGGTCGGAGCCCCCTGTGGGTGATCCCGGGGTTGACAGGACATTGACGGTTCCGGACGACTGGGGACTCAACGGCAAGGTTGCGATCGTCACGCGGCGAACGCCATCCCACTTGGGCTCGAACTGCCACCCCTCGCCGCCCGGCAGGGCGTCCGCGGCGCTGGACAGCATGGGCGGGAGCGGCGGCGCGAACGGCAGGGCCATGGCTCAACCCGCGTCGGGACGTCCCTCGTATGCTCGCCTCAGCCCTTCGATCCGGATCTTCTTCATCTTCAGCATCGCGGCCATGACGCGTTTCGATTTCTCGGGGTCCTTGTCACCTAGCATCTCGCCAAGGTCGGTAGGAACGACCTGCCACGACACACCGAACCGGTCCTTGAGCCAGCCGCATTGTATTTCCTGGCCACCGGCGGAGAGCTTGTCCCAGAAATGGTCCACTTCGTCCTGCGTTTCACAGTTCACAACGAGGGATATCGCCTCGGTGAACTTGAATATCGGCCCGCCGTTCAGGGCCGTGAACTCCTGCCCATCGAGCTCGAACGCCACCGTCATGACCGAGCCCTGGGGTCTTCCGGAGGCCGCTGCCCCGGCTTCCTCGTAGCGGGTGATGGTCCGGATCCTGGAGTTCTTGAAGATCGCCACGTAGAACCTCGCGGCCTCTTCGGCCTGGTGATCGAACCACAGAAACGGTGTGATCCTCTGCACAGCGTTTCGCATGGTGCCTCCTGTGGCGTATTTCCTCTACCACTATGTCAAACGGCGTCTCGACCGTGGCGGGAAGCCTGCTGAGCACGAGCTTGCGCAACTCGACCTTCGTGCTCGCGTTGTCGATGTCGATCCCCACCAACTTGCCAGCGTCATCGTAGTCGAGTAGGACTCCTTCCGAGACCTCCCGGCTTTCGACACTCGGCCGCTCCGACAGATCGATGTAGAGCGAATCGGTGTCGGGATAGTAGTTCACCTTCATGGCTTGAACCGCCTGTCGAGAAACGCGTGGTGAATCGTCACCTTGTCCTCCAGAGTGATCACCCTCAGGACCCTGCCCCTCGAGCTCCGGGACCTCCATCATCCAGAAGCGGTATCGATTGTTCTCCTGGCGTTCGACCCGCAGCGGCCGTTCGAGCGCTCGACTGCACCACTCCTTGTGGAGATAGGGCCGCTTCCGGAGCACCTCCTTCTCGAAGTAGTCGGTGAACTGGGGCTCCGCCACTCAATCAGGATAGCCCAGCTACGGCACGAAGACCTTCGCTAGGGTCGTCGCACGACCATCCCGATTTTCCCATCCGGCGGCCGCGGCGTCGCTCATTCGCTCCCGCCCGGGTCCGCCGCTCCACGACCCTGCTCCACCTGGCAGGTCCGGAAGGTTCGGCGGGCCTGCTTGAGTCCGGCTGCTACTCATCATCATCTTCCTGCTCGGACTCGTCATCCTCCTGTCAAGGTCGCCGTCCCCATCGTCATCTGCAGTCCCCGCGAGCGCCATCCGCTGGGGCTGAACGGGTGGCGCCTCCTCCGCTAGAGGGACTTCGCGGCGCTCTCGACGATCTGGTCGACGTCTGTCTCGGAGGCGCCCTCCCAGCCGGAGCCCGCCGATATTGCCGGTGAGCTGCTTGCCGTACTCCTCGGTCCGGACCTCCTTCTGGCGGGGGTCGTACTCGTCCTTGCCGGCGATCACTTCCGGGAGCAGCGCGACGTCGGCCGCGGTCCCCGCCATGGGACCGGTGTGGTCGAGCGTCAGCTCGATTGGGAAGACACCGGCTTGGCGAAGCCATCCCTGGCCGACCGCGGGCTGAGCGCGGGCAGCGACACATCCGGGTTGGAGAGTGGCTGATGGACCGAGATCTGCTCGGGATGACCGTAGAGCTGCTGAGGGCCGAAGTGCAGCGACTGCGAGACGGGATTCGTCGACACCGTGATGCCACCGGGCACGACCTCTGCTGGCATCATCCCCCCCTGTGGGGCTTGCTGCCGGAGAGCAGCGATCCAGTCCCGACGGTGCCGGACTGGCCGCAGTTTCTCGAAGGGGGCATTCACTACCGGAAATCGCTGGATGTCCAGGCCCCGGCCGCACCACGGACCAAGGCACCCTTCGACGCCTGCGGAGGCACGGGGGGTGGGGTAGACCCAGACGACATCTGATCCGCGCCGACGAGGACTTGCAGTCGTCGATGGCGCGCGGCGACGTCCTCCACTCAAGCCGGCTCGGTCACGATAGAGCGGGCGTCCCTTCGAGGCCGACCTCGCCAGGGCGGCGCCCGCCGTGGACGGATCGGGAACGGGGTGGAAACGTGAGGTATGGTTCCGTACCACGGCAGGGCAATCGTGGGGCGAGGGAGGAAGGTCCATGCTGAACCGGTGCATGCGTGGGGGAGCGCGGTTGGTAGGTGCGGCGAGCCTGTCGGCGATTTCACTGTTTGCGAGTCCTGGGGTTGCCGATGGCCCCAAGGTGACCCCGCTCAGAGGGCAGGACCTGGCTGGGCTGACGGGCAAAGAGGGGGTAATGCTCACCGTGGAGTATGGGCCGGGAGCCTCGTCGGGCAAGCATCGGCACAACGCGCACGTCTTCGTATACGTTCTCGAGGGATCGGTGGTCATGCAGGTGGAAGGCGGGGAGGCGGTGACCCTCGGGCCGGGCCAAACCTTCTACGAATCGCCCGCCGACATTCACAGCGTCTCGAAGAATGCCAGCGACTCCCAGCCCGCGAAGTTCCTCGTGGTCGTGGTGAAGGACAAAGGGGCCCCGCCGCTCGTCCCCGTGCCGTAGGACGTAGGCGCCCGCGATGACCCTGCGGCTTCGCAGTGCGCGCCCCGGGGAGGTCAGCCGGCTCACCGAGATTGCCCACGCGGCCAAGCGTCACTGGGGCTATCCGGAGACGCTCCTCCGGCTCTGGAGGGCGGACCTCACAGTGCGACCTGACTTCGTCACCCGCCATCCGACATGCGCCGCCGTGGAGAGCGGAACGATCGTGGGCTTCTACGCCCTTTCTCGCGACGGCGAGCGCTTCGAGCTCGAGCACTGCTGGGTCGATCCCACGTTCATGCGGAGGGGAGTGGGGACGGCGCTGTTCGCCCACGCGCTCGACACCGTGAGAGCGCTCGGAGGAGTGCGCCTGACGATCGCGTCCGATCCCAATGCCGAAGGTTTCTACCGCCGGATGGGAGCGCGCCGCGTGGGCGAGGTGCCCTCGCGGCTCAGGGGCAGGATGCTCCCGCTTCTCAGCATCGAGCTGGAACGCCCGACGCAACATACTCCGCATCGCGGTGCATCGCGGGGGGGGGGAGCCGGACGCGGGGTCTGGCCCCGCGGGTCGACACAGCTGATCGGAACCGATGTCTCCGCCCGGCGGACGGCCGCCGCCCGGCGCCTCGGCCGGGCGGCGTAAGGGTCGACCGCGGGCTACTTCTTCGCGGCCTGCTCGAAGGCGTGGGCGGCGCGGAGGATGGTGCCGTCCTCCCAGTGGCGACCGATCAGCATCATGCCGACGGGGAGGCCGCTGGACATGCCCGCGGGCACGTTCATGGCGGGATGCCCGGTGACGTCGAAGGGGCAGGTGTTGTTGATCATCTCGAGGGCGCGGGCCACGTACTCGGGGCGACTGGCGGTGGCCGGCGGGAGCGCGGTGGCCTTCATGGGCGTGGTCGGCATGACCAGGAGTTCGGCGTCCTGGAGCGCCGCGTTGTAGGCGGCGCGGAGGGTCAACGCGAGGTTCTGGGCCTTGGCGTAGTAGCGGCCGTGGTAGCTGGTCTGCATGTACTCGGCGAGGAGGACGACGAGCTTGGTTGTCTCGGAGAGGTCGTTGGCGCGCGACTGCCACCCGCGCGCGTAGGCGTCGAGGAGGCTCGTGGTGTAGTAGCCCTTCCAGTTGGTGCCCATGCTGTTGCCCTTGACCATCAGGCTGGCGGCGCCCTCGACGGCGATCGCGTTCCAGATGTGGATGCCGTCGCGATGCATGGGCAGCGAGATCGTGGAGACCTTCGCGCCCTGCTTCTCGAGGGACTTCGCGGCGCTCTCGACCATCTGGTCGACGTCCTTCTCGGACAGACCCTCCCAGCCGAAGCCCTCCTTCACGATGGCGAGCCGGAGCCCGCTGATGTTACCGGTGAGCTGCTTTCCGTACTCCTCGGTCCGGACCTCCTTCTGGCGGGGGTCGTACTCGTCCTTGCCGGCGATCACCTCCAGGAGCAGCGCGACGTCGGCTGCCGTCCCGGCCATGGGACCGGTGTGGTCGAGCGTCAGCTCGATCGGGAAGACACCGGTGTAGGGGACGAGGCTGTAGGTGGGCTTGAGGCCGAAGACGCCGCACCAGGAGGCCGGCATGCGGATCGACCCGCCCTGGTCGCCACCGATCGCCATGTCCACCTCTTTGGCGGCGATGAGGGCGGCGCTGCCGCTCGAAGAGCCGCCGGCCGAGTAGCCGCGCTTGTGCGGATTGTGACAGGGCGCGGGGTCCGACGTGTGGCTGCCGCCCGAGAAGCAGAGGCTCTCGCAGATCGCCTTGCCGGTGATCTCGCCGCCGGCGTCGAGGATGCGGGTGACGATGGTCGCGTCGACGTCGGGGACGTAGCCCTCGAGGACGCGGGTGCCGTTCATCATGGGGACACCGGCGACGCAGACGTTGTCCTTGATGGCGATCTTCTTGCCGGCGAGCTTGCCCGACGGCGCGCCCTTGATCGAGGTCTTCCAGTACCAGGCCCCGAGCGGGTTTTCCTCGGGCGACGGGCGATGGCCGGGCGCCCGCGGGTACTTCACGGGGAGCTTCGGCTCGGCGAGCTGGTCGAGGCGGTTGTAGGATGCGATGACGCCGTCGGTCAGATCGCGAAACGAGGCGAGATCCTCGTCGGTGAGCTGCAGGTGGTAGACGGTGGCCGCGTGGCGAAGGTCGTCGATCGACGGCTTTCGGACTGGCATGGCTTGCCTCCTTGCGGATTAGGTGGTCGCGGGCCTCGCTCACACCGCCAGGTACTCGCGCACGATCTCCTCGTCCATGACGTTGTCTGGTGAGATCTCCCGGGCGATGCGTCCCTTCTCCATCACGTAGACGCGGCGCGCGAGCGCCGCCGCGAGCTCGATGTTCTGCTCCACCAGGATGATCGCCAGGCCGCGCGCGCGGTTGATCGCCGCGATGCGCGCCTCGATCTCCTGGACGATGCTCGGCTGGATCCCCTCCGACGGCTCGTCGAGGAGCAAGATCCTGGGTCCGCCGGCGAGCGCGCGCGCGATGGCGAGCATTTGCTGCTCGCCGCCGGACAGGGTCCCCCCGCGCTGACGGTAGCGCTCCCGCAGGCGCGGGAATTCATGGAGCACCTCGTCGAGCAGGTCCCGGGCGCCCGAGCGGTTGAGGTCGGCGCCGACCAGGAGGTTCTCCGCGACCGTCAGGTCGGCGAAGATCATCCGCCCCTGAGGCACGTAGCCGATGCCACGGCGGGCGCGCTCGTGCGCGGGCAGCCGGGTGATGTCCTCCCCCTCGAGCGCGAGCGTGCCCTGCGCGACCGGGAGGAGGCCGATGATCGTCTTCAGGAGGGTGGTCTTGCCCACGCCATTCCGGCCGATGATCGACACGATCTCTCCGGCGCCCAGGGCGAGGCTGGCGCCCTGGAGTGCCGGCGTCCTCCCGTAGGCGACGTGGATGTCAGCGACGGACAGCATGCTGCGCCGCTTTGCCCAAGTAGATGTCGCGGACCCGTTCGTTCGCCTCGATCTCCTCCATCGAGCCCTCGGCGAACACCTCGCCCTGATGCATGACCGTGACTCGCCGGGCGATCATACGGATGAAGTTCATGTCGTGCTCGACGACGATGACGGTGGCGCTCTCGTTGAGCCGCCGGAGGAGCGCGCCGGTCTTTTTCACCTCTTCCATGGTCATGCCGGCTGTCGGCTCGTCGAGCAGGACCAGGGCGGGCTCGGCGATGCTCGCCATGCCGATCTCGAGCCACTGCTTCTCGCCGTGGGCGAGCCCCGCGGCCCGGTCGGCGGCGCGCTCCCGGAGGCCGATCGCGTCCAGCATGGCGGCAGCCCGGCGCTGGCCTTCCCGGTAGCCGTACTTGAACTCGGCGGCGGTCCCGAGGTTCTGCCGCACCGACAGCTCCTCGAACACGCTGGCCACCTGAAACTTGATGCTGACCCCCAGGCGCGCGACCCGGAAGGCGTCCCACCCCGTGATGTCTCGGCCCCGGAAGCGGACGGAGCCCGCGGTGGGGGGGAGGCTGCCCGTCAACAGTTTGAAGAACGTCGACTTCCCGGCGCCGTTCGGGCCGATCAAGCAGCGCAGCTCGCCCTCCTCGACGCTCAGGGAGAGATGCAGCGCCCGCAGTCCGCCGAAGTGCTTGGTCAGCGCGTCGACGGTCAGGATCGGCTCAGCCATCGCGTCTCGACCCGCTCCGGTGCCGTTCCCGGCGTGTTGCCTGCGCCTCAGGGGTCGCAGCGCAAGCGCAGCGGACGCCACAAGGTCGGAGGGGAGCGGAGGCCCCCTCCGCGATCAGTAGAGACAGCGGTCCCATTGCCGGCAGGCGACCTGATGACCGAAATACAGCAGCACGGCAGGGAGGAGCACCCACCAGCCCCAGCCGATCCGCCGCTCGAGCAGGCGGGCCAGGGGCGGTGTGACGCCGTCCTTCAGCAGCAGCACCATGATCACGAGAACGGCACCCTGGACCAGGATCGGGGCCTCCCGAACGATGCGCCGGCTCGCCTCCATCAGGAACGCGGCGAGAGGTGTCGCGTCGGAGGCGATCGTCGAGAATGGGATGATCTCGCCGAGGTAGCTGGTGAGGTGCCCGACGATCATGGCGCCCGCGAAGCCCCCGAGCAGGGCCGTCCGCCCACCGAGCAGGACGTAGACCACCGCACTGGCGGCGAACGTCAGGCTGAACCGGTCCGGGTTGACGAAGCGGCCCCACGCCGAGAAGAGGATCCCGGAGATCCCGGCGATGGCGCCCGCGATGGTGAAGATCGCGAGCTTGTAGGCCCGCGTATCGTACCCGAGGCTGGCAACCCGCTGCTCGTTCTCCCGGATCGCCACGTTGACGCGGCCGAGCCGGGACCGCAGCACGAGCAGCACGAGCCCGTAGATCGCGACGCAAACCACCAGGACCAGGTAGTAGCCCGACACGCTCTCCCGGTTGATCTTGAACTCGATGGGCTCGGCCGTCCACGGGAGCGAGAGCGTGACGGCCGGGATCTGGAAGTTGGCGATGTTGTCGCTGCTGGTTCCCTGGCCGAACATGCCATTGAAGCCGCCGATCCGCGCCACCCCGATGACCCACTCGTCGCCGCCGGTCGACACGAAGAACGCGAAGAGCACGAGGGTCAGCGCCATGGTGACGATGCCGACGTACACGTCGGAGATCCGGCCGTAGAACATGAAGTAGCCCACGACGGCGGCCAGCAGCGTCGCCGCCAGGAGCCCACCGAGCACGGCGAGGTGCGTGTTCCGGGCGCTATTGATCAGGTTCAGGCCGATCGCGCCGTATGCGTAGGCGCCGATCCCGAAGAACGCGGTCTGACCGAAGCTCATGATCCCGGCGTGGCCCCAGATCAGGTCCAGAGACATGGCCAGGAGCCCGTAGATGAGGAACACGGCGAGATTGTTGGTCGTGTACGGCCGGTACGCGTAGGGGACCAGCAGCAGCGGAACGAGGATCAGGAGGGCCGCCAGCACACTCACCGAGGCGCTCGAGCCGGTGCTGGTATCCGCCCGGGAAGCCCACCGGAGGAGACGATGAGTCGACGGCGGCGCGCCGGTCGAGCGCCGTTCGGCAATCACGGCCTACGGTCCCCTTCTGCCATCGAGGGAGGCCGCCGAGCTCACCTCCGAGAATCTCTGGGCGGCTGCTGAAAAACCGCAGGCTGCTCAAAAAGGTCCAGATGCGAGGCGGCGCCCGCCGGCTGCACGCGAGGCGTACTTCCTGTACGTTGAGCGTGCAGCCCAGGGCGCCAACTACGCCGGTGGGCCTTTTTCAGCAGCCTGCTAGCGCCGAACACCGGAGATCCCCCGTGGAAGCAGCCGGAGCAGCCCGATCGCGAAGACCAGCAGCGTGATCTGGCCGTAGAAGGCCGAGCCCCCGATGCTGATGTGGCAGGGCGGAGGGGTGCAGTGCCCACCGGTCTGGATGGTGAAGAGCTGGAAGCGCGAAATGGTGGCCTCGATGAAGCCGAGGATCGAGGCCGACGAGAGCGTGCCGAGCAGCACGACCGGCCCACCGACGACCACCGTGATGAAGGCGCGCGCGATGTAGAGCACGCCCATCGTCGGGACCACGCCCACGATGGGCGCCATGATTGCGCCGGCCGCGCCCGCGAGCCCCGCGCCGAGGCCGAAGGTCAGCATGAACATGCGCGAGGTGTTGATGCCGATAGCCGAGGCCATCTCGGGGTTGGCGATGGTCGCGCGGGCGCGGCGGCCGAAGGCCGTGTACCGGAACATGACGTACAGCCCGAGCATCAACCCGGCGGCGACGCCGGTCATGACGATCCGATACTCGGGATAGGAGTAGTGCCCGACCCGGAAATTGCCGAGGGCGAACGGGATGCCCTGGGTCACGGCGCCGAAGATGACGGTGATGATACCGATCAGCAAGAGGCTGATTCCCCAGGTGGCCAGCATCGCGTCGAGCGGGCGTCCGTAGAGGCGCCGGATGACGAGCCGCTCGATCACGATGCCGATCGCGGCCACGACGAGCGGGGCCAGGAGCATCGAGGCCCACAGGGGCAAGGAGGCGAAGCGGGTCCCGGCGAGCACCGTGTAGGCGCCGAGGGTGAAGAACTCACCCTGGGCGAGGTTCACGATGCGCATCATACCGAAGATGACGGCGAGCCCCAGGGCGAGCAGCGTCAGGATGGTGATCGAGTTCAGGATCTCCAGGCCGACGATGGCCGCGGTGTCCCAGCTCACGCGCTGCCGTCTCCGCTGCCGGACTCAAGGCGCGCGTTCACTACTTGGGCTGGTACTGGGTGTGCTGGTTCGGGTTCTTGATCAGATCGCAGACCTGCATGGTCTCGGTCGGCGGGATGTTCGGGAAGCTCTCGATGATCCGCCAGCCGTTCGTGTTGTTCACCGCCGCCAGGTGCATTGTGAAAACCGTGTGGTGGCTCGCGGGATCCATCTTGACTCGTCCCATCGGCGAGTCCCACTCGATGCCGCTCTCGAGCGCCTTGGTGACCGGCTCGCGCTCGAAGCTGCCGGCCTTCTCCACGCCCTTGGCCCAGAACCACCAGCCGTTGTAGCTCTCGGCGCCGGCGTCGCCGATGTAGTAGTTCGGGTTGCCCATCTTCTTCTTCATCCCGGCCTTGAACGCCCGGTTCTGCGGATTGTCGAGCTCGTCGAAGTAGGGGTAGCAGGCGACCAGCCCCTCCACCTCCTTGGCGCTGAGCACGATGTGCTCGTTGCCGTAGCCGAACGTGGTCGAGATGATGGGGATCTTGTTCTTGAGTCCGGCCGCCGCGAACTGGCGGTAGAAGTTGATGTGGGCGCCGCCGACCAGGAACGACATGAGGACGTCCGGCTTCGCCTCCTGGATGCGGTTGATGGTCGCGTTGAAGTCGGTGACGTCCAGCGGGATGAACTCCACCTTGCCGACGTGCTGGCCGCGCTTGCCGCCGGCGACCGGCTCGAGTCCGCCGCCGTTGCGCCAGAAGATGTCCCACCACTTCCAGGAGATGTGGCCGAAATTGTAGTCCGCGGCGACCGTGTACGCCTTGGTCCCGTGGTTCTTCAGGGAGTACTTGGCGAGCGGCCCCATCTGCTGGGTGGGCGTCTCCCCGGTGACGAAGACGTACTTATCGCACACCCCGCCTTCGTAGATGATGTTGTAGAAGTAAAGCTGCTTGTACTCGTCGATCACCGGCCGGAAGCTCTCCCGGGAGGCCGACGTGATGCCGCCATGGATGACGGCGACCTGGTCCTCGAGGATCAGCTTCTTCGCGTATTTGGGGAAGTTGGCGATGTCGGACTGGGTGTCGTACTGGATCAGCTCGAGCTGCTTGCCGAGGAGCCCGCCCTTGGCGTTGATCTCGGCCACCGCGTACTCGGTGGCGGCGATGGCGGGGAGGCCGTAAATGTTGATCCCGCCCGTCTTGTCGAGCAGGCTGCCCACGGGCACCGTGCTGGCGGCCCAGGACCGGCGAGCCTTGAGGATCGACGGGAACCCGGTGATGCCGCTGCCGGCCGTCACGCCGCCGGCGATGGTTGCGGTCTTGAGGAATGCGCGTCGACTGAGCTGTTTGGCCATCGTAGCCCCCTGTGTGTCTTCTGCGAAGTGATCCTCGAGTCAGGTCAAAGCGTGGATCCTAACCGCGAGCAGCGTTCATCGCTGGCTGAGCTCGCCGCCGATCGTCTTGCGCCGGGAGTTAACAGGGACGGCGTCCGAGTGTCAAGGGCAAAATCCCGGGAACCTTCGCGTGGCGGCCGCGCCGATCCGCGGGCACAATGTCGGCATGAGACGTGCCGGCGTGCTCTCCCTGTGTGCCTTGATGCTGGCGGGCTGCGCCACCATCGTTCCTGAGGACCTGCAGGGACGGGTCAACCGTGAGGTGTCCGCCCAGGAGCTGCTCGCCGCACCCGAGCGCTACCTGGGGCAGGTAGTGATGCTCGGTGGCGACATCGTGCAGGTCCGGACGACGGGAGCCGAGAGCGAGGTGGTCGTGCTCGAGCGGCCGCTGGCCCGGGAAGAACCGCTCTTCACGGATCGGTCGGCCGGCCGCTTCCTGATCCAGCACGCGGGGCTGCTCGACCCCGCCCAGTACGCGGTCGGCCGGCGCGTCACCGCAGTCGGGACCGTGGTGGAGCCCGTCACACGGCAGGACGGCCAGCATACGAGCCGATACGCAGTCGTGGACGCTCGTGTGCTCAAGCTCTGGCCGCCGGTGGTCGCCGCGCAGAGCCCGTATGCGTACTACCCCTACGCCGACCCCTTCTGGTATGACCCGTGGTTCCGGTACCCGTACTGGTATCGCCACCCGCGCTTCTACCGCCGCTAAGCAGGCTGCTGAAAAGGCCCAGCTGCTTCGTTGGCGCCCTCGGCCGCACGCTCAACGTACACGGAGCACGCCTCGCGTGCGGCCCTTCGGGCGCCGCTCCGCCCTTCTAGGATTCGTCGGCTCGGCTCGCCTCCGGCTCACCTCGCACTGCCACGCATCTGGACCTTTTTGAGCAGCCTGCTAAGGGCCTCGACGGCCCCCTCCGAAGCCTCCCCAGGATGGGTTGCGCCGGCGTGGCAGTGCGAGACGAGCCGAAGGCGAGTCGGAGCCCCCATTCCGAGATCGGCGCTCGAAACGGCGAGCGCGGTTTCTCGAATGGGTTGCTCCGACAGGTTCCGAGGGGTGGGAGGGCGCGTCGCGAGCGCGACGTGCCGGCCGCGGCTCCGACGCGACTGCAGGATGGGGCCGAGGGGGCGTGTCGAGCGCTCGGGGAGTGCTGCTATGATCGGGCTGCGCGGAAAGGTCGACTCGGTCTTGCCGCCGGCGTTTGGGGTCGGCCAGGAGAGCGTGACCGCGGGATCTCACGTCGCGCACCCCACATGAAGCTCACGGTCGACGGCGCAACGGTTACGGTCCCCGAGGGGGCGACGGTCCTGGATGCCGTGAACGGCCTCGGCATCCCGTTGCCCCAGCTCTGCAAGGACCCCGATCGGGCGCCGCTCGGCGCCTGCCGGACGTGTCTGGTCAAGGTCGAGGGGCAGCGCGGCACACCGGCCGCATGCCATCTTCCTGCCCGCGACGGCATGGTCGTCAGCACGACAGCGCCCGAGGTCGTCCGGATCCGATCGATCGTGCTCGACCTGACTCGCTCGATGCTGACCGAAGGGGAAGGCCGGGACGCCTTCGGCCAGGTCGGCGTCGCCGGGGCCCGGCACGGCCAGTCGCAGCCTTCCTTCACGCCCCTGCATCACTTCGAGATGGACAGCTCCAAGTCCTTCTTCGTCCTCGACCGCGAGGCGTGCATCCTCTGCGGGCGCTGCACGGTGGCCTGCGACGACGTCCAGCAGATCGGCGCCATCGCCTTGCTCGGCCGCGCGCATGCGACTCGGGTGGGCGTCTTCGGCGACGGCCCGATGTCGTCCTCGGTGTGCACGTCGTGCGGGCAGTGCGTCGCGACCTGTCCCACCGGAGCGCTCAGGCCAAAGGAGGTTCCGGCACCCATCGTGCGCGCGGTGGAGACGACCTGTCCGTACTGCGGGGTCGGATGCGGGGTCATGCTGCACGCGCGCGCGGACGGCCGGCTCGCGCTGATGGCGGACGATGTTCCGGGCAACCCCTCGAGCCAGGGCATGCTCTGTGTGAAGGGGCGATTCGGCGCGGGCTTCGTTCACGCCCGGGACCGGATCACGAGCCCGCTGATCAAGCGCGACGGCCGGTGGGAGGAGGCCACCTGGGACGCCGCCCTCGACGCCGCTGCGGAGGGGCTGGCCCGTCATCGCGGCCGCTTCGGCGCGCTGGCCAGTGCCAAGGCCACGAACGAGGACGGCTACGTCCTCCAGAAGCTCTGTCGCGTCGTCATGGGGACGAACAGCATCGACCATTGCACGCGGCTCTGCCACTCACCGTCGGTCGAGGCGATGCTCACCTCGATGGGCTCGGGGGCGACGTCGAACTCGTACGTGGACTACGAGCAAGCCGGCTGCCTGCTGATCGTCGGCGCCGATGCCTCCGCCAACCACCCGGTCGTCGCGGTCCGCTTCCGCCGCGCGATGGCCCGCGGCGCCCGGATCATCGTGGTCAACCCCAAGCGGATCGAGCTGTGCGACCAGGCCGATCTCTGGATCCGGAATCGGCCTGGCACCGACGTCGCGTTGTTCAACGCGATGGCGCGGGTCATCCTCGACGAGGGACTCGCGAACCTCGACTTCGTCCGCGCCCGTACCGAGGGGTTCGAGGGTTGGCGCGAGTCGCTCGCCGGCTTCGCCCTGGAGCGCGCGGCGACCATCACGGGGGTGTCCGCCGCCGACATCGCGCAGGCCGCGCGCTGGTACGCTCGGCCGCCCTGGAGCGGCTCCTGCCTGATCTGGGGCATGGGGATCACGCAGCACGTCAACGGGATCCACAACGCCCACGCGCTCCTGAATCTCTCGCTCGTCACCGGGCAGCTCGGCTTCCCGGGCTCCGGCATCTCGCCGCTGCGCGGCCAGAACAACGTCCAGGGCTGCGGCGACGCGGGGTGCATCCCCACGAACCTGCCCGGCTATCAGCGCTACGACGCCGAGACCCTCGGGAAGTTCGAGCACGCCTGGGGCCGGCGGCCGCCGGCCGAGCCTGGCCTGGTCGTCACCGAGATGGTCGAGGCCTGGCTCGCGGGCGACATCCGGGCGATGTACATCTGCGGTGAAAACCCGCTGCTCTCGGAGCCCGATCTCCATCACGCGGAGAAGGCGCTGACCCAGCTCGACGTCATCGTCGTGCAGGATCTGTTCATGCACGAGACCGCGGAGCACGCGCACGTGTTCTTGCCGGCGGCGGCCTTCGCGGAGAAGGAAGGCACGTTCACGAACTCGGAGCGCCGGGTGCAGCGCGTGCGCCGGGCGCTCGATCCGCCCGGCCAGGCGCGGCCGGACTGGTGGATCACGAGCGAGCTGGCGCGCCGGGTGGCCCGGCGGCTCGGCATGCCGATCGGGCGGCAATTCGAGTACCCGGGGCCGGCCGAGATCTTCGACGAGATGGTCCACCTCACCCCGTTCCTCGGCGGCCTGTCGCACGCCCGCCTCGACCGTGAGGGGGGCATCCAGTGGCCTTGCCCGACGCCCGACCACCCGGGGACGCGCTTTCTCTACGCCGACGCGTTCCCGCGCGGGAAGGGAAAGTTCGTGCCCGCGATCCAGACCGTCGAGGCCGCCGAGCTGCCGGACGTGGAGTACCCGTTCATCCTCAACACCGGGCGCTTGCTCTATCACTGGCACGGCGGGACCCTGACGCGCCGCGTGGAGGGGCTGCTGGAGCTGGCGCCCCGGCTCGAGGTCGCGGTGCATCCGGCCGACGCGCGGCGGCTCGCGATCGGCGACGGCACGCCGATCAGGGTTGCCTCACGGCGAGGGGAGCTGGCGGGCTTTGCCCACATCACCGAGGCCGTCCAGCCGGGCTCGGTATTCGTGCCGTTCGTGAAGCTCGCCGGCTCGGCCGCCAACTTCCTGACCAATTCGGCGCTCGACCCCGCCTCGAAGATCCCCGAGTACAAGGTCTGCGCCGTCGCCCTCGAGCCCATCAGGACCGCGAAGCCGATCCCATAGCGATCCCGGCGCGGACAGCGAAGCTTCCTTCCCGCGGTGCTGCGCGCGATTCCGCTGATCTGTGTGGTGATGGTGGCCGGCTGCGGCCCCCGCCCCTTCGCGTACAGCAAACCCGGCGTGACCTATAGGGAATGGAAACACGATGACGCCGGGTGTCGGGAGGCCGCGCGCGACGTCAGCGTCGCCGGCGGTGTCAACCTCGACGCATTCAACCGGTGCATGCACGGACTGGGGTATCCGATCCCACGAGGCGGTTGACCGTGCCCGTCGGAGTCGCGCGGGCCAGGTCCTCAGGGTGTGCCGGCTGCGGTGCAGAGCTCCTCCTCTGTCAGGAACTGTCGAGTCCCTCCGGGCTGTCTTGGCTCGCACTCTATAGTGGCGCAGCGAATCACGCACCGGCGGATGGCCCGCGGCGTGTTATTGCGCGCCGCGACCACCGGCGCCCAGATCTCGAACGCGCGCACGAACTCGTCGGAGTCTTTCACGGCCAGCCAATTGTCGCGAAGAGGACGATCACGACGAATCGCCCCGCGGCAACGGCATCACTGTGGAGCCGTGCGCAAAATAACAATGCTGTCAGTGTTCGCGCCACGTTACGACCTTGTCGAAGACGACGCATCCAATCGCTCTCTTCTCCCAGAACGTATGCGGCGATACGCGCCAATATGTCGACGTGGCGGCGGAGGAACAGATGCGCGCTCAGCACCTGGTTCTGGGTGGAGGGGGCGACCGTGCCCCGGACGGCGAGGGAGTTGAGGACGCGCGTGACTAGGGGGCGGCCAGCGCGGCGGGATGGCGCTTGCCGTGGACGGGGATGTACCGGCGGATTCATCCGGCTCAAGCCTTCTCGGTGCTGCGCTGCCGTGGCGAAGGCGGGCGGCCTCTCGGACGCGGTCGAGGAGCTTGGGCGGGCGCGGGGTGACCGGCTGGGTTGCTGCTCGACGAGTTGACGCGTCAGTTGCTCGTGGGTACCGCGCGCGCTCGTTGGTCTGGAGCGCCATAGTGCCAGGAGAGTAGCCCCATGCGGAGGCAGGCGCAAGAGTCCCGAATTGATAGAGTGAGCGAGCTCGGCGCGCCGAGAGCAAACGAGTGAAGGGCGAGGGACCGAGCGGGTTGCGGTCTAAGACGCTGAAGCTAAGGGTCTTCAATAGAGTGGTGACCGAGCTCGCCCGTCTGCCGCGTCTCGCGCAGGCGCTCCGGGGAGGGATTGTACTCGCCCGGAGACCACCGCGCGTGCCAGGCCACGACGCCTCAAGTCCAAAGGGCGTGTCGGGATCGAGAGAACGGGTCGGAGCGCCCCGGCCATGACCGCCTCGGGGACAATGCTCCGCGGCCGGAGCCCACGAGAGCACGACCGTGCTCGTCCTTGACCGAGCCCGCTGGGAACAGTAGTGTCGGTCCAGCGTTGAGCACGAGGAGGTTGACAGCATGAGCGACCGGATCGACGCGTTTGCGACCGCCACCGAGATGCTTGCCGCGCTCCGGGCGCGCCGGGTGTCCGCCGTCGAGTTGCTCGATCTGCATCAGCGGCGCATCGAGCGCCACAATCCCACGCTGAACGCCATCGTCGAGCCCGACTTCGAGCGCGCGCGGGGCGAGGCCAAGGCGGCGGATACCCGGCGGGCGCGTGGCGAGGACGCGCCGCTTGGCGGCCTGCCCATGACGCTGAAAGAATCCATCAATGTCCGCGGCTTGCGCACTACGGTCGGCATGGCCATGTGGAAGGACTTCCGCTCGGAGCACGACGCGCCGGTCACGACCCGCGTGAAGGGGGCCGGGGCCGTCGTCATGGCGAAAACGAACGTTCCCCCCATGCTCGCGGACTGGCAGTCGAGCAACCCGGTCTACGGACGGACGAACAATCCGTGGGATCTCTCGCGCACGCCGGGCGGCTCCACGGGCGGTGGGGCGGCCGCGCTGGCGGCAGGGCTCACGCCCCTCGAGTTCGGCAGCGACATCGGCGGCTCGATCCGCGTGCCCGCGGCCTTCTGCGGTGTCTACGGCCACCGGCCAAGCGAGACCGCGATGCCGCGGAGCGGCCAGTTTCCGTTCCCGCCGATGCCCAACACCGCGGTAGTGATGGGCGTCCAGGGGCCGATGGCGAGGTCCGCCGACGATCTGGAGTTGGCGCTCGACGTCGCGGCCGGTCCCGAGGTCGGTGAGGACGTGGGGTGGCGGCTCGCGATCCCGTCGGCGCGGCGCAACCGTCTCGGCGACTTCCGAGTCGCGGTGCTGCCGGCGATTGACTGGGTACCGGTCGATACCGAGGTCGCCTCCGCGCTGGACGACCTCGCCTCGCGTCTCGGCCGGCTCGGCTGCCAGGTCAAGACCGCTCAGCCGGAAGGTCTCGGTGATCACCGTCAGCACTACGCGCTGTACCTGACGCTGCTGTCGGCCATCACGTCGGCCCGAGTGCCCGCGGAGCAGCGACGGGCACGGGTCGAGGTGATGCGAACACGCGACGACGAGTGGAGCCGGGCGTTGCAGCGCGGTATCGAGAGCGGCGCGCCCGACTTCGTCGCCTGGATCGGTCAGCGCGAGCAGTATCGGGAGGCCTGGCGGGCGTTCTTTGGCGAGTGGGATGTGCTGCTGGCGCCTGCGTTCTTCACGCCGGCCTACCCGCACTGGGACCGGCCGTGGCCGAACACGCCCGAGTCGATCCGGAAAACGCTCGATCTGAACGGCGAGCCAGTGCTGGAGGAGCTCGGTCTGGTCCATTCGGCGGTGGCCACGCTGGCCGGTCAGCCCGCGACGGCGTTCCCCGCCGGGCGGACGCGCAGCGGGTTGCCGATCGGGCTGCAAGCGGTCGGGCCCTACCTCGAAGACCGCACGCCGATCCGGTTTGCGGCGCTCGTCGCAGTCGAGCTGGGCGGCTTCGTGCCCCCACCGCGCTACGAGGGGGACTGACCCGCCTGCAGTTTTCCTGGGTATGCCCGCACCAGCGGGGGCGACCCCACGAAGATCCTGAGGCGGGAAGTACGAAGTCGCCCGAGAGGCACCTGCCGTCGCCCTTCCCGTGCGGGACACGCCCAGGTGCGGGAAACACGGTGAGCGTGAGGCCGTAACGCCGCCCAGCAGGACCTCGTCTATCGGACCGCCTGGAGGTTGAGCGCCCGCGGCCGAGCCCTCCGGTTTGCTTAGCCTAAGCTTGACAAGTCTTGGCTTGACAAGTCTTGGCTTGACGAGTCTGGACCTGACCACGTACCCTCGCCCCATGACCGAGCGGTTCGTGGGCAGGTCGGCCGAGCTCCGGGTCCTCGCCGAGGCGTACGATCACCGGGGGAGCGGGTTCATCCCGATCTATGGCCGCCGGCGAGTCGGCAAGAGCGAGCTGATCCTCCGCTTCTTGCGCGAGCGGCCCGGCATCTACTTCCTCGGCAAGCAAGCGTCGGCCGCCCTTCAGCTTCGCGAGTTCATGCGCGAGGCCTCGGTGATCCTCGGCGAACCATTGCTGGCGACGGCAGCGGTCGACGGCTGGAAGACCGCGCTGACCCTGATCAGCGACCGATGGGCCCGGCCCGAGAAGCTGCTACTCATCTTCGATGAGTTCCAGTGGACGGCGTGGGCGAGTCCCGAGCTGCCTTCCGTGCTGCAGGATCTCTGGGACCGGAGGTGGCGGCCCGGCGGCGCCACGCTGCTGATCCTCTGCGGCTCCTACGTGGGTTTCATGGAGCGCGAGGTGCTTGGGCGGAAGAGTCCCCTCTTCGGGCGCCGAACCGCCCAGATTTTGCTGCGCCCCTTCGACTATCGTGAGGCGGCGCTGTTTCACCCCTCATATTCCCTCGTGGACCGGGCGCGGGCGTATTTCATCTGTGGGGGCGTGCCGTGGTACCTCCGCCGCTTCGACGCCAGCCGATCCGTGGAGGCCAACGTGATGGTCGAGCTTCTCCCGGAGCACGCCCCCCTCCGTCACGAGCCCGAGTTCCTGCTACGGGAGGAGCTTCGCGAGGTCGAGAGCTACTACGCGGTGCTCCTGGCGATCGCGGGTGGCCGGGCGACGCCGCGCGAGATGTCACCGGCTACGGGCATCGGCGAGCGCAGCCTTCACTACTATCTGCAGCAGCTCGTCGAGCTGGGGTACGTCCGGCGCCGCTATCCCCTGGCCGAGGGCCCGGCCCCGGCCCGGCACGTCCGGTTCGCGCTCGAGGACCCGCTCCTCAGATTCTGGTTTCGGTTCGTGTTCCCCAACATGAGCTACATCGCCCAGATGGGCGCGGAGCGCGCGTGGCGGGATCGCATCCGGCCCGATCTCGACGCGTACTTCGGGGCGTGCTTCGAGGGGCTGTGCCGGGAGGCCCTGCCGCGTCTCTACGCCCGCGAAGGGCTGACGAGCGCCTTCGAGGTCGGCGAATACTGGGACCGGAACTGTCAGATCGACGTGGTCGGGCTCCGCCAGGATGGGTGGACCGACCTCGGGGAGTGTCGATGGGGAGCAGTGCGCGGGCGCCGGCAGGTTCGTGAGGAACTGGAGGGGAAGGTGCGCTTGTATCCCAACCGACGTAACGCCACCATCTGCCGGCGAATCTTCACGCGCCTCCCGGTCGGCGGCGAACGCTTGCCCACCGGCGAGCCGGACGTCCGTTGGCACGACCTCGAGGACCTGTATCGCTGAGGGTGGGGCGCGTCGGCGTCAATTCCTCTTGGATCAAACGCTCGGGCATGGGCTGGTCCTCGAGGCGCCCACTGGGGATAGTCCTATCTTCGCTGCCAGTTCTGGTACTGATTCCGTGCGTGGCGTTTGTTGAACATCATCGGTGATGGTCGCCGAATCGCGGCGCCGGTCCCTTGGACAGGGCTCGGCTCTCTCTGATTCACGTTCACCGCTTCGGCTCTGGCTCCGTCGCTCGATGCAAGGGTCGTTGATCACGGCCAGCGTGTGGTCGACGAGTCTTTCCGATGCTGTCGGAGAGTGTTGACAGGGCTCTGGGAAGTGACCATCATGGTCACATGAAGACAGTGGGGGTCGCGGAGCTCAAGTCGCGCCTGAGCCTGTTCCTGCGCGAGGTCAAGAACGGACAGGAGGTGGTGATCACGGAGCGCGGCCGGCCGGTGGCCAAGCTCGTGCCCCTCCGGACGGCGGAGCGGCGCGTCTCGCGTCGGGAGCAGCTCGTGGGAGCCGGCCTTTTGCAGCCGGGCGCCGGGCGTGTCCGCGATGCGCTCCGCCGGGCCGCGCGGGGTCCTCGCCTTGGTGACGGCGTTCTCAAGGCGCTCCTGGCCGAGCGGGCGGAGGGTCGCTGATGTTCTGGGACAGCTCCGCCGTCGTCCCCGTGTTGGTATCCGAGGCGCGCTCGGCGGTGATCGCTTCCACCCTTCGATCCGACAGCGAGGTTGTGCTCTGGTGGGGGAGTCCGGTCGAGTGTCAGTCGGCTCTCTATCGTCGGCACCGTGACGGGGGCTTGCCCATCGCCGCCCTGAACGAGGGGCTCGCGAGGCTCAAAGGCCTCGTCGAGGACGTCGATATCATCTCGCCGACCTCGAGAGTCCGCGAGCGAGCTGGGCGTCTGCTCGCTGCCCACCCGCTGCGGGCCGCTGACGCGTTGCAGCTCGCCGCCGCCCTCGTCTGGTGCAACGAGGCGCCGGAAGGGGACGCGTTCGTCTGTCTCGACGATCGTCTCCGGGAGGCCGCCCGGCGCGAAGGCTTCATGCTCCGGCCTGCCTGAGACCTTCCAGATCTCGGGCTTCACCGCCTGCGGAATCGGTGAAAGTCCGGCGTGCCGTCAGGGACGCGTCCGGTGATGGCCTGACGGACTCCGCGCTTCGACCCTGGCGGCGTCCTCCGGTTGCCCCCTGCCGATCAATACGCCGGGATCTTGCCGCCGGCGGCCTTGCCCTTGCGGACCGCCGCGACCTCCTCGCTCGCCCTGGCGGCGAGGAAGCGGCTGTCGCTCGCGATCGTGACGAAGCGGTAGCCCTGCTCGATCATCTTGAGCGCGTAGGCCGGCGTGTTGTTGTGGAGGCCGGCGATCACGCCGTGGCGCTTGCACGTGTCGGCGATGCGCTGCTGAGCCTCGACGACCGGCGGGTCGGTCTGGTCCAGGCGCGGCTTGCAGCCGAGGGAGAGGCTCAGGTCCGCCGGCCCGACGTAGACCGCGTCGATCCCCGGGACGCTCAGAATGTCGTCGAGGTTCTCGACAGCTTCGCGGGTCTCGATCATGGGGATGACGAGGAGATTCGCGTTTGCGTGGTCGCCGTAGTCAAGACCGGCATAGAGCGAGGCCCGGACAGGGCCGAAGCTCCGGTAGCCGGCCGGCGGATACTTGCAGGCCCGCACGAGTGCCTCGGCCTGGACGCGCGTGTTGATCATCGGGCAGATCACGCCGTACACGCCGGCGTCGAGCACCTTCATGATGAGGCCGGGATCGTTCCAGGGGACCCGGAGCAGGGGAATCGTCGGGGTCGTCGAGACCGCCTGCAGCATCGTCACAGCGGCCTGATAGTCGACGACGCCATGCTGCATGTCGATCGTGAGCGTGTCGAACCCCTGGTGCGCCATGACCTCGGCCGAGAACGCGCTCGGGATCGAGAGCCAGCCGTTCACGACCGTATCTCCGCGTGCCCAGATCGTCTTCGCCGTGTTCTCGCGCATCATGGTCTCCTTCTGGTGCGGGCAGCCGGTCCGACGCCGCTCCGCACTCCCGTCAGTCATTCTGTTGCCTGCAGGCACCCGGCGACCAGCCTAGCAGGGTGCTGAAAAACCCGCAGCCTGCTAGAGCCGCTCCAGGAGGAGCCCCTTCAGGTATCGGGTTTCCGGAACCGTTAGCAGGATCGGATGGTCCGGGCTCTGCGTCAACGATCGAATCACCCGGAGCAGTACCCCCGCGTCACCCGCTGCCTCCCGGCAGATCTCCTCGAACCGCGCCGGCGAGACATGGTGCGAGCACGAGAAGGTGGCGAGAAGGCCGCGGTGCTCTAGGAGCCGCATCGCCCGGAGGTTGATCTCCTTGTAGCCCCGTGCCGCGGCGTCGAGCGCCTCCTTACGGCGCGTGAACGGCGGCGGATCGAGGATCACGACGCCGAACCGCGCGCCGTCGCCCTCGAGCCGCCGCAGCTCGTCGAAGGCGTTCGCCTGCCGCAGCTCGGCTCGGCCAGCGAGCTCGTTGAGCTCGAGATTGACCTGGGCCTCGGCGAGCGCGGCCGCGGACGAATCCAGGAGGAGCGCGTGAGTAGCGCCGCCGTGGAGCGCGTGAACGGCGAACGCGCCCACGTAGCAGAAGGCGTCCAGGACCGGGCGGCCAACGGCCCGGCGCGCGACGAGCTGGCGGTTGTCAGCCTGATCCAGGTAGAACCCGGTCTTGTGTCCGAGCCCCGGCCGGACCATGAAGCGGCAGGCACCTTCGCGGATCTCGATGGCCGACGGACCGACCTGGTCGAGCCATTCCTGCCGGGCCCCGAAGCCTTCCAGCCGGGCCGCGGTCGGGTCGTCGCTCAGGAAGATCGGGAGGTCGCCGAGCGTGGCCCGGAGGCCGGCGGCGATCCACGGCAGCGCTCGGGACATGCCGAGCGTCAGGCATTGCAGGACCACGACATCCCCGTAGCGGTCCGCGACGAGGCCGGGCAGGCCGTCGGCCTCGCTCCAGATCACCCGCATTGCGTCCCGCGCGCCGAGTGAGCGCCGGTGGTCTATGGCCGCCTGGATCCGCCGGAAGAAGAGCTCGGCGTCAACCGCCTCGTCTCGTCGGGTCACGAGCCGGCAGGCCAGGGAGGTGCGTGGGTTGTAGAAGCCACGCCCGAGGAGCTCGCCGTCGCCGCCCCGCACGGTCACGATGCCGCCGGCGTCGGGCTCGCCCTCGACTGCGGCGATCTCGTTCCGGTAGATCCAGGGGTGAGCGCGCGCCCCCCGGTGCCGGCGGCCAAGCCGGATCGTCGGACCCGACCGCCCGGAGGGAGTCACGGCGAGTGTGGCACTCGAGTCGCGTGCGCGCGAGCCCTCGACGGCTCCGTCCGACTTCCTATCGCTTGCGGAGGACAACGACCATCAGCAGCGGGTGCTTCGACCGCTCGAGGACTTGGTGGGGCTTGAACCCGAAGTACCACTGCAGGAGCTCAAAGCCGCCGGCGAGCGCCACCAGCGCGCGCAACTCCTGCGGGAACACCATCCGCGATCGGTGGCTCTGCCGGTAGACCCGGCGCGTTCCGTTCTCGATCGCCTCCAGCTCCATGTGCTCCCGGAAGACCTGGGAGACCGGGTCCATCTCGTTGAGGGCCGAGAACGAAGCCCGCACGGTGAGCTGGCCGCGCCGCTTGGTCCACGACCACCGGCGGGCCGGGTCGGTCCAGGACGACACCATGTAGCGATCGAAGACATAGAGCCCCCCCGGCCGCAGCGCCCGCGCGACCGCCCGAAGGTGCGCCACGATCCGATCGTTCGTCAGGAGGTGCCCCTGGGAGTCTTGCATGCAGATCGCGGCATCGACCGGCTTCGGGAGGCGGAAATCGGTCATGTCGCCGACGATCAGCTCGGTCCGCAGTCCGGCGTGCCGGGCGCGGTCGCCGAGGAATTCGATGTTCGCCGCCGACAGATCGAGCCCGGTCATCCGGTATCCGCGCGCCGCGAGCCGCAGGAGGTGGGGACCGGTACCGCAGGCGATGTCGAGAACGCGCCGGACACGCCTCGGCGAGTAGGTGCGGAAGCAGTGCTCCAGGAAGTCGACCTCGCCTTTGCGGTTCAGGTCGAACGCGATCTCGTAGAGGCGCGGCGCCGAGTAGTGGCCCTTGTCAGGACGGACCGGGCGGGGACTCCGGGCGGGCCGATGGGGAGCTTGCGAGTCGTCGGCGGGCCGAGAGGGTCGGCGGTTGCCCCGGGCGTTGCGTTGATTGGCGACGCCCCGCTGACGCGGGGCTTGCGATGAGGAACGCTCGCCTGCGGCTCGCACCATACCGTTATGCGCGGCTCAACGAGAATTTTGCGCTTGTTGAGGAGGGTATCAGATCGCCTGAGATCGGAGGGCGATGGCGGCGAGTGCCGTCTCCGAGCGGGAAGCCGGTGGCCGGCCAGCGCAGCTTCACTGGCTCCCCCGCCACGCGCGGCGAATTGGCCGCGTTCTGCGCGGGCTTGGCCCGCGCAATCCTTTCTGGGGGAGGTTCGGAGGGGGCCGTCGAGGCCCCCTCCGACTAGCTATTTGCCCCACCAGGTCAGGAGGGCTTCGCGGATGACCCAGGCGGCGGCAATGCCGGTTCGTCCGCTCGGGTCCCACGCGTGCGCGACCTCGACGAGGTCGCCACCGACGACTGGCAGCCCCTCGAGCAGGCGGACGACGTCGATCAGCTCGGGCACGCTCAGCCCACCGGGCTCGGGGGAGCCGGTGCCGGGCGCCTGGGACGGGTCGAGTACGTCCACGTCGATCGTCACGTAGAGGGGATGACCGGCCAGCTCGGGAAGAAGCCGCTTGACGACGTCGTAGGGGTGGCCGGCCAGCGTGGGGAAGAAGCGCGGCCGGGCCTGGGCGAACTCCTCCCGGGAGCCTGTTCGCATGCCGACCTGGTAGACGCGCTCGGCCGGCACGACGTCCATGACGCGCGCCATCGCCGATGCATAGTTGTAGCGCTCGCCCAGGTACTCCTCCCGCGTGTCCGGGTGGGCATCGAGCTGAAGCACGCGAAGATCGGGCAGAGCCGGCGCCAGGACCTCGATGACCGGAACGGTCGAGGTGTGGTCGCCGCCGAGCATGAACGAGCGGAGACCGGGATGCCACCACTCCTGGATCTGCGCGCGCGCCGCGTCCAGCTGGGCCCGCGGCGACGAGCCGCGGGGCAGCTCGCAGTCGCCGCGGTCACAGAGCGCAAGATCCTCGAGGTCGCGGCCCAGGACCGGCGAGTAGGTCTCGATGGAGTCGGACGCGAGCCGGACATCCTGCGGTCCCCGATCGGCGCCCCTGCGGAGATTGACGCGGCCCTCGAAGGGGATTCCGAAGAGGACGATCGGGCTCTCCGAGCAATCGCCCTCACAGGCGATGAAGCGCGGGACCGCTTCCGTCACGCCGGACGGGAGCTCGACCGGGCGGCGAACGTCTGCCGGGAGGTGACCGGCGGCCTGCGGACCCCGGAGCGACGCGGCCTGCGCTTCACCGACCCACGCTAGACGAGGTCGTGGTCGGACAGGAGCGTGATGGCGGCCACCGTGCAGCCGACCCGCTCGACACAGTGGTCGACCGAGACGATCTTCATCTCCCGGATGGTCTCGCCACGGACCCGGAACGCCTCGTCCAGCATGTCGCCGATCCGTCGCTCGGCGGTCTCGCGGTCGGTGATATCGTGGAACTCCATGATGACGCCCGGCTTGGCGGGATCGTCGGGGAGGGCGTAGCCGACCGCCGCCGCGATCGTCTCGCCCGGCACGTCGCTCGTCATCGCCGCGTAGGCGGTGGGGATCAGCGCGCCCGGTTTGATCTTAGGCAGCTCGATGACGTCGACGTCGGGGGGGATGATGCTCGAGACCTTGATGAGGTTGATGTTGCCGATGCCCGCCGCGAGCAGCGCGTTGTCGAAGGCATTGAGGGCGGTGCCGCCCTCCGCGTGGCCCGTCGTGGCCGCCGCCATCGTCACTGTCTTCCGCATGCCTCTCGCTCCTTCTCGCCTCCTGTCGACTCGCGCCGCACGGCGCGCGCCGCGCCGGATTCACACATCCGTCACTGTAGCCGTCGAGTGCGAGAATGCAAGCGGAATTTCGCGTACCCACACGCTGCGTCTCGCGCGCCGCGCCGTCGATTTTTTTCTTGCAATCGAAAAAATCGGACCCTAGAGTGAGGAAGTTTGCGCCTGAAGCGAACGACATTTTCTCTCACGGTGAGACGCGCGAACGGGGGAAGAGGGTGAGACTCTCAGCGGCGGCGCGCCGGGCGTTGCCAAGGAGACGTGCAGTAGATGGTGGTTGCCGAGAGGGGGGTCACAGGATTGAACGCTTTGGGACGACACCTGCTTCTGGAGTTGTTCGATTGCGCTCCGGATGCCCTGGACAGCCTCGAGGCTGTGAAGGGCGCGCTGGTCGAGGCTGCTAGGCGCGCGCACGCGACCATCGTGGACGTGGTCTTCCACGAGTTCAACCCGTTCGGCATCAGCGGCGTCGTCGTGATCGCCGAATCGCACCTGTCCATTCATACCTGGCCCGAGTACCGGTACGCCGCGGTCGACATCTTCTCCTGCGGCGACCTCCTGAAGCCGGACGTCGCCGCCAACTACCTCGTCGAGCACTTCGGAGCGGAGCGGGCCTCGGTGGTCGAGCTGCAGCGCGGCATGTTCCTGAACACGTCCGGCGTGCTCTCGAACAAGAGCGTCGCCGTTGCTCGGGCATGAGGAGTTGATCCAGCCCCAGAGCTACAAGTGGTTCTTCGAGACCACGACTGCCGTCGAAGGCCACATGCACGCCATCGTCCGGACCGTGGTGGCGGCACGGACGAAGTTCCAGAACGCGGAGATCCTGGAGACCGCCTCGTACGGGAAGTGCCTGGTGCTGGACGGGCGCATCCAGAGCAGTGCCGCTGACGAGTTCATCTACCACGAGACCCTGGTGCACCCGGGTCTGCTCGCCACGGAGGGCGCGCCGGCGCGCGCGCTGGTAATCGGTGGCGGCGAGGGCGCGACGCTCCGCGAGGTCCTGCGCTGCCCGACCGTCAGCCGGGCCGTCATGGTCGACATCGACGACGAAGTCGTCGCCTTGTGCCGGACCCACCTGCCCGAGATGCACCAGGGCGCCTTCGACGACCCGCGCACCGAGCTCCGCCACGAGGAGGCTCGGGCCTACCTGGAGCACACCGACCTCACGTTCGATCTCATCGTCGTCGATCTGGTCGAGCCGCTCGCCGATGGGCCGGCCTGCCTGCTCTTCACCAAGGAGTTCTACGCGCTGATCCGGGATCGCCTCGCCCCCGGGGGCGTCATGACGATGCAGGCCGGGATGACCAAGGTCGGAGAGCTCTTCTTCTTCAGCGCGGTGCACCGGACACTGCGAGAGGTCTTCCCGGTGGTGCGCGGCTACCAGGCCTTCGTCTCGTGCTACGGGACTCCCTGGGGGTTCATCCTCGCGTCGAAGCGCACCGATCCGGCGAGCCAGTCGGCGGCCGCGGTCGACCGGCTAGCCACCGAGCGAATGAGCGGGAAGCCCCGGTACTGGGATGGCCAGACGCACCTTCACGCCTTCAATCTTCCGAGATTCATCCGCCAGGCCATCGACACCCAGGGCCGCATCATCACGGACAAGCACCCCCTCATCGTCACCTGAGACGCCGAGCGGATGGCGGCTCGCCGCGGCGTCGGCCTCATCGTCCTGGTCATCGTGGTCGGACTGGTCGTCGGCTCCCTCCTGGGCGAGCTGCTCGCGTGGATGTTGCCCGAGGGCTGGGTCCAAGACCTGTTGACGCGCGGCCCCACCATCGGTCTGACGAGCCCGGCGACGCTCGATCTTCGGTTCCTCTCGCTGACGTTCGGCTTCTCGCTCAAGGTCAACGTCGCCGGGGTGCTGGGCGTGATCCTGGCCGCGCTGGTCCTCCGACGACTGTAACGAGCTCGACGCTCCCCGGATATTCCGTGGGGGACCGCCTTCGATGACGAGTCCGCGAGTCGTCCTGGCCTCGGCCTCGCCCAGGCGGCGGGCGCTGCTGGCCCGGATTTGCCCGGACTTCACCGTGACGCCGAGCACGATCGACGAGCGAGTGCCATCGATGCCGCCGCCCGAGGCTGCGGTTCACCTGGCCCAGGCCAAGGCGTGGGCGGTCGCGGTGTCGGTGCCCGACGCGCTCGTCCTGGGCGCTGACACGATCGTGGTCATCGACGGTGAGATCCTGGGGAAGCCGGCCAGCCCGGCCCACGCCGCGACGATGCTGCGTCGCCTGCGCGGCCGTTCCCACGAGGTCATCACGGGCGTGGCCGTCGTGCGGGCTCGGGATCGGCGCGAGGTCACGGCGGCCGTGGTCACGCGGGTGACGATGGGGGAGTACTCGGACCTCGACATCGATCGCTACGTCGCGACTGGAGAGCCGCTCGACAAGGCCGGCGCGTATGCGGTGCAGGAGCGCGGGGCGGCGCTGGTGGCGCGCGTCGACGGCTGCTACACGAACGTCGTCGGGCTGCCGGTCTCGACGACGCGCGGGCTCCTGGCCGCGCTTCACTCTACCGGGGCTGCCTCGGGGTGAGCGCCCGGCGAAGCGGGGCCTCGTCGAGCACCTCGGCGGCCCGTGGCGCGCGGCGGAGCGGGACGTGCGCGCGAATCATCTCGATCGACGCCTCGACGGCCTCCGGAGCGACGATCCCGCTCTCCAGGTAGAGCGCCCGGGAGGCGTCTAGCCTGATCATGAAGTCCTCACGCGACCCAACCACGGCGCGCGACAGGCGGTCGGCCAGCCCGTCTGGCGGGCCCGACTCGACGCGAGCCACCGCCTCCCGGAGGGCTCGACACACGGCCTCGAGATCGGCGAGGGACAGCCGGCCCTTCGGCGGCGCGAAGACGGCGGCGTTGACGGTCGGGCGGCCCACGATCCGGGTGACCGCGCGATGGTCGCGTAGGTCGGCGAACGCTCGAGCGGCGCCGTCGGCGAGGAGCCGGCTGGCGTAGGGATCACTGAGCAGCGCGGCGCGAAGCTCCCCGGCCTGAAGGGCGGCCGCTGCTCCCCGGTCTCCGTAGCTCACGATGGAGACACTCGTGGGCCGCATGCGGTTTCGGGCGAGCAAGGCCAGGAGCCAGGTCTGCTCGGCTGCGCCGGGGTGCGACACTCCGACGGCCGAGCCGGTCAGGTCTGCCAGTGTTCGGACCGAGTTGACCGCGGACGGGTGCATGGCCAACACGACGGGCGGGGCCGCGGTGAGCCCGAACACGAGCCGCGGGGTTGCTCCCTTGTCGACTCCGACGAAGCGCAGGGCGGCCCCGAGGGACGTGGCCGCGAGGTCGGCCGTGGCGTCGGCGAGCGCCTGGGCCGCGTCGGCCTCGCTTCGCACCGTTCGCAGCGAGACGGAGAGCCCGTGCTCCGTGAAGTAGCCTTCGGCAGCCGCGACGTGCAGGGGAAGGTACTCGGGTGAGGTCGGTGGACCGCTGACGGCGATCGTCACGGTCTGCAGGAGCAGGATGAGCGCGATCACGGGCTCGCCCCGGCGCTCACGCTGCTCCCGACCGCGCGCGGGCCCGCTCCGCGCCGACCGAGCCCGACGGCTCCGGCGCGACGTGGCGATGGCACCGCACGTCGGACGCCTGCCCGGACTCGACATTTACCCGCGGCCATCACGCGCAGTCTGAACCAGGAGGTCGGCGATCCGCTGGGCGGCGTCGGCGCGCGCGAGCCGATGAGCGTGCTCGCCCAGCTCCTTGAGCCGCCCGGGCGCCGCCAGCACATCGGTGATGGCGGCGACCAGCGACTCGGCCGTGAGCGCCGGTTCCGGCAGCACGACACAGCCTCCCGCCGCCTCGACCAAGCGCGCGTTCGCCATCTGCTCGTCTCCGCGGGCGCCCGGAAGGGGAATGTAGAGCGCTGGCAGCGCGAGCTGGCAGCACTCGTTGACCGTCCCCGCGCCAGCGCGGCCGACGACGAGCCGCGCCGCGGCGTACACGTCGCCCAGCTCGGCATCGATGTACGAGACGCTGCGGTAGCGTTCTCGCAGCGATGCGGGCAGGGCGGCCCGGCGCGCGTCGAGCCACTCGCGGTCCCCTGTGGCGGGATGTGCGCCGGCCTGGTGAATCACCTGCGTGACGCCGAGCAGCGCCGGAAGCGCGTCGCCGACCAGGCGGTTGATGCGATGGGCCCCGAGTGCGCCTCCGGTGACATAGATGAGCGGCGCGGCTGGGTCCAGCCCGAACTGCTCGAAGCCGCGCTCCCTGGAGCCTCGGCGCAGCTCCTCCCGGAACGGATTGCCCGTCACGACGCAGCGGGCCCGGGAGAAGTGCGCGGCCGTCTCCGGAAACGTGACGGCAATCCGGCTCGCGACGCGGGCGGCGAGCCGGTTGGCGAGGCCAGGCACGGTGGTCTGCTCGTGGATGACGACCGGGATGCGGCGGGCCGCCGCGCCGGCGACGACAGGGAGGGCAACGAAGCCACCGGTCGCGAACACGAGGTCGGGTCCGATCTGCCCGAGCTGGCGCCACGCCTGCCAGATTCCGGCGGGGACGTTGACCGCGAGGTCGGTGAGGTTCTGCCACGTCCAGTACCGGCGGAGCTTGCCGGTGGCGATCGGATGGAACGGGATGCCCGCGTCCGGCACTTTGCGCGCCTCGATCCCGCTCCGGCTCCCAATCCAGACGCACTCGACACCTCGCTCCCGCAAGACACTGGCGACGGCGAGCCCAGGGCTCGTGTGCCCTCCCGTCCCCCCGCCCGCGATGACAATTCTCAAGGCGCGCGGGAGGCGCGGGCGTGGCGACCGCCCGGGTGCCCGCGCGAGGCGCGGGCGTGGCGACAGCCCGGGTGCCTGCGCGAGGCGCGGGCGTGGCGACAGCCCGGGTGCCCGCGCTTCATAGTCGCCTGTCGTGGTGGCGCTCGAGGGCGAGGTCGATCAGGCGAGAGAGCAACTCCGCGTAGGGGACGCCCGAAGCGTCCCAGAGCCGGGCATACGCGCTAGTAGCCGTGAATCCCGGAATGGTGTTGATCTCGTTGACGAGGATCCGCTCGCCCTCGAGGAAGAAGTCGACCCGGGCCATGCCCGCACAGTCAATGGCGCGAAAGGCGGCCAGCGCCAGCTCCTGGAAGCGCGGCACCAGCGCGGGCGCGACGGGCGCCGGGACTCGAAGGCTCGCCAGGCCCTCCGCGTACTTCGTCTCGTAGTCATACCACTCGCCCGCATAGACCACCTCGCCGGGCAGCGAGGCGCGCGGCTCGTCGTTGCCCAGCACCCCGACCTCCACTTCGCGCGCCGTCACCGCGCGCTCGACGAGCAGCTTCCGATCGTGGCGGGCGGCCAGGTCCATGGCTCGGGGCAGATCAGCCGCCCGCTGGACCTTGCTGATACCGACGCTCGAGCCAAGATTGGCAGGCTTGACGAAGCACGGCAACCCGACCTCGACCTCGAGCCGGCCCGCGATCGCGTCCGGATCGGCGCGCCACTCCCGCCGCCGCACCACCCGGTACTCGACCAGAGGCAGCGCGTGCGCGCGGAAGACGTCCTTCATCGCGGCCTTGTCCATCCCGACCGCCGAGGCCAGGACGCCGGCGCCGACGTACGGCAGATCGGACAGCTCGAGCAGCCCCTGGATCGTCCCGTCCTCGCCGAAGGGGCCGTGCAGCATGATGACCACGACGTCGAGCTCCCGACGCAGGCCGGGAGGGAGTCCACCGGCGGGCTCGGAACGAACCAGCTCCATCCGGGCCGGGCCGGCCGATTCCGCCCGTCCCACGAGCGCCTTCTTCACGGAGCCGGCTGGATCGCCCGACGGAAGCGCGACGCGGGCCTCGCTGGCGAGCGCGCCGAGGGGGTCTCCGCCCACCACCCAGCGGCCGTCCCGGGCGATACCGATGGGCACCGGCGCGTGGCCGGCCTGCTCGAGCGCCGCCATGACGGACGCGGCGGAGGCGAGCGACACCTCGTGCTCGCCCGATCGCCCGCCGAAGATCACGCCGACGCGCAGGCTCATCGAGCGCCGCCCCCGCGGGCCGGGCCCGTTTCCGGCTCAGTCATCCGGCCGTGGCCCGGTGCCCTGCGGCCTTGCTGGCGGTTGGCCCGTCCGGGCGCTCGCCTGCTCGGCGCGCCAGCGGCGCCATTCAGCGAGGCGCTGTCCAATCTCGGCCTCGAGCCCGCGGCTCACCGGACGGTAGTACTGCCGGCCGCGCAGCGACTCCGGGAGATGCTCCTGGTTGACGCGAGCGTCCGGGGCGTCGTGCGCATAGCGATATCCCTCGCCGTACCCCAGCCGCTTCATGAGCCCGGTGGGGGCGTTGCGGATGTGGAGTGGCACGGGCTCGGCCGGGCGCTCCCTGACGTCGTCGAGCGCCTCGCCGAAGGCGACGTAAATCGCGTTCGACTTCGGCGCCACCGCGAGGTAGGCGGCGGCCTGAGCCAGGGCGAGATCCCCCTCGGGGGAGCCGAGGAACTGGTAGGCGTCCTTCGCGGCGATCGCCAGCGTGAGCGCCGCGGGGTCGGCGTTGCCGACATCCTCCGATGCGAAGCGGACCAGCCGGCGGGCGAGGTAGAGTGGGTCCTCCCCGGACTCGAGCATGCGCGCCAGCCAGTAGAGTGACGCGTCCGGATCGGAATCCCGGAGCGACTTGTGCAGCGCCGAGATCAGGTTGTAGTGCTCCTCGCCGCTCTTGTCGTAGAGCAGCGCGCGTCGCTGTGCGGCGTCCCGGATCGTGTCCTCGGTCACGGCGCGCGTGCCGCTCGCTTCGGGCCCGGTGAGACTGACGGCCAGCTCGAGGATGTTCAGCCCGCTGCGGGCATCGCCGTTCGCGAGCGCCGCGATCTGCCGGAGCGCCGCGTCCGTCACCTCGGGCCTGAGCTTGGCCAGACCACGCTCGGCGTCGTGGAGCGCCCGCCGGAGGATCGCGACGATATCGGTCTCGGTGAGTGCCTGCAGCACGTAGACCCGGCAGCGCGACAGGAGCGCCGCGTTCACCTCGAATGACGGGTTCTCGGTCGTGGCGCCGACGAGGATGATCGTGCCCTTCTCGACGTGCGGCAGAAAGGCGTCCTGCTGGGCGCGGTTGAACCGGTGGATCTCGTCGACAAAGAGGATGGTGCGCGTCGCGCGCCCGGTGCGCGCCGCCTCGGCGTCGGCCACGACGGCGCGGATCTCCTTCACGCCCGAGAGCACCGCCGAGAACGCCACGAAGCGCGCGCGGGCCTCCGTGGCCAGCAGCGACGCGAGGGTCGTCTTCCCCGAGCCCGGTGGTCCCCAGAGGATCATCGAGTGCAGGTCACCGGACTCGACCGCCCGGCGGAGCAGCTTTCCGGGGCCGATCAGGTGGTCTTGCCCGACGACCTCGTCGAGCGTCCGGGGACGCATCCGGTCCGCGAGTGGTGCGAGGCCCGCCGGCACCTCGATCTGAGTCCTGCCCGCGACGGTCCAGCGAGCGCGGCGCGAGGCCGAATCAGCTGAGCCGGAATCCTCAGGCTCGAACAGATCCACGCCTCGATTATACGGCCGCGATTCCGCGCCGGGCGGGGTGGGGGCTCTCCCCGCGGGACACGCCGTGTCGCAGAGCGTCCCCGCACTCAAACGGGCCACGAGATCGATCGAAGCAGATGGGCCTTTTTCAGCAGCCTGCTACGAGCCCGGCCAGGAGCGGGACCAGATCCGGAAGAGCCGCGATCCGCGCGTCTGGGGTCACACCGTGGTGCGCCAGCTCCGGCTCACTCGGCCGATAGGCGATGAAGGGCAGGCCGGCCGCCCGCGCGGCGAGCCCATCGACCCAGGAGTCGCCGACGAAGACGGCGGAGGCGAGTCCCGGAACCCCCTCGCGGATCACGCGAAACCCGTCGGGGTCCGGCTTGAGGTGGCGCATCTCGTCTCGGGTCACGACGAGGTCGAAGTGGGGCACGAGCGCGAACTTGCCCAGCACCAGCGCGGTGCAGGAGCGGGCGTTGTTCGTCCACACCGCCGTCGCGAAGCCAAGCGCCCGCGCTCCCATGATTGCCTCGAGCGCGCCGGGCTCGAGCGTGGCGTCCGCGAGTGCTTGCTCCTCGTGCCCGAGCGCAATGGCCCACAGCGCGGGCTCGAGCTCCGGCGCCGTCGCGCGGCCGTGGGCGATGAGCTCGCCCACGCGGTAGCGGTCTCGACGAGGCGGGAGCACGCCCAGCTCGCGCTCGATCAGCGCCCGCATGTCGATCGCCATTGCGGCGAGGTCCAGCGGGGAAGCGATGAGCGTGTGATCGAGATCGAAGACGCACAGTCGGATTACCATGCCCTCCTCGCGCCAGCCCTCCTCCTGCCAGTCCTCTGCCCGCGAGCCCTCCTCCCGCTCGCGAGCATGGTCACCGGCCATCGCCGGTCGACGCGGAGCCACCCGGAACAGCGACCCGAAACGTCATCCGACATGCGTCCTCGGCGAGGAAGTCATGCTACGATTGCGCCGTGCTGTTTCGGTGTGCGCTGGTTCTCTCTCTGGCGCTCTGTGCGAGCCCCGTCGCGTGGGTCCCCGTCGCCGTCGCTATCGAAGATGCCGATCAGCTCTGGCGCGTCGGCGCGAACGCGTTCAACGACAAGCTGTATCCTACCGCGCGCGACGCGTTCAAGCAGTTCGTCGAGCAGCACCCCGGGGATACGCGTGCCGGAGAGGCGTGGCTGCTCCTCGGCAAGGCGAGGCTGGCGCTGAACGATCCCACGGGCGCGCTCGAGGCGTTTCGGCGGGCCGGGATCTTCGTGCCGCCGCCCGGGCGCTCGCAGGAGGCGAAGTTCTGGGAGGCGGAGACGCTGTTCCGGCTCAAGCGCTTCGCGGACGCCCGGGCCACCTACGACGAGGTGATCCGCCTCGATGCGTCGTCACCCCTCGCGCCGGACGCCATGTACGGGCGGTCCTGGTCGGATCTCGAGCTCAAGCAGATCGGCCCAGCGGTGGCGGGCTTCCGGCAGCTCCTCGAGGTCCGCGAGTGGGCCGGAAGCCCGTTGATCCCCCAGGCGACCTTCGCGCTCGCCCGCGCACTCGTGGATCTCCGGCGGTACGAGGAGGCGGTCCCGCTGCTCGAGTCGTTCGCGGCGAAGTATCCCACCCACGCGCACGCGGGCGACGCGCAGTACCTTCTCGGGTGGACGCGGATCGAGACGGGCGAGACGTCCGCGGGCATCGCCGATCTCCGCACGTTCATCGCTGCCTATCCCGCCCACGAGCTCGTGGCCGCCGCTCGGCGACGCATCACCGAGGCGGTGCGCAAGAGCGGCGATCGCGGCGAGCTGACCACCGAGTATCAAGCGCTCTTGGGCGAGACCGCGGCAACCCCGGAGGTGCTGGCGACCGCGGCCGAGATGGCCGGGCAGGTTGGACGGACTGCCGATCAGGAGGTCGCGTGGCGGCGGCTCCGGGAGGAGTTCCCGACTCACCCGCTGGCGGTGCGCGCGGCCATCGAGCTGGCGCGGTTCGCGGTCCAGCGGGAGCAGTACGCGGACGCCGCGCGGCTCGCCGAGGCGGCGACGACAGCGCCCGAGTATCAGGCCGAGGCATTGCTGATCGCCGGGGAGTCGTACCTCAAACTCGGTCAGCCGCAGGAAGCGCTCCGGGCGCTCGAGGCGGTGGCGACGGCGCGGGGTGGCGACCGGGCGTTCCGCTACCGCGCGCTCGCGGGCCGCGCCACGATCCAGGAGGAACAGGAGCACTGGGTCGAGGCGATGAAGCTCTACGACGACGTCGCGGCCGACAGCCCGGACCCGACGCTCAAGCAATGGGCCGGGTCCTCGTTGCTGACCCTCGCCAAGGCACGCCTCGAGGAGTCCGACTACGAGGTGGCGCTCGATGGGTTCCGGCGCGCGAGGAAGCTCTCGCCCCCGCCGGGACGCTCACAGGAGGCGAGGTACTGGGAGGCGGTGACTCTCGTCCGGCTCAAGCGCGGGCCGGAGGCCCGTATTGCCTACGACGCCGTCGTGCGCGGCGACGCCGAGTCCCCCCTGGTGCCGGACGCGCTCTACGGACTGGCCTGGGTCGAGCTCGAGGCGAAGCGGTACGACCCGGCGATCCGATACCTCCGGCAGCTCGTCGAGCGCTGGCCGGAGCATTCCATGGCCGGCGACGCGATGTTCATCCTCGCCCGCACCCTCACTGATGTACGCCGCTACGACGAGGCGATTCCCCTCCTGGGGAGCTTCGTCGACAAGTACCCGTCGCATGAGCACGCCGCCGACGCCCAGTACCTGCTCGGCTGGACGAGGCTCGCCGCCGGCAAGACGACGGAGGGCATCACCACCCTGCGGGCTTTCGTCATGTCGAATCCGACGCACGAGCTGGTCCCCGGCGCGAAGCGAAAGCTCACGGAGGCCGTCCAGAAGCTCGGTCAACCCGCCGAGCTGGCGATCGAGTACGAGGCGCTGATGGCGGAGCCGAATCCGACCCCGGAGATCCTGCACGACGCGGCCCAGATTGCGGGCCAGATGGATCGGCCGGCCGAGCGCGAGGCGGCGTGGATGCGGCTCCGCGCCGAATTCCCCGAGCATCCGCTGTCCCAGCGCGTCGCACTGGAGCTGGCGCAGGCGGCTTTCAAGCGCGAGCGGTACAGCGAGGTGGTCGCGCTGGCCGGGGCCGCGGTGCACCGCGACGAGCTGCGCGCCGAGGCGCACCTCCTGATCGGCGAGGCTGAGCTGAAGCTCGGTCATCAGCCGGCGGCGATCAAGGCGTTCAAGGCGGCGATCAGCGCCGCCGGCGCGGACAAGAATCTCCGGCACCGCGCGCTGGCGGGGATCGCGGTAGCGCACGAGGAGCAACAGGCGTGGTCCGAGGCGCTCGGCGCCTACGAGGGCGTGGCGGCCGAGGCCGGAGAGGAGGCGCTCCGGCAGTGGGCAGCGGACGCGATTCTGGCGCTCGCCAGGGCCCGGCTGACCGAGGGAGATCTCGAGGCGGCGCTCGATGGATTTCGGCGGGCGCGGAAGCTGACGCCCCCGCCCGGGCGCTCCCAGGAAGCCCGGTACTGGGAGGCCGAGACCCTGATGCGCCTCAAGCGATACCCCGAGGCGCGCACCGCCTACGAGGCAGTGTCGCGAGGGGATGCCAGCTCGCCCTTCGCCCCGGACGCCGCGTTGGGCCTCGGGTGGCTGGAGCTGGAGGTCAAGCGCTACGAGTCGGCGATCCGGAGCTTCCAGACGCTCATCGAGCGCTGGCCCGACCATCCCCTGGCTGCCGATGGCGCGTTTGCCCTGGGGCGGATGCTCGTCGACATCAAACGGTACGAGGAGGCCGTCCCGGTCCTGGCCGGGTACACGAGCAGGTATCCCTCCCACGAGCACGCCGCCGACGGCCGGTACCTCCTGGGGTGGACGCGGCTGACGCTTGGCAAGATCGCGGACGGGATCACCGACCTGCGCGCGTTCATTGCCGCGAACCCCACGCATCCGCTGGTCGATGTCGCCCGGAAGAGCATCACCGACGCCGCGGTGAAGCTCGGCGACAAGACCGAGCTAGCGAGCGAGTACAAGGCGCTGGTGGCGGACGGCACGGTGACGCCCGAGGGACTCTACACGGCCGGGACCATCGCCGACCAGCTCGGGCGTCCGGCCGACAAGGAAGCCGCGTGGAAGCGGCTCCGGCGGGAGTTCCCGGACCACGCGCTCGCCCATCGAGTCACGATGGACTTTGCAGCCGACGCGCACAAGCGCGAGCAGTACCAGGAAGCCGTCGCCCTCGCGAGAGACGCGGCGCGGAGCGAGGAGTATCGCGCGGATGCGACGCTCCTCCTCGCGGAGTCCGAGCTGAAGCTCAAGCGGTATCCGGCCGCCATCCAGGCGTTCGAGGCGGCCGCCGCGCTTCCGGGCATCGAGCCCGCCGCGCGATACCGCGCCCTCGCCGGGAGCGCGCTCGGATACGAGGAGCAGCTTCACCTGGGCCGTGCGCTCAAGCTCTACGAGGAGGTCGGCGCCCAGAGCCCGGATCCCGCGCTTCGGGGGTGGTCGAAGGAGCGTGCCACGGCGGTTGTGGTCAAGCAGCGGCGCGTCGCGCAGCGGGCCGCCCTCGATCAGGCCGTGCAGCTCTTCGAGCGAAAGCGGTACGGCGAGGCCGCGGCGCAGGCCCGCGCTGTCACCGCAAGCGACGACGCCGGGATGCGCTTCGAGTCCTTGCTGCTCGTCGGCAACGCCGAGCTCAACCAGCGGCGTTACGTCGCGGCGCTCCAGGCGTTCGATTCGGCGGCCGGCATGAACGGCATCGATCCCTCACTCCGGATCCGAGCGGTCGCGGGCAGCGGACAGGCGTTCGAAGCCTTGCAGAAATGGCCGGACGCGCTCCAGCGCTATGAGCAGATCGTCAACGAGAGCACCGACGCGGAGCTCAAGCGGTGGGCGGAGGAGCGGGCAGCGGCTGTCAGGTCGCGTCCCAAAGGACCCGTCAAGCCCGCTCCCACGCAGCCGAAGCGAACCCAGGTGCGATCGTGAGCCACCGCCTCTTGCCGCTCCTCGGCCTCTGGGTCGCCCTCGCCGCCGCCACGCCCCAGCCCGCTCCCGTCGACCTGCCGACTCCCGACCTCACCAAGCTCATTCCACTGGCCGCGGCGCCGATCGACAAGCCACCCCTTCCCGCACCGGATCTCGTTCCGCCCGAGGGGCCTCACGTGGCGCCGGACCTGCCGACGGCGCCCCTCTTCATCGAGAAGATCCCGCCCAAGCCGGTGGGATCGTCGCCGCCGATGACCTGCGACCGCTGGGTACGGTGGGGTGAAGTGGAGTCGATGAACGACTGTGGGATCGCGCGGTTCCAGACGGGAGAGCTGAACCGTGCCGTCGAGATGTTCGAGGGGGTGCTCCGCAAGGGGCCGAGTCGATACGACGCCCGCCGCGCCCGCTACTGGCTGGCCGAGACGTACTACCGCCTCAATCGATTCGTCGATGCGGACCGGCTGTTCGCCGCCGTCTACCAGGAAACTCCGGGCGACCCCCTGAAGCCCCATGCGCTGCTGTCAGGCGGCTGGACGGCGCTCCAGCTCGGGAACGCCACGCGCGCGCTCGACGCGTTCGAGGACGCGCTCCGGTCCGCCACCTCGGCGCCGGAGTCGGTGCTCGCGTCGGCTCGCCGGGGGCAAGCCCTCGCGCTCTCGACACTCGGCCGGCACGAGGAGGCCAGGCAGGTGTGGTCGGGTCTCGTCACGAGTCCGGTGCAGCCCACCGCCCGCGAGGCGCAGTTCTGGCTCGCAGAGTCGCTGGGACGGCTCGGTCAACACCGTGCTGCCGAGGAGCAGCTCGTGCGTTTCATCGGCGGGGGCGCCCACCCGCTGCTCGACACCGCTACGCTCAGGCTCGCCTGGTGGCGCGACAAGGGCGGCCGGCCCGCCGAGGCAGTCGCGACGTACCGACAGCTTCTTGGCAAGGCCGGCGTCTTCCCCGAGCGGGAGTGGACACACCTCGCGCTCGTGCAGGCCTTGCTGGCTGCCGATGATCCGGCCGGCGCGAAGGATGCGATGAAGTCGCTCCAGGACAAGTCCTCGCCGCTCCTCAAGCCGGCCCTCTTCGCGCTGGCGCGCTGGACCGTGGCGAAGCGCCCGGCCGAAGCGCGCCGCGTCAACCAGGAGCTGCTCGGACGCGGTCTGTCTGGGAGCGAGCGGGCGTGGGTCCTCTGCCTCGAGGGCGAGGCGCTATGGGATCGGGGCGACCGAGACGAGGCGAGGACCCGGTACGAGCTGGCCCGGACCGCTGATTCCACTGGCAGTACGGGCGTGTTCGCCAGCCTTCGGCTGGCCCAGATCAACTTCGACTTCCGGGAGTTCGTCCAGGCCCAGCACGATCTCAAGGCGCTCCTGTCGCAGCCCATCACGACCGAGAACCGAGCGGCCGCGCTCCTTCTGGCGGGTGAGGCCGCCTACTACGCCAGCGACTACGACGCCTCCGTCGGGTTCTTGCGGACGTTCCTCGGCGAGTTCGAGCAGCACCCCGCGGTGCCGAGCGCGCGGATCTCGATCGCCTGGGCCGAGCTTCGGCAGGGGAACGATGGTGGGGCGCGACGGCTGTTCGAGGAGTTCGCGCGAGAGCTGCCCGACAGTCCGCATGCTCCCGACGCGCTCCTGCTGGCGGCCGAGCTGGCCGCGAAGGCTGGGGACACCGCCAGCGCCCTCGACCTCCTCACACGCATGAGCGGCCACTACGCCGGGCACCCGCGGATCGACGTCGCCCGGCTCAACATTGCGATCCTCCAGCTCCGGGCCGGGCGAATCGGAGAAGCCCAGGCGATGCTTCAGGAGCTCGTCTCGTCCTCCGGATCGTCTCCGCTGATCGGTCGCGCCCACGAGGCGCTCGGGGTGGCCCGGCTGCACGCGAAGCTGCCTTCCGAGGCGCGCGCGGAGTTCATCACGGCGCGGAACGAGATCGGCGGTGGGCTGGCGCGCCTCGGGTTCGGAGCCGCCGCCATGGCGCTCAAGCAGTGGGAGGAGGCGGCGACAGCCCTCAAGGAGGCCAAGGAGGTCGGGAGCACCCAGATCGGCACCGCTGCCGACTCCCTGCTCGCCAAGCTTGCCTTCGAGCGCGGCCAGCGCGAGGAGTTCAAGAAGGTGGCCGCCTCGCTCGTCACCGCCGGGCGCGCGCCCGTGAACGTTCAGTACGCGCTGATCGTCCTGGCAATTGGTGACCACGCCTGGGATGAAGCCCTGGAGGCGGCCAGGCGGTTCGTGACCGAGCATCCGAAGGCCGCGACGGCCGACAGCGCGCTGGCGCGGCTCGGTCTGGCGGCGGCGGCCGAGAAGCGCTGGAAGGTCGCGCAGGAGGCCTTCACGCTCCTCCGAACTCAGTACCGGCAGAGCCCGTTCGTCGAGGCCACGTTCCAGCAGGCCCTCGACGCGCAGATCGAGGGCGGTGGCTACGCCGCGGCGCGCGAGATGCTGGAGGAGCTGGTGAAGGCGGCACCCAGCGGGCCGCGCGCGTCGCGCGCGTGGTTCCTCCTGGCACGGGCCCGAGAGGAGGCCGGGGATCGGCCCGGGGCCATCGAGGCCTATACCCGGGCCGCCCGGGACGGCCAGGGGCCCGAGTGGACGACCGAGGTGCGGCTCCGCTACTCGCGCCTCCTGCTCGAGGACAAGCGCTGGAAGGATGCGCGCGGGGCGCTAGGGCCGGTCATCAAGAACGCCGATCCCGCGATCGCCACCGAGGCGGCATTCTACGAGGGCGAGTCGTACCGCGGTGAAGGCAATGCCGCGGCGGCCGTGCTCTCCTACATGAACGCGGCCTATCTCTCACCCGAGTCGCCGTTCGGGCGGCGGGCGCTGCTCATGGCCGGGGAAAGCTACGTGACCCTCCAGCAGCCCGACTCGGCGGTCATCGCCTACAACAAGCTCCTCGCTCAGCCGAACCTCCCCCCGGAGCTCGCGCAGCGTGCACGCACCAAGCTGGCCGACCTCGCTGACGGACGCCTGACGAACGGCGCCCGTTGAGTGACTACGTCGCCCGGCACCTGCTGAGCGGCGAGCGCATCGTCTTCAGTACCCGCCGGCACTGGGTCATGTTCATCGGGCCCGCCCTGATCGTGCTGGCGGGCCTCATCGCCGCGCTGCTGCCCGTCGCCGCCGACCTGGCGCCGCTGTGGAGCGCGCCCGGCGGCGTGCTGATCCTGTTCGGGATTGCCATGGTCATCGCGCGCTCCGTCCGGTTCCTCAGCTCGGAGTTCGTCGTCACCAACATGCGCGTGGTCATGAAGGAGGGGCTCCTGGCGCGACGCAGCGACGAGATCCTGCTCCAGAAGATCGAGACGATCGGCGTTGACCAGAGCCTCTCCGGCCGGCTCCTCGGCTACGGTACCCTCACCGTCACCGGAACCGGCGGCGCCCGCGAGCCCTTCCAGGACGTGAACGACCCGATCGGCTTCCGCCGGGCCGTCCAGGAGCAATCGATCCAGAAGTAGATCACGGGCCCGGGTGCGCCCCTCGACCTCGCCCCCCGCCCCCTTCGTCGCGCCCTGGCCGCCCTCGCGGCGCCGCCCTTCCCGGCGCGATCGTGAGACACCGGGCTTCCGTGGAGCAAAACCTTCACCCAACGTCGAGCCCGGCGTCCACGCTCGACGATCCACCAAGCGCCTATCCTTGCCGGCCAGTCAGCGTCGCGTCCCTTGGGAGGCCCGTCGAGCTTCACGAGGCTATGGTAGGATGTTGAGGCTTTTCAGGTCGAATCGGCGTGCGGGCTCGTGGTGCAGCCTGGTTAGCACACTGGACTGTCAATCCAGAGGTCGCGGGTTCGAATCCCGTCGAGCCCGCCATTTTTTCGCTGCGGGCGCGTGCCCGATGGTCCCGATGACCGGTCGTCGGGCTTGCAGCGTGATTGTTTCGCGCTCGCGAGCTTCTCAACGCGTTCCTGCTGGTGGCGCTCGCTTACGATGTGGTATCGCCGATAAATGGACTCGGTCGCGTGCCCGGGGAGTGTGATGGCGACCGACTGCGTGACGCCGGAGCGCTCCAGGTGAACGGTCAGGACGTGCACTGCAAGCCTGTAGGAGGAGCCATAGTCTTGCGACCGCTACCCGGCATGCCACTCCGCGCAATGTTTCCCTCCGTCCTCCTCTTCCTGCTCTTCCCGTTCCTGTTCTTGGCATTCCCGTTCGGGGCACCCGGCTTGGTCGACGCCAAGCCCCTTCCGGTGGTCGCAGCCAGCTTCGAGGAAGCCCCCGCCAGCGTCTTGGTCGGCGGAACGGTGAACCTGGTCCTGCGGCTGACGGCCAGTGCGGAGGCTCCCGATGTGACGGCGGAGGTGATGGCGCCGACAGGCGTGCAGATCGTCGCCGGTCCGGCTCACTGGTCCGGATCGTTGGCCGCCGGCCAGGTCGTGGACCTCCCACTGTGGGTCCGCTTCGTCGGCGTCGGGGAGTACACGCTTGGGGCCCGGGTGATCAGCCAGACGGCCGGCGCGATTCAAGTCAGTGGCGCCACCCTGAGCGTCACGACAGCCGGCCGGGTGGCTGAGCTGAGCCGACAGGACCCCTTCATGACCAAGCTGCAGCACGCCACCACCGCCGACGAGTTGGCTGCGCTGGGGCTAGCCGCTCCGGTGGCGGGCCCTGGGGTGAGTGACGGGCCCAAGCCTCTCGCGGTATCCGGCACCGTCAGTGGCACTGTGCGCTGGACGGACCCGGAGGGGAACACCCACCTTGTGCGTGACGCCTTCGTGCAGATCTTCGACGGCGCGCCCGGCCCCGACACGCTGCTCGCAAACACCGCGACGGGAGCGACGGGGGCCTACAGCGCAGCCGTCAACGCGGCGTCGGACCAGGTGACCGTCCGCGTCTACACTCTGGATGGAGCCGGCGGCCCGATCGTTCAGGTCACTCCGCCCGGTCAGCCGAATATCTTCTACTTCATTGCGGTAGGTCCTGTCCCCTTGACCGCAAACCTGACCGTCGACCTGACGATCCCGCAGCCGCAGCGGGGGACTCCGGGCGACCCGGACCCGACGCCGAACACGGTCCCCATCCGGGCCTTCGCGGTCTTCGACGCGATGCGTACCTACTGGCTCCAGGCCACCGCCCTGCTCGGGCGCAACATGCAGGTAGCGCTCACGAGCTTCCCGGAACCGACGTCGGGCGGGACCTGCAACACCTCGTGCTTCTCCTCGTCCCAGCAGCGGATGTTCATCCTGCGTGACGATGCGTACGACTGGGATGTGCTCGGCCACGAGTTCTTCCACTTCACCACCGACGTGTTCTCGCAGAGTGGACGGGTGGTCGATGACAGCCCCGGTGGTCCCCACTCGGGCGGCTCCGCCATCGGCGAGAACGGGCGAAACCGGGACCAAGGAATGCGGCTCGCCTGGAGCGAGGGCCTGGCCACCTTCATGTCGATGGCGCTCCAGCAGCAGCCGCGCCCGTCCGCCATTCCGTTCCCGACGAACCTTCTGAATCTGGCCAATGGCTCATACGAAGATACCGAGGACTCGACCCTGAACATCCAGCCGGACAGCCCGTCGCCGAACGAGGGCTTCGGCTCCGAGAACTCGCTCCTGGCTGTGCTCTGGGACTTACTCGACGCCACGCAGGACGCCGACGGCTCGGCCGTCGACATATTGTCCGGCGTCGGTCCGGAGGTGATCTGGGCCGCGATCACCGCGGCCCTGCCGTGCGACCCCTGCGTCCGCGCCGACCGGTTCTGGAGCTCGCTGGCGACCCTCATCGGGCCCCCTCACCCGGTCACGTTCGCCGTGGCGAACCTGTTCGTGCTCAGCAAGATGGCGCCCGAGCCGACCGCCCCCCCGAACGGCGGGACGTTCGGCGGTGGCAGTCCACCAACGTTTCAGTGGGTCGCCAACGGGGACCCGAGCCCTGACCACCGGAACGACACGTTCTTCCTCGTGTTCACCCGCGACGACTTCCAGAGTCACATCTTCGCCCTGAGAGTCCCCTTGGGCGTGACGTCGTACCAGCCTACTGCGGCCGAGTGGCTCCAGCTCCAGCAAGGGGGCTCGCCCGGTGCCGTCTACAAGTGGTTCGTCGCGGCCTTCTCTTCCCCGGGCGGCGCCGGGAACCCGCAGATCCCCGACGGGTTGCCTTGGTTCAGCAACCTCATGAGCTTCAGAATCGGGGCCTCGAGTCCCGGATCGCCTGGAGCCAAGACGGGCCGGTAGCGGCGTGGTCAGGCTCGCGCGGGCCGGAGGGGGGCAGGGCTTGGCCTCCACCCTTGTGATGCTTGCGCTGTCCGCGCTGGCGTGCACCGGGCCCCCGTCGGGTTCAGCATTGTCGCCCGCGACGTCGCCGCAACCTGGCACCGTGGGTCAGAGCAAGCCGGGTCCTCCAGTCCAGCTCGCGCTCGCCTTTCGTCCGGAGAGACCCCGCCGTGGCGAGGAGGTGGACCTCGAGCTGACCGTGCGGGCCCTCGCCGCCCTCTCGCGGGTGCGCGTCGTTCTTCGCGTTCCCCCCGAGGTGCGCCTCGTCGACGGGCCTCAAGTGTGGGAAGGCCCGCTAGCCGCCGAGGAGCGGGCCCTGGCGTTCCGGGTGGTGCTCGGGGGGCCGGGACGGTTCACCGTGGGGACGAGCGCGGAAGTGCTCGAGGGCCCGTACGCGGGCCAAATTGCGGGGGCCGTGCTGTTCGTAGATGCGACGGCAGAGGAGGTGCGTTGGAGTCCAGATCCTTTGTGACGCGGGAACGGCGCCGGGCAGAAGGCCGGCGTCGTTGTGCGGGAGTCTGATCGCGACCGGCTCGCCGGGACCAACTGTCACGCTGATATGAGAGATGGAGAGAGGATGCGTTACCGACGGCTGAGCTACCGGTACAGGATGGTGACCGGACACACCCCGCTCCTGACCTTCGTCGAGGACTGGCGCGGCAAGGGACGGGCCGTCATGTTCGGTCAGGGCCACTGGCGCCCTGACGCGGACATGTGTGAGACGCCCGCGGCCGTCGAGGTGGCAGTCGACCTAGCCGGCGTCGGGGAAGACGACTTCGAGATCCAGCTCTTCGAGGACGCGCTCGTCGTGGAGGGCGTCCGCCTGCTCCCGCGCTGCGAGGAGGGCGGCGTGTACTATGCCGCCGGTGTCAAGCAGGGGCCTTTCCGCCTCGAGCTGCCCTTGCCGTTCCCGGCGGACACCGACCGGGTGGAGGCACGGTACGAGCGGGGGTTGCTGCGGATCCGCCTGCCGAAGCCGGATACGGCGCGCTGATGGAATCCACGGGACAGCCCGAGCGAGCCGAGAGCCTGTCCCCGGCATCCACGGAGCAGACCGAACGCCCGGGGCGGGCCGCCGAGCACCCGGCCGGCATGGTCGTGCCGGACGCGCTTCCGGTGCTGCCGCTCCGCGGCACTGTCGTCATGCCGCTGGCGGCGGCTCCGCTGTCGGTCGGCCAGCCCCGCTCCGTGCGCCTCGTAGACGATGCGATGCGCGGAAACCGGCTCCTCGCGGTCGTCGCCCAGCGCGATCCGAGCGTCGAGAACGCCGGCCCGGGCGACCTGCACCGGATCGGAACGGTCGCGACGATCCACCAGCTCGCGCGTGGGCCGGACGGCGTGTTGCGGCTGCTCGTCCAGGGGCTCGAGCGGATCCGCGTGGTGGATTGGGTCGGGACGGAGCCGTACCTCGTGGCGCGCGTCGAGGTGGTGCCGGATCCGCCAGCGCGCGGCGACGAGGCTGCGGGGCTGCGGCGCGCCGCCGTCGATCTCTTCCGGCGTCTCGTCGGCCTCAGCGACGACTTGCCGGACGAGCTGGCCGCCGCCGTCGAGGTCCTGCCGGAACTCCGCCAGGTCGTCTACTTCATCGCCTCGGTGGTGCCGCTCGACGCGGCCGCGCGCCAGGAGATCCTCGAGCTCGATCCGGTCGATGCCAAGCTTCGCCGGCTCATCGATCTCATGCAGCGCGATGTGGCCGTCCGCGAGCTGGGGCGGAAGATCACGACCGAGACCCAGGAGCGGCTGTCCAAGCAACAGCGCGACTTTTACCTGCGTGAGCAGCTGCGTTCGATCCAGAAAGAACTCGGGGAGGATCAGGACGGGACGGGCCCGGACGCTGAGCTCCGGCGCCGAATCGAGGAGGCAGGACTGCCGGCGGAGGCGCGCCGGGAGGCTGACCGCGAGCTGGAGCGTCTGGCCACCATCCCGGCCGCATCGCCCGAGTACGGGATGATCCGCACGTACCTGGAGTGGATGGCCGCCCTTCCGTGGAGCCGGATGGACGGTGGAACGATCGACATCCACCGGGCCCGTCAGGTGCTCGACGAGGACCACTTCGACCTCGAGAAGATCAAGGATCGCCTCCTCGAGTACCTCGCGGTGAAGAAGCTCCGGGAGGAGCGGCAAGGTCGGCTGCCGACGGCCGGCCAGGCGCAGCCCACGCCCGCCGAGCCGCCGCGCGTGACCGGCGACCCGCCGCCCCGGGAGCCGATCCTCTGCTTCGTCGGGCCACCCGGTGTGGGCAAGACGAGCCTCGGTCAGAGCATTGCCCGCGCGCTCAACCGAAAGTTCGTGCGGATGTCGCTCGGTGGTATCCGCGACGAGGCGGAGATCCGCGGCCATCGGCGCACGTATATCGGCGCCATGCCGGGCCGGATCATCCAGGGGCTGCGCCGCGCCGAGACACGGGATCCCGTGTTCATGCTCGACGAGATCGACAAGGTCGGCGCGGACTGGCGCGGAGACCCGTCGTCGGCGCTGCTGGAGGTGCTGGACCCGGCCCAGAACAACGCCTTCGTTGACAACTACCTTGGCGTGTCGTTCGACCTCTCGCAGGTCCTCTTCATCGCGACGGCCAACACCCTCGACACCATCCCGGGGCCACTGCGGGACCGGATGGAGATCCTCACGCTGTCCGGCTACACCGACGAGGAAAAGATCGGAATCGCGCAGAACTATCTCATCCCCAAGCAGCTGGCGGCGCACGGGCTCGCCCGGGAGGAGCTGTCGTTCGATCCCGACGCGATCCGGCAGATCGTGCGCGGCTACACCCGCGAGGCCGGCGTCCGCAACATGGAGCGGGAGATCGCCACGGTCGCGCGCAAGGTTGCGCGCCGCATCGCCGAGGGGCAGCGCGACCCGGTACGGGTGACGGTGGCCCGCGTGAGCGAGTACCTCGGGCGCCCCCGCTTCTTCGACGAGGTGGCCGAGCGCACGACGCGCCCCGGCGTGGCCACCGGCCTGGCCTGGACGCCCACCGGCGGCGACGTCCTGTTCGTCGAGGCCACGATGATGCCGAGCAGTGAGGAGCGCCTGGTCCTGACCGGCATGCTCGGCGAGGTGATGCGCGAGAGCGCCCAGGCGGCCGTCTCGTACGTGCGATCCAGCGCGGCCCTGCTCGACATCGATCCGAAGGTGTTCGAGGGTCAGAGCATCCATGTGCACGTGCCGGCCGGCGCCGTCCCGAAGGACGGGCCCTCGGCCGGCGTCACCATGGTGACCGCCCTGGCCTCGCTGGTGAGCCGGCGTCCCGTCCGGAGCGACGTCGCCATGACCGGCGAGATCACGCTTCGCGGCAAGGTGCTGCCCGTCGGTGGCATCAAGGAGAAGATGCTGGCTGCCCATCGGGCAGGCCTCAAGACCGTGATCCTGCCGAGGCGGAACGAGCACGACCTGGAAGACGTCCCGGAGGAAGTACGTCGCGACATCGCGTTCGTCCTCGTCGACAGCGCCGAGGAGGTGCTCCAGCAGGCGCTCACCGGCGATGTTCCTCACGGTCCCCCTCCCGCCCCCTCCGGCGCTCCTTCGAGCAGTCCCAGTCGAGCCGCGCCGCCAGGAGTGTGATCAGCCGCTGGTCAGAACGCGAGGAACTCCTTCAAGGCGGCCAGGACGGCGTCGGGGTTGTCCTCGTGCAGGGTGTGCACCGCGCGCGGAATCTCGACGAATCGACCGCGCGGCAACTCCTTTGCCATGCGTTCGGCGACGTCCCGGTCGAGGACGCGGCTTTCGGCGCCGCGCAGCACCAGGGTCGGCGGCGTGATGGCGCGCAGGACCGCCCACCAGTCGACATCACCCTGAGGGCGTCGCTCCTTGATGCTGGGATGCCACGCCCACACCAGCGCGCCGTCGGGCCGGGCGCGGAGGCTGTGCGAGACGACCCAGCGGTAGTAGTGGATGCCGGGATACGGGTTACCGCGATACAGGTGCTGGGCGGCCTGCTCGATGCTGTCCCACACGTCGGGCTCAGGCAGCCCGGGCGTGGGCGCCGCGGCGCGCGCGCTGATCTCGGGGCCGATGTCGACGACGACCAGCTTCTGGACGAAATCCGGCCGCCTGGATGTGAAGTACATCGCGTTGCGCCCCCCCATCGAGAGCCCGATCATGACCAGGGTCGTCAGCCCGAGCTGGTCGATGACCCCGCCAATGTCGTCGAAGGCCGCCGCCGCACTGTAGACGTCGGCCGGGCCGCTCTCCCCGTGGCCGCGCTGGTCAAGCGCCAGGACGTGGAAGTGGGGCTGGAGCGCGATGCTGAGCGTGTCCCAGGCATGCGCATGTCCGGTGAAGCCGTGGAGCAGCAGCAGGGGGGTGCGGTTGTCGCCGCCCCAGTCGAGGAGATGCAGCCGCAAGCCGTTCACGGTCAGGGAGCGGTCCAGCGGGCGCAGACGATTCATCGCGTTCCCTCCGGTCGAAGCGCAACTGGTCGCGCCGCTCAGGATAACAGGAGATTTCGAAGAAGCCGATCCAGGCCTTGGTGACGGGCTGCTCGACAGGAGGCGCCTGAGGGGTTGCTGGCCCAGCTGATCCGGGCCGTCCACGATCGATCTATTGATCTAAGGACCCGTCCCCGAGTTGTCCGCGATACCGGGCGCGGAATGGACGCGAACACACACGCCCAGATCTTCGAGCCGTTCTTTACGACGAAGGAGCGGGGGAAGGGAACGGACTGGGCCTGGCCACCGTGTACGGGATCGTCAAGCAACACGGTGGCGGGATCGAGGTCGAGAGCGAGCCGGGGCAGGGGAGCTGCTTCACCATCTACCTGCCGCGCATCGAGGCCGGACCCGAGGAGGCCCCGTCCCGAGAAGCCGGCCGTTGCCCCGAGCACGGCCACGTCAGGCCGCCGCCACGGTCGGAGTCGCGAATCATGCGGGCTAGGGCCCGGGGTCGTCGGGTCTGGTCGAGAGAAACTCGGCGATGAGCGCCGAAAGGCGCCGCATCTCGATCGGCTTGAACAAGCACTCGATCGCGCCGGCGTCAGTGGTCTGGCGCGCGAGCGCGGGCTCTCGATACCCGGTCATCATGATCACGCCGATCGAGGGATGCTCGCGCCGCACGCGCCGCAAAACCTCCAGCCCATTCATCCCCGGGCCCAGATCGATATCGAGGAGAATCACGTCCGGGTTCTCCGCCGCGACCGCCACCAATGCATCGGGTCCGGTTCCCGCCTCGACTGTCAGGTAGCCGTTTCGAGTCAGATGGTCCACCAGCAACTCGCGAACGAAGGGCGCATCGTCGACGACGAGAATCTTGGCCGGCGGACTCATTCCGTCCTTTCTGGTCCCGGAGATCTAGCAGGCTGCTGAAAAAGGCCCATCTGCGGCGTTGGCTCGGTCGCTCCTCGCTGCGACGTATACCCCATACGCCTCACTCGTCGCTCCCTCGCCGCCTTGCATCTGGACCTTTTTGAGCA
>Ga0187892_10001502_pt1 | contig 52981 bp, 47 predicted proteins | sample MA1701073metaG_FD_139345 | JGI IMG/M metagenome (GOLD analysis project Ga0187892, IMG submission 139345) | Bio-ooze microbial communities from a basaltic lava cave in the Kipuka Kanohina Cave System on the Island of Hawaii, USA - MA170107-3 metaG ...
ATCGAACCGGCGAGCACGAACGGCACGTTGTTCGTGACGCATTCATACATCACGCCCGAACGCAGCGCGCCCGCTTCGACTGCGCCCCGGATCGAGCCGTAGCGGTTGATCGTGTTGATCGCGCGCATGTGGTTCTTGTGGCCTTCTTCGATGGGAATGCCGTGGTTGAGGTCAACGCCCAGCGAAGTGCCGAAGAACTGGTGCTCGATGTCGTGAACCGCAATCGCATTGCCGGCCAGCAGAGCGTCCACGTAACCGCTGCGGATCAATTCGCAGAACGCCGCCGAGCCTCCGGTGTGAATCACGACCGGGCCGGCGACAAAAACTATTCGCCCGCCTTCGGCCCCTCCCTCTGCTTTGACCTGGCGCATCATCTCGGCGATCTTGCGGACGGCGGTCTCGGTGCGGCGTTCCGACGAAATCTCGTTTGCCATGAAAGCGAAGCCGAGGCGGTCGCGCTCCTTGAATTCGGGCTGGATGCGGATGCCGTTCGCGCCGCAAACGACCATCTCGCCTTCTTTCACGTCGCGCAGCTTCCGGCATTCGACGACCGGAGCGGCTTCGCCTTCGCTGACGATGACCACGGCATCCATCCGCTGTTTGGCGACTTCGACCCACGACCCGCCGAGCCGCACGTAAGTCCGGTGGTTCGTGGTCGAATAAAAATCGTCGGGGACGACGCGGTCTTTGGGCGCAGGTTTCAACGTCGCGTCCGTGATCTGCGCCTGGTAACAGCCAAGCTCGACCAGCTCTTCGAGCGTCTTGTCGAGAATCTCTTTGGTCGGCGCCAGCACGCGCAGGCGCAATTGCGAGAATTCGGTGTTGGTGCGGCCCAGCTTGAAATCTACGACTTCGTAGACCGCGCCGCATTCGATCACGCGATCCATGATGTTCGAGAGGATCTGCGAATCAACCAGGTGCCCTTCGGCTTCGACTATCTCTACATAGTTCATAAATTTGAGATTTGAGATTCGGGATTTGAGATTGAATGGGCACTCTAGCGGAGGCGCGGCTGGCAAGTCCAGAGGGAGTTCCGGCATCGCGCCGGGTTGTGGAAAAGGCCGGGTGATTGAGCTAACATAAATCACCCCTTGATGACTGTTGATAACTTCCCAAAAGATCATGTTTTGCAGTGCAACCCGATGCGGCGCGCTGCGTTCTAACGCCAGCGCATTTCGCTCCCGGTTTGCGCTGACACCGAAAAATAAGGAGAAGGGGCAATGAGAAAGTTTTTCGCCGTTCCCGTTTTGCTGATTTTGATATTGGCTGCCGGCCAGCCCGCGGCTTCGACCGTTCGCTTCGATTGGGAGAGGGCCGTGTCGCTTTACAAGCAGGGGCAGTTCCGCGAAGCCGTCGCCGAATTCCAGAAAGTCCTCGCTGAATATCCCGAACATTCCGACAGTTGGAAATTTATCGGGCTGGCTCACTATCAACTCAAAGAGTACCAGGCGGCTGTCGCGCCGCTCGAAAAAGCTCTCACGCTCAAACGTAAAGAGGGGCGCAACGATCCCGATCTTTACCGCGCCCTCGGCCAGGCATACGTCTCGCTGAAAAATTACGAGAAGGCTCTGCCTTACTTCGAGACTCTGGTCAGAGTGCAGATGAACGTCGCGGCCAACTACTACATGCTTGGCGTGGCCTACGCCAACCTCAACCGCGCTGAAGACGCCTCGGACGCTTTTCAGAAAGCCGTCAAACTCGATCCGAAAGATTCGGATTCGTGGTATTACCTCGGCGTGCAGCATTTCCGAAACGGCAAATTGAATGAAGCCATCGCCGCATTGCGATTCGGACTGGCCGCCGATCCGAAGAACATCGAGATGCTCGGACTGCTCGCCGAATCTTTGTTGCGACAGGGCGCGAGTGAAACCGACGAGAAGAAAGCCAGCCTCCATTTCGAGGACGCGATTCGTTCCGCAACCAGTTTAAAAACACTGCGTGAAGACTCTGCTTCGCTCGAATTGCTTGGACGCGCTTTCCTGGCGGCGAAGAAATTCACCAACGCCGAGATGACCCTCGCGCGCGCTCTCGAAACGAGCAAGAACCCGTCAGCCGCGCTCTATTTCAACCTGGGTTTCGCCCACGCGCAGAACAAAGCCTGGGCGCGCGCCGCCGAGATGTTGGCCAAAGCCGACAAACTCAATCCGGGCGATTTCAACACGCTTTACTACCTCGGCTACGTTTACGAAAACCTGCGCCGTTATCCGCAGGCGCTGGACGCTTACACCCGCGCCTTTGAAGCCAGCGGGCGCAGCAACGCCGATGTGAAAGCCAGCATTGACCGGGTCACACAGTTGGCTAAGCAAATCTGATTGCGACAGTCCCGCGCGCGTCAGCAAGTGGTTGCAAGCAGGAGCAACCACTGGCTGATGCGCGCGGGACTGTTTTCCTTTTGATTCTCTTCCTGTAAACTTCCCGCCGCTCACAATAGTCAGCGTCCCAACTTTTGGTGTTCGATTCGTTTTTGAGGAAAAGTGATGAAGTGTCTGCTCCGTCGCCCCCGATCCTGTTTCAGCGTCATTCCAATCATTTCGATCTCCGTCTTCCTGGTCTCCTGTTCGCCAGCCTCGCTGCTCGACGAAAAGGCTATTGTCGTCCCCGAACGGCTGAAGCTGAAGAGTTCGACGGCGCCTGCTTCGCGCGTCGTCGGTGAGTTGAAGAGCGGCGATGAAGTGGCGGTCACCGAGCGCGCCAGCTCCGAGGACGGGACCGCCTGGTCACAAGTGAAAGGGCCGACCGGTGAATCGGGTTGGGTCGAATCGTTCCATCTGGTGAAGGGAGAGATCGTCACGCAATCGCGCAAAATCGCTGATGAAGTCAAAGACACGCCAACCCAAGCCATCGGCAAATCGAAAGCGAGACTCAAGCTGCGTCTGACGCCTGACCGCGCGAGTGACGACAACGTGGCGACAATGCTGCCTTCCGGAACCACGCTTGAGATCGTCGCGCGTGAACGCAAACCGCGCCCAGTCACGCTCGACGCCAAGAGCGAAACGAAACAGGAAGCGGAAGACCCCAAAGTCAGATACGACGACTGGTATAAAGTGCGGCTCAAGGATTACGCCGTGTTGCCCGCAGGCTGGATTTACGGTGGTTCGGTGGAACTGGATGTTCCGCCCGAAATCGTCTACTTCGACTCGGCCGGGCGCAGGATTACAGGCTGGCAGAAGATCGGCACGGTGATGGGCGATGACAGCAAATCCGGCAATCATTACCTGGCGCTCGAGCGCAAAATTTTTGGCGCCGACGAGAGAGTTGATTTCGACCGCGTAAAAGTACTGGCTTACGATCCCTACTCGCGCAATTATTCGACGCCGTTCCGCGAAGATGTGCAGGGGCGCTTCCCTATCACACTCAAGATGGAGGGTACTCGCGGGCGGTTTCGTCTGATCGCGATTGATAAAGATGGCCAGGAACAGGCGCTCGATTATGGGATCGAGATGCTGGAAGGCGGAAAGGTGAGAGTCACAAACCCCCAGAAGAACTGACGGGCAAGGATAAAGGGCGAGACCGGCAAACCGATCCCGCCCTTCTAACTCCATCATTGATTGGAGTCAAATCGCAAAATCGAAAGCCGGGTTATTCAACTTCCGCGATGCTTTCAACCGTCATCTTGCCATCGGCTACCTTGCCGATGACTTTGAATTTCGCGCCTTTCTCCTTGGTGCTTTTTTCGAGCGCGGCCTGGGCTGTCGCCGTGCCTTTTTCGTCGAACTCGACATACTTGCCGTCGGCGTAGATGCCGAGACCGCCCTTGGCGCAGCGCACCACGCAGGCTTTGGTCTCTTCGGCGGCGGCGGTTTGTGGATTCTCTTTCTTGGCCACCTTGCCATTCGCGCAGGCTTTGTCAACGATGTGGCCGGTCAGACTGACCGACTTGCTGTCTTGGGCCACAACGGCGAGACTCAGCGCGATGAGCGCCGTCAGTGAATAGAAAAGTTTCCTAAGCATTTTTCCGATCCTTTCTTTACTTGGTTTGGTCAGTTACTAGGCAGTTGCCGGGGGATGGCAACACGATACTCTTCGACTTTGCGGCAGCAGCAGCGCCGCTTTGTCCCAAATCAACAAGCATGATGAAAGCGGGAGACTGACCATTACAATGCCCGAGGGCTGCGGTACTGCTCGTAACGTCGAGTCGGTTCGTATTTGTTGGCTGCCAGCGCCGGGTCTTTCATCGGCGGCCCTTCGAGCCGAACGATCTCGATGGCTTCCTGATAAACCCGTTCGAGATTTTCGGGTTGGAACCCGTTCAGACGGCAGGCGCGGATGTGTGCGCGGACGATTTGCTCAACAGCTTCGCGACCAATCTCGTCCAGTTCCTGGAGCGAGCGCAGGGCATGTGCGGATAGCTTCATAGGCAGACACCAGTCCTTTCGCTTCGAGGTTTTAAGATTGTATTCCTTTGTTTTGATAGAACCTGGAGGTTGAAACGGGCGCAATATAACACAGTTTTCTCCGCTGTCCAGAAATTTTTCATAGTTTGCGCCAATTCGCGCGAAGATTAAAAACATTGGGACGCCGGTTCAGTACCGCGCGCGTAAAGCGGTTGCCTGCGCAGAGCGGCCGCTTGCTTACGCGCGTGGTACTGTTAGAATGAGCTTCAATCCGAAATCCGAAGTATGAAAATATCAAATCGCCGGTGAATCAGTCAGCTATGCGAATCGCAGCGTCAACCTACTTAAACTCCGCGCCGCTGGTTTACAGCTTCACTCAGGGTTCTTTGCGGCGAAAGTACGCTTTCGCCGGCGACGCTGCGCCTTCCCGATGCGGGGCGATGCTCGAAGCCGGGGAATGCGAAATCGCACTCATCCCTGTGATCGAATACCAGCGGATAGCCAATCTGCTGATCATTCCCGAAGTCGCGGTGGCCGCGAAAAATCGTGTCCGCAGCGTGTTGATCGCTTCGCGCTGCCCGCTCGAAGAAGTCCGGTCGCTGACGCTCGACACTTCGTCGCGCACTTCACAGGCTTTGGTGAAGATTCTCTTCACGCGGCGCTACGGTTTTCAGCCTGAGTTCACCGAGCGAGCGCCCAACGCCGCGATCGGTTGCGGGAACATGCTCGAAGCGAGCGATGCGGCGCTGGTCATCGGCGATCCGGCGATGAGGCTGGAGTCGCTGGCGCGACAGCTCGGTCTGCGGATTTACGATCTGGCCGAAGAGTGGCGGGCGATGACCCGATCGCCGTTCGTTTTCGCGGTGTGGGCAGTTCGCGAAGACGCTGGCGTTGATGAGCCGGAACTGGCGCGTGATTTCATCGCGGCGAAGCTCGAAGGCGTGAGACGCCGCGAACAGATCGCCACGCAATATGCTGCAGAGTTGGAACTGCCGCGGAACGAATTGCTCAGCTATTTGCGTGAAAACGTCAATTACGATCTGGACGAAGAGAACATTGCGGGAATGCGGCTCTTTTTCGATCTGGCTCGGGAGTGCGGGTTGATCTCGCAGTCGCGTGAATTGCGGTTCGTTCGTCACTAACCTTCGATAATTTATGATCACTGCTCTGGCTGGTGGAGTTGGCGCGTCGAAATTCCTCGACGGATTGAGCCGGGTAATGCCGCCCGAAGAGATTTCAATTATCGTCAACACTGGCGACGACATCGAGATGTTCGGGCTTTACATCGCGCCCGATCTGGACATTGTGACTTACACGCTGGCCGGCGTCGTCAACCGCGACACCGGCTGGGGAATGGCCGATGACAGCTTCCATTGCCTCGATCAGCTTCTTCGTTACACCGGGACCGAACGATGGTTCAATCTGGGCGACCGCGACTTGGCCACACACATATTTCGCTCCGGGTTGATGCGCCAAGGTCGCCCCCTTTCCGAGATCGCTGACCGAGTACGAACTACGCTGGGCGTCAAATCACGCATCCTGCCGATGACTGATACCCACACGCCGACAACGATTATCACTGACGAAGGCGAGATGCATTTTCAGGAGTATCTGGTCAAACATCGCGCGCGACCGACTGTCACTGGTATTCGCTTTGAAAATATCAAATCGGCCAAACCTGCTCCGGGTGTCGCCGAAGCGATTCTGCAAGCCGAAGCCATCGTCATCTGCCCGAGCAACCCGTTGATCAGCATCGGCCCGATTCTCGCCGTGCCCGGAATGCGCGATCTGCTCAAACAAACAGAAGCGACAGTTGCTGCGATCAGTCCGGTGGTCGGCGGCGCGTCGCTCAAAGGCCCGACGGATCGAATGCTCGCCGACCTGGGGATGGAGGTTTCGGCGGCGCAGGTCGCCAGGCTTTACTCGGACATTGCGGACGTCTTTATTCTGGATGTTCAGGACAAGCCGGCGCGGGGAGAGATCGAAGGGTTGGGTCTGAAAGTTTGCGTGACGAACACGGTGATGAGCGGGTTGGAAGAAAAGATTGGGCTGGCGGCGGTCACACTCGAAGCGATGGCAGAAGGGTCAAAAGAGGAGCGCATTTTGTAATGCGCTCCTCTTGCGTTTCACTTATTCCACCTTACCGAGGCGTAGAACGACGCCGGTCGAGGCCCGGAAATTGTTGTTGTTAACGTCATTGAATCTCGTCAGCACGTAATCGGCCTGGAACACCCTGATCGCCAGCCGGTTGGTGAAAGCCTTCACGTCAACCCCGCCGCCGACCGCGAATGCAAAGCCGGTGTCATCGAAATCCACGCCGAGCGTGTCGTTATCCAGATCGACACGCGCCGCTCCAAACAGGACGTGAGCGAAGGGCTGAATCCTTTCGCTCTTTCTGAAGGTGAATTGCGGGCCGAACAGAAACAGGTCCTTTCTCAAATCAGTGCGGGGAGTGAGAGCGATCGCGGAATCGCCGAAATGGCCGCTGAAATCAGCCTTGATCCCGAGCCAGTTGCCGAAGACGGTTACGTTGCCCGATACGTTATATCCGTTGAGATCACGATCATCATTCAGATCGTCGTCGAGGCGAAGATATGAATATCCGCCGAAGATTTCCACGCGGGGAGATTCCTGCGCCTGAACGATGGCGGGCAGCGCAAGCGCCAACGCCGCGATTAGAAACAGCTTTCGCATGTCAAATTTCCTCCTTAGGTTGAAAAACGGTCACGATGTTATTTGCGAATATCTGAGGGGCAAGTTGGTACGGGGAATCGGCTAATACACGAGGGGCTTAAGGATGCGGCGGTATGATATGCAATTTGGCCTGGAATGCAAATTCAATCTTAAAATCAGAGTTTCTTTCTCATTCCCATCGTCAGTGGCTCGTACCCGGCGTCTTCCCAAAAACGCCAGGCGCTTTGGTTGGCGCTCAGCACATGCAGGTCGCTCGTTTTAACGCCTTGCTCGCGCAGCCAGTTTTCGGCGGCGGCGACCAATGAAAGGCCAGCGCCGCTTCGACGATCCTCTGGACGAACGAAGAGGCCGGCGATGTATCCGCCTTCAGTTTCCACGTTCGGGCGCGGGCGGCGAAAGATAAGATCAAAAATGGCGCGCGCGGCTCGTTCGATACCGTCAATCAACCAGCGCGCAAAGCCGATCTCTTCGCGCGTGAGCCGCCGTCCGTGGATCACGACTTTGATGTAACCGATGATTTCGTTTTCTTTCTCAGCAACGAAGAATCGCGTGTTGGGGCGCAGCATCTGTTTGCCTAATTCTTCGGGGCTGGCGGCCCAGCGCGTCAATTCTCCCATCTCTTCGTTGATCGCCCGCTCGTGAAGCAGCAGGTCGTGAGCAAGCGCGGAGAGAGAGACTGCGTCGGCGGCGATTGCCGCTCGCACGGCGCCTGGGTTTTGATCGCGTTTAGCCATTGTGATCGTTGGCGAATTGCCGGAAAGCGGCTTGCTTGACCGTCCTCGAAAGCATACGCGATAATCGCCGCGGGTTTAAACTCCTCACCAGGTAAAGTTCGATGTCCAGACGCAGATATTCAATCATACCGGTCGTCGTTTTGTTTGTGGTCGCGCTGCTGTCAAATCCAATCGCCGCGCAACCTAAGCGCGCGCCATACGGCCCGGTGGTCAAAGCCTACCTGACCGGACTCGATGAAGAGTTGAATGAGCTTGAATTCCAGTTGCGCCATCAGGAGATCAGCCGCGCTGATTACCTGCTGGCCAGACAGCGATTGGCGATCCTGCGTCGCGCGGTCGAGCGTCGCGCGGCGGAGCGCCGGGAAGACATCGTGCCCGAATATCAGGTGCTGGCCGAAGGTGAACTGGGCACGCTCGGGCTGAGCAAGCAGTATAAGGTTGAGGAATTGGTTGATGGGTCGGAACTGGAAGGGCAGTGGAGGATCGTCGAGGTTCAGTTCGGCGGGGAGCGCAAACTCACCCGCTTCTTCGTGCTCGAAAGATTGCCGGGCGTGGAAACGACATCTGGTGGAAGCGTCGTGCGGGAGAGCAAGCTCGGTAATTCCGTTGATCCGCGCGATGTAGTCGAGACCATCGTCGTGCGCGAGAAACCGGCGCCGGTTGCTGCCCCACAGACGCCTCCTTTATCGAATGGTCCGGCGACGGCGGGCGATCCCGCGCTGGTCGAAACAAAAAATGAACCGATCGCGGAGAAGCCTCGATTGCAAAGCCCACGCCTCTTGCACATCTATCTGCCCGAATACACTGGTAAAGCCCGTGAGAAAAAGATCGAAGGCGAGGTGGTGGTACGCGCGCTGTTTCAACGCAACGGCAAAATCAAGAACGCGAAGGTCGAGAAGGGGCTGGGTTTCGGGCTGGATGAGCGCGCGGTCGAAGCGGTCAAGCGCATTGGCTTTTTTCCCGCGCAGCTTGATGGCAAGGAAGTTGACGCGCAGACGCGGATAGTTTTCAACTTCAAGTTGGAGAAGGTGTCGGTTTACGTTGGCGCGGCTGAATTAAGCCCACTGGCGAAAGAGACTGGGAATGGAGAGAAGTTTTGAGTTCAATTGAAATATTGCAAACGGGTTTACCGGAGAGATTGGTCGAGAAGCTCAGGAGCCAGTTGAAGTCTCCGAGACAATGGACGCGGCGCGACTGGATTAAAGTTTCGGCGGCATCGGCAGCGACCGTCGGGTTGGGATGTCTGAGTTATGGTTTCGCGGTGCGCGATCACGTCGAAGTCTCGCGTGTGGCGATGAAGATTACGGAACTGCCGGATGAGTTCGTCGGGCTGACCATCGCGCAGTTGAGCGATCTTCATCACGGACGTTACACCGGACTGGATTACATCAACCGCTGCGTCGAGATCGTCAACGGGTTGAATCCCGACCTGATTGCGCTGACCGGAGACTTCACTTACGGCGGAAAGCGTTACATCGAACCGTGCGCCGAATTGTTCAGGAATCTGAAGGCCCGCATCGGCGTTTACGCTGTGCTCGGCAATCACGATTATTACGTTGGCGCTTCGCACGTCTCGCGGGCGCTCCGAAACGCGGGATGCAATCTGCTGATTGACGCGCAGGATCGGCTTGAGCATCGCGGATCGAAGCTATGTCTGCTCGGCGTTGACGATCTTTATTACGGCGACACCAATTTTTACGGGTTGATGAGGCTCCTGCCGAAGGATCTGCGGACAATAGTGTTTTCGCACAATCCCGATTTCATCGAAGAGTTTGCGGTCAGGGAATACCATATTGATTTTATGATCTCGGGGCACACGCACGGTGGGCAGATTCGATTTCCGCTTATCGGCGCCCCGCACATCTCGTCGAGCTACGGCCAGCGTTACGCGCGCGGGTTACATCGCAAAGGCTCGATGCAGGTTTATACCACCAGAGGTATTGGCACAGTCGTGATCCCGTCGAGATTCGATTGCCCGCCGGAGATTGCGTTCTACACGCTTGAACGGGCGTGAGGTTGAAAGTGGGAAAGTGGCAGACAAGGAGATTTAACGATGAGTTTGTTGACGCAGAGCGAAGTATACGAAGAGATCACTAGAGCGCAGGCCGAGAACCGGAAGATCGCGGTCGCTACCATCGTGACGACGTCAGGTTCGACTCCTCAGCGCACGGGCGCGAAACTGCTGGTGTTTGAAGACGGGCGGATGATGGGGACGGTCGGCGGCGGATGTGTCGAAGCCGACGTGTGGGCCGAAGCGCGCGAAGCTTTGGCCGAAGACAAGCCGCGTTTGTGCAAGTTCAGCCTGCGCGACAACCCGGACGTGCCTCCTGATGAAGAGGGAATGATCTGTGGCGGCGATCTGGAAGTGTTTATCGAGGTGTGGAACTGATCAAATATGCTATCGGCAATCGAAATCTCATCAGCATTGAAACAATCGCTCGGCAAAGGAGCGGCGCTCTGCGTCGTTTCGTTGATGGAAATGAACGGGCGGTCTGCGCCGGCGATTGAACGGATACTGGTCAAAGAAGATGGCGCGTTGGCGGGCGGCACGCTTGGCGCCCGCGCGCTGGACGAAGTTGCCGCCCGGCACGCTGTCGGATTGATGGCGGATGAGCGGCAGGAGATTGTCGTCGCGCGAGCGGCCGAATTGGGCGCCGCGCTGGCCGATGAAATCGCGGCGGATCAACTCAAAGCTCGTCTCGGCGATCTCCGGCTGCTTTTTGAAATCTCGCGGCCGCCGCTGGAGTTGATCATCTGCGGCGGAGGTCACGTCGGACAGGCCGTGGCGAAGCTGGCGGCGATGCTCGATTTCAAAACCACGGTGATTGACGACCGGGCCGAGTTCTCCTCGCGGGAGAAATTTCCCGATCCCCGCGTGTGTCTGATCACGGACGATTTCACCGAGGCTCTGCGGTCATTGACGATCACGCCGTCGGCCCACGTCGTGATCGTCACGCGTGGGCACAAACACGACGAGATTTGTCTGCGAGAGGTGATCGAAAAGCCGGCGCGTTACATCGGAATGATCGGTAGCCGGCGCCGCACCACGACGATTCGCGAGCATCTGCGCCGCGAAGGCGTGGCGGCGGAATTCCTGCGCCGCGTTCACGCCCCGATCGGATTGGACATCGGCGCGATGACGCCCGAAGAGATCGCGCTGGCGATTCTGGCCGAAATCGTGCTCGTGCGACGTGGTGGCGGCGGCAAACCGAAGAGCGCCGAAGGGCCCATGGCGCGCGTGCGCTGAGGAATTCGACGGGGAGCTTTTGGCCATCCTGGGCAGGTGTCCGTCACGGTTTTGCGAAGCGGATGGAGCCGCCATCAGCGCCCAGGATGGCAGAAAAAGGGAGACAGAAAAAAGGAGGCCTTTCAGAAAAACTTCTTTCTGCCCCACTTTTTCTGCCCGCTTGGTTTGGCCAGTGGTACACGCGCAAAATCTTGACGGACACCCGTCCTGGGCAATTGAATTGGCAACCCTTGCGACTTTCGGTTACTATTACCGTGTTCGGCAATGCCGAACTGTTTGAACAAAAAGACAAACAAACAAAAAATTAAGAGAGAGAGGCGATTCGGGAAATGGAAAATGCAGCGCAAAACTCACAAAACGTACAGGACAGCTTTTTAAACACCCTGCGCCGCGACCGCATCAACGTGACGATCTATTTGATGGGCGGCGTAAAACTGACTGGCAAGATCAAAAGCTTCGATAAATTCTCGCTGGTACTTGAATCCGGCAATCTGGAGCAACTGATCTTCAAACATGCAATTTCGACGATCTCGGTTCCACGCGGCAGCGTGCATCACGCGCGCCCTGAAGGATTCGAGCGCCATCAGACGCCGGGCGCGCCATCGCCGGCGCCGGCTGCTCCTGCCGCTCCGACCGCTCCTGTCGCCAGTGGAGGCTCGTCATCCATCACTTCCGGCACTTCCGGCAGTTGATCAATCGAAACAGATTACCGGCGATAAAATCACAATGAGCTTCAGTCAGATGTCCAGAGCGTTTGGCTGAAGCTCTTGTCGTGTACAGGCAATGAAGCGCGGAAAACTGATCACCTTTGAAGGCATTGATGGTTGCGGGAAGAGCACGCAGATGCGTCTGCTCGAACGCTATTTGACCGAACGTGGTCTCTCGGTCGTCTCGACGCGCGAGCCGGGTGGAACCGAACTGGGCAAAAAAATCCGCTCCGCGTTACTCGATGGCGGGAAGGGTTCGGTCGAGCCTCTGGCCGAATTGCTGCTTTATTCCGCCGACCGCGCGCACCATGTGCGCCGGGTGGTGATGCCCGCGCTCGACGAAGGCCGCGTGGTTTTGAGCGACCGTTTTTACGATGCGACCACGGTCTATCAAGGATATGCGCGAGGTTTCGATCTGGCTCTGGTCAATCAATTGAATGAGCTGGCGGCTGGCGGGCTAAAGCCCGACCTGACGCTGGTTTTCGACCTGGACGTCGAACTCGGTCTCAAACGGACGCATAAACGCGGGGATGAAGCATCGAGCGAAGCGGCGGCGCCTGACAGACTCGATCAGGAGCCGGTGGAATTTCACGAGCAGGTGCGCCGAGCCTACCTGGAAATCGCGGCGCGCGAGCCTCAGCGTTTCCGCATCATCCCCGCCGCTGGCTCGATTGAAGAAACGTTCGAGTTGATGATCAAAGAGGTTCAGGGATTGTTTGAGCGAAATTGAAGCCACGCTGGGTGGCCGATGAATAAAAAAAGAGCCTGCACCTTGCGATGCAGGCTCTTAGAGTTTTCCGCCAGTACAAAACCGATCAAATTGTTTTCAAACTGTCGGAGGAATTGAATCCTCCCTCCCTCTCCTTATTCCTTACTTTGTTGCCGGCTTACTGCTGATTACCGCCGGCCACGCTCCCGCTGTTCTCCTGAAGCACGAGAGTGAATTTGCGGCCACGAGGAGTGATCGTGGCGATCGTGCGCGTGCCGTCGCCGTTGTCGCGATAAGTCATCTTGTCGGCGTCAGCTTCCTGGTTGTTCTGACGCTTGGTGACTTGCGCTGTGACCACCTTCTTCCCGACTTTGATCTCAATCGCGCCCTGCTCGGCTTCGGGGATGACCACGGTGTAGGAGCCTTTCTTGACCACTTCGGCGCCGACCTTGCCATCCAGGTAGAACTCAACCTTCTGCTTATCTCCACCCTGAGCGAAAACGGTCACGCCGAGGATGAGAGCCACGGCCAGCGCCAACGCGCCATTTACAACCTTGTTCGTCAAACGATCAAACATGATTTCCCTCCTTCTCCTGCGGGGAGATTGTTTTGGAGACTAACTGACCGGACGGTCAACCGTCGTCTCAAAAAATTAAGCGAACCAGGCGGACTATATTGTCTGTGCCTGAACCCGTCCGCCGGTCAGGTAATCAAGCACAATCCTTTCGCAACGGCGGCGATAATCATCAAAAGTGCCTTCCGAAGAGAAAAACCATTGCAGCATCAGGCCGTCAACCAAGGCGCGCATCATCGCGCTGGCTTCTTCGACGTCCAGTTGGCGAAAGACCCCGGCATTGATCCCGGCCTCGATGACCTCGCGGTTGTGGCCGCAGCAGCCGTGATAAAACTTCGCGTTCTGATCGTGGAAGCGTTTGTTGCGCGTGCCGATGCTGACAAAATCGGAATAGGCCAGAAAGAATTGGCGGCTCTCCTGCGCGTTGGCGAAAATGACGCCGATCAGAGCTTTGACCTTTTCGACCGGGTCTTCGACCCTCGCAATCGCCTCGCCGATCTGGGCGTGGAATTTTTCGACCATCCACTCCAGCGCGCCCAGAAAGAGGTCTTCTTTCGTGGCGAAGTAATAAAGTGTAGACCCTTTGCTCACGCCTGCGCGCTTGGCGATGTCCTGGAGCGTGACCGCCGAATAGCCCTTCTCGGAGACTTCCAGGTAGGTCGCCTCGATTAGCTCTTCGCGCCGCTGGTCTTCATATTCTTGTATGAATTGTTTCGCTGCCATTATCTTCGTTTCGCTTTGTTATCGGTTTTTACTGTTGACCGACCGGTCAGTTTATACATTCTACCCGGATTTACTGTCAATGGCTTTTTTCATCTTTTTTCATTTTGGGCGAAAACGCTGGGACTGACTATTGCACAGTAGTCAGGTCGAATATTTCATAGTTGTTGAAGCGGGCTGGGCGTCGTGAGATTGCTTCAGTTGGTTCAATGGTTTAGATCGTATATGATTGCGCTTCGCGCGCAAGAACCGATTCACCGCACGACAACCAAATCATTGTTGGCTCAAGTCATGACCGAAATTCGGATTGGGACACAGGGCTGGAATTATGAGGATTGGGTCGGAGGATTTTATCCGCCCGGCGCCAGAGCGACCGATTACCCGGACCTGTACGCGCGCGTCTTCGACACGGTGGAGATTGATTCGACGTTTTATGCCGTGCCTTCCGAAGCTTCGATTAAAGTCTGGCGTGAACGCGCGCCCGAAGGTTTCGTCTATTCGCTGAAGCTGACGCGTGAGATCACGCATCAGCAGCGGCTCTGCGATTGTGTGGGAATCCTCGAACGATTTTGCGAGCGGGCGCGCGGGCTGGGAGGCAAGCTCGGTTCGGTGCTGATTCAACTACCGCCCGATTTTTCGCCGCGTTCGTGGAATGCGCTGGAAAGGTTCATTTTATTGTTGCCTGCGGACATCCGATTCGCCGTCGAGTTCCGCGACGACGCCTGGCTCGGCGGTGAATTTTGCGAACGCGTGCTGGATTTATTCAGGGAGCGCGGGGTCGCGCTCGCTCTGGTTGACAGTAAATGGATCGCGCGCGAAATCTCGCTCGCTTTGGCCGAACGTCCGACCGCAAACTTCGCCTACGCGCGTTGGATGGGGCCGCGAGAGTTGACCGAATTTTCGCGCATTCGGATCAACCGGGATCGCGAACTGGCTCAATGGGCCGAAGGCTTCGAAAGATTGCGCGAGCGAGTCGAGGTCGTCTACGGTTATTTCAACAACCATTACCAGGGCCATTCGCCGGGTTCAGCGAATCTGTTTAAAAAGCTGATCGGATTGCCTGTGGCCGAGCCTGAATCGCTCGTCGCACAGCCGTCGCTTTTTTGAATGCGGGACGCTGAATTGAGAATGTGTGAGGTTCGATTCGGGACTGTTTAGGGTATAGTTGTGACCCACAGAGCGATTTAACGCTTGAATTCCAGAAACAGAGCGGGGAAGCAGATGGGCATTTTAGCGAAACAATTCGTTCGATCCGGCCGAAGCGGGCGATCCGTCGTTCAATCCGCAATCCGCAATCCACAATCCGCAATCCTGATCGCGGCCTTTCTGGTCATCACCCTCTCCGCTGTGGTTGGCGGTTTCTATGCTGACCCATCGCTGCCGACGAAACCCAGCGACGAGATGGCGGACAATCCCGTTGTGCGCGATTTCGTCAAGGCGATCCAGTATATCGAGGATAATTACGCCGTCACGCCGGACAGGGAGCGATTGACTCGCAGCGCAGTGCTCGGAATGCTGCATTCGCTCGATCCGCACTCGAATTTCTTCGACCGGCGCGAATTCAGCGAGATGCAGGATGAACAGAGCAGCCACTTTTACGGCATTGGCGTAACGATCAATGAGCGCAACGGACGGATTTACGTGTTGGGCGTCAGCGAGGGGATGCCCGCCGAACGCGCAGGACTGCGTTACGGCGATGCGATCATCGCCGTTGATGGCCATTCGACCAAAGACTGGACGCAGTCTGACGCGCTTAAATATGTGCGTGGCGAACGCGGCGTCGAGGTCAGCGTCACTGTCGAGCGCGCGGGCGAGCCGAAACCATTGACCGTGAAGATCGTGCGCGACGAAGTGCCGTTTCCGTCGGTGCGGAACTCTTTTATGTTGCGTTCCCAGATCGGGTACATCGGATTGACCGGCGGCTTCAATCAAGATACGACGGAGGAACTGCGCGGCGCAATCGCTCAACTCAGGCAGCAGGGGATGACCGCGTTGGTCCTCGACCTGCGGCGCAACCCCGGCGGGTTGCTGAAGCAGGCGATTCAGGTGGCGGAGACATTTCTTCCGAAAGGCGTGGAGATCGTTTCAGTGCGTGGTCGTGAGGGGCGATACCTGAGTCAGATCTACGTTTCGGAGAACCGTGATCCCGAAACCATGCCGCTGGTCGTCCTGATCAATAACGAAACGGCATCGGCTTCCGAAATCGTGGCGGCGGCGATGCAGGATCGCCAGCGCGCGCGGGTGATCGGCGAAGAGAGTTTCGGCAAAGGATTGGTGCAGACGATTTACCCGCTGCGCTGGGGGACGGGATTGACGCTGACGACCGCGAAATATTACACGCCCAGCGGACGCTCGATTCAGCGGCCTTACAACAATGTGGGGATTTACGATTATTTCTACTCGCATCGCGATGACCAGACGCCCGCGAAAGACTCATCGAAACTGCCGCCAGTGATACGAAATGGAAAACAGAACGGAGGAGGGATCGCGCCGGATGTCGTCGTCAGGATTCCCGACCCTGACATCCGTTTGCGCGACGCCTGTTTCGAGTTCGCGCGGTTGTTGGTCGCCGGACAGATTGCGGGACTGGCCGAGTACGCGGTGAAGCGGACGGAATACAGTTACCGCCCGCGCGGCGGCGAATACCAATTGACCGATCAGGTCGTCGCCGCTTTTCGCGCCTTCCTGCGCGACCATCGCGAGCTGCAGGTCAATGAGGCTCAGGTCAATCAGAATATTGAATACGTCCGCCGCCGCCTTCGCGCCGAGGTGATCACGGCCGCCTCCGGCGTTGAAGCCGCCGAGCAGTTCCTGGCCGAAAGCGATGTGCAGACGTTGCGCGCCATCGAAGAGATCCCCAAGGCGAAACACCAGACGGATCAGGCGCGGCTGTTTCCCTCGCCGCCTGAAAGACAGTGAATGAGCAGCTATCTTGACCTGAGAATGCAAAAACCGCATCATTAGGTCGTCCGTTCAGCAACGCAGTTCTTGCAAGCGCCGATCTTCATTGACTGAACACAAATCCGATTGAAACAACGAATTCGGATGACAATGCGTAAATGAGTTAACATCCGGCAGACTTCTTCTGATGAATCTGATCATCCGCGGAATTGTTCAAATACAGGAAATCACCCTACTGATCTGGCGCGTGCTGCGCGGGATTTTCCGTCCGCCATTTTACCTGCGCGAAATAATCAGACAGATGGATATCTCGGGTTTCGGCAGCCTGACGATCATCTTGTTGACTGGGTTCTTCACTGGCGCGGTGTTGGCGCTCAACACCGGTACCACGCTGCAAAAATTCGGCGTGCAGAGTGTCGCCGGTCAGTTGGTCGCTCTCAGCCTGATCCGCGAGTTGGGGCCGGTGTTGACCTGTCTGATGCTGGCCGGGCGCGTCGGGTCGGGCATCGCCGCTGAACTCGGCTCGATGCTGGTCAGCGAGCAGATTGACGCGATGCGCGCGCTGGGGACCGATCCGATCAAGAAGCTGGTCAATCCCCGCATCATTGCTCTGGTGATGATGGCGCCGGCGCTGACGATTATATGCGATATGGTCGGTACGCTCGGCGGCCTGCTCACCGCGATCACTTTTCAAGGCCAGGCGGCGTCCGTCTACCTCGCTTCCGCCAAGGAGGCCGTGAGCTTCGACGAGGCGGTCGGAGGGCTGATCAAGCCGACCGTCTTCGGATTCATCATTGCGATCATCGGCTGTTACAAAGGGTTGAGCACGACGGGCGGAACCGTCGGCGTGGGCCGGTCCACCACGCAGGCGGTGGTCGTCTCTTCGATCCTGATCATCGCGGTGGATTTTCTGTTGCAGAAGTTGCTCATTACCCTGCTGCTGGAACCGTAACAAGTCTATGGCAAACGGCACAAGCGCCATCGAATTTCGAGAGGTCTCGCTGGCTTTCGGCGATAACGTGATTTTGGATCGCGTCAGCTTCAGTGTGCGTTACGGCGAGTCGAAGGTCGTGATGGGCGGGAGCGGCACGGGCAAATCCACGCTGCTGCGCCTGGTGTTGGGTTTGATCAAACCCGATGCGGGCCAGATCTTCGTGGACGGAGAAGAGATCACCGCTTACACCGAAGAGCAAATGATGAACGTGCGGCGCAAGATCGGAATGGTTTTCCAGGAAGGCGCGCTCTTCGACAGCCTCTCGGTTTACGACAACGTTGCTTACCGGCTGCGCGAACAGAGGGCGCCGGAGAAAGAGATCGAGCCGGTGGTGACGCGCATGCTCAAGTTCGTTGATTTGGAAGACGCCATTGATAAAATGCCCAACGAACTGTCGGGCGGCATGCGCCGCCGCGTCGGCATCGCCCGCGCGCTGGTCGGCAGCCCCAGGATCGTTCTCTACGACGAGCCGACCGCCGGTCTGGATCCGATCACGGCGCGCACGATCTGCGAGTTGGCTTTGAAGCTGCGGGACCTCGAAGACGTCTCTTCGATCTTCGTCACTCACCGGTTGCAGGACATCGAAGTGCTGGCGAGCGAATACGTCGTGCGCGACGATTTCGGCAACCTGATCTTCGAGCACGAAGGCGATACAATGTGTTTAATCAATACCAAGTTTATTATGCTCAAAGACGGGGACATCATTTTCAGCGGAAGCGACGAGGAGATGCGCCAGGCGAATCATCCGTACATCCGCAAGTTCCTCGATAAAGAGCGATAGAGTTTCGGAGGAGTTATGCCGCAACATAAGCAAACAAGTTTAGCTGGGTTACGCGTGGGAATTCTGGTTCTCGTCAGCCTCGCGATTCTGATCCTGGTCATTTTCGCCGTCAGCGGCGACATCAAAGTGCCGGGCCTTGGCACAACCGCCATCGTCAAAACTTATATGGCCAGCGTTGACGGATTACGCAAAGGCGCCGAAGTGCGGCTTTCAGGCAAGAAGGTCGGCAGTGTCAAAGAGATCAATTTCAGCGACCAGATTCCAGCCAGTCAGGATGCGCAGAACAACATCGAGATCGTTATGGAGATTGACGGCCGGCTCGACAATCGCCCGGCCATCGAGCGCATCCGCACCGATTCAAAGGCCGTGCTCAAAAGCGCCGGCGTGCTCGGCGACAACGTGATTGACATCACGCCCGGCACTCGCGCCGGCAATCCGATCCAGAACGGTGGCAGCATAGACAGCCTCGCCCAAAAGAGCGTTGGCGACATCATCAACGCCGCGCAGACCGCCGTCGGCAACCTCAACGTGATTTCCGATGACATCAAAGCGATGACCGGAAATGCGCGGGCGGGCAAAGGCACGGTCGGGAGATTTCTGACCGACGAAGCGTTTTACGTGAACCTGGATGGCGCCGTGCGGCAGGCCGAAGGCCTGATGAAAGAGATCCAGACGGGCAAGGGAACGATTGGTCAACTAGTCAGCGATCCGTCGCTCTACAATGAGTTCAGTCAGACTACTGCGCAGTTGCGCGCCATCACCGACAGGGTCGGCGATCAGCTCCGCACCGGCAAAGGCACCATCGGCAAGCTGTTTAAAGAAGAGATTCTTTACGAGGACGCCAAGTTGCTGGTCGCCAATCTGAAAGAGACATCGGTGCAGCTCAAGGGCACGATGGCCAAAATCGAAAATGGCGAAGGCACGGTCGGCAGGTTGATCAAAGAGGAGAAGATTTACGATGATGCGCGCGACGCGGTCGAGCGGCTCAAGATAATCGCCACGCGGCTGGAAAAGGGCGAAGGCACGGCGGGCCTGCTGCTCAGAGACGAGCGGCTTTACAACAACGTGAACAACCTGTCGGCTGAGATCACAAAACTGCTCTACGATTTCCGGCAGAATCCGAAGAAATACCTGTCGGTGAAGGTGACGATCTTTTAGTCGGTGGTTGGTGGTTGGTGGTCGGCTGACGGCATCGCCGACCACCAACCACCAACCACCAACCACCGACCACCTACTCCATCGGATACTGCGCTTCCCGCCACGCCTTGATGCCGCCAGCCATTGATAGCACGTTCGTGTAACCCATCTTCTGCAGGTTGTCCGCCGCAAGCGCCGAGCGGAAACCGCCGCCGCAATAAAGCACGATTTCGGCTCCTTTGTCGGGCGCTATTTTTTCGATGTCGCGCTCGATGACGCCGCGACCGAGATGTTCGGCGTCGGCGGCGTGATCCTGCTGCCATTCGTGGTCTTCGCGCACGTCGAGAAAATGGAATTTCTCGCCCGCGTCGAGCTTACGTTTGACTTCCTCGACGGTGATTTCGCGGATGCGCGATTTGGCGTCGTCGCAAAGTTTTTCAAAAGCGGTTGAATGCTTCATCGTCAGTCCCTTTCTCGAATCTTAATCTCGAATCTCAAATCTCAATCTCGAATCTCAAATCTCAAATCTCAAATTCAACGGGAGAACTCGAATGAACCACCAGATCACTCGCTCCATCGTCGCCATCTCGTTATTGCTGTTTTCCCCCGCGATCCTTGTAGCGCAAACAAACCAGCCTGACAAGCCTTTGGCGCCATCGCTGCTGGCGCATACCTACTCCATCGTCGCGCGCGATCCGGAAACGGGCCAGCTCGGCGTCGCCGTCCAATCGAACTGGTTTTCGGTCGGCGCGATCGTGCCCTGGGCCGAAGCCGGAGTTGGCGCCGTCGCCACCCAATCTTTCGTCGAGCCGGCTTACGGCCCGCTCGGACTGGCGCTGATGCGCGCGGGCAAGAGCGCCCCCGACGCCTTGAAATCATTGCTCGCAGGCGACGCTCAAGCCAGCGTGCGCCAGGTGGCGATGGTTGACGCCGAGGGCCGCGTCGCCACTCACACCGGCGAACATTGCATCGTCGCCGCAGGCCATCGCGCCGGAGCGAATTACTCGGCGCAGGCCAACCTGATGCTGAAAGACACCGTGTGGGACGCGATGGCGAAAGCTTTTGAAAACACCAAAGGCGAACTGGTTGATCGTTTGATGGCGGCGTTGGATGCGGCGCAAGCGGAAGGCGGGGACATTCGCGGCAAGCAATCCGCCGCGCTCGTCGTCGTCAGCGGGAAACCGACCGGGCGCTCGTGGACCGACCGGTTGTTCGATCTGCGCGTCGAAGATCACCCGGAGCCGGTCGTGGAGTTGAAGCGCCTGGTCAAGTTGCAGCGCGCTTACAATCATATGAACGCGGGCGACGAATTCTTCGGCAAAGGCGATGTCCCCTCGGCGCTCAGCGAATACGCTTCGGCTGAACGGCTCGTGCCGGAGAACATCGAGATGGTCTTCTGGCACGCCGTCACGTTGGTCAACGCGAAGCGGATCGAGGAGTCGCTGCCGTTGTTCAAACGGGTCTTCGCCGCCGACCGCAACTGGGCCACGCTCACGCCACGATTGCCGAAGTCGAAGTTGTTGCCCGACGACCCGAAGATCATCCAGCAAATCCTCTCGGTCGCTCCGGCGCGGTGACGGATCGGTACCGCGAGCGGTAGCGAGCGCTGCATCCTGAATTTGTCCGTTGATTGAGCCACGCTCGCTACCGCTCGCGGTACTGACTCGAATATCGTGATTGTCTGAGGGAATTCAGCCCCGGATTCCGTTAGCTTAAGTGGAGGGAGATTCGGCGCGCGATCAGCCCGATGAGGGCGCAGGTAGCGCAAAAAATTGCTGAACCATAAGGCTTCTGCTAGACTCCGCACAGTTTACCTTCGGTTCAATTTCGACCCCGGTAAGATTATTCATTCGGACAGGGAGCGGTTGCGGAGAAGATGGCTGAAAGCATCACTCAAATGCTCCTGCGCTGGAGCGGTGGAGACCAGGCGGCGCTCGATCAGCTCCTGCCGCTGGTTTACGACGAATTGCGGCGGCTGGCCCACAGCTTTCTGCGGCGCCAACCGTTCCATCACACTCTGCAACCGACGGCGCTGGTCCACGAGGCGTACCTGCGGATGGTTGATCAACAGCGCGTCAGTTGGGAAAACCGCGCGCAATTCTTCGGATTGGCTGCAACCTTGATGCGACGGATTCTGGTGGATCACACCCGGGAGCAGTTGGCGGCGAAGCGCGGAGGCGGCGAGACCAGGGTGTCGCTGTCGGAAGCTGATCGTCTCGGCTCCGAACCCGACATCAACCTGATCGCGCTCGACGAAGCGTTGAACGAACTGGCCGCGCTCAATCCGCAGCACAGCCGCATCGTCGAACTACGTTACTTCGGCGGTTTGACCATCGAAGAGACCGCCATCGCGTTGGACGTTTCGCACGCGACGGTCGAACGGGGATGGAATATGGCCAGGGCGTGGTTGCGCCGCGAGATGAGCCGATAGCGCGCCAAACTCCATCAGTCAGGAATGGTTATTTCATGAAGACACCTGATCGTTATCAGCAAGCGGAGGAGATGTTTAACGCGGCCCTGGCGTTCGCGCCGGAACGCCGCGCCGCTTTTCTGGGCGCGGCTTGCGCTGCGGATAACGAGCTGCGCGCCGAGGTCGAATCACTCCTCGCCGCCCACGCGCAGGTTAATCATTACCTGGATGCGTCCCCGCTCAAAGCCGCGACTGAATTGCTGTTGGAGTCTGAGACCGAGGCCGGGGCGGAGCGGGTGATCGGGCATTACCGGATTCTGCGTCTGCTCGGCAAAGGCGGAATGGGCGAGGTCTGGCTGGCGCACGACACCAAGCTCGACCGGCAGGTGGCCATCAAGCTCCTGCCCGCCCGGTTCACCGGCGACGCAGGTCTCGTTCGCCGCTTCATCCAGGAGGCCAAAGCCGCTTCGTCGCTCAACCATCCCAACATCCTGACCATTCACGAAATCGGGCAGCAGGAAGGCACGCATTTCATCGCCACCGAATATGTCGAGGGCCGGACGTTGCGCCAGAAGATTCGAGAGGCGCGGTTGAGCCTGAACGAGTCGCTGAGCGTCATCTCGCAGATCGCCAGCGCCCTGGCCACGGCTCACGACGCCGGGATCGTCCACCGCGACATCAAGCCGGAAAACGTGATGGTGCGACCCGACGGTCTGGTCAAAGTCCTCGATTTCGGACTGGCCAAACTGACGCCGCCGGTGACCGATATGATTGATTCCGAAGCCCGGACATTGCAGGCCGGGCTTACCACGCCGGGAATGATCCTGGGAACCGTCCGTTACATGTCGCCGGAGCAGGCGCGCGGTCTGACGGTGGATAACCGCACGGATATTTTCAGCCTCGGCGTGATGCTCTACGAACTGGCCGCCCACAAAGCGCCGTTCAGCGGCGACACGCCCACCGACGTGATCGCGGCGATTATCGAACGGGAGCCGCCGCCGCTCGCCGGCCTGGTTCAAGACGTCCCTGACAGCCTGGAACAGATCGTCGGCAAGGCGCTGCGCAAAAACAGGGACGAGCGGTATCGAACGGCCAGGGATTTGATCAAAGACCTGCAGGCTTTGCAGCGGGAGATCGAGACCGGAGTCTCGCAATCGGAGTTTTTCACGACGGAGCGGCGGAAGATAGCGGTCACGCCTTCAATCGCCGTGCTGCCTTTCGCGGACATGAGTCCGGAGAAAGATCAGGAGTATTTTTGCGAAGGGATGGCAGAGGAAGTGATCAACGCGCTGGGGCAAATCGAAGGCTTACGCGTCGTTTCGCGCAGTTCCGCGTTTCAGTTCCGGGGCAAGGATCACGACATCCGCGAAGTCGGCGAGAAACTCCGGGTCACCTCCGTACTCGAAGGCAGCGTCCGTCGCGCCGGCTCCCGCCTGCGCGTCGCGGCGCATTTGATCAACGTGACCGACGGCTTCCAGGTTTGGTCGGAGCGTTACGATTGCGAGATGAAGGATGTCTTCGACATCCAGGACGAAATCTCGCGCGCCATCGTCCAGGCGCTCAAGCTCAAGCTCATCGGCGAACAGCAGCAGCAACTGGTCAAGCGCTACACGGACAACATCGAGGCCTACCAGCTTTACCTGAAAGGCCGCTATCACTGGAACCGCCGCGTGCCCGGCTCGGTCACGAAGGCGACGGAGTTTTTCAAACAGGCGCTGGACGAAGACCCGAATTACGCGCCGGCTTACGCGGGGCTGGCCGATTGTTACATCCTGCCGGGGTATTACGCGCTGGCGGCGCCGAAGGACGTGATGCCGCTGGGCAAAGCCGCCGCGCTCAAAGCTCTGGAGATTGATCCGAACTTGGCCGAAGCGCACGCGTCGCTGGGCGCCGTCGCCGCGCTTTACGAATTCAACTGGACAGAAGCCGAGCGGTATTTCCGCCGCGCGCTGGAGGAGAATCCGAGCTACTCAATCGCTCATTACTGGTACGCCATCTTCGCGCTGGCGCCGCAGGGACGGCTCGACGAAGCGTTGCGGGAAGCGATAAAAGGGCGCGAGCTTGATCCGCTCAGCCCCGCGCCGAGTTCGGCGGTCGGAATGATGACCTGTTATCAGCGCGATTACGACCGCGCGATCAAGGAGTTGCAGAAGACCCTGGACCTCGACCCGAACTTCGCGGTCGGCAACCTCTACCTGGGGAAGATTTATTGCGAGCAGGGGAGAACCGCAGAAGGCATCGCGGCGTTGCAGAGCGCGCGTAACGTGATGGGCGACAGCCCGTTCCTCATCGGCATGATCGGCTACTACCTGGCGGCCAGCGGGGATAGAGAAGGGGCGCTGAAACTGCTCGATCATTTGAAGAACCTGGCAACGCAAAAATACGTCCCGGCGCAGCCCTTCGCGCTGATTTACAGCGGCCTGGGCGAGAACGACCTGGCGTTCGAGTGGCTCGACAAAGCTTATGAAGAACAATCGAGCCTGCTCATTTGGCTCAAGGTTGATCCGACATTCGATAAGTTACGTTCCGATCCCAGGTTCAGTCTTCTGTTGCGGAAGATGGGTTTGGAGAATTGATTCAGGTTTGCTGAATCGGAACACACGAGATTGGAACAGAAGCAACCACGGATTGTCGCGGATGCGACAGATCAGCACAGATTATCCGTGAGAATCCGTCGCAACCGTAACAATCCGTGGTGAATTGGCTGTCCCAATGTGTTCTGATTCAGTTGAAGTTTTAGGTATCGCTCAGCAGTAGCTAGTCCGTCTTTTTAGCTTAGCAGTAAGGAAGTTGTTAGTTGTTGTTTCCGATCTGCCAGTTCGGTTGGCAGAGAATAGGTTGACAACAACACAGGGAAACCTATCGCCGATTGCGCGGTTAAACCGGAGGTTATTATGGAAGAACAACGTCTGAATGAACAAAAAGCGGAAGGACAATCCAGGAAGGGAAAGCTGATCAAGATATTATCCATTGATGGTGGAGGCATACGCGGCGTGATCCCGGCTATGATCCTGCATCGGATCGAGGAGAAGCTCAAAAAACCGATCGCGCACGTGTTCGACTACATCGCCGGCACATCCACTGGCGGAGTCATTTCGCTGCTGCTGGCCAAGCCCAAACCCGGATCAACGACCGAGCCGATGTATTCAGCGGAGGATATCATTGAGCTATACACCGATCACGGGCGAGACATGTTCCGCCGTTCACGCGGTTACCAGATGCAGACGTTGAATGGCTGGCTACGGAACAAGTATCCTGAACAATCGGTGCTCTCCACGCTTCAGGGCTATCTGGACAGGGGCGAGCGGCACACAATGAAGGAGGCGCTGACCAAGGTCTTCCTCACCAGTTACGACATCGAGCGGCGCCGTCACGTTTATCTGCGCAGTTACGGCAGCGTGGACTTTTATATGTCGGACGCCGCCCGGGCCACCGCCGCCGCTCCGACTTATTTTCCCTCGGTCGAGATCACCAACACGAAACGCGATCTGACTTACCATTTGATAGACGGCGGCATGGTGGCCAACAACCCGTCATTGATGGTGCTCGCGGATGCGATCAGGATGAATGAACCGGGTAATAAATATCTGGTAGTGTCGCTGGGCACGGGCAGCTATGAAGAGCCGATCCGCCACCAGAAAGCCAGACGGCGTGGCCTTTTCGGCTGGGCGCCGGGGATCATCGACGTAATGTTCGATGGGGTGAACGGTTCGGTCGAAGAGGCGACCTCGTACATTCTCGACGGCGTCAACGATTTCGGCGACGACGATTTCAAGCGCGATCGCAGTCTGTTTTTCCGCTTCCAGGTCCAGCTCGGTAAAACGGAAGGCGTGATGATGGATGAAGAGAAGCGGTTGTTCATGTACCAGATGTGTGATGAGCTTGAACGGATTGATGACCAAAAGGTCAGGCGGGCATTGAGGCTTCTCCGCGAAGACCTGGAGAAGGAGGTCGTTGTGGGTGAGACGAAGAAGTATGCGGACGACAAACTGGATAACTACGACCCCAAAAACATCAAGACATTGCAGAAGCTGACCGACGATATGCTGAAAGAAAATCAGAGTGACTTCAACGACTTGTTGAGGCGGCTTGGCAGGAGCGATGGCTCGATAGGTTATGAGCGCGTTGGAAACGGAGTGAGAACTTTCGAGGCAAATGCTTGACGACGCGATCGCGGAGCTTGTCAACCAGAAGGAGCGACCGATTGCTCCTTCAAAGAGGAGATGAACGTGGAAGAGCAACAAGCTGAAGAAAAATCCAAGAACCTAAAGATAGTAAAGATTCTATCAATTGACGGCGGCGGCATTCGTGGCGTGATCCCCGCGATGGTCCTCCAGCGCCTCGAAGAGATGACCGGGCGTCCGATCGTGAAGATGTTCGACCTGATCTCCGGGACTTCGACTGGCGGCGTGATGACGTTGTTGCTCACCAAGCCCAAGCCAGGATCGGACAGCGAACCGATGTATTTGGCGAAAGACATCGTCAATCTCTACGTCGAACGCGGCAAGGAGATGTTCCGCCGCTCGCTCTGGTACAAGCTCACCTCGCTGAACGGATGGTTGCTGCCGAAGTATCCTGAAAAATCTGTGCTCTCGACGCTTCGGGGTTACCTGGACAAAGGCGAACGCGCGCAGTTGAAGGACGCGTTGGCCGACGTTCTAGTCACCAGCTACGACATCGAGCGGCGCGCCGCGTTCTTTTTCCGCAGATGCGACGCTAGAGAGAAACCGCATTTGAACTTCTACCTGAGCGACGCTGCGCTCGGCACGTCCGCTGCCCCGACTTTCTTCCCGACGGTGAAGATCTCGAGCGTAGACGGCTCGGCGAATTACGTTTTGATTGACGGCGGTTTGGTGGCCAACAATCCGTCGAACCTCGCTCTGGCTGAAGCTATTTGGCAACACGGAAATTACACTTACCCGTTGGTGGTCTCGCTGGGCACAGGCAGTTACGAAGCGCCCATCTCTTTCAGCAAAGCCAGGCGCTGGGGACTGTTCGGCTGGGCGCCTGGTATTCTGGATGTGATGTTCGACGGAGTGAGCGGCGCGGTTGACGCGATTGCGGAAGAAGTGGTCCCGGCCTTGAGCGCGCCCAGTTTCTATTTCCGCTTCCAGATTCCGCTCTCGGAAGGTGATGATGCGATGGACAACTCCGACCCTGAAAATATCGAAGTTCTTCAGTCATTGACCCTCAAAATGATGGATGAGAAAGAAGCGGATTTACAGAGATTGGCCAAGGCGCTGATGGGAGAATACGACCACGTTCCGGGAGAACAGCAAGTGAGGAAGACAGGTTATGAGTTTTAGGTTTTGGGTTGGCAGGTGTTGATTTTGATTTTGATTCAAATGACAACGAAGACTGCGGCGCCTGCTCGTTTGCAGCGCGTGTCAACAAAGAGCGGATGGCAGAGGCTGATCTCTGCCGCAGGCATCTCCCTGTTCCACCTGCCGCCTCTCACGCTGCCATTCATCGAAACGTCGTGGAAGGATTGGATCGCGTTCGGCGTGTTCTACCTGCTCGTGCTGTTCGCGCTCGGCGTGGGATTGCATCGTTACTTCGCGCACCGGGCGTTCAGGACCAGCCGCGCATTCCAGTTCGCGCTCGCTTTGCTCGGCGGAGCTTGCTTCGGCGATCCGATAGGTTTCGGCGGCAGACACCGGCTGCATCACCGGCACTCCGATACCGAGAGAGACTATCACGGCCCGCAGCACGGCTTGTGGTTCGCCTGGTTCGGGCATCTGCTTGAAGACGGGTATGAAGAGCGGGAGATACTCGACGCGACGAGAGATTTGGCCAAATACCCAGAGTTGGTCTGGTTGCATCGTTACTCGTGGTTGTTGGGAGCCGCGGCTGCGGCGCTGATCTTCCTGTTCGGCGGTTATTCGGTCTTCGCGGTTTACTGTTTAGCCTGGTGTTTGGTCGCCATCCACGGTTCGTTCGCCGTGAACTACTTCTGTCATCTTGGCGGCAGGCGCAGGTACGAGACTGAAGACAATTCGAGTAACAGCGTGTTTGTCGCAATCATGCTTTTGGGCGAAGGGTGGCACAACAATCATCATCACTATCCGGGCGCAGCGCGCGCTGGTTTTTTCTGGTACGAGTTTGATGGGCTGTATTACTTGTTGAAGTTCTTGTCCTGGTTCGGAATGGTTTGGGACTTACGCGAAGTTCCCGATGCGATTAAACACAGTGGCGCAAGGGGGATTGTCAGCGGGGGAGGAAGGTCATGCGGGTCGCTATAATTGTCGTGTGGAGGCCAAAGAATTTTCCTGAATGGAACGGGCGTAATTCCGAGGTGGCGAAGCGAATCCCTCGCGCTTTGGCCGACGACGCTGCGACACCGCCTTTCACGGGAGTTCACCTGGCCGCGCTCTTCCCGCGCGATTGGGAGGTGACGGTCGTCCATGAGATGGTCCGCGACGTTGATCTCGACCTGGATGTCCACGCGGTCTTCCTTTCGACGATGGATTTCTGCGCGCCGCACGCGCGGCAATTGGCCAGAGAGTTTCGCCTGCGCGGCGTCAAGGTAATCGTCGGCGGGCTGTTTCCCACGCTCAATCCCGAATACTTTTTCGACGTGGCGGACACAGTGGTCATGGGCGAAGCGGAGCCGGTGATCCACCGGTTGATCGATGATTTGAAAAGTAACCGCCTCGAAAAAATCTATCGCGCCGAACAGCCAGCCGATCTGAGCGACCTGCCGGTTCCACGCTACGACCTGATGGAGACGACCTTTCGGTCGCCGATGTCGTATGAAGCCACGCGCGGCTGCCCATTCACCTGTTCTTACTGCGTGCTCTCCACGATTCGATTGCCTTACCGGCGACGCCCGATTCCCAACGTCATCCGCGACGTTCAGGCGATCCCGCCCGGATGGAGTTGGTCGCAGCGAAAGTACATCGCTTTCTGGGATAACAACCTGGGCGCTGACCGGCGTTATTTCCGCGAACTGTGCGAGGCGATGGCGCCGCTGAAGCGCATCTGGGGGACTCAAACTTCGATTGACACGATCACTCCCGAATCGGCGAAGCTGATGGGCAAGGCCGGCTGCCGCTTCGTCTACATCGGTCTTGAAAGCCTGGCTCAGGAGAGCCTGCAAGGTTCCAACAAGCGTCACAACAAGGTCAGCGAATACCGCGAGCGCATACGGCTGTTGCATGACAACGGCGTACTGATCATGAGCATTTTTCTCGTCGGGCTTGATGGAGACACGATGGAGTACCTGCGCGATCTGCCAGACCTGGTGGCTGACCTCGGCGTGGATTTGCCGGTCTTCTCGTTTGCGGCGCCGATTGAAGGCACGCCGTTCCACCGCGAGCTTCGTGAGTCCGGGCGATTGTTGCCTGGCGACATCAACTTCGGTTTGGACGGAGTGCATCTGGTTTATGAGCCGAAGAATCTTTCAGCGGATGAATTGGAGATGGCATTGTTCGATTGTATGCGGCGAGCGAACACTCCGTGGCGTGTGCTGCGCCGCGTTGCGCGAGGGATGAGGGCGGGTCTCTGGCCCGGCGTCACCAACGCGAGCGCGAATATTTTTTACCGGCCACACCAACTGGCGCTAGCCGAGACTGGGTTGGATAGGATCAGTAAACGCGGCCCGTGGCCGGGAAACAGTTACAGCAACGCAGAAAAGGCTGCCGTCGAATGCGTTGCCTGACAGCCACTGACGCTGACCCAGCCTGCGAACAGAGACTGATGCGAGTTTATTGCCTTCCACCACAAGGCCAGTTTCCGGCGACAGAATTGCCACAACGACCGGCCCCACCACTCTTTATGAACAGATCGAACAGGATGTCGGCGAGGTTCGATCGCATTCTTACAAAAAAGACGTTCCGCGGAGCCGTAAGAGACGCTCAAGAGACGCTCAAGAGACAGTCAATAGACGCCGATCTTGTAGAGTCTTGATTCTGTATTCCTTAAGCCAGTCATATCGAGTGGTTTAGAGTTTGATGAACTTGCCAAAAAGTGTGCGGGACGTAAGTAACAAAAGGAGAATATCGATGAACACTCAGCTTGGAAACGTAATTTCGAACCCAGAAGGGTCTTTTCCGCCTTTGCCGGACTCCCTTCCACCATTTCCAGAGCCTCCACTTCCGGGGCCTCCATTTCCGCAACCATTGCCACAACCGCTTCCACTACCACAACCGCTTCCACAGCCGATTCCAGTGCCGTGGCCGCCATTCACATTCAGAAGCGTGCGCTGTGGGTGCTATCTGATCAACTACAAGCCTAATGGGAGTCTATTAGTGACGTATGATGGTACCTTGCGCGTCGAGTGTCACAACAATGGCCGGACTGCCAGCGGCGACCTATATCAACGTCCAATCATCTTTCTACCACCGATACCCGGGTTACCACCCAGGCCGATTCTTCTGGCGGGGCCGAATCCGGCGGCGGGTATCCCCGTACTCGGCCGTGGCAATTACCGTTACTATCTTCGAGTGACACAGATCCTCGAGTACATCACGATTGGAAATAGCTTCACGCTTGGCCTTGAGATGCATCGCTTTACTAAGGCCAGCGGGGGCTGGAGCACGGGAGGGACATGGGCTAACGAAGGCGCGTTTACCGCCTTGATGACCTGGCAAGCAGCGCCAGCAGGATATCCGTCAAGCGGAGATTACCTGGCGGGTGATGTGAAGAATAGCAGCGGCACAGTGGTCGGCAGGCTAACGATGGGCTGGGTGTCGCGGTACTTGCGCAAGGCGACCATCGAGATCGACCGCGTAAGCCAGTCAGAGACAGCGTTAAACAATGGAGCAGGGGTGGACTGGCGAACGATTGGTGATGGGGTCGGCTGGGATATCACTGTGGACGAGAGCGACACAAACATTACAGAACCAAGCGGCCCATCGTGGTCCGATGCAGAGTGTCACGCTGAGATGCTGGCTCGACGCGATGCGTCCAATCTCGACGCTGAATGGCGTTATCACATCCTGTGCATTCGCCATCATGATAACCCGCTTGCGGCCCGGGGGATTATGTATGACGCTTTTGGGTCCGACTCTAACAACGTTCCAAGAGAAGGATGCGCTATTGCTTCCCATTGGACGATCCCGAACACGGCACAATGGGGGCTTGTCCAGGGCAGGCGCTTTGGAACCGCTACAGGGCCCTATTTTCGCACAGCGGTGCATGAAACCGGACACGCGATGGGGCTTTACCACAATACGGCGGATAATGGTTTCATGAACACGACCGATGTGATAGCCAGTAACTCCTTGGCGCCCGGTAGCCCTGCTTTCCCGAATAACGTCCAATGGTCGTATAACGCTGAGGATGCGAAGCGGTTGCGGCACATGCCAGACATCTATGTGCGTCCCGGCGGCACTCCTTTTGGCACTTCTTATGCTTCGACACCTATCAGCCCAACCGATCTCGAAGTGGAAAACGAAGGTCTTGATCTGCGCGTGACCCCGGTGATAGAGTCGGCGCCACTAGGCGCGCCCGTGCGTATCAATGTTGAGCTGGTAAATACGACGAACGAACCCATATACGCCCCAACTACCTTGAGTATGAAGAGCGGGATAGTGAAAGGCAGAGTGATCGATCCTGCCGGCGCCGTGCGGACCTTTTCACCAATTGTGCTTTGCGTCGAGGACAATTTGGTGGCTCCTTTGAATCCGAAGGAGAGTGTCCGTCACTCCATCACACTGTTGCGTGGCGCCCAGGGAGCCTTGTTCCCTATGCCTGGAGCTTATCGGATCATAGTCGAAGCGCATTGGGACATTGGCGGCCTGGAATCCGTAGTTACCGGCGAAACCGACGTGATGGTGACATCTGCCGTTGACGAAGCGCACGCTCAAGCGGCGCTCAAGGTCATCTCAACACCGGATGCGCTGCTGACATTGGCGCTGGGTGGTGACCATCTCACAGATGGTATTGAGGCAATTCAGACGGCGCTAAAGAACCCGGTATTGCATCCACACTACGCTTACGTCGAAGCGAAACGGGTGGCCGAGCGGTTTGGCAAGCGTAAAGCGAACCTCAAGGCCGCCGCTGAACTGATTGACGACTCGACGGTGATGAGCCCGGCTGAGATCAAGCGAGCGGCTGGCCTGGTCAAAGCTGAGGGGGCCGACAGCGCTCCCGGAAAGAATCTCGCCAAGAAACTCAAGAGTAAGGCTGGCGCACTCGAGGTCAGCGATGAAATCAAAGAACTGGTGGACTCGCTTTAAGCAGATATGGCTGGCGAACCTGTGGGCGTTGGCCATGGTAATCGTAATCGTCCTTGGCGCGGGCTGCGCGCCCGCGCCAAGGATCAAACCGAGTGAAGCTATGCCTACACAAAAGCCACAAATTGTTGGTAACTGGGAGAAGATCACCAGTTCTGCCTGCAGCCAGGTATATCCTGACCGCATTCAGTTTCAGGAGGGCGGGTTGTATACGGGCCAAAAGGATCCGCCCGGCACATTTACACAGTGGGATGTTGGTAGCTTTGAGATTATTGATCCGAAGCATATCAAGATCTCAACAGCTAACGACGCCATTGTTACCTATGAGTTCTCCATCTTGAACGATGTCCTTAAATTTGTTGACCCGAATAACTGCCATTTCGAATTTCGCAGGGCGCCGTGACAGATTCTGCCTTGCTTGGTCTTGAAGGTAAGAATTGAGTCCCTGCGCCTGTTTGGCCTTCTGTGGAGTGGGAAGTTATTCGTGGCCTACCTTTTAGCGGCGTCGGACTGAGAGACTATCTCTAAACCCCCAGTCTACTTTTTTGTTCTCAGCGCTTTAGCCAGATTTAGAGATGGGTTCCAAATACCATTTGCAAGTATTGGCGAAAACCGGAATAAAATGAGATGGCAAATCCGCTCGTTATATTTTTTGATCTTGGTGATACATTGATTTACAGTGGAGCAGGTGGCGAGGAACGACTGTATCTGGATGCGCTTGACACCTTGCAGATACTTCGTGAGCGTGGTTATCGGCTTGGCTTGCTCTCAAATCAACTAGCCGGGATAACTGTTGATGAAGTACACACACGCTTGGATAGGCTCGGTCTGGCCACGTACATAGAACCTGATCTGATCACTATATCGTCAGAGATCCCTGGAAACATCGGTAAGCCTAACAGGCCAATCTTTGACTTGGGCCTGCAAAAGGCTGGGCATTCAACCGCTACCAACCAAAGCATTTTCGTAACAGAGACATTGAGCCACATTGAGGCTGCCCGCAGCTATGGCTGGCGCGCCATCCTCAAGCGGAACACCGGCGCCTGCCTGCCTGCCGAAGGTGAATGCGTTTCCGGCTTGTCCGGGTTGTTGAGCTTGCTACCGAGAATTGCTGGCATAATAGGTACGAATCTTCACCTGGCCCCCCTGCTAAACTTGTGGACGGATTGTGGGCCGTCCCGGTAGATATTCAGCGCATCACTGCTACTCTGGCGTTTGATGGTTCGTCATCTTCAGGGACTGGTGATGCGACCCTGGAATTCAGGCTGGGGCCTCAGGCTGGCAATCCCATCCTTGATTTGCGCCAAACGATTACTGCGGCCTGGTTAGATGGGGCGCCTTTGCCAGTGGCGAAGCTTGCCCACCACGACTTCGGCGGAGGCGCTAATGCCGAGCTGAGAATAGTTGAGGTATCGTTGGCAGCCGGTTCATTGCACACGCTTCGCGTTACATACACACTGGGAATGCCGCAGGCCTCAACTGCTGGCTCGTATCAACCATCCATGATCTGGAGCGGCGGTCCCAGGCTGGTATTCAATTTCGGCTTCACCGACCTCGGCGCAGGACGCTATCTGGAATCCTGGGTACCAGCGAATCTGATCTTCGATCAATTCGAACTCCTGCTCGAACTTCGCATAATCAATACCGCTGTAGCGCATACATTAATCACGAATGGCGTGGTAACACCGCTCGCCGTCAATCACTGGCGAGTGGTTTTCCCAGCGCGATATACAGCTCTTTCCCCACTTCTTGAATTGCGCGCCTCTGATACACTTGCAAGTGCGACGGACACAACTATCCTGCCTGTTTCAGGGACAAATGTGACTATCGAAGCCTGGAAACTGGTCAGTAATTCAACCCACCTGCCGACGCAAATCAATAATATAAAAACCTATCTTGCTGCTAATGAAAACTCGACAGGGCCATATCTGCACGGCAATCGCTTCGTCTCTTTCTTTCACGTCGGCGGGATGGAGTACGAAGGTGGCACAACTACGAGTGTGGGGCCGTTACGCCACGAAACTTTTCACAGTTGGTGGGCGCGTGGCGTTAAGCCGGCCAGCCAGCCAGACGCCTGGGTTGACGAAGCCTGGACTGTCTATAATGTCAACGGCGCGTCGGAGTCCCAGCCTTTCAATTACACTGATCCCCCGGTCAATCTGTGCCCGCGCAATCCATGGATCCGCGTTACTGCGGGTGGCGCATATACCGACGGCTATCGTTTCTGGAAAGGGGTAGCGGCATTGATCGGAGTGGCGGCGTTAAATGAATTGATGAGTGACTTTTACAATGAGCGGCGTTACCGTCCAGTTACCACAATGGAAATTGAGGAGTATCTGATTTGCCATACAGGTAACGCGCAGTTGGTAGACGCGTTTCATCGCTTTGTTTACGGCTATAGCAATTCCACGCCTGCGCCTGACTTGTGGATACGGGATAATCCGGGGCATACAGGTAATGACTCTTGGCTTGGAAGATTTTGGGACTCCCCTGATCTTTGGGTTCGCAACTCGGAAGACGGTGGAATTACACATCAAGCTCCGGAGTACGGTCAGGATAATTGGTTTTATGCGCGCGTTCATAATCGAGGGTCATCAGTGGCCCGTCACTTTGTTGTGACTTTCAATGTCAAGCAATTCGCCGGAACCGAGTTCTCTTACCAGAATGACTTCTTACCTTGTGTCGCCGCGGCGTCAGGTTTCGAGTTGGCGCCAGGTACATCCAGAATTATGAAGGCGCGCTGGCCTAAGAGCCTGGTGCCACCAGCCGGTACGCATGCCTGCCTGCTTGTTGCTGTGCTGACTCGAGGCGATCAACCGATTGTTGGCCGCCATGTGTGGGAGCATAATAACCTTGCGCAAAAGAACCTGACAGTCGTTGATTTGAAACCGAATGCCTGGTTTGTATTGCCTTTCGTAGCATCCAACCTGCGGGCATCTGTGACTCGAAAGTATTGGTTAGAACTGGTTCGACCCAGAACATACATCAAGCTTGAAGCAAGCCTTTTGCATCGCTCGAAAGATGTGTTCAAACGAGAGCCTGGTTCCGACCTTAAACTATTTGACACACCGCTTTCGCCGGCGGATGGTGAGGCGGAGATGCAACTGGATTGCGCGGGGCAAATTCAGCCACAGGTTGATAACCATAAAATTCGCATTGCTGAAGTTATCACTTCTGACCGGCCAGAGTTACTGGCAGAGAAGTTTGAGCAAGGCGTTGAGGTTTCCTTTGCCAACGGCGCGATAGCGCAGATACCTATCTCAGTAAAAGCGCAGGAACAACTCGTTTTTGGCTTTCGGTTAAAAGTACCACAAGAAGCTAAAAGGGGTGATACCTTAAATTTGGACCTGGCTCAACGAGACATGAAAACCAACCGGGTTGTCGGCGGCATTGCCGTTCAAATTAATGTCCTCTGACTACGGGCGCTACGAAGGAAAAAGCTCTTATCTGCCTTATGTCTAATCGTCACGAAATCGAGCCTGGCTCAAAAGCCGGGAACTACAGATCTTCAACCACCAATAAAAAAAGGAGGCAACAGCTATGGCAGCCAAAAAGACAAAATCAGTAAAGAAAGTAGAAAGCGGCAAACCGAAGGTCCCAAAATTGATTTTCGCTCAAGCCTCGCCGCACTCGCTTGGCGGTGTTTCTCTTTTTGAAGCACAGGAGCAGTGTAATGAAGAAACGGTCGTAAACTTCTTCTCTGATGAAGAACTGATCTATCGAGCCATTACACGCCTGCAGGACGCCGGGTTCGAGGTCTTGCAGGCCTCAGCCGTGACAATCAACATTGCTGGGTCTCCGGCTACTTTCGAGCGCGCTTTCAAGACGAAAATCGAGGCCCAGGAGCGCCCGGTTATCAAAATTCTGGGAAAAGAAAGTACCGCCACCTTCCTGGAAAGCCCGGAGACGGAACTTCCCGGTCTGATCTCGACTCTCTGGCTCTGGCGCGCCTGCTCCGCGCCAGGTATCCGCAACTCGCCATCGTGTTTGGCGGCGCGAACTGGGAAGCCGAGATGGGGCTGGAATTGCGTCGCCAATTCACCTTTGTGGATTTTGTTTGCTCCGGCGAATCGGAACAAAGCTTTCCATTGCTGGTCCAGCGAATTCCGGAGCCCGCCAGGACTGGGCGCGGGAAGCGAAACCAAACTCCCGGCTTCAAGGCTCCGGTCACAGCGCAGGTTGCGGATATTCGGGGCATCGTATACCGGACGGCTGAAGGCCAATCGGTGTTTACCGGCCCGGCAGAGTTAATTCGGGAGATGGACACACTCCCGATCCCGGATTTCAGTGATTACTTCCAGGCCCTGGCCCAAAGTGGCGCTACAGTTTCGGTCATGCCCAATGTGCTGTTGGAAACATCGCGTGGTTGTTGGTGGGGGCGAAATCGCATTGTACGTTCTGCGGTCTGAACGGGGGGGCCATGGCCTTTCGCAGTAAAAGCCCGCGCCGCACGTTGGATGAACTGGAATATCTGACTGGCCGCTGGCAAACGGATTCGGTGGAAGCGGTAGACAACATCCTCGACATGAAGTACTTCGACAACGTCCTGCCCGCGCTCGCCCGGGCGCAACGCCCCTTGCAGGTTTTTTACGAAGTCAAAGCGAATCTGAACCGGCGGCAGCTTGCGTTGCTGCGCGCTGCGGGAGTCACGCGCATTCAGCCGGGCATTGAAAGTATGAGCGATCACATCCTGAAGTTGATGCGGAAGGGAACGACCGCGCTCAAAAACATTCAATTGCTTAAATGGTGTCACGAATACGGCATCACCGCGGAATGGAACATCCTTTATGGTTTCCCTGGCGAGACGCGCGAGGATTATCAGAAAATGCTCGAACTGCTGCGTTCTATTCGCTTTCTGCGGCCGCCGACGGCTTGTGGCCCAGTCCGCTTGGATCGCTTCAGCCCGTATTTCAATACTCCGGCGGCGTTTGGGCTGACGAATGTGCGCCCCCTTAGCGCTTATCAATTCCTGTATCATTTCAGTTCCGAAAGCCTGAGCCGCATTGCCTATTACTTTGATTATGACTACTGCGCCGACGTGGATCCGCGTGGCTATGCGGCCGAGGTCATCGCATATGTGAATGAATGGCAGCAGTGGCCCGAGCCAGGGGTGCTGATCTCGGTCCGTAGCGATCGGGAGAACCTCCGGTTAATTGACACGCGGACGAATGCGCCGCGTCCCGCGCTTCATTTGTCGGGCCTCGAGTGTGAGGCTTATGAATACTGTGATGAAATGCATACTTGCCTTGATGTGACGCGTCATCTGCGCAGCCTGTTTGCGGCGCAGACCATCGCTGAAAGTCAAGTAAAAAGCTTTCTGGATTCGTTGGTTGAGAATAACTTGATGGTGACAGATGGAAAGTATTATTTGAGCCTGGCCATCCGGCGTAACCCCGTGAGATCGGGACAACAGGGAGACAGGATTGAGAACCATTCAGGCGGCGGTTCTCCCTCTCGCCGCTCCCTGAGCAGCTACTTGCCGTGTGAGTTGATAGTTTTGCAAACCGGCGCCCGGTCTGGGTGAAATGGTGGGACGCTGATTTTGCACTTTCCGAAAACGGGATAAAATACCTTCTGCGATTGGCCAGGCCGCTGATGGGAGGTTCTTATGACTGAATTGAAGCAAAATGAAATCGTTTCCGCGCAGGTGCTGTTACGGGCAAAAACACCGCTTGAAGCAACAAAACTGACGGCCCGGGAAATTGCCAAAATCATGCCGCCGGCATCCGTGGTCGAAAAGATCCGGGGAGATTTTGAAGCTGCCGGATTTGCCGTCGGCCAAGCCGTTGGCCTGAGTTTCTCGATTACCGCCCCCGTCCGCGTATTCGAGCAATTCTTCAAAACCAAGTTGAGCCGCGATGCGCGCGGGGGAATCGTCGTTGGCGCTGGCGGAGCAGAGACGCTGCCGCTCTCAAACTTAAGCCCAGCACGGGCTGAAAACATTGAAGCGGTGACATTCACCCCGCCGCCGGATTACGGGCCGACAAACTCTCACGTTTAGGAAGGAGAGAACGTATCGTGGCCAGCCAGTCACAGCAGGCGTCAAGCCAGGCTCCGGGACATGGCCATCCCGTTGCCCAGGACGCCTTCCTTTCAATCCCTGGCAGTGTGTGGCGTTCGCCTCTGATGAAGCAAGGCGGGTTTGCTATCTCGGCTGAGGCGCCCGAACTAGAATACCGGCAGTTATTGCGGGAAGCCGTTGGACATACTTCTTTCGCTGAAACAACTCAAGTGTTGGTCTCGGATCAAGTTGAAACGCGCGGGGGTAGCCCCGCGCGCCATTTTATGACGACGCAGGGCAGCAAAAGCCAGGACGCTTTTTATCACTCCGACCGAACTCTCCGGTGGCTCCGCGCAGTCAGTGGCCTGTCGCTCTTGCCCACCGGCGGGCGAGGAACATTTACCTATTACCGTCCAGGAGATTTCCTGGCGTTGCATCGTGATGTGTTGGAATGCGATGTGGCCGTGATTACCTGTTTAGCAGATACACATACTTCGCCTGACATGAGTGGGGCGCTGCGCCTTTACCCTGACCGCTGCCTGGAGCCGCTGTCAAAGATTCGCGCTACGCCTGAAACAGGCGCTGTCAGGCTTCGTTTGCCAGTTGGGCAAACGATAGTGATGCTCGGTGGGATAGTGCCACACGAAATCCTCCCCGTGGCCGAGGGACAATTACGCATTGTTTCGATTCTTTGCTATCAGCTTGTCAACCATTAATGTGAGTACCGTGTCACCACCTTATTGACGATCTCTCGTGCGACCAACTTGCCGGCTACTGCTGCGGAATTTCGTCGCGCACGTAAATAACCAGCTCCACGTTGGGTCTTAGCGTGAAAGATTGCGGCAAGGCGCGCCATCCCGGCAGTCCGTCGAGTTCCGACCGTTGGCTGGCGCCGGCGACGATGATCAGCTGTGAAATCTTTTGAGGCTCGACTGGCAGATTGCCCGCATAGGCCACTTGGTCATAATCGCGCAAGTACCAGGGAAGCGGCCAGTAATCTGGCGAGGCGACGTAAATGCTCGTGCGGTTGCGCGACGGCAGCTTGCTGGTCTCGTCTTTGATCGCCTGCACGAGGTTGAGAAAGTCCCGGTCGGTTTGCGCGTAGACGTAGCCGTGCAATCCGTCGGTGTATGGCTTGAGCCTGAGCTTCTCTCCGGCGCGCGTGAAATAACCGCTGGTATTGCTGTTGTCGTCATGTTTGAGGAAATTGACCCTCCAGGCCAGAACTCCGCAGAGAATCAGAACCGTGGTTATTACCATTGCCCACAACAGCTTCAGCGCCATCCCCGGCAGCGCGCGGTAAATTCGCTCGGCGGCGTAACCGGAGATGATCGCCATCGGGATCAGGAAGCTGATCATCAGCCACGGCGTTTTATACCCGATGAACGAATAGGCCAGAGTCAGTCCCAACGTCCAGGCGGCGACGAAGAGCCAGAACCGCGAGCCTCGCCACACAACGAAAATTCCCGCCAGCAACGACCCGGCAAGCAACGGCAGTTCGAGTTTGAAGACTATGCCGAAGTAGTACCAGAAGCTTTTGACGTGCTCGCTGCCGCTGCGCTTGCTCCAAAGCGCGATGGATTCGACCGCATCCACTATGCCTTTCCAGTAAATGCGTTTGCTCCCATCGGGAGTCGGTTGCGGAGCGAAGAAGGAGTTGTAGAAGAGGATGTTGATGAAGACGAAGATGATGATGGCGGCCAGCGCATGGTCAAGCGATGGCAGCGATCTGACGAAATCGTGTTTCAGTTCACGAATGAAAGCAGCGGGAGTGAATTGACGCTCTCGAACGAGCTTGCGCGTAATGTCCCAGACAGTGGCGCAGATGATGGCGATGATCAGAACGAACACAGTAATGATCGCTGTCTCTTTCGTAGCGAAAAACAATCCGGCGGAGAACGACATCAACGCCAGGCGCCAGAAACTCTTCGTCTCGGCGTAACGCCAGGCGCCAATGACAATGCCGAGAGAGAAGCATCCGAATGACATCTCGTGGATAAAATCGCGCGAGAAATAGACCAGTCCTGGCGAAAGCGCGATCAGGAGAGCGGCGACTGGGGCGCCGATGGTTCCCAGATGCCTTCGCAACAACCAGATCATCAACACGGTCAAAACTCCGAACAGGGCGGGCGTGAACCGCAGCGCGAAATCGGTTTCGCCGAACGCGAGCAGCGCAAGGTAAGCGAAGTAATAAAGCGTTGGGCCGTGATAATTGGTCGGATCGTATTTGTACTGGCCGCGTTCGGCCAGGTTGAGCAGGAAGTAAGAATTGACTCCTTCGTCGTGATGGAACGGTTTGATGTCGAGTTGATAAAAACGCAGGCAGATGGCGACGATAGCTGCAAAGACAAAGATGATTGCGCAGATCAGTTTCTCGGTTTTGTTTCCGGCGGATTCAACAGCGTTGTTGTTTGACATAGAAATCTTCAGGCGGCTACGACACCAAACCCTGACGCAAAAAGAGGCAGGCGATCAATTTGACCGCCTGCCTCCGGGTTATTTCGCCAGATGGCGAGTTGTTGTTTAACGGCGACGGCCTCTGCGGCGCGGCGCGGCCTTTCTCTCCGGCGTGACGGCGCCGGGATCAACCGCTGCCGGCCCCGGAGGATCATCCGCGCCGGTCGGCACGATGGTCATCTTCACCTGGCTGCCGTCGGTTGAAACGCCGCCCGGACGAACGACGATGCGGTTGGCGTCAATCTGCACGCCGAGGCCGCCATCGGCCAAGCGGTCGCGGACGTTCTTCGCCCGTTGCAGATCGAGGTTGGCCGGTCTCTCGTTATCCGCGCGATAACCGTCAACCATGAGCTTGGCGCCCGGATCGGCTTGCATCGCCGAAATCACGCTCCTCAGGACATCCTTGCAGGCGTTGTCAACGCGCGCATTGTTCTTCCTGAAGCTGGTGCACTGACCGATCTCGCTGGCCAGCGGTTTCGGCGGCGGCGGCGGCGGCGGCACTCTGGTGCTGACGCGAGTCGTGCAGCTTGCCGAACAGTTGCCTACGTCTGAGATCGCCCGGAGTGTGACTTCGATGGTCGAGCCAGGCGTGACACCGGTCGTATCGAGCGTGGCGCTCAAACCGCTGCCACTGATGGCGCCGGCTGACGACGTCCACGTGTAAGTGACGTTGCCGAAGTTGCGGCCACCAGTTACGCCAGAAGAGTTGAAGGTGATTCTCTCACCCGCGTCAACCGTGGTCGCGCTGGCGGTCAGATCGCAGTTCGGGCCGAAGCAGACGGTGAGCGGCGGACAGGCTTCGACGCGAATCGTCTTCGAGTCGAACGCGACGCAACCGCAACCGTCGTTGACTTCGACCGTGACCGTGTAATCGCCAGGCGCGAGGCCGGTCGTGTCAAACGTGGCATTCGTGCTGTCGCCGACGAGTCGTCCGCCGGTGCTCGTCCACGAATAGAGCAGCGTGTCGCCGTCAGGATCGGAAGCCGTGGCGGTCAGCGCGACCTTGTCGCCCGCGCAAACCGTGCTGGCCGACGCGCGGAGCAGATCAGTCGAACCCGCCGTGACAGCGCCGAGGGCCAGGGTCACCGTCGGTGGCTGGTTCGGCAGAATGGGTTCTTCACGACTGTTCATGCGCCCGATTGAAACACCGGCGATGAACCCGTTCGCGGTTCCCAGGTCCAGATCCGAGAACCAGTTCAGGTGGCGTTGATAGGCGCCGCTGATCGAGAGCCAACGCCACGGGAAGATGCGCGCGCCGGCGATGAAATCAACCGGGTTGTTGACGAGCAGGCTCGGCGTCCGTGAGCTGACGAAATATGTCGAACGGATTTCAGCGATTAATTGCAGATACTGGCTCAGCGGGAAATCGAAGGCGAGTCCGGCGCGCCACTCGTTCGGGAGATCAAGCGCTCGCTCGCTGCGTCCGAAGCCTTGGATGACGCCGCAACCGACGCAGAGCGGCCCGAGGTTCATATCTTCAGCCTGCGGGTCGCCTTTTTTGATGAATCCGATGTTGGTGCTGAGATGGATGTATTTGTGCAGACGGCCGTCGAGAGCAGCGATCACACCGTAATCATATGCGCCGGTGCCGCGGCCCCGCTCCAGGCCGGTGTTCAGTTCCTGAGTCGTCGGAATCTTTAGCAGAGGAATGAGCGTAAACCCGAAGGGATTTTTCGGCCCCGTGAAACGGATCTTGCCACCGACCCAAACGTCTCCAGTATGTTGATCGGAAAAGCGCGCCAGGAAAGGCGCGTTCGGATAGTAATTCGGCAGGTTATTGGGCGTGAGCGCCGGCAGAATGCCGCCAACCGGCGCGCCCAGTCCGACGTAGACCGCCGTGTCGTTTCCGCTCGGGCGCGCTACGAAAGGCCCCGACGCTGGCCCAGCGGTGCAGGGGCCAGGAAATCCACCGTTGCCGCAAGGATCGCCGATGGTGTTCGACGCGATATTTGTTCCGGGAACGATTACGGTGCGTCCGACGGGCAGCGTCTTGGTCCTGACATCCGGCAGGTAGAAGCCGCTTAGAAGAGCCGGCCGTCCGACCGTAACTACTTCATTCGCCGCGAAATAAGCGAACACCTCCAAATGGTCGCTGAATCCGACCTGGAAGTTGACCGGGTAGACTTGCCAAGCGAGATCGCCTGGATCGCGATGAAAGAAATTGGCAAAGAACCCGACATTAAACTCTCCCTTTCGCAAGGTCTGCGCGTCGTAGACCGTAAAAAGCCCCGTCCCGCCAGTGACGGTTGGGGCTAGATTGCGAGGATCATCTGTTGAACGTGGCGTCTGCGCCTGGGCAACGACTCCGATGAGCAGGAGCGCGAGCGTCAGACCGAGCAATCTTCTCGCAAAACTCATATTTCTCCTCCTGAACTGGGTGACATTTTGTTTCTTCGTTAATTTGTGTGACGACCTGGAAGTGATAATTGCTCCAATCATCACTTCCGCAAATCATCAAAGACATAAAGCCTGGAAATTGAAAGACCGAGTCTGAATCAATTTGCCCAGGCTGATCATGACCGAACTGCAAACTCAATAATCAAAGAGCAACTTTCACCAACGAACGAGTGAAACCCGCTGATAATAGCTACCGGAATTGCAATAACCTGACTGCTCAGTTGAATGAAGACTGGACAGAATTCGGTTTAAAATCTATACGATAGGGTGTGAAGTGTCAATTCCAATCTTACAATCCTGACAGAGACTTAGCTTGCTTGGTTACGGTCATTTGTCAACGATCAAGCATAAATGCCGCGCACTCGAGTGATATAAGCTACCCGGTCAATCGCCAGCATGTAAGCCGCGATGCGGTTGTTGACCCCATGGTTTTCGGCGTATTTAGCCACGTCGTTGAAGCTTGCCACCATGATGTCCTTCAATCGCTCATTGACCATCTCCTCTTTCCAGAAATAACCCATCCGATCCTGAACCCATTCGAAGTAACTGCACGTTACGCCGCCCGCGTTGGCCAGAATATCGGGTATGACGAAGACCCCATTGCTCTCCAATATGTCGTCGGCCGCCGCAGTCGTCGGCCCATTAGCGCCTTCGGCAAGAATCTTGCACTTGATTCGGTTGGCGTTGTGGCTGGTGATCTGGTTTTCGGTGGCGGCGGGCAGCAGCACTTCGCAATCCAGTTCGAGCAACTCGTGATTTGAAACCGGCTCGGCGTTTGGATATTTCTCGAAGGTTTTGTGTTCGGACAGGTAATTCATCACGTCGGGAATGTTCAGCCCTTTCGGGTTGTAGATCCCGCCGTGGATGTCTGAGACGGCGACGACCTTGTAGCCAGTCTCATGCATCAGCCAGGCGGCCGTGCCACCGACATTGCCCGATCCCTGAACTACGACACGGGTGTTTTCGGGTTTCAGCCCCACCTTCCTGACGGCTTCGTCGGTAACGATGCGCAGGCCACGTCCGGTGGCTTCGCGGCGGCCCTGCGAGCCGGACAAATCAATCGGTTTACCAGTGACGACGGCGGTCACGGTGTGGCGCGCGTGCATCGAGTAAGTATCCATGATCCACGCCATCGTCTGCTCGTTGGTGTTCATATCGGGAGCGGGCACGTCGCGTTCGGGGCCGATGAAATCAATCAGTTCGGCTGTGTAGCGCCGCGTCATCCGTTCCAGCTCGCCCTGGGACATTTGCGAAGGGTCACAGATGATTCCGCCTTTCGCCCCGCCGAACGGGATATTAACGACCGCGCATTTCCACGTCATCCACGCCGCCAGCGCGCGCACTTCGTCGAGTGTTACGTCGGGCGCGTAACGAATTCCGCCTTTGGCCGGGCCGCGCGCGAAATTGTGCTGCACGCGGTAACCCGTGAATACCTCGATGCGGCCGTCATCCATAAAAACCGGGATGTAGATAGTGATCTCGCGGTTGGGGACACGGAGGACTTTGTAAAGATCGGGATCGAGTTTCAGTAATTGCGCCGCGTGATCGAAACGCGACATCATTGATTCAAAGGGATTCTCTTCTTTAATTTGACGAACATCGTCTACAAATGATGGCACAAGCACCTCCATTTTGTGTCTGTAGTTTGATAGGCAAGTTCAAGGTAGGGGATGTGAACCAGACAGGCAAGTTGATGGACTCCAAAATGAATCGGGCGAGTGATTTTGTGATCCTCGCCCTTCTTACTCCGCTACTTAACTTTTCAACGTATCTTTCTTTTCAGCCAGTTTCTCACTTGGCGGCTTCGCCTTGGATAATCCGTTGGGCAGTGTTTCGTTCAACGCCCCAGCGCGATAGCCTTCCAGGTCAAGCGTGACGAATTTAAACCCCAACTGTTTGAAAGCCGCGGCAATCCGTCCCGTCATTTCCGTATTCAACGCGCGCGGCAGCTCGTCCGGCGCGATTTCGATTCTCACGATGTCGCCGTGATGGCGCACGCGCATTTGCTGGAACCCCAGGACGCGCAACCGGGCTTCGCCGCGTTCAATTACCGAAAGTTTTTCAATCGTCACCGGCATTCCGTAGGGAATGCGCGAAGACAGGCAGGCCGAAGCCGGACGATCCCATACGGGCAAACCGGCGGCTTGCGACAAGGCCCGAATTTCGAGTTTGGTCAATCCCGCCTCAATCAATGGACTGCGCACATTCAATTCTTTCGCCGCCTGCCTCCCAGGACGGTAATCCCCAACGTCATCCGCATTATTCCCGTCGCAAACGAATCGGTAGCCACGCTCCGCCGCTATTGCTGAGAGCTTCGTAAAAAGTTCGTGCTTGCAGAAATAACAGCGGTTTACAGGGTTGGCCTGGTAATTGGCGTCGTTGATTTCGTCTGTGATGATGAATTCGTGCGGGATTGAAAACTGGCTAACGATGGCGAGAGCGTCCTGTCGCTGAAAATCAGGGTAGCTGGGACTTTCGCCCGTGACGGCGAGCGCGTCATCGCCAAGTTCAGTCGCGGCGACCCAAGCTAGGTAGGCGCTATCAACACCGCCGGAAAAAGCGATGATCGCTGATTCCATCTCGCGCAGGATTCGGCGAAGTTCCTGCTCTTTAGCTGAGGTCTCAGCCGTTACTGAGATTACTGTCGTGGTTCCGTTTTCAGTCTCTTCTGCTATTGCTCCCGATTGCATTGTGATCAAGGCTCCCTCAATGGCGTTAATTTTTCGGAGTCGGGAATTGAATTCGGGGTTGTCGGTCAGTTCAGATGGGGTAAGGGGCGACCCCAATCTTAGCTCATTTCGCTCCAATCTGAACATAAATTTTGGGGGCGGACAACATTTACCTGATTCAAAAAACCGAATAGCCTCTGATGCCCATTGGCACACGATAAACGCACTGGGTGCTGACCACGATCATGTTTCCGGCATCGTCGAAAGCCAGTCCGACGATGGTTGAACCCGAAACGACGACTTCGGCGTCGCGCCCGTCAGAAGTGATACGGATAATGCCTCGATGCCCATGTAGCGAAGCCGCGACGTACAAATTGCCCTCAACGTCGAAGGCCAGTCCCTGTGGCCGCCCAAGTCCTGTATAAAACTTTGTCACGTTGCCCATCGCGTCCACCCGCATCACGCTCTCGAATGAAGAGACCGTCGGGCCTGAGACATACAGGTCGCCGTCGGGGCCAAACGCCAGATGATAAGCCGCGACGCTCGGTTCGAGAGAGGCGACCAGGCGCGATTCGCCAATCTCATTCACCCGAAAAATGGTTCCGCTGCGGTCACCGACGTAAATGTCGCCTTTGGAATCGAAAGCCACGCCCGTCGCGATGCCCAGCTCTGACGCTACGGTTTGGACTTCCTTGAACGCTGAAACGCGGTAGAGCGTACCGTCATACCGGCTGGTCACGTACAACACGCCATCGCGGCTGAACGCCAGGCCGGTCGGATTGACGACATCGGAAATGAACGGCGAGATGGTATCGTCGGGATTGATTTTATAGATCGAAACCGGGACTTTCTGTCCGCGCCTGCCTGAGAGCGTGACGTAGATGCTGCCGTCGTCGCGATCAATCGCCGGGTTGGCGACCGGATGAACATTGTCCGCGATCTTCGCGCCGAGCTTGAATGGGGCGGAGGAACCCGCCGCCGCGCTTTCGAGCCGCAGTTCATCCGCGCTGGAACCGATTTCGCAATCGGGAACCGCGGCGATCACGCGCTTCGGCGAGGCGCTCACCAGACGTCCGCGTTGATCTCCGAACAAAACCCGGCAGGCTGTGTAATCCGTGGTGTCGTAACCTTCGCAGGTGATGATGATTTCGCCGCCGTCCACGCCGGCGCCCGGAACAACACTCTTGATCAGCCCATTGCTCAAGTCTGGCATTACTCGCTCCCCGTTTGAATCTCACTTCAATTCGACTTGGAAGAGGGGCAATCATACGCGAGCGAAAAGGTGATTGTCTAGAAGCCCAACTCTTAGCCGTTTCTCAAGCCGTTTGTTCACCAGCAGACGCATCAACGGATTCAACCAGCGCGTGAAAAAAAATTGCCGCGATTCGCGATAAAAACAACCAACCTGATTCCGTAAGGTCACATCAAAGGCGCGCTGGTGAGGTGATGAAAGAAGCTCGAGAAACCATTGAAGGCTCGCTTTATTTTGACTGGAGGAGGACGTAATGAAAAAGTTATTCGCTACGATGATTCTGGCGTTGGTCACTGCGACAGCGGCGGTGATGCCGGTCGCAGCCAACCCGAACAACACAGTTGAAGACACCGACAAGACGCTCAAGAAGATCCGCAAGGAATTGGTTACGCTCCCGTTCTACAGCGTGTTTGACAACCTGGCGTTCAACTACGAAGACGGCGTGGTGACGCTTTATGGTCAGGTCTCGCGCCCGACTCTGAGGAAAGACGCCGAGCGCGTAGTCGAGCGTGTGGCAGGCGTTGATCAGGTGGTCAACCGGATCGAGGTGCTGCCGCTGTCGAACTTCGACGATCAGATTCGCCGCGCGGTTTTCCGCGCCGTCTATCGCCAGCCCGGTCTCGACCGCCTCGCGTTCCAGGCCGTTCCGCCGATTCACATCATCGTCAAGAACGGCAACGTGACGCTCGAAGGCGTCGTCCCGAACAAAGGCGATGCGACGCGCGCGTTCATCGCGGCCAACGGTGTTCCGAACGTTTTCTCAGTGACGAACAACCTTCGCGTGGAGAAGGGCAAATAGTTCGCTCATTGATCCTGAGTTACTTCGTGGTTCCTTCCGAGGGGTGAGGTTAAGTGCTTTGACGGCTGGCAGGCTACGGCTTGCCAGCCAATTTTGTTTGCCCCGGCTTTTGCGCGCCAGAAAAATCATTGATTGACAAGCTCTCTCAGCGCAAGCAAAAAACGCATTTTGTATCTCTCTCGTTATCAATCACTTGCAACGGCAATGTGAGCGTTTTGCGGGAAATCGGGAACGACAGGCGCGAACACTTGCCTATTTTTGCCCTCATTTTCGCCCATTCTCGCCTCCAGTTTCGCCGCCGCGTTCTCCATCTCGTCAAATCCGACGTGGCTGTAGTAGTCGGTCATATCGAGCTTCTGATGCCCCAGCCATTGTTTGACAACGAACGGGTGTACGCCGGCGTCAAGGCATCTCGTTGCGAAGGTGTGGCGCATCACGTGCAAGCTGACGCCATTCAAACCAATTTTCTGACAGGTTCGCAAAATCTTATCGCCCGCGTGCTTCATATCAAGACCGAGCACAGGGCCCTCGGTCTTCTCTTCGCTCCCTCTTAGTTCAAGCAATATCTCGCGCGCATCAAACAGCATTGGGATGCTTCTGGGCTTCTTGCTCTTGCAAATCGTCGCCGGCAGATTGATGTAGCCCTTCTTGCCGCGCGTGAAGTCCAGCCATTCCCAGCGGAGATTGAGCAGCTCGCCGCGCCTCATTCCGGTTTTCAATGCAAGTTGGACGATGTGACCCAGGATCGGATTGCGCTTATTCAACGCGGCCATCAGTTTCATTTCTTCATCGCCGCTCAACACATGTTGGCGCCGGCCCGTCTCGGCATAGCGTTCGACGCCGCGACAAGGATTCTCGCCGGCGTAATAGCCCTTCTTGATGGCGCGATTGAAGAGAGCCATCAGGATGGCGTGCTCACGATTGCAAGACGAACCGGCGCGCTCGACGCCGCGTAACGTAATCTCTTCACGTCGCCGCATCAGATAGGTCTCGATGTCATCAGTTGTAATCTTGCGAAGTGGCATCGCGCCGAAGTGACGGCAGAGCGTCTCAACCATGCTTGTATACCACTTCTTCGCTCGATTGCGCTGTAAGACCCACTTCAGATAGATGTCTTTGGCGAAGGCTTCAAAGGTGAGATTCTTCGTCTCTTCTCCGTAGCGGTCATCGAGCACGGCTTGGCGCATCCTCGATTCGATCCGCTCAGCGTCTTTGTAGGTTTCGGCATCCTCGCATCGGCCTTTGTATCTGCGCCCGCCGTGGCTGAAGTTATAAAGCCATCGTCCTTTTCCTTCTTTGAGAAGGCGTCTGATTTCTCTTTCGTCCCTGACGATGTGATTGTCTGACGTGTAAAAATAAACTGGCATGTTTAGCCCCTTCGTTGTGTCGCTTGTGGTCGCGTTCCGCTCGATGGAGCTGGCGCAATCCTACCATTACCCGCCATCGTAACGCGATTGTTTTTCTGATGTCTCTTCGTCCATTCGCTGACTTCCGCCAGGTCGAAGCGCGGATCGTCGCCGGCGTAGCGTGTAGGCAAGCCCTGGTTGTTGATCCATCCCCGAATCGTGCGCGGAGTGACCTGCAGGTAGTCGGCCAGGTCTTTGATCGTCATCAGCCTCGCGCCTTGCTGCGCGGGCGCGATCTCCGTCACGATCCGCGAGCCGGTCTCGACGGCCTGCGCCTCAGCCTGAGCCTCAAGCCAGATGCAAGCCAGTGTCTTGAACCCGTCGGCTATACGGTCAATCGCTTCACACGCTCGTTTGTTTCGATCAATTCCACTCATAACTTTTTCCGGGCATCGCCAGGAATGTCCCCAAACAATCGGAGCAAAAACTTACGGTCGAGGTGAAGAGAATCAATGCGGACAAATCCGGATCGCCGCAGATCGTGCAGCGAAAAGGCCAGGCGCATAGCTCGCACGGATTGATTTCGGCCCCGAATAGATCGGCAATCGTGGCGATTATGAATGCCCGCGTCTGTTTGTTTCGATCATCGGTCATCATAAGTCAGAATCGTTTTCGCCCAATGTTCATGCGGGTCTCGCGCATCGATATCATTCAAGCGGTTTTTCGATCAAAATATGTCAGATCATCCGGCCGAAAAGTCCCCAGAAAAATATAGGGGAAACTATCGTCACCATCGTCACCCTTTCTATAAACTCTGTGAATACCATAATTTACGCAAAAATCTATCGTCACCTTGACCGTCACCTTGATCGTCACCATCGTCACCTTGACCGTCACAGGGGTGACGATAGGTGACGATAGGGTGACGATTGTTTTTAGGGGTATCGTCACCCCTTAACACACTCACAAATAATGACTTATCGGAAAGGGTGACGATGGTGACGATAGTTTTTGAAGTTTTAGGGAAAAAATCCGGACGATCGGACAAATTTTCATCACTTTGTCCGTTTAATCGTGATCTTGCTTCCCTTCTTTGATCGGTTACAGTTGATCTCAATACCGACTGCGCGGAAATTCGGAGTCATACGCCGTAGAGCCTCAGTCAGCTTGTTTGGACCTTTGGGCCAATACTGCTTGGTCTGCGGGTCGAATTCCTTATCCTTGTTCTTCAACATCGTATTCAAAGCCTGGAGCAGATCACTTGACCGCCCTTCCCATTCCGGATTTGCCATTTTCTCCACAAACTCCCGGATTTCGACTGCTGGCGATGTATCAAGGGCAACCTCATGCGCGGCCGCGCGGTTGCCCTCATAGGCAGTCGTGAATGCGCCCTTAGCCAGGCCCAGACCTTCTTCCGTTGCAGATGCCCAGATTGCGAAGTCTGCCATCCGTGGCTTGCGAGCCAGTTTGACGGATGCCTGATGTTTCAACGCGTGACTGACGCCTGAGAACAATGCGCCCAGGATCTGCGGCCTGCTTCGGTCAAACTCAGACCAGATGATTTTCTCGTCGCGCCTCTTGTCATCTGGAATTTGGTGCAGGTAGACGGAAACGTTTCTGTCGAGATAATCAGAATAGGTGATGTCGGAGAGACCATTCACCAATATTGGCCGGCGGGCGCAAAAGATGGTCTCTTCGTCATTGGTGTGCAATGTCCGCGTTCCGAAGCCCGCTCCAGTGGCGAGACGGCATAGACGGTCGCTGATGTCTTGTGAGACGCCAGACAGGTTGTCATAGGCCATCAGCCAGCAATTATTCGCCGCGATCATCAAGTCACGCTCTTCTTTAGGAACGCCGCGTAGGTCGCCGGCGTTGGGATCGATGATCCGCTGAAGCATTCGGCTTGTTGTTGATTTGCCGCTGCCCTGTTCGCCGCCAACGCTCAAGATCGGATACGGCCCGTGCGGGTTGAACCCCATCGCAAGCCAGGATGCAATCAATGTCCAAGTGTCGTCATTGTCCTTCCCCTGGCAATTTGCGAGCGGGCGCAGTTCGTTAAGCTCTCCACCCTGGACAGGTTCAGGCAAGCCAAGCATCCCGCCGCGCCGCGTGAACAATACGGGAGAGTCCTTCGATTCGATCACGCGCCAGGCGTCCGGCGTGATCTCGACAACACGCCATGACGGGTCACACAGGTCAACGTAGATATTTCCTACGTGCTCAGCTACACGCAGATGTACGCGCCGTTCTGCCCCCCGAAATTGGGCCATAGCTTCAACAACCGATATTGCTGCTGTGAACGTATCGCTGCTAAGCGGCTTCCCAGCGTCCTGGAAAAAAGCGCCTTTCCACCAAAGGGCAAAATTCTTTCCCCTAATCGAATGGGTTTCGGCATGGCCGTTTCGCTTGATCGTGGCATACAGCCGGCCGTCAGAATCGTGGAACAACTCCGCGCGCTTCAACACGAATTCAATCGGATCAGTGTTGTACCGTGGCGCACTGGCTTTCTTCGTCTGCGCGCCTGTCTGATTGCCCTGCGCCGTCTGAGCGCCTGAGCTGGCGTTGCCGGTCGGCGGTTTCTGCTTCGCGCCCTGTGCGCCCTGCGCCCCTGAGCCGTTGCCGGTCGTTGTTTGCCGTTTGCTCTGCGCTGCGCCCTGAGCGTTCGCGCCATTGTTATTGCTGGTCGTTTTCTTCTGTGTCTGTTGTGATGTCTTCATTGTTTTTCCTCTGCTGTTGATGATTCGCGGCTTCTTCAAGCCAGCCTTGTAGCCGCTGCGGATCGTGGGTTTGATCTCGCGCTTGTCTAGCCCTGCTTTCAATGCGGCCTCAGTCAAAACGCTTTCAACTTCGGCCTGGTCAATCCCCAATTGCCCCAGGTGGTACGCCGCCAGGTTTAGCGCATTGTTGCGCTGGCCTGCCGGCGCGGATCGAACGCGCTCGCACTCACCATCGAGCGCGCGCGCGCCGTAGTTGCCGGATGGCCGTACCGGACCGGCGGGCGGATCGAGCGGCGATTCGTCACTGACTCCGAAATCTGTTAGTTGGGATTCGTCCGGCAGACCGAGCCCACGCCAGTTGAGCGGCTGGCCGATGTAATTGCGAAACACAAACGGCGCGTCTTTGCTGGCAATGATCGGCGGGAAATACATGCGCGACGCATCCTTACACGCCGGGTCAATCCTGCCGTCAAATTGTTGGTTCTCCCACTGCCACAAGCGCGGGAACGTCTGCGCGTCAATTGGTTCTGCCAACGCGATCACGATGCGGAAACAATCTATAGGCTGTGGGTGAGTGTCTGTGATGCGCTGATGCGAATGTGTCGTGTAGATGAACGCCTGCACGCCAAGTGCGCGGATGATCGTCTCGGCATCGGCGATTGTCATTCCGCCGTCAACATCGCAGACCAATAACGAGCCCGTCTTGACGTTTTGTTTCTCTCTGCGCGGCGGATCGAATGTTGCCGCAGACAACAACGGCCCGGATTTGCTCGCGCGGATTGTCGGCGTTGAAAACCGGCGAATCAGTTGCGGCCAGGTCTCGGCGATCTCGCGCGGCGTGACGGAGCGGACAGAATCGAAATGTGAAGTAGTGAATTTTTGCTCTGCCCCGTTCGGGGCGTTTGTGGTAGGATTTCCCATATTCTTTTACATTCTTTTTGGCCGTCGCGAGCGTCTGGAAACTTCGCGGCGGCCATTTATTTGCCAGTTCTTGCGCCCTAGCTGGCCACCATTGGGCGTTCTGGCCGTTGCCCAGCCCAAGCCATCCCCTAAAAAGCAGGCTAACAGAGGGCTATCAGTCAAAGTTTTGTTGGATTACAGTTAAAGCCGCGTCAATTCGCGGTTAAAGTTTTGTGGATTCGCGTTGAGTTCCGTGTGAACTCCCGTTGAACTCCTATGCGAAAAGCAATTGAACTCCTATGCGAAAAGCAATTGAACTCCTA